>WBZT01003203.1_pt1 | contig 10851 bp, 13 predicted proteins | sample 5204241 | NCBI WGS metagenome assembly WBZT01 (sample SAMN12344358, study PRJNA552823) | activated sludge metagenome | biome: Activated sludge suspended growth; feature: Nitrification reactor; material: Wastewater; isolation source: activated sludge from nitrification reactor of wastewater...
ATAATCCTCATTAGGTCGACAGGCAGCACTCCCATGGGCATCTTCTCTCTTTGGTCGGAGAAAATGCCTCATGGTCGCTGCTTGCCGACTTCTGTGCACCATAAAATGGCTAAAGTCCAGCTAAGAAAGAAAGCGATTCCAGGGCGCGGGAATTTGCCGTTCTCGGTGGATCGGAATGACCTGCTATCGGGTCACACTGAATAGGAGGCTGTGATGAAAGAAAGTGAGTTCACGCAACTCAAGCAGCGCATCGAGACCCTCGAACGGGAAGTGGCCGCGCTGAAAAATCGTAGCCTTCCCTACCGGAGCATCCACAAGCGCTCCAGCCGCATGGTCTGGGGTCTGCCACTGTATGACATCGCCATGGGGCCCGATCCGGCCAATGGCGAACTGCGTGGCCATGCCCGTGGTATCGTCGCCATCGGCGACTTCGCCACCGGGGTACTGGCGCTGGGCGGCATCGCTCGTGGCGTCGTCGCCGTCGGTGGGTTGGCCCTGGGCCTGCTGCTTGGGGTCGGTGGCCTGTGCACTGGCGCGCTGGCCGTCGGCAGCTTGGCCATCGGCGGGATTGCCATCGGCGGCGGTGCGTTTGGTTACTATGCCGTGGGCGGTGGCGCGCTGGGCGAACACATCATCAATGGAATGAGGCAAGATCCCGAAGCGGTGCGCTTCTTCGGCGAGTGGTTGCCGTTCCCGCTGGAGTTTCCGTACCGGAACTCCCACAATTGAACCGAGATTCGCTAGATGCGCCGCAGCAGCACGTAAACCGCCCCGGTTCCACCATCCACCGGCCGCGCCGAGCAGAACGCCAGTACCTCGTCGCGCTGCCGCAGCCAGTGATTGAGCTTCTGTTTCAGCACCGGCCCGCGATGACGGGAACCGTTGCCCTTGCCATGGACGATCCGCACACAGCTCAGGCTTTCCCGCTGGGCGGCACGTAGAAACCCCGCCAACGCCTCCCGCGCCATCACGACCGTCATGCCGTGCAGGTCCAGCGCCGCCCCGACCCGGTATTGCCCGCGCCGCAATTTTCGTAGCACCGCCTGCTGCACGCCTTCGGCCCGGTAGTACAATTCCTCACCGGTATCCAATTCCGCTGGTTCGAAATAATCTGACAGCATATCGTTCAGCACCCGCCGTTCATCGGCCCGGGTGAAACGAGGAATCGGGGCGGGATGGGGGGGGATAGGGTCGATCCGATCGCAGCGCAGCGGCTTGACCGGGCCGACGCTCTGCCGGAACAATTCCCGATCCCGTGGATCGAGCGCAAACGGCTTGGTCATGGGCGCCTCGTTGGAGATCGTTAGGGCGTCCGGCCGGGACGGCAGGCAGCTTGTCATTTTAACGTCAGCATCGCCGGATACGATACGCATCCACCCGGCTCACGAGCATAGATCCCTACATGCACATATTGGTCAGCAACGACGATGGCTATCAGGCACCGGGCCTGCTCTGCCTGGCCGCCGCCTTGAAAGAGCTGGCGGAGATCACCGTGGTCGCGCCCGATCGCGACCGCAGCGGAGCCAGCAACTCGCTCAGCCTCAAGAACCCGCTGTACGTCACCCGCCACGACAACGGCTTCCACAGCGTCGAGGGCACGCCGACCGACTGTGTCCACCTCGCCATCACCGGCTTGTTGGAGCACGAGCCGGACATGGTGGTTTCGGGGATCAATAACGGGCCGAACATGGGTGACGACGTCATCTACTCCGGGACGGTGGCGGCGGCGATGGAAGGCCGCTTTCTTGGTCTACCGGCGATTGCGATCTCGCAGGCCGCGCTGTGTCCCCAACACTTCGACACCGCCGCTCGGGTGGCGGTCTGGCTGGTGCGCCGCTTGCGAGAGCGGCCACTGCCCTCCGATTCCATCCTCAACGTCAACGTTCCCGATCTGCCGTGGGCACAACTGGCCGGATTTCGGGTCGTCCGGCTCGGCCACCGCCATAAATCGGAACCGGTCGTCAAAAGCACCGATCCGCGCGGTCGGCCGATCTATTGGGTGGGACCGGCTGGCCCCGAACAGGACGCGGGTCCAGGCACCGATTTCCACGCCGTGCGCGCCGGCTATGTCGCCATCACGCCCTTGCAGGTCGATCTCACCCGTCATGGCGCGCTGGCCACCCTGACGCAGTGGTTGCAGGATTGACGATTTGTGGAAATACAAGAACTTTCAGCTTTATGCCTCTAATAATAGACACAATACCAGTAGACTCACCCACCCTGAAAAGCTTATCATCACTCGGCGTTTGGGGTTTGGAGCAAGGATTGGATCAATTCCGACTTTCCGAACGCGGGCCGAAAGCACGCGGCGGCGTCAAGGTGCGCCGGCGAGTCGATGCCGACTCGCGAAAATCAGCCGACAAAAATATAACAAGGCGCAAGCGGCCCTTGCCCTAGCGCCATCAAGACAACCCACCAAGCGAAACATGTCGAGGAGGTATCGATGTCCCGACGGATGAATGCCTGTCTGGAGTCAGTGGTGTGCGACGACGAACTGAACATGGAAGACCCACTGCTGGACGAAGACAAACTGGAGGATGCCGAGGAGGAAGACGTCGTCGTGGAAGACGGGGAAATGGACGCCGTGGAATCACCTTGGCAGGCGCCCGCGGCAAGCGCCCGCGAGTTTACCCAGGAGGAATTGGATGCCACCCGGATGTACCTGAGCGAAATCGGCTTTTCCCCGCTGCTGACCGCTCAGGAAGAAGTATACTTCGCCCGCCGGGTGTTACAGGGCGATGCCGCCGCCCGCAACCGCATGGTCGAAAGCAACCTGCGTTTGGTGGTAAAAATCGCCCGCCGTTACATGAACCGCGGCCTCAGCCTGCTCGACCTGATCGAGGAAGGCAACCTGGGGCTGATTCACGCCGTCGAGAAATTCGATCCCGAGCGTGGCTTCCGTTTTTCGACCTACGCGACCTGGTGGATCCGTCAGACCATCGAGCGGGCGCTGATGAACCAGACCCGCACCATCCGCTTGCCGATCCACATCATCAAGGAAATCAACGGCTATTTGCGGGTGACCCGGCAACTGACACAGTCGCTGGATCATGAGCCCTCCGCCGAGGAAATCGCCCAGGTCATGGGCAAATCGGTCGCCGACGTGAAACGGATGTTGCAACTCAACGAACGGGTGGCTTCGGTGGATACCCCGATCGGCAAGGACGAAGACCGTTCGCTGCTGGACGCCATCCCCGACGACAATAACCCCGATCCTTCGCAATTGCTGCAGGACGCCGACCTCAACGAAAAACTGGATCTGTGGCTGGACCAGTTGAACGACAAGCAACGGATCGTGGTCAAGCGGCGCTTCGGTCTGGGCGGTCAGGAAAAAGCCACCCTGGAACAGGTTGGCAACGAAATCGGCGTGACCCGCGAGCGGGTGCGGCAAATTCAGATCGATGCGCTGCGCCGGTTGCGCAAGATTCTGGAAAGCGAAGGATTCTCGCAGGATTTTCTGTAGAAGGTTCCTCTGCTCCGGCGCGGCGGGGAGATCCGGGAATCTCCCCGCCGGCTCCCCTGCCGCGTTAGTCGAACATCAGCAGCAACGCGGCCGCGACCCGGCGGCCTTCCAACATCACGATGTTGTAAGTCCGGCAGGCGGCGGCCGTATCCATGACCTCCACGCCCACGCCGCGCGCCAGCAGCGACTGCGTCAGGCGCGGATGCGGAAACCGCTGGCGGTCACCGGTTCCCAGCACCACGATCTCGGGTTCCAATTGGGCGATCGCCTCGAAATGCGCGCCCTCCAGATCAGCGAAGGCTTGCGGTGGCCAATCGACGATCAATCGTTCCGGGGTCACAATCAAGCTGCGGCGGATTTCCTGTTCGTTGATCTTGATCCAGCCCGGGCCATAACCCCGGACAAAGTGTTGGCTGGTATCGATATCCTGACTGAAGCGCATATACAATCCCTCCGGCTAAAAGTGCCCGGCGCATCCGAACGCGTCGGGTCCATGTTCGGCACTTTCAGAGTGGCAACCGCTGTCAATGTTCCAAAGCTCAGCCGCCGCGTTCAGATGGCGCGATCGCGGTCGGCGGCTTTCCGCAACCGGGAGAACGCGCGATGACCGATCACACCGCCCCTTACACCATCCATGCCCTGGAGCTTGGGCACATGGGCAACTTCATTTACGTGATTCACGATCATGCCAGCGACCGCGCGGCGGTGGTGGATCCAGCCTGGGATGTGCCGGCTATTCTCGACCTGGTCGCGCGGCGCGGGCTGCGGATCACCGATATTCTGTTAACCCATAGCCATTTCGACCACATCAACGGGGTGGAAGCGCTGCTGAATGCCAGCGACGCCCAGTTGCACTTGCTCAGACCCGAAGCGGCGTTCTGGGATCGCTATCTCGATCTGCCCACCCTGCACGAAGGCGGCGACCGCATCCGCTTGGGCGAAACCGAGATCGAAGTGCTGCATACGCCCGGCCACACGCCCGGTTCGGCCTGCTATCGGTTGGGCGATCAAGTATTGACTGGAGATACCTTGTTCGTGTTCGGTTGCGGGCGCTGCGATCTGCGCGGCGGTGACCCCGAACAGATGTACCACACACTATGTCGGTTGGGCGAGCGGCTACCGGATCACACGCTCATCCGGCCCGGCCACAATTACGGTATCACGCCGACCTCGACCATGGCCGAGCAACTTGCCGGCAATCCTTTCCTGCATTTCGACAACCGTGCCGGCTTCGTCGATTACCGCATGCACCTGCACGACCGCGAGGAGCCTTACCGGCCGGAAACACGGCCGCATTCGCATTGACGACCGTTAAATCTCCACGAACACTTGCCCGGCCTCGACCGTGACCGGATACGTTCTGAGCGCTTTCTTGGCACGTAGAAAATTGAGTAGTTTCACTCCCGGCGGGTGGTTGGCCCAGCACACCACCTTGCCGGTGCGGATGTCGAAGCGCGTTCGGTGGTGCGGGCATTCGATCTGGCCACCCTTAACCATCTTGCCCTTGTGCAGGGACGCAAACAGGTGTGTACAGTCATTCTGTGTCGAGTAAAAACCGTCGTCCAGATGAAAGACCGCCACGGTTTGACCGCCCGCTTTGTATGCTCTGACCCCTCCGACGGGAATATCGCCTTCATCGCAAACCCGATGCCGTACCATCTCGATCCTCCGCGATCACTCAACAAATGTGATGAACAGGAGGTACACAACCCTCCTCACACCACCTAAAAATAACACTTATTGTAAGGTAATAGAAGGAAGATAGGCATATGATCGTCAACTGCACCGCCTATGCCGACGGTCGTAAGCTGCCCGACATCTTGCTGGAGGACATTCCAGCACTGCGGGATCGGCTAGACGCCTTCGTCTGGCTGGGGCTGCGCGAGCCGAACGAAGAACTGATGACGCGGGTTCAGGATCTGTTCGGCCTGCACGAACTGGCCGCCGAGGACGCGCACCACGCCCATCAACGTCCGAAGGTGGAACTATACGGCGACTGCCTGTTCGTGGTGCTGCGGACTGTTCAAATGCAGGAAGGCAAGATGGATTTCGGCGAAACCCACCTGTTTGTCGGACCTCGCTATCTGGTGTCGGTACGGCATGGCGCTTCGCTGTCCTACACCACGGTACGTGCCCGCTGCGAGAGCAATCCGAAACTGCTGGGCAAGGGCTCGGGGTTCGTGCTGTACGCTATTCTCGACTTCGTGGTGGACAACTATTTCCCGATTCTCAACACCGTGGAAGATGCCGTGGAGGAGTTGGAGGAACGGTTATTCAAGGGCGATTTCAGTCAGGATGACCTCGGCCAACTCTACCAATTCAAGCGCGATCTGGTGGAATTGCGCCGCGCCGCCGCACCGCTGGTCGAGGTCTGCAATTATCTGTTGACCAAAGTGTTTACCAACCATGTTCCCGACGATATCCGGCCCTATTTCCGCGACGTCCACGATCATGCCCTACGTATCAACGAAGCCGTGGAAATCATCCGGGAAACCCTGGCGTTCGCTCTGCAAATCAGCTTGTCGCTCGGCGCGGCCCGTCAGAACGAGGCAACCAAGCGGCTGGCCGGTTGGGGGGCGCTGCTGGCGATCCCGACCGTGGTGTTCAGCATCTACGGCATGAATTTTAAGGGCTGGTTCCCCGAACTCGAATGGAAGTACGGCTATCCCATCGTAATGGGAAGCGTGACGGTCGCTTGCCTGTTGCTGTACCGGTATTTGAGGAAGACCGGGTGGTTGTAGATGTTCCAGTTCACGCCGATCGGCGTCATCCGCTCCTGTTTCCGTGAGAAATTCGGTATTCCGCGCCAATCGGGGCTGGCGCCAGCGGCGCGGGCGACCCTGGAGCTATCGCCGCCCTACGGACAAGCGGCGGCGGTACGCGGTCTGGAGACGTTCTCCCACCTATGGCTAGTGTTTGTGTTTCACGGCACGCCGGCCGGCCGCTGGCAGCCGACGGTACGGCCGCCGCGCCTGGGCGGCAACCGGCGGCTGGGCGTGTTCGCCACCCGCTCCACCTTCCGTCCCAACCCCATCGGACTATCGGCGGTCCGGCTGGAACGGGTGGCCATCGCCGGTCAGCGAGTGATACTGCACCTTGCGGGGGTGGATCTGCTGGATGGAACGCCGGTGCTGGATATCAAACCTTATCTGCCCTATGCCGATTGCCTCCCTGAGGCGACCGGCGGTTTCGCGACCGAGGCGCCGCCACACCTGCCGGTTGAGTTCAGCCCGGCGGCGGCGGCATTCTGCGCGACTTGGCCGACGGACGAGCTGCACGGGCTGATCGTCCAGATCCTGCGCCAGGACCCGCGCCCGGCCTATTGCGGCACCGGTGCCGCGCCCCAACGTTACGGCATGCGGCTGTACGATTGCGACGTGCGCTGGGAAATGCGCGACGGTGTGGTATATGTGACCGAAATCCAGTCCGATTTGGAACCGCGCCAATAATCGAGCGCAGGGAAAGGCCCCCACAAGCAGCTCATGCGGTATGTTGTCGACGAACTCGCGCCCGCCGGAACCGAATCCTTGCAGGGCTTCCACCAGCGGTTCTTTCCCACACCCACCCAACCCAAGGTCAAAGCATGTACACTGTTTGCGTCCGCGATCACTTCATGATTGCCCACAGTTTCCAGGGGGATGCCTTCGGTCCCGCCCAACGCCCGCACGGTGCGACCTATGTCGTCGATCTGGAACTGCGCCGTCCCGAACTGGACCCGGACGGCGTGGTCGCGGACATCGGCAGGCTCGGCGACTGTCTGCGCGCCGTGCTCGGCGACCTTAACTTTCGCGACCTCGACCAACTGCCGGAATTCGCCGGTCGCAATACCACCACCGAATTTCTGGCCCGCGAGATCTTCGACCGCGTCGCGGTGCGGATCGAGGAAGGGCAATTGGGATCGAATATCGCCGGTCTGAGTTCGATGCGTGTCACCCTGCACGAATCCCATGTCGCTTGGGCGTCGTATGAAGGGACGCTACTTTGAAATCGGTCTGTTTCCTGATTCCCGGCGATCCCGATACCCGCACCGGCGGCTATCTGTACGACCGGCGGATCATGGCCGGACTGGCGGCGCTGGGCTGGCGGATCGAACTCCGACGGCTCGACGCCAGTTTCCCGCAGCCGACTCCAGCGGCGCTGCGCGAGGCCGACGAGATACTGGCCGCGTTGCCGGAGGGGGTGCTGACAGTTATCGACGGTCTGGCGCTGGGCGCCATGCCGATGATCGTCGCCGCGCGGCGGGATCGGTTGCCGCTGGTGGCGCTGCTCCATCATCCGCTGGCGCTGGAAACCGGCCTGGACGAAAGGGTCAGCCAGCAGTTTCACGCCAGCGAACGCGAGGCGCTGCGCCATGTCCGTCAGGTGATCGTCACCAGTCCCAGCACGGCGCGGGCATTGCTGGCCGACTACGAGGTGGCGCCGGAGCGCTGCGTCGCGATTCCGCCCGGCACCGATCCCGCACCGCTGGCGGAAGGCTCGGGCGGCAGGGCGTTGGAGCTGCTGTGCGTGGCCTCATTGACCCCACGTAAGGGTCACGCCGTGTTGTTCCACGCCTTGGCGCGACTCAAGCACCATCCCTGGCGGCTGTTCTGCGCCGGCAGCGAACGGCTGCATCCACCCACCGCCGCCCTGCTATGCCAATTAGCAGCGGAACTGGGCTTGACCGAGCGCATCGAGTTTCTGGGTGAACTGGACGCGGCGGCCCTGGCGATTCGCTACCGGCGCGCCGATGTTTTCGTGCTGCCGTCCCATCACGAGGGCTATGGCATGGCGCTGGCCGAGGCGTTGGCGCGGGGATTGCCGATCGTTAGCACCACGGCGGGCGCGATTCCCGACACGGTGCCGGCGAACGCGGGACTGCTGGTACCATCCGGCGACGAGGCGGCGCTGACCGATGCATTGGCGCGGGTGATGACCGAACCCGGGTTGCGCGAACGTCTGGCCGCTGGCGCCCGCGTGGCTCGCCAGTCCCTGCCGGGCTGGCCGGAAACCTGCGCGCGCTTCGCGGCGGCGCTGGACGCGGTTCCGGCGGCATGAGCGGCTTCTCCGCCGAATGGCTGCGCTTACGCGAACCCGCCGATGCGGCTGCCCGCAGCCCAGCACTGACCACCCGGCTGATCGCCTGGCGACGACGCCATGATGCCCTGTCCGTGCTGGATCTCGGTAGCGGCACTGGGACCAACTTCCGCTTTCTCACCCGCGTCCTCGGCGGAAAGCAGCATTGGCGACTGCTGGATCACGACCCGGCGTTGCTGGCGCAAGCCAACGAAGATCTCCGTCGATGGGCGATAAAACGAGGGATGAAGGCAAGCGACGAAGGCGAAACACTGGTCTTGAAGGACAACACGAACCATTGTCGATTGGAACGATGCTGGCTGGACTTGAACGAGGATTGGGCATGGCTGGCGGTGGTTCCGAACCCGCGACTGGTCACGGCCTCCGCCTTGATCGATCTGGTATCGGCCGACTGGCTGGCACGCCTGGCACGACGCTGCCGGCAATGGCGGGCGGTGCTGTTGATCGTGCTCAGCTACGATGGTTCCATTGCCTGGGAACCCGCGATGCAAGACGATGAACGGGTACGCGAATGGGTCAACCGCCATCAATGCACCGACAAGGGCTTCGGTCCGGCACTCGGTCCCGATGCCGCTCCCACATTGGCGGATTTGCTCGAACGGCAGGGTTACCGGGTGGACTTGCGGCCTAGCCCCTGGCTGTTAGCCGCGCAAGAGTTGGCCTTGCAAACGGCGCTGCTGGACGGCTGGACGGAGGCCGTGCGGCAAATCGCGCCCAGCCCGAATGTTTGGCTGGACGATTGGTCACGACATCGACGTGACCTGATCGAACGCGGTCACTCCCGCTTATTGGTCGGCCACTGGGATCTGTTCGCCAGTCTGGAGTAGTGTGAGGATAGTTGTCGTCGGCGGAACCGCCGGCATTGCGTTAGGGAGGTTGCGATGCGTTATGCCCAAATCCTGAGTTCCGGCGGCTATGTCCCGGAGCGGCTGATGAGCAACGCCGACTTCGATCGCTTACTGGGCGAGTCGGTCGACGATTGGCTGGTGGAAAACGTCGGTATTCGCGAACGCCATTTCATGGCCGAGGACCAGACGACTTCGGATCTGGCGGTCGCGGCCGCCCAGGTGGCGCTGGAGCGAGCCGGTCTGGAGCCGACCGATCTCGACCGGATCATCGTCGCCACCGATACCCCGGATTATCTCAGCCCGGCCACGGCGGCGGTGGTGCAGGCTAAGCTGGGGGCGCGCCGCGCCGGAGTGTTCGACGTGAACAGCGCCTGCGCCGGCTGGGTCATCGCCCTGGACATTGCGGCGAAGACGCTCGCCACCGAACCCGACGAGCGCTTCGTGCTGGTGATCGGGGCGTATGGCATGAGCCGGTTTCTGGACTGGGGCGACAAGAAGACCGTGACCCTGTTCGCCGACGGCGCGGGGGCGGTGGTGGTCGGCGCCGGCTCGCAACCGGGCTGGCTAGCCACCGCGCTGGCCGCCGCCGGCGAGTACCACGACGCGCTCGGCATCTACACCGGCGGTGCCTTCCGGCCAGCCAGTTTCGCCAATCTGGAGCAATACGGGCCGCCGACGGTGCAGTTCGTGCGCAAGTTTCCGGTCACTTTCAATACAGAACAATGGCCGCCACTGATCGAGCGTGTGCTGGCCAAGGCCAGCGCCGCGACCGGTACCCGCTTGGGACCGGACGACGTGGACCGTTACTACTTCACCCAAGTCAATCTGCGCACCCTCGAAGTCACCATGGCGGCGCTCGGACAACCGCTGGAAAAAACGCACTGGATCATGGACAAATGGGGCTACACCGGATCGGCCTGCATTCCGATGGCGCTAGACGACGCCATCGCCCAAGGCAAAGGTCCGACGCCCGGATCGCTGGTGCTGTTCTGCGCCAGTGGCGGCGGCATCGCGTTGGCGGCCTCGTTGTGGCGATGGCGGTAAGCCGGGCAAAAAAACCGCGCCCCGCCACTTGAAAGTGTGCGCCATGATCATCGCCACGCCCAGCATTCACATTCCCGAGGACGAACTCCAGTTTCAATTCAAACTGGCATCCGGCCCAGGGCGATCGCGCTATGAGTGGTATTGACAGGAGGTTGAATACCAGGATAACGGGATTGGATGGAGAGAACTGATGCCACCCCAACTGTTGGACCCGCGCCCGTATTTGGCTAACCAGCGGCGTTGAGGATTGGGTGGGGATGGAAGCGTTTGCCGAGGAGAAGGAAGCCTGGCTGCGGGGCTTTTTGGCCTTAGCTGGACTTTAGCCATTTTATGGTGCACAGAAGTCGGCAAGCAGCGACCATGAGGCATTTTCTCCGACCAAAGAGAGAAGATGCCCATGGGAGTGCTGCCTGTCGACCT
>WBZT01003205.1_pt1 | contig 10849 bp, 22 predicted proteins | sample 5204241 | NCBI WGS metagenome assembly WBZT01 (sample SAMN12344358, study PRJNA552823) | activated sludge metagenome | biome: Activated sludge suspended growth; feature: Nitrification reactor; material: Wastewater; isolation source: activated sludge from nitrification reactor of wastewater...
TACCGCACGGGTGCGGGAGCAGAACGGCGGCGCTCTAAAGGGATCGCGCGCGCGGCCTGAAGAGATTCATGAAGAGAAGAGATTCACCGCTCCGCGGGGGGGCGCCGCTTCGCGTCGCAACCCCGTCTTCGCACAGCAGGGAAACCCCTCCGGACAGAAGCGAGTCTTGCAACTGCTCGGCGGGATCGGCAAGGGCATCTGACCAGGGGGAACCGTGGGAACGTCGGAACGAATCGCAGCGGTCGCGGCGAAGCTCTCGCGCATGAAGGCGCGCCAGAATGATCTGGCCGAGGACATCGCGGACGCCGAGCGCGAGCTGGCCGAGCTGAAGCGCGGCACGAAGTCGAAGAAGCCTGCGAAGGCGCCGCAGCGTGCCGCGAGCGGTTTCGCGGACGAAGACGAGCCGGACGACGACGAGGCCGGCGACGACGACGAGGCCGGCGACGACGACGAGGCCGGCGACGACGACGAGGCCGGCGACGACGACGAGGCCGGCGACGACGACGAGACCGAGCAGCCGCGCCGCGGCGCGAAGGGCGGCAAGCGATGAGCGAAGACACGAGCGCGACCGAGGCCGAGCGGTTCGCGGCCGAAACACTCGACGGCGCCGCGGATGCTCCGCGCGTCGGTCGGCCGAAGGGCTCTCGCGACCGCAAGCCGCGAAAGCGGCGCGGCGGCTCGCTTCCCCCGCGCGAGCGCCGAGAGCCCGAACCGGCCGAGCCGGTGGACACCTCGCCGCCGAGCGAAGCGGAGATCACGGGCGCCGGGAAGATGCTTGGGGTGCTCTGGCGGCTCGCCGGCGCGCGCATGAATCGGCGGCCCCTGCTGCCGAACGAAGAGCGCGAGCTGTCGGAAGCGGCGGTCCCCGTTATGCGGAAATACGGGGCGGGATTCCTGGACCAGTGGGGAGCCGAAATCGGTCTGGCGTTCGTCGTGCTCGGACTGTGGGAGAAGACCAAGCTCCCGCTCGACGGCGAACCCGTGTTCGAGCTGGCAAGCGCGGACCCGGAGAACCCTGCGGGAGAGGTGGCGGGAGCATGAACGCTAACACGATTCTCGCCATGCTCGGACGCAAGGGAAGCGGGAAATCGACGCTCGTGGGCGAGATCGTGCGCGAGTTCGGTCGCGTGCTGATCGTGGACAGCATGAACGAGTATGGGCGCAACGTCGGCGCCGAGGTGGTCTACGGTTTCGAGGGCGCGGTGCGCGCAATCGCGCGCGCGTCGCGCCGCACCTCGTTCCGAATCTCGTTCCGCGGGCTCGAGGTGGACGAAGCGCTCATCGTGGCGCGCGGGGTCTTCACGCTGCGGAACGTGCTCTTCGTGCTCGAAGAGGCTTCGCTCTACATGAAGGCGCAGCAGATTCCGCCCGATCTGGCGAAGCTCGTTCGCACCGGACGGCACCGCGGAATTTCGCAGCTCTACGTCGCGCAGCGTCCTTCCATGCTTCACCTGGACGTCATCTCTCAGGCTGACGTGATCGTTTCGTTTCAGCAGCACGCGCGGCGCGACGTGGACACGTTGACCGGACACCTGGGCGACATGGCCGAGCGCGTGCGCGAGCTGGATCGGTTCGAGCTGATCGCCGGCGGGCCCGAGGGGTGGGAAGAGAAGGCGCCGCTCGCGGTGCTGGCGCGCGTTCTATCCGATCCGAAGAAAAGTCTTGCGCGTCCTGAAGGGCAGGCGTAAGACCGAGACGCACAGCAGGGGCGGCGAACGCCGCCGAAGATCAAGCGCCGTGCGGGGCGCGAAGAGCATCGCCACGCACGGCGCTTGCTTTTCGCTCCCGCCGGCGGCTCACCAAGGGGGAACCCATGAAGTCGATTCCGTGGAAGACCGTCATCATCGCGCTTCTCGTCGTCGCTGCGGTGGAGCGAATCCCGCAGCTCTCGAAGATCGTCAAGGGGTAGGGGGCGCCATGCCGACCGCGACCCTGGGCGCGCGCCTTCGGAATCGACTCGTCAAGGTCGGCTCCGCGAGCTACGACGCCGGCAACACGTCAACGATCAAGCTCCCGCAGGGCACGCTGCACCGAACGCTGTGGCTCCGGCTCTCGGGCACGCTCAACGTTTCCTCGGCGCTGACGTTCCTTTCCAACGCACCGCTCGGGCTCATCAAGCGCTTCGAGATCGTGGGCGACGGCCGGACGCTGTGGACTGCGGACTCTCGCGACCTGTACGAGCTGGCGCGGCACCTGACGAGCAAGGCCGGCGAGATGGTCGCGACGGCGGCCGTCGGCACGACTCAGCCGTTCGCCGCCGCGTTCCCGATTCACTGGGAAGCGCACGGCCGCGCGAACCCTTCCGATTCGCTTTTCTGGTCGGAGCCATACGGCCAGCTCGAAGCCAAGATCACGTGGGCAAGCACGGCGGCCGCAATCTACTCGGCCGGCGCCGCGACCGTCAGCACCTCCACGAAGGTCGACCTCACACTGGAAGACACGTTCGAGGGTCACGACCAGGTGGCCCTGGTGCGAACCATCTCGTTCGTCGAGAAAGTCGTCACGGCGGCGCAGACGGACTTCGAGATTCCGCTGCCGAAGTCGGGCCTGCTCGACTGCGCGCTGATCCGCACGGACGTCGATGGTGCGTTCGTGGACACGATCGTGAACAACGTTCGTTTCCAGTTCGACAACTCCTTCGAGCCGATCAAGCAGGTCAACTGGGCGGACCTGCAGAACAAGGGCGTGGCTGATCGCTCCGTCGATGGCGGCGCCGCGGGAACGGGCCGCATCGCGGGCATCGCGTTCGTGGATCTGATCGAGAACGGAATGCTCTCGGGCGCACCGAACCTCAAGGCCATGACGGACCCGAAGCTGATCCTCGACGTGAACCTGCCCTCGGGCACGACTCGAACCATTCGCGTCACGCTCGTGACCTACGACGTGGCACCGACCGCGATCGACGCTTCCGGCGCCTAACGAAAGGGCGGGCCGACATGGCCAAGAACAAGCTCTTCAAGTCGCTGAAGAAGAAGAAGATCACGCTCAAGGGCGCTATCAACGTAGTTTCGAAGGTGCCTGGCGTCGGCGGAATCGTGGCCTCCACGGCGCAGACCATTTCCAACGCCGTCAGCGGCGCGAAGAAGCAGATTGCGGCGTCGTCGTCGCAGCAGCAGGCGGCCGTGCAGGCGTCCGCGGCGGCTCAGGCCGTCGCGGCGCCTGGCGAATTCGTCGTCACCGAAGGCGGCGCGCGGCCGGCGTCGTCGTTCGATCTCAAGTCCCCGACGACGCTTCTCCTGGTAGGTGCCGCGGTGCTGGTGCTCTTCCTGGTCATGCGGAAGCGGTAAGCGAATGAGCAAGCGCGGTAAGGCGATGAACCCGGCGGTGCTCGCGGCGCGGTCTGGCTCCGCGAGCCCTTCGGCGCTGGTGCTCCGCGCGTCGCTTCCGCAGCCGGTCGTTCCGACGCTCCGTCAGGAGTCGCCGCTTCCGAGTTTCCGCTCTCCTGCAAGCGCGGTGCGATCGGTCGAGGCTCTGACGCGCGCGGAACGTCCGCAGCTCCCCGCGACGCCTCGCAAGCCGGAGACCATCGCGCACGCCACGGCCGCGGCGCCGCTTCGCTCCGCCGCGGATATTCTTCGCGCATCTCCCGCGCCGGCTCCGCGCGAGCTGCCGCGGTTCTCGTGGATCGCTCGCAAGTCCAAGCCGGCAACGAATCCCGCCGAAGCGGCGGTCAATCGGCAACTTCGGAAAGTCGGCGCCGCGGCGCTCGCGGCTCCCGAAAGCGCCGTCCTTTCCGCCGGCGTCAATCCCGCCGACCTCGCAAACGGGCTGACTACGCCAACGCGCGGCTCGTGGGGCGTCAACGGACGGTCCGCGAAGCGTGGCACGCCGCAGGCCGTTCGCGAAGCTCCTGACGATTCGGTTGCCGAAGCTCCGCCTCCGGTCGCGGTCACGCTTTCGGATGCGACGGCCGGCGATGCCGAGCGCGGTGGCCCCGCGGTCAACGTGGCGACTCCGCCGACGAAGCCGGATCCGATCGGAACCGGCATGAATCTGGCGTTCCTCGCGGCGGCCGCGTTCGTGGGCTGGCTCGCACTCAAGGGGCGATGATGGACGGCCTCCGCTACTACTGGTCGCAGTTCGTTCGCGGCATGAAGCCGAGCGAAGAGACCGAAGGCTATGGTCGCCACGAGTACCAGGCGACACACCCGTTCGGCGGGCCCTCGACGCGCACGGCGATCAAGTCCTTCGACGCCGAGGGCGATCACCTCTCGATTGCTCGAGTGGTGGGCGGGCTTCCGGTCTACGTGCGGCTCGGCAAGGACTCGAACCCGTGGATTCGCGTACGCGCCGGCATGGTGCTCTCGCGGCCTTTCCGTCGTTTCACCTTCTCCCTGGGCAACGACCAGGGATCGAGCCTCGGAGCGCAGCACGCCGAAGAAGTGCGAGTCCTGGCGTTCACGTCGTTCGGTCCGCTCTTCGCACAGTTCCCGCCGAAGGAATACGGATTCCGGCGCTCCCCGCTCATGCTTTACGACCTCACGGCGACGACGACGCGGAGCGATCTCTCGGACATTGTGCTCGGCACGGCGTTGACGTCGGCGGACGCATCGAACACGGGCGGACTCTACGGCGGAACGCTGGTCATCATGAACACGGACGTTGCAAACGACCTCTACTTGGTCAACCAGGTCGCGGCGAGCCCCGACCCGACCATCGGCAAGCGTGGATTCGGACCGCTTCGCCCTGGGCAGTCGGTCGCGCTCAAGCTCGAAGACCTTCCGTTCCGCTTCGCGACGGCCACGGACGCCGCGGCGCTTGGCGTCTTCACGACGGTCGGAACGTGCAAGTTTTCGGTGATGCTTTCGAGCGGCGAAAGCGAAAGTTCCGAGGGGTTCTTGCCGTTCGATCACTCGCCGAGCCTGCGGACATGAAGACCGACGCCGCGACCGCTCGCAAATGGACCGATGCGGGGCCCGAGCTGCAAGCCGAGTTTGGCGTCCGATACCGCACGAGTATCCCTTGCCAGGCGTGGGCGCGACGCCTCTTCAAGGCTGACGACATTCGCGCCGCCCTGAAGCCGGGCAAGGTCGTTGCCGGCGGCCGCGTGCGAATCGTGGCGCTCGACTTCTTCGAGCCGGGCAAGGTTCCCGCCGAATGGGTGTCGCGCGGCGTCAAGCGGACGGACTGGGGCGTGCGCGTCGAGTGGGAAAAGGTAAGCGCAGGAACGCAAGTTATCGTTCTTGCGGCCGCTATCGTGGCGGTAATCGTGGCGGCCACGCTCGCGTGGGTGGTGGTCACGAAGTGGACCGAAAAAGAAACGATCGCGCTCGGCGACGCCTTCGCCGAAGACTTTCACAGCGTTTCCCAGGACCTCAAGGACCTCGGAACGTCCACCGTTTTCTCACCGGGTGTCATCATCGCGGCGGTTGTCGCGGTGGCGCTCATCTTTCGACGGAGGTGAAGCCTTGAAGCTCTTCGTGAACCCGTACACCGGCAAACTCATGGATCTCGGCTCGATCCCGCTCGGCCCTGGCGGCGCGAAGCGCTGCCCGGACACCGGCCTCCCGCTCAACGCGAAGGCGGTCGAGATGCACAGCTTCCCCGGACCGGCCGAAGACCGCGAAGCCTGGGCGATCGAGGCGATGGAGACCGTCGCCAAGATCGAAGCGCAGGCGAACGAGCCCAACGCCGCGACGCTCGGAATCGCGGCGCCTGCCACGGCGCAGGTCTGACCGTGGCTCGCCGCCGCCGCCTTCCGCCGCGCGCGAAGAACGGCCGCTTCCGTCGCCGCAAGCGTTCGCGCCGCCGCCGCTGATCGCGCCAGGAGATCCGCCGCATGGACGCCGCACACGTTTCGCCGCAGTCTTCGCTCGCTGACTCGCTCGGCAAGCTCGCCCGCAGCTATCCGTTTGCGGCGATGCCGACGATTCAACGCAACACGTTCGCCGGGCTGACGTCAGGGTGCACCGTTCCCCTGGTGTGGGCGAAGTCTGCCGGCGTTGCGGTCGAGACGAACAAGATCTTCGAGCTTGCGATTGAGAGCGGGCTCTTCGCCGAAAACTGGCAACCGTTCGAGGCTCCGGGTCTCACCGTGCCGTCCGACTTCGCGAACATGATCGACTGTCAGATATGGGGAGGGCTCTACAACGGCGCCGCTGACAGCGCGAAGGTTTCGAACGACGGATTCGTCGCGATCGAGTTCGGAAGCGCCGGACAGAGCATCATCAATCCTGCAACGGCTCCCCAGGCGTTTGCTCAGCTCCGACAGCAGATCAAAGACCCGACGCAATGGTCGCTCGTCGTTCGGCGATTCATCGGACCCTTGGTCGATACCCAGTCTTTCACGGTCCCCTATCTTGACGCGGGCAACTTCCCCGAAGGACACCGCGTCGCGCTTCTCTATGATCCCTTCAACGACGTCGTGCGCGCGATCGTGGACGGAGTGGTGCGCGCGGAAAGCAACATTCTTCCGGCCGGGCTCTTCAACAACGATCTGCTCTACGCCGGCGCCGTGCTCTACTCCGGAACACAAACGGCCCCGGCGCCGCTCTTCCTGCAGGTCACCGGGTACACAGTGACGACGTGGGGAACGGGCAGTCTCGGAACGGGGCGCATTTGAACCGGCGCTCCGTGGCCCTGCTGGTGGCGGCCGGCGCCGCGGCGCTGGTGCTCGTGCTCGAAGCGAGCTGCGCGCACACGGCGACGCTCACGGTGCGCGGCACGGCGCCGACGCAGGACAATGCCGGAACGTGTTCGGCTCCGTCGCTGTCGGCAATGGGCGCCAACCCGGCGCTCAAGGTCTTCGCGTCATGGACTGGCCCGGTCTCGGGGCTCGACTCGCTGACCGTGGCTCCTGGCCAGTCGTTCAGCTTCTCGCGCACGGTTCCGCCTGGAACCTACGCCGTCCGCGCCTGGGCGGCCGATGCCGGCGGCGCGGGCTGCGACACGTCGCTGACCGTCACCGTGAAGAATGCTCCGTGGAGACCGCAGCTCGCTCCGTAGGGGGAACCGAAATGCTGAAGAATCTGACGCTTCGATTCATCAAGGGCGCGCTCTACGGCCTCGTGGGCAACGCTGGCGCGATGCTGGCACAGGGCGCCGCGACCTATCAGCCGACCGGCGATGCGGTCACGGTCTACCTGTGGCAAGGGCTCGCGGTGGGCGCGTTCACCGGTCTCGCATCGGCTCTCAAGCGGTGGGCGACGTGGGACCAGGCGAAGGCCGGCCGGTAAGGAAGGCTGATACCGTGCTCGAAATCGCGGTGGGGCTGGTCGCGGCCGGGGCTCTCGCGTCGGACTACATGAAGACGCCTTTCGATGCGACGTTCGAGCGGGTGGCGGCCAGTTCCGGAGTCCCCGCGGATCTGCTGCGCGCGCTCGCGCGGCACGAGTCGGGCTTTCGGCCGTCCGCGATCTCTCCGGTCAACGCGAACGGGACTCGAGACTACGGGCTTCTTCAGATCAACGAGGCCACGGCGCGCGCGCTCGGCCGCGAGGTGTCTCGCCTGACGGACCCGGCATACAACGTCGAGACCGCGGCGGTCCTGCTGAAGCGCATTCGCGTCGAGCTGAAGGACCGCTTCGCGCCTTACACATGGGTTGCCGCGTACAACGCCGGCGCGCCGGCGATCCTTCGCCGCGGCGTCTTCAATGCGGCCTACGCTTCCGCCGTGACCTGGCATTGGCAAATGTACCAGCTCGCGACGCTGCTGAAGGGTGGAGGCGCGACCGCGTGAATCCCGCCGATCTGCTGAAGGCCGCGGGCCTCGGCCTGCGCGCGATCGAGGCGCTTGAGCGCCAGGCGGCCGCGTCGGAGCGCATCGCCGCGGCGCTCGAAGCGTTGTCGAAGGACCGCGCCTCGTGCTGATCCGGTGGGAAATCCTCGCCCTGGTGCTGCCGGCGTTGCTCGCCCAGGCGGCCTTCTGGTGGGACCTCCGCGTGCGAATCGAGGCGCTGACCGAACGCGACCGCGCCCGCGAGCGCGAACTGGACGAGCTGAAGCGGCGCGTGCGAGACGTCGAGCGCGCCTAGAGCTGCGGAAATCCTTGCGTGCGGAGCCGTCAAGTGTACGCTGCCGGCTATGGAAATCTCACCGCTCTCGATCCTTCGCCTTGCCGCGCCCGGAGCACCAAAGCTCCGAGAGATCGCGGCCCAGATCGGCTGCTCTCACAACGCCGTCCACCTCTTCGAAGTGGGCCGGACCTCGCTCTCTTCGGCCCGCTTGAAGGCTTACGCGAAAGCGGTCGGCGCGCGGGCGTCGGACGTCCGGAGGCGCTTTCTCCTGGCGTCGCTGTCCTATCACGAGAGCAAAGTTCGCGAGCTGCGCGCCGAGCTGAAGGCGCGCGGCGTCTCGGTTGGACGGGGAAGAACCGCGGCCCTTTCCGGGTAGCTCGCAAGAGCGATTCTTTCGCGTTGACAACGTGCCGGGCCGTTGCTACGGTTCCGGCACGCTCGTTTGGAGCGCGAATCCCCCGTACCACGGCACAGCGGACGAGCCATTGCGATTCGAGGCGAAACGATGCCCCGCCGCCACTTCTCGGAGTTTGGCCCGTACACCGTCGTCCGCTGCGAGGGCACGTTCACCAAGCCGAAGGGGAGGAAGAAGAAGTGAGCGAGCGCGAACGTATCGAGGGAGTTCTTGCGTTCACGTATCGCGGACTCCATCACGTCCCGATGCACCGGGCCAAGTGGATCGGCAGCAAGGGAGATCATTGTGTGGTCGCCGTCAGTGACCAGATCGCCACGTGGGACTTCGATGAGTTGACCCGTCTCGTCGCTGCGGCGCACCACTACTGCGTCAGGGTAGAAATCAATGCAAGCGGCCCACGGCTCATCAACCTTCGCCTGACCGCGCGACACTATCGTTCTGGCGACATCTGCCGCAGGCACCCGGCCATGCAGGAGCATCTCGCCAACTTCAACTTCGGAGACGCACCGTTCACGGAGGCCGAGTCGTGACCGCCTTCATCGCCGCAGTCTTTGTACTCGTACGCTGTGCTCGCTCGCGGCCGCGAGGCCGCCGATTGAGGAGGTGATCCGGGGAGCCGGGAGGCTTCAGCTAGAGCTGTCGCTGGATGCCGGAGAAGTGAACGAAGCGAAGCGGGGAAGCGAACAAGGGAGGCGGCGCGCGTAGGTCGTGAATGTCGGCCGGGGTCGCGGTTGACATAATATCTAATCTTTCACGACAGGCTTTTGGTGCCTTTTTCGCCATAGCGAAAACTCGGCGCCGGCCGCGCGCTCCGCCTTCCGCAGCACGGAGGCGAAGGCATGGCGGATGGACTTCCCGACGCTCCCAATCTGCCGAGGGTGGCAGTAGAACGGCTCGCGCGCGCGACCTCTTCCGACGAGCGGCCTTCGCACGTTTCGGCCGCGGCGTCGCTGCTCATGATTTCCGAACACCTGGGCGCGGTGGTGAAGGAGCTGCGACAGCTACGCGGGATGCTCGCCGAGCGGGTGAAGACGTGAACGCGCGCGGCGCTCTGGCCGTCATGGCCCGAGGGTTCTCTCCGATCCTCGAGGATCACGAAGTCGGCGAAGCGAAGCCCGGGGTGTGCTTCGACTGCGGCCGTGACGCGAGCGAGACGTGCGTGCGTTGCGGTCGGGCGTTGTGTACGGCGCACGAAGCGAATCACGAGACGTTTCGGCGCACGCACGGCCGCTGCTACTACGGCGTTGCGCAGGATCACGCCGCCGTCCGCGGGGCGCGGCCATGAGCCGGCGCGCCGTCTCGGTGGTCACGAGCGGGCCCGAAGCGGTCGCGCAGCTCCGCGAGCGCTTCCCCGGCGTGGCCTTTTTCTCCGCGTATGACGGCAACGCGTTTTGCCGGATCGGCTACAGGCCATCGCAGAGCGAAGAAGTGACGCTTGGGCGCGGCGCGACGTGGGATCGCGCCTTGGACAATGCGGTGCGGAAGATGGCCCGCGCACCGCTGCGGTGTATCGGACGCAAGCGGCGTGGGCCACGCGAAGGGCGTCCGTTTGCGATCGCCGCAGACCTTTTCGACGAGAGGGGGAACGCATGATTCCGCGTTTGTACCGTGGCGGCGCGCTGCCGCCGCGACACTCCGAGGCGCTTGAAGTCGCGGCGCTGTGGTTCGTGTTCTTCTCGATTCTGCTGGTGCATTGATGGCAACGGCCGCGCTCCTGCTCGCGCTGCTCGCGCTGCTCGCGCTGTGCTTTTCCGTGTTGGAGGTGATCCGGCTTCGCGTGCTCGTGCGCGAGCTGCGCGCGGACGTCGCGGAGCTGTCCCCGATCCTCTACGGGCTGGCCGTGTGGTCGCACGAACACGCAGCGCTTTCAGCTCGCTCGCGCAAGGCGCTGCGCGAGCGAATGCCGGGGATCTTCCCGCAACTGGTGAAGGGCGATGCCACGGACGGCGACGGACACACCGAGCGAACCTAGGGTCAACCCCTGGCGCGTATTCCGCGGCGCGTTCATCCCGAACGCGGTGCTAGCTCTGCCGTGCGCGGTGCTGTCAAGCGATGCGAAGGTTTGCTATTCGCGCCTGTTGCAGTACGCCGGGCGCAAGGGCATCGCGTTCCCGCACGTGGACACGCTCGCGGCCGAGATTGGGCACGGCAGGGACCGCGCCGAGCGGTCGCTTCGCGAGCTGCGAGCGCTCGGCCTGATCTCGACGCGACAGCGCGGCCGCGGCCGCTCGTCGCTCGTGTTTTTCCACCTGCCGGCGGCGGTCTTCGGCGCTGTGGATAACTCGAAAACTACCGCACGGGTGCGGGAGCAGAACCGCGAAACTACCGCACGGGTGCGGGAGCAGAACGGCGGCGCTCTAAAAGGATCGCGCGCGCGGCCTGAAGAGATTCATGAAGAGAAGAGATTCACCGCTCCGCGGGGGGGCGCCGCTTCGCGTCGCAACCCCGTTTTCGCACAGCAGGGAAACCCCTCCGGACA
>WBZT01003206.1_pt1 | contig 10846 bp, 10 predicted proteins | sample 5204241 | NCBI WGS metagenome assembly WBZT01 (sample SAMN12344358, study PRJNA552823) | activated sludge metagenome | biome: Activated sludge suspended growth; feature: Nitrification reactor; material: Wastewater; isolation source: activated sludge from nitrification reactor of wastewater...
CGCACGACACGGTAGCCCTGGATGGTTTCCGAAGCGACATGGGTCAGGTCGCCCATCGCCACCTGTATCTTCCGGCTTTGCTTGCGAAACTTGCGGCTGGTGCTGCTCACCATCAGCGCGATGATCGGCAGGATCAAAACCATCACCAGGGTGAGCCGCCAGTTCATCCACAGCAGATAGCCGAACAGGAAGACGCTGGTCATCCCCTCGCGAACGACGACCTTGATCGCATCGGTCGCCGCGCCGGTGACCATGGTCACGTTGTAGGTGATGCGCGAAATCAGGTGCCCCGAGTTGTGCTGGTCGAGATAGGCGTTGGGCAGGCGCAGCAGACTGTCGAAGAGGGCGCGTCGCAGATCGTCGACGAGACCCAGCGAAACCCTCGCCAGATAGTAGTTACCGAGAAAGGAGCCGATTCCCTGCCAGGTGACGACCAGAATCAGCAGCAGCGGAACGGCGTGGATCAGTTCCAGCTCGCCCAGCAGTGGAATCGCGTGCGCGGTGAAGCCTGGGCCGGCGCTCAGTCCATCGACAAAATACTTGAGTATCCCGGCCATCATCGGTTGCGACGAGGCAAACATCAGATAGCCGACGAGGCTGATGGCAAACAGGCCGAGCAGTGGCCGCAGATAGCTCAGCAGGCGGAGATAGATACGCAGCGACGAGTCTGTCGGCTGGCTGGCTGGGGACATTCTTGGCTGGGTGCAGGCGGGAAAGGGTCGCGGCGGAGTGTAACACGCAGCCCTGATCGCCGTGCCGCTGCGGGTGGCGAAAGCGCGCCTGGACGGTGCGCGCTCCCGTGACCTGGATCAGGCTGTTTCTTCCCGGCGGGGGAAGGCCAGTCGCCGCCGGGTGGCCCTGCGTGCGCGACGGACGCTCAGCGAGCCCGGCCGACGTCTTCCCATTCGAGCTCTGCCGGGGTCCCTTCATAACTCGCGCAAAGCTGTGCGGCAGACAGCTTGAGCGATCCCTCCGAACTGCCGAGCGTCGTCTCGAAAGGCCCAACGACCCCGAAAGCGGCCAGCAGAGCCCGGCCTTCCTCATCTTCAGGCTCAATCCGCAATGCGCAATCGTCGCCTTCAATCACCATCATCACTTTCATTTCAACCTCCCTGTTCGTCCAGACTTTGCGTCGGACGTGCGTGCCAGATTACCAGCGGCTGGTCAGTCGCCCTGGTGCCCGCTGCTCACGCCAGGGCTGAAGGTCAAACATCAAAGCGTACCCGTGACCTCTGGGCAAAGTGTCTTCGATTCCCCGTCCCTGAGGGAAGGAACTAGTTCACACTGCTCTATTGCTGACCATGCCGCAAAAGGTTCGCGGACCACAGTCGCCGCTGTAGAGCCGGCGAGCCGACCGCGGCGCACGGCGGTCGAACGCGCCGGGCGACTATTCAGAAGGTCAGCTCGGGTGCTATATTCAGTGCCTGGGAGTCGGTTTTCCGCGTGCAACCATCGCTTTGCGGCGGCTGCTGCCGTCAGGATTCCCCGCTGCGCCGGGTCGCTCATGGCGCAGCCTGTCGGCAAGTGGAGCACGTTATCAGGGCCGCCGTATGTGGAAATCAATTCTTGCCATCTCCATCGGTGCGGCGCTTGGCGCGTTGTTGCGCTGGCAACTGGGGATGAAGCTCAACGCGGTCTTTCCGACGATTCCGCCGGGTACGCTGGTCGCCAATCTGATCGGTGCCTACGTGATCGGGCTTGCGCTGGCCTTCTTTGCCACATTCTCGGCGCTATCGCCGGAATGGCGGCTGTTGGTGATTACCGGATTCTGTGGCGGGCTGACCACCTTCTCGACTTTTTCTGCCGAACTGACGACCTTGCTGCAGCAGGGCAGGGTTTCCTGGGCGCTTGGCATCGTCGCGGCGCATGTCGTGGGTTCGGTCCTGATGACCTGCGCCGGCATCGCCACCATGGTCTACGTTCGGAGTCCGAATTGACGCTGCGCGCCGGCACGAGCAGGGGCCACCGCCGGCGGGCGGCGAAGCGATCGGGCAAGTTCGGGAGGGGGTCATGAAAGGTGCGTTCCTGCGGTTCTACGTCGGAGAGAGCGAGCAGCATCACGGTATTCTGCTCTGGGAGTGGCTGCTTGAGCAGGGCAACCGCCTAGGTATCCGGGGCGGCTCAGCGTTCCGCTCGATTGGCGGTTTCGGGCGGCGTCACTGCGTGCATGAAGACCGCTTCTTTGAACTCGCGGGTAGCGGCAGTATCGAGGTCGAGTTCGTCGTTACCGAGGAAGAGGAGAAGAAACTGCTCGAGCGCTTCCACCAGGAAGGTGTCCGTCTCTTTTATACGCGCATCGCGGCGTTCTTCGGGGTCATCAATCCGGACGCCAAAGACTCGGCGGGGGTGACGATCGAGGATGGATCGCGGTAGTGCGCTTGGCGACGACGCCCAGCAAGGGACATGCGCTTGGCGGGTGAGTGATTTGCCGTGGATCGTCTGGCTGCTCGGCCTGGTCAGTGATCAGGTGCCCGTGTTCTGAGGTGCGGTGTCCCTGGCTGAGTTTGTTCGTGGCGTCGACAGTGTCGCCTGGGCGCACAAGGCCCTAGCCGCTACACAGAGCAGCGAAACTGGCGTTGCCTGTCACCGCCGCTTCCAGCCGAGTACCTCACGCTGCGACGACAAGATCAGGAAGCGGTGCCATCGGGGCAACTTGAAGCAATGCTTTTTTCCGGAACAGTTCACGATGACCCGTTCAGCTTCTTCCTGTGATTGAAAATCAGTTGCAGATTGCGAAGATAGACAATAAACCCGAATGACTGACCGATAATGAATACCGGATCCTGCCGATAGATCGCGTACGACAGCAACAACGCGCTGCCAATAATACTCAAATACCAGAAGCCCTGCGGAATAACGCTCTGCTTGAGCTTTTCACTATACAGCCACTGTAAGGCAAAACGGCCGGTGAACGAGGCCTGACCAAGCAGGCCAATTGTGATCCAGATTTCTTCACTTGTCATGTCATGACCCCGCTTTCTCGGACGTGGCTGTTGCTTCTTCCGTTTTGCAATGGAAACGTGTACGCCGCAGCAACCACGACACCCCGAACAGATCGACAATTCCGACCAGTGCGCGATCAATCGTCCCGTAATTGGATTGGCCGCCCCGACGCGGCCGGTGATTGACCGGTGCGACAAGCTTGCGGAAGCCGTGGCGCTGCATCAGGGCCGGGATGAAGCGGTGCATATGATCAAAATAGGGGAGCTGCAGGAAGGAATCACGCGCCATGACTTTCAGACCACAACCGGTATCGGGCGTGTCATCCTGCAGAATCCGCGAGCGGATGGCGTTGGCAATCCTTGATGAAATGCGTTTAATCCAGCTATCGCGACGGGTGACCCGGTGGCCAGCAATCAATTTGATTCCCTCGTTGTCTCCTTCACTGCCCTCAACCAGCCGCAAAAGTCCTGGTATGTCCGCTGGATCATTTTGGCCATCGCCATCCAATGTCACCAGCCAAACTCCTTTTGCCCGCTGTGCTGCGCGATAAATGCAGGTGCTTTGGCCAAGTGACCGAGAGTGCCTTAGTATGCGCAATACCGACATGCCTTTGTCTTGCGCACTGCGGAGGACGGAAAACGTTTCGTCGCTACTGCCGTCATCTACCACGACTATTTCATAATCATTACGACCGCTCAGCGCCGTAGTGATTTCCGTGAGTAACGCCGGCAGGTTCTCTGCCTCGTTCCTGGCAGGGATCAGGATGGAGATCGCTATATTGGTCACCGGCTGGTGCCACTTGTCAAGGTTGGTGAGGAGGACGTCGTGCTGGTGCCGTCAATCACCGTACAATCGGGGCCGTTGCGATAAATAAGAATTTGCCGATCCTTTTTCATGAATTGATTGATTTGCTTTAGCAGACAGTTTTCGCCCGGTTGCCAGGTTTTTGGCCTGGTGTCGAAAAAGAACAACGCCGGAGGTGTATCCCGGTAGCGCCACAACAGATCTTTTTCTGGCAGTTCCCTGACCGTCGAGCCAACATAATAAATGGCGCGCACATCAAAATTCTCATGGCTATACAGTGGTGGGCTCCCCTGTTGTGTGGCCATGAAATTCCTGAGTTCAGAAACGCCCTTGTAGCGCTGTGCGAAATAATGCGCCTCACCAAAATTGAAATAGGCGATATAGCTCAGCAAGAGGACCGGGCCTATCCAGGACAGAATTGCCTTGCCGCGCTGCGAGCTTTGCTCACGAAGCTTGGCAATGCGTGTGCCCAATAATATAGCCAGTGCGGGGTACGCCGGAAGCATGTATTTTGCATGCTTCTCGAGGAACAGCGTGAATATCAGCAATGGTAGCAGGAATGCCAGGAGCCATAACTTCTGTTCGGAGTCGCCGCGGAAATCATGCCAGGCCTCGCGTGGCTTCCAGAACAAAATCAGGACCGCTGGCGAGAACGCGAGTGTGATCCAGAGGAGATAGCTGTAGATTGGATCTGTTTCTACCCGGCCGGTAATTTTCTCCGCAATATCCCGCTGAAGGATGGGCTGCCAGCCCTCGAGGCCAATTTCCTGGGTGACTAGCAGGAACCATGGCAGCGAAACCAATAAGCACAATGCCCAGCCGGTTGTATTCATCAACAAGGTTCTGGCCCGACCATCCTTGCTCAACAGGGTATAGACAAGTAGCGGCAGGGTGACAAAGACCAGCGCGACGGGTCCTTTGGTCATTACCGCCAATCCGAGCAAAACGTAACTTCCGTAAATCAGTGAGGTCTTGCTCTGAGATAGGTATTCCCGGGCGCAATAGAGGGCGCCAAAGCAAAATAGTGCTTGCAGAACCTCAAGTTCCGCACGTCGGCTGTGGACCGAAAATCCGGAATTGGCAACAAGGATCTGCAACGCAAAAACGGCAGCCCAGGGGCTGCTATGGCGTTTTACAGCCAAATAACACAACGACGCCGTCAGGAAACCCGCGACGGCAGACGGGAAACGTGCAACACCTTCGCTGGACGATCCGAAGATATGCGAAAAAAATGTTCCAATCCAATAATAAAGGGGTGGCTTTGTGATATAGATTTCACCATTCAGTGTCGGCAGAAGCCAATCCCCGCTCAAGAACATTTCGCGTATGGGTAGCGCACGGCGGGCTTCGTTGAGAGACGATAGCCACAAGGAGCCGAGACCGAGAAACAGCGTCAGTGTCACGAGTCCAAAGGTTAGCAGAATATAATGCCGAGAAACATCACAGCTCTCGAGGGGTTGGGGCGCTTGTATTGCCACGGTCATTTACCCATCGAAATGCGGCCGGCGGCCAAAGGGTTTATCGATCGACTCGCCGATACCCTGCCTGTGCTGAACGGAGAAGATGCAATCGACACTGTAGTCGGGCAAGGTGATGGCAAAGGGCAAGCACCGCAGCAGACGAAAACGTCGTACCCCGCCCGGCTCGCGCGGCTTCTCTGCAAGTTCGAGCATCGCTTGACTGTAGTCAGCGGCGAACAGCTCACGTTGAGGGTCGGCAGCCAGCATCGACCAGAAGCGGCCCGTGCCACAGGGCAGGTCGAGGACCGACGCGGGGTTGCCGGCAAGCGCCAGGGCGCGTGCAGCCATGCGGTGTTCCAGGCGGTCCGAGAGTTTTTTCCGGTGGTGCTTCTCAAAGTACTCCCGGGAGTGGGCGTCTGTGTACTTGTCCGAAAAGGGTAGATGGATGGCCGCTTTCTGCTCGTCGCTCATGTCATTCCTTGGCGTTCGCCCCCATGGAGAAGGCTGAGAACAAAACGCCAAGCATAGCATGGAGTCCCCTTTCAGAGTCCGGGGGCAGGCACTGCGCGGCAACGTCAATGGTCCTTGTCGGGCCGCCCCAGGCGACCGCAGGCGAGTAGGGGCATCAGTTCGAGAGTATCATTGCTCGACTTCTGCAACGATCTCCGAGGCTGACAATGACCCGACAGGCTGGGCATGATGCTGGCGCAAGCGGTGCCAGCGATCAGGCAGGCGAGCGAATCGTGTCTCTTGAAGAGATCAAGCTGGGCATCGGCGATCCGTTTCAGCTCCAGGCACAGAGCGATCACGCGGACAGCAGATACTACGTCAAGCTGATCGGCTATCTGAAAGCCAGGAGTGTTCTGGTGACCATGCCGGAAGTCGATGGCAGGCTCTGTTTTGTGCGCGAAGGACAGGCCTTCATCGTCCGCTTTTTCGCTGGCCGAAATGCCTATGCCTTCACGGCGAGTGTCCTGCGATCGTCGAATGTCCCGTTTCCGCATCTGCATCTCAGCTACCCTTCGCAAGTGCGAGGCCTGGTCGTGCGGACCGGCGAAAGAGTGGCGGTCAGGATCAAGTGCGCGATTGCCATGCAGGACGATACCAGGACGGTCAACACCGCCGGGGTGCTGACCGATATCAGTGTCAGCGGCGCCATGTTGTCTGCGAAGACCCGCCTGGGACACAACGGCCAGCTCCTGTCAGTCAAGTTCCGCGTCGCCATTCGGGAGATCGTGTTCGAGGCGGTAGTGGATGCGGCGATCCGCTATGTCTCGCAGGACGAGTCCGGCGAGTTTTTGCACGGGATCCAGTTTGCCGGTCTGCCGAACGACATGGCCATAGCGCTGACGGCCTTCGTCTATCAGAAGCTGGCCGAAACGTCGCGCTGACCCGTCGCTGTGGTCAGTCTCCCGCGCGATCCCCCGTGTGCCTGATCCGCCTTCTTCGTGGGTGCCCACGCCGAGTTCTGCAGACGCCGGTGGGGGGCACGCCCTGCAGGGCAATCGTCAGGTGCAGGGACCTCCGCGATATGGCAACATACTCGATGATGCTGCCAGTCAGCGGCTGACCAGCAAGCCGTTGCGGCGGGTTGTGACAACGATCAACAGGCGGGCAGCCGGCCGGAGTGGCAACCGGCCAAGCTCGAACGGCAGGGAGTTGGCAATGAAGAGACGGGTTCTGGCGTTTGCTCTGGTGATGCTGGCCACGGCGCTGGCGTATGCCGAGTCCGCGGGGCCTGGGTCCGCGGGCATCGGCATCAAGGATTACCCATGGCAGGCGCTGGAAGGCGAGAAGAACGAAGCGCTGGAGCGCAAGGGCGACCGGAGGCGCGGTGACCGACTCTACGCGCTGTGCCGCAGTTGTCACCTGCCATCGGCGGGCGGACGTTCCGACGGGAGCATTCCTCAACTCGCGGGCCAGCACACGACCGTGCTGATCAAGCAGATGGCCGACATCCGTGGCGGCTTACGGCACAACCCGACGATGTACCCGTTTGCCGCGGTACTGACCGATCCGCAGGATCTGGCCGATCTCGCCGCCTATCTCGAAGCGCTGTGCATCCCCCTCGAGCATGGCCAGTACGCTGCTCAAGACGCAGCTCAGCAAGTGGCGAAGGGCCGAGAGCTTTACGAAAAGCAGTGCACGGTCTGCCACGGGCGCAGCGGTGAAGGCTCCAGGCACAAGCTCTATCCGGTGATCGCCGGGCAGCACTTTGAGTACCTGCTGCGCCAGATGAGCGAAATCAGAGACGGCCAGCGCCCCAACGCCAACCCCGAGATGGTCCGTATCCTCAGCCAGTACAACGACGATCAACTGGTCGCGATTTCCGCTTACCAGTCGAGCCTGATGATGCCCGGAAAAATGTGCCAGGCCAAGGCGCCGGCGAGGAAGCCGTAGGCAAGCGGTCGGCGGTCGGCGGTCGGCGACCACCGATCAGCGCCCGCGGTGGATTCCACTGCCCCGATCAGACGCTGATCAAGACAACGGCAGTGCCTCGCTGCTGCAGCGTTCGAAGAGTGGCGTGACGGTGACTGCGACATCGAGCTCATGCGCACCGCCGCCGAGGATGATGCCGCGCAGCGGCGAGACATCGGCGAAATCGCGGCCCCAGGCGAGCGTGATGTGCTGCGTGTCGGGCAGCAGGTTGTTGGTCGGGTCGAAGTCCACCCAGCGTCCGCCTTCGAGTTCCGGGCAATACACCGAGACCCAGGCGTGCGAGGCGTCGGCGCCGACCATTCTTGGCTGCCCCGGTGGCGGATGGGTGAGCAGATAGCCGCTGACGTAGCGCGCGGCGAGACCCTGAGAGCGCAGGCAGGAAAGCATCAGGTGCGCGAAGTCCTGACAGACGCCGCGCTTTTCGGCCAGCACCTCGAGCACCGGGGTGGCCACGGTGGTTGCTTCGGGATCGAACTCGAATTCGTCGTAGATGCGGCTCATCAGTGCCTGCACCGCCTCGAGCACCGGCCTGCCGGGAGTGAAACACGCCCGGGCGTAGGCGGCAAACTCGCGTTTCACGCGCACATAGGGCGACTCGAACTGGAAGCAACTGGCCTCGAGCAGGACCGGCTGCGCGCCGTAAGCCAGCGCATCGCGCACTCGTTCCCACGCCGGTGAGGCGTACAGATAGCCCGACGGCTGCGTCGCCGAGGCGGCGCTGGTCAGCGCCGCCTCGGCGCCTGCCGGCAGGTGGGGAAAGACATCGATCGTGCTTTCGGCGCGCACGATGAGTTGGTCGTGCGGGAACTCGATGGCCAGTTCCCGGACCGGATTGCCGAAACAGTCCAGGCGGTCGCGCGCGGCGCTGGGTTCCGGATCGACCGTGATCTGGTGTGCCAGACAGCGCTGCCACGGGCAGTCACGCGGCGTCAGATGCAGAAGCTGGCGCGACAGGGACACCGGACTGTCGTAGCTGTAGCTCGTCTCGTGCACGACATGATAGCGGGCGGGTGGCAGGCGCATGGCGCTCACGAAGCGAAGGTTTGCCGGCTGACGTCGCCGACATGACTGAAAAAGCGCATCGCCAGACGGTCCGAAAGTGCCGCTGCGGCGAGGGAGACCTCGCCGAGTATCGCCGCCAGGTCGACACAAGGGTCGCACGCCCGGCATTGGCTGAAAGTCTGCCCCTCGAAACGGCCCAGGTCGAAGTCCAACAGCCGAGCCAGCGCGGCGCGCATGGCTTCGTCGCGCGGACCGCCGAGCAGGCGCGCCAGGTTGTCGAGGTAGCGGACCAGGATCTGCGCCTGAAAAGCCACCGAATGCGGGTTGCCGTCGTCGAAAACGATCAGATCGACGGCCGGCAGCACCTGCGGCTGCGTCATATAACGTGAACGGTAGGTGATGATGCTGTCGGTGAACTCGAGCAGCCACTCGAGGCCGCCGGCGGCGCGCGTCGATTCCAGGCGCAGGAAGCCGGCAACGGCGTTGGCGAGAAAGACGAGACGTTCGATCCGCCGGCCGATCATCAGAAAACGCCAGCCGTCGTCGCGTGTCATGTTGTCCATCGCGAAGCCGGCAAGCGATGAGGAAGTCAGCAGGACCTGATCGAGAAAGGCCAGCGCTTCGCCGAGCTCGCGCTGGGCGGTTTCGCTGACGCCCTGGCTGTAGCGCTGCAATTGCTGCTGCAGGCGATTGATCGCGTGCCAGTTGTCGAGCGAGAAACGCTCGCGCACCTGGGTGGCCACCCACAGCAGGCGATGGATGTCGCCGGCCAGACCGTCACCCGACTCCTTGCCGCAAATGGCGCCGAGTATCTGTGCCTCGCGAGACAACTCGGCAGCGGCGCTCCTGGCCTTGGCGGCGACCTTCGCCTCGCTGGCGACGGCGGGCAGCAGGTGCAGTTCGCGACACAGATCGAAGGCCGATACCAGCGCCGGCAGCGTGTCGGCGCCGGCATCGAGCAGACGGGAAAGCGTGACGCGCAGCAGGCGCGCACTCTTGTCGCAACGCTCGGCGTAGCGCCCGAACCAGTAGAGGTTTTCGACCACTCGCGACGACAGATTGCGGCCGCCGCGCACCAGGTCTGCCTTGCCGACCGAGTGTTTGAGCAGGCTGAAGGTATTCACCGCCTGCTCGGTCAGGACCCAGGTGTCCTTGCTCGAACCGCCGCGTTGCATCGAAATGACTCGCGCATTGGAAACGGCGGACACGCGCGTCAGGCCGCCCGGCATGACGACGTGGCCGCCGGGGGTGGCGGCGACGAAGACGCGCAGGCCGACACCGCGCGGCAGCAGCAAGCGCTTATGGTCGGTACTCCATGCCGGCGCCTGCGAGAAGTTCACCAGCTCCTGCGCGACATAGGCCTGCGGCCGTGCGCGCAGGCGGGCGATCATTTCCTCGCGCTTGCTGCCGCTCAGCTCATTGCCGAAGAGCGGATCGAAACGCTGCGAGGGGTAAGAGCCCTTGATTACCAGCTCGTCGAGGTGCTCGATGGTGAACTCCAGCGCAGCCTCTTCGCCGCACCACCAGGTGGCCACCGAAGGCATCTGCAGCGGTTCGCCAAGCAGCGTCTTGCAGATGCCGGGCAGAAAACCCGGCAGCGCCGCTGACTCGAGCAGCCCGCTGCCGAGTGCGTTGGCGACCAGGACATTGCCGGCGCGCACGGCCTGCAACAGGCCGGGAATGCCCAGCGTCGAAGCGCCGCGCAGTTCGAGCGGATCGCAGTAATCGTCGTCGAGGCGGCGCAGGATGGCATGGACGCGGCGCAGACCGCTGAGTGTGCGCAGGAAGACACGTTCGCCGCGGACCGTCAGATCGTGGCCCTCGACCAGGGGAAAGCCGAGATAGCGCGCCAGATAGGCGTGCTCGAAGTAGGTTTCGTTGTACGGGCCGGGCGTCAGCAGCACGATCAGCGGCGCCTCGCTCGCCGCGGCTGCCCAGTACGCCAGGCTGTCCTGCAGGGTGCGAAAGAACGAGGCGAGATGCTCGACATGCAGATCGCGGAACTGCTCGGGAAAGACCCGGCCGATGATGGTCCGGTTTTCGAGCGAATAACCGGCCCCGGAGGGGGCTTGCGTGCGGTCGGCAATCACCCACCAGCGGCCATTCGGCGCGCGCGCCAGGTCGGCGGCGTAGAGGTGCAGATAGGTGTCGCCGGCGGGCCGTACGCCCTGGCACGGCCAGAGAAAATTGTTGTGGCC
>WBZT01003209.1_pt1 | contig 10841 bp, 9 predicted proteins | sample 5204241 | NCBI WGS metagenome assembly WBZT01 (sample SAMN12344358, study PRJNA552823) | activated sludge metagenome | biome: Activated sludge suspended growth; feature: Nitrification reactor; material: Wastewater; isolation source: activated sludge from nitrification reactor of wastewater treatment...
CGCCTTGTCGGCTTCGAGCTGGACCTGCGCTGCCTGCAGCGCTTCGACTTCGCGGCTGCGCGCCACAACGAGCTCTGCCTGTTCGTCGAGACGCCCGGCAAGGACCGCCTTGTCGGCTTCGAGCTGGACCTGCGCTGCCTGCAGCGCTTCGACTTCGCGGCTGCGCGCCACAACGAGCTCTGCCTGTTCGTCGAGACGCCCGGCGAGCGCCGATTTTTCCTGCTTCAGCTCGGCGTTCTGGTTGAAGCACCGCTCCAACTCTTCCTGAACTTGATGAAGCTGCGCCAGCAGCAGTTCGTTTTCTTGCCTCTGCTCCTGTGCCTGGGACAGCATGGCCCCTTTCTCTTGCTCCAGCGCCTCCTTGATCCGCGTTAGTCCTTCAATCTGACCTTGGCAATCTTGAAGCGTCCTTTTCTGCTCTTCATGCCGCCCTGCCAGAGCCGCCTTCTTTTGCTTCAGTTCGGCGTTCTCTCGCTGAAGCGCCTCGATTTCCTGCGCCCGCGAGGCGGCAAGCACGGCCACTTCGTCGTGCCGCCTCGCTAGGGCCGATTTCTGTCCGGCCAACTGCGCGTGCGCCGCCTGCAGTGTTTCCACTTCCCGGCCCCACTCGCTTTCCGCCGTCGATTTCGCTTCCTTGGCTGCTTCGATCTCGAGCTGCCGCTCGGCCGCCAATCTCCTGTGGAAGTCACGGTCTTCCTCGAGTGCTTTCAGTGTTCGCTCGACTTTCCCACGCCTTTCGAGGAAGTCGGTACTGCGTCGTGCTTCCTGCAAACGTGCCTGCTTGGCTTCGCGCCGGATATCGTTAACCTGTCGCGCCTCCGAACTGCTGAATTTCACGTCCTGTGGCAAAAGATCCAGCAACGCATCGGCTTCGATTACTTGCCCTGCATCGTGGAGCCGAAAGGCCAACCACTTCAGGCGATAAGGACGCGGATCCGCTGCATGCGCTCGTCGCGCGGCCTCCGCTGCACCTGCGACGTTGTCTTTCATCAAATGCCTGGCCAGCGCCGTGTATGCGTTTCCCTGGATGGCCGCAGAAATGGAGACGCTAGACAAGAGACTTGTCACCGCGTCAAAGCCGCCCTCCCCATAACATTGGATGACTTTTTCCAGGCTCGCTCCACCGAGCACTTCAGGGGGGGTTTTCCGATTTTCTTGACGCCAGGCCTGGAAAAGCTTCCACGGGACGCCAAGCAAGGTCCCCGGCGATTCGACCCCTTGAATCAAGATCTTCCCCAATTGCACGTTCAGGGAAGTCCTTTCGAGCAGTTCGCCAACTCTTGACTGAACCTCCACTATCGTGCGCAGACGCTGAACTTCCGCCACCGATGCGAGCCACTCGTCATCCACCCAAGCGACCGTCTGCGCCTTTGTTCCTCGAGGATTTTCAATCGCCTGATTCTTCAGGAAATGGCGATCCAGCTCTTCCTGGACGTCGTGAAGCTGACGCCAGAGTAGTTCGTTTTCTTCCTGCAACTCCACCAGCCGTGATTCCAGCATGGATTTGCCGTTGGCCGCTTGATTCATCGCCAGTCCTCCCAGCTCAGTCCACATGATCCAGAACGATGCTCTCCAGCAGTTTCACGATACCGCCAAGGACCGCAGCCAACAGCAATGTGATGACTACGTTATAGATTCGGCTCGGCTTCATCGGATATTCAGGAAGCGTGGGTGCCTGCAACACGGAAACCTTCTCGAGCAGGCGGGTGGCGTCCATCCGCCCTTTCTCCAGAGCCGTGAGCGCCGTCTTGTAAATGTCCTGCGTAAAACTCACCTCCATTTGGAGGCGCTGAAATTCCTCTACGGTGGAGTTCAGCGTCCTCCCGGAAGCCGACGCAAGTTTGGCCTTCTCCTGGTCGATTTGACGTTCGATTGCAGCAAGAGCTTGCTTGAGCATGAGGATGTTGGGGTGATTTCGATCGAGAGTCGTAGGCAAAGAGGCCAACTGCGTTTGGATGTCAGCACGTTGCCCCTCGAGTTTGGCAACGATCGCACCGATGCTTTCGGCGGTGGCTTGCGGGGAAACCAGGCCCTTTCTGTTTTGAAAATTGAGCAACGCCTGGCTTGCCTGCTGAAAGCGCTGCTCGGCCAGCGTCACCTGTGTAGTGAGAAAATTCACCTGGGCCTCGGCCAATTCGTGACCGAGCTGATTCATGTAGCGTTCCCCCTCCTCCACCAGCTTACGTGCTATCCCCTGTGCAGTAGCCGGATCGTAGGCCTGCGCCTCGATACGCAATACTCCGGCAAAGTCATCGTACTCCATGGTAACCCGGGACAGATAATGACGATGAAACCATTCCATGGGCGCATCCCGGAGCCACATCCGCGAGACGAAGTCTCGGTGCCAATCGCTATAGTGTGATCGCAGGTCCAGCGCCGAATCGATCTTCTTCAGCATGTCCACCGACAGGACATGCTCTCGCAGCAGAAATTGATCGGTACGATTGACGGCGCTGATACCGGAAGCCAGCATCATCAACAAATCGGGCGCTGGCCCACTTACCAGATCCGTCTTTTGGATAATGACTGTGGCTTCCGACACATAACGATCGGAGGCGATCAAAAGCCAATATACGGTCATCACCAATGCTGTCAAGGCGATCAACCGGATCAGCCGCCGAAATAGCGCCATAGAGAAAAACGCCGTGACCAGACGCTCGTGCGCCGCCTCCCACATCACAACAACACGCTTGCTCCAAACCGTCTCGTTAAATTTCATTTGGTCATGCCATCCTTGTAGGCACGCAGTGCGTCATCGATTTGATCGAACCAGTGAGCCTTGCCTTCCGTAATCCAGATTCCGGATTGACAAAACTGCTTCAGGGTACTTTCGTCATGAGAAACCATGATCACGCCCGCACGATTGGCCATGTCCTTGAACGCGCCGGCTGCCTTTTGGCGAAACGCCGCGTCACCCGCTGATGTGACTTCGTCCGAAATGTATACGTCGAATTCAAATGCAAGGGACAAGGCAAACTGCAGGCGGGAACGCATACCGGTAGAATACGTGCTCAGCGGTTCGTCAAAAGCCTCGCCCAACTCCGAAAAATCCTGAATGAACGCAAGTCGATCGGCCAGATCGTTGTGACGCCCTTGCACGCGACAAACGAATTTCGCGTTCTGCCGACCCGATAGCGTCCCTTCCAGGCCGCCCCCACCCATTGGCCATGAAACACGGCAAAGTCGCACCACACGCCCCTTGGTCGCATAGTCGGCCCCCCCGATGATGCGCAATAAGGTCGATTTCCCGGCGCCATTTACGCCGATCAATCCGACATTGACATGCGACGGAATCGTCAAATTGATGCCCTGCAGCACCCATTTCCCCACTCCGTGCTCTGTCTTGTAGCGTTTATGTACATCCTCCACGAGGATCATTGCATCACCAGGGTAAAAGCGAATCTCCGATACAGCATCAGCCCAAGAAGAATGCTGATCAGAGCAGTCGCATACACATAGCCGAGACTGGTCCCAGTCACCGCGTGATAATGTGGCAGGAAGCCCTGCCGTACCGCTTCGAGTCCATGCACGATCGGGTTGAGCATCAGGACGCTGCGGTACGGTTCCGGTATCGATGAAATGGGCCAGATCACGCCGGAAATCAGGTACAAGGGAAGCATCAGGATATTCAAAATGTGTTCCGACTCCGGCACGAGTTTCATCGAGACAGAGGCCAGCAGACCGTACCCCAAGCCAAGCAACCAAAGTCCCGCAAGTGCTATCATCACCAGCAGGGGATCGATTGGCACCGCTGAATGGCCGAGCAAGGCGGCGATGAGGAGAATGACCATGGAAATGATAGCCATTAGAAACGCCTCGAGCGCGCCGCGTACAATCGCCGTATCGAACGGTTTGACCTGTCGATAGACAAAGAAGGGGCGATTGCAGTCGATAGCGTACATGACCTGTATGCCAGTACGTCGAAACAGGAAGAAGGCGAGCATCCCGATGGTAATCCAGACGGCAATATCCGTCCCACTGGCAACATGTCTTCGAATCAATGACCATACCACGGCGATAAACCCGATATGGAATATTGGCTCGATCAGCAACCAGAACCAGGCGGCCCGCATGCCAAAAAGCCGGTCCAGTGCCTCGCGCAGGAAAATGGCCCGCCAAACGTCAAGGGTAATGGAGAAGGCGCTACGCATGACCGGCGGTTGCCCCCAATCAACGTACGGCAGCGTTGAGGGTTACCGTTGGCACCGCCACGGATACCACCAGCCGCAGGAACTTTTCGAATTCGGCAGCCGGAGAATTCGCTACGTAGATTACATCGTGATTCCGAATCGGGAAATGCTGCGTCACGAAGAAGGATGCCGGATCGCGCAGGTCGATCTGATAAATGACCGGCACGGGATCGACATTCCCGTTACTCACCACCGAACTCTTCACATCGACCAACTTTGCTTCTTCGAAGCGAAAAATGAAAATCCCGCGCGCGTCTGCGCGGCTTTCCGACAACCCTCCAGAGCGTGCGAGCGCCTGGGCCAGCGAGATGCCCTGCGCCTCGAACGGGATTTCTTCATTCTTGCCCGTGGCACCCAATACCGAAAAGCTCTGCGGCTGGAACAATGCGGTAACGACATCGCCTGGCTTGAGAAGGATATTTTGCCGGGGGTCGCGAATGACCGTATCGAGCGGCATGGTGGCCGTGACATTCTTCCGGGAGAGCTGGATCGCCACGCGACTTACCGGTTGTTTCACGCCGCCACCGGCGGCAAGGGCGTCTAGCAGGCGCTCGCCTTTCGGGGTGAGCGGCATCAAGGTGTTTGTCGTCACCTCGCCGACGACCGTAACGTTCGACGTATTGTTCTTGATGACACGAACGATCACCTGCGGCTGGTTGGCTTTTCCCTGCAATCGCTTGACGATCTCCGCCTCGATCGCCGCCGTCGTACGGCCCTTGACCGGCACCCGGCCAGCAAAAGGAATGGTGATCGTTCCGTCCGGCGTCACCATTTGTTCCGGGAACGCCGCCGAGTGTGCCGTCACCGGGCCGGTCTTCGGATCGGCAGCGAGCGCGACAAACAGCATGGCTGGCGGAGCTTCCCAAACCCAGACTTCGATGACGTCGCCGGGACCGATCAGATAATTGTTGGAACCCTCGCTCGGGAACACCTCGGCGAATTGTCCGGGTTTTCCGCTTTCGGCGAGTTTTCTTGCCAGCGCATCGTCGACATCGACGAGCTGAATGCCTTCGATACGACCCGTATCGCGCCTTTCCATCACCTGCTCGCGGCTTGCGCCGGCCGACGATATCCAGCCCGGCATGGTCGCGCATCCGGCAAGAGCCAGGGACAGCAACGCACCAGTCAACGGCGAACGGCAGTCGGGAAAGTTCTCAACAATCTTCATGCTCTTCAGTGTTTTTCCTGGACTGCCCAAAGGAAGAGGCGCATGCTCGCCGTCCATCCCGATCCTGGCGGCTGCTCCAATGCTTCACGGAGTGAATCGGCAAATGGTCATCGAGAGTCGATCACTGGCGCGTCCGGTTGCAGGCGAGCTAGATGCACGCGAAAGCATCCACTCTCCTGTTGGCAAGGGTTGCGCCCGGAGCGCCATGCGCCCGCTCATCCTCTCAGTTGTCGGGCCAGTTCCCGGCGGGAGCATTGTGCCAAGCTTCGCTTTCACGCACTCTCGCTCGCAGGATCTCGCGGCACCGATTCCCCCAGCAATTGCGCCTGCGGCTGGTCGGGCAGCAAACACACTGTGAGCCTCTTGCAGCGCCCGTGACTTGGCGGGAATCGTGATTGGCGAAAAGAAGATGATGGAAAACAGGCGACCATAGGCGTGGCAACATGCGGCGGTCAAGCCGAACACCGGAACGCCTGAAGCGCCGATACTACGCGACGAGCTTCGCTCCTGCAACGGAGGAACGCAATAACGACAAACGAATTCCGACAATGCGAACCAACATGAGGAACCAATTCCCTAGCCGGCCGCTTTAACTTTCCCATCTCACATCAACCCGTTAAATCAGTATCCTCGAAGATTACATGAAAACTTGCGAGTGACAAGACTTTCGCTGGAGCAACCTGCTGATGTCGGTCCTGTACCGCGTCTCGACAGATCAGGGAATCGGTCTCGATTATCGCCCCTCTCTTGCCAACCTCGACGCGATCGGTTGGCCGCCCCGTCAACGCGATTCCGGGAGAAGAAATTCGATCGCCTGCCGCCACCAGTCTTCGTCGAGCTGGTCGAACCAGTCGTTATGGCCGGCGCCCGCGACGACGGTCAGCCGCTTGGGCTCGGCTAGCGAATCGTAGAGCGCCCGTCCGAAGCGTGCCGGCACAATCGTGTCGTCACCGGCGATCACCACCAGCACCGGGCGATCCCAGCCGGCGAGATGCGCTACGCTGTCGTAGCGATCGCGCAACAACCATTGCACAGGCAACAGCGGGTAGTGATGGCGGGCGACGTGGTCGAGCCGATCCCACGGGGTGATCAGCAGCAGGCCGGCAATCGCCGGGCGCTGGCGTACGCTGGCCGCCGCGGCAACGCCGGCGCCGAGCGACTCGCCAAGGATCAGCAGGGGCTCGCCATAGCGCTCGCAGGCACGCGCGATCGTCCGTTCGGCGTCGGCCACCAGACTCTGCTCGCCGAGTTCGCCGGAGCGTGCTCCGTAAGCCGGGTACTCGGCGAGAATGACGCGCAGCCCGAGCCGTGTCAGCACGTCGACGTAGTAGCGACGGTGGCCGGCATGACCGGCATTGCCGTGAAAGACGATCACGGTCGCGCGCGGCGGTGTCGCGGGTTCCGCCAGCAGGCCACGAAAATCGTCGCTGGCCGGCCACGGCGCGAGTCCGCCCGTCGCCATCTCGGCAACGCTGGCGCGATCCGGGAAGTACAGCAGGTGGTTCTGGAACATGCCGATTCCCATCAGTTCGGTCAGGTAAAGGACGGGCAGAGCGACCAGCAGGACTTTCAGCATGCGCATCCCGTGCGCTCCTTGCCCGGCAGCGGAATCGCCTTCGCGCGGTGGGCGCAGCGACGAGGAACCCGCCCGGTTCCGGTCACTTGCGGCGGAAGAAGCGGGCGTCTTCGAACAGCGAGTGGATTTCCACCTTGCAGATCTCGGGTCGGTCCGGAACGACGTAGAGGATCGGTGTGATCAGTTCCTCGAAAATCCCGCGCAGGCTCCGGGCACCGGTCTTGTATTCGATGGCGATCTCGGCAATCTGCTCGAACACCCGCTGTTCAATGCTCAGTTCGACGCCTTCGCCACGGAAAATTTCGATGTACTGGCGATAGATCGAATTCTTGGGCACGCTCATGATGCTCACCAGCATCGCCCTGGTCAATGAATGCAGGGTGGCAACCACCGGCAGGCGGCCGGTGAATTCGGGAATCAGCCCGAACTCGAACAGATCGGTCGGTTTGACGCGCTTGTTCAGACGATCGAGGATGTTCCGGTTGTCGTCGCTCGAAGTGGCGATGAACCCGAAACCGTGCGTCCTAGACATGATGTTCTCGAGGCCGACAAAGGCACCGCCGCAGATGAACAGAATGTTGCTGGTATCGAGGTAGCGATCGTCCCTGAGCTTGACCGACGAGCCTTCCATGATCTTGAGCAGCGCGTGTTGCACGCTTTCGCCCGAAATCGCTCTCGACTCGCCGCCGGTCGCCTTCAGTTTGTCGATTTCGTCGATGAAGATGATGCCATGTTGCGCCTTCTCGACGTTCCCGTCGGCCCGATCCAGCAAGCGCAGCAGTGCCGCCTCGATCTCCTCGTTGACGTACTTGGTCTGCGCCAGCGAGGTTGCGTCGGCAGTGACGAAAGGCACGCCGAGCATTCTCGACAGCGTATCGCAGAGCAACGTCTTGCCGGTTCCCGATGGGCCGACGAGGAGAACGTTGCTCTTGACGATCGCCCCCTGGTCATTGGCGAAAGTCGCGATCTTGCGGTAATGCGAGTAGACGGCGACGGCAAGGATCTTCTTGGCTTCGTCCTGGCCAACGACGTACTGATCGAGATAGCGGACGATTGCACTGGGTGTGGTTTCTCTGGCTAGCAAGGAGTACCCCAAGTCTGACAAGAGTTTGCGCAGCAGGAATTCCCGGGCGCGCGCAACGCGTGACCGGACGATCCGTCCGGCCGACATGCCCTGCCGCACGCGGTGGTGCCGCGCGGCGAAAGGATACGCCCTGCCGGTTTGCGCGTCATCGCTTGGCCGCGTCTCGCCGAATCAGGCTCTGGTGGGAAAGCAGCGCGAGCACCATGCAGAGCCCAACTGCCGTGGCCAGTGCTGCTCCGCCTCCGGCCAGCGCCTGCCCGACAGCGATGCCGACGAGTGCGGCGAAGCTCATCTGCACCACCCCCATCAGTGCCGACGCCGAGCCGGCCATCGCCGGATACGGCGCCAGCGCGCCGGCGATGGCGTTCGGCATGACGAGCCCGGTCGCCAGCGTGCAGAAGAACATCGGCCCAAGAATGGCCGTGATGTGGCGAACTCCGGAAAATTCCAGCGCCGCCATGGCCAGGCCGGCGGCCGCGCCAAGCCAGGTTCCGTGCGCGAGCAGGCGATCGCTGCCGAAGCGGCGAACCAGCCGACCCGAGATCAGCGCACCGAAGAGATAGCCGGTGACGACGATTCCGAAGCACATGCCGTAGACCTGCGGCGTCAGCCCGTACCGATCGGAGAGGACGAAGGAAGACGCCGAGATGAAGGCGAACAGCGCGCCGTAGGAAAAGGAGAAGGTGAGCAGATAGCCGAGGTAACGGCGGTCGGCAAGCAGTTGCGCGAAATTCGCGAACATCCGGCGCGGAACGGTCGCCTGCGGATCGCGGCGATGGTTGCTCTCGCCGAGCGTGCCGGCAACGACGAGCAATTGTATTGCGGCGACGAGCAGGAGGAACACGAAGTTGGCCTGCCAGCCGCAGAGCACGGTCAGGAAACCGCCCAGCAGCGGGCCGAACAGTGGCGCGATCGCCATCGCCGCCCCCATGTAGGCGATGATCCGTGCCGACTCGCTGGTTCTCCACAGATCGCGCACCACCGCCCGGCCGAGGACCGGACCGGCGCAGGCGCCCAGTGCCTGCACGAAGCGCGCGGCAACCAGCATCTCGATACTGGCGGCGAAGACACAACCGAGCGAACCGGCGCAATAGACCATCAGTCCGCCAAGCAGCAGCGGGCGGCGCCCGAAGCGATCGGAAAACGGGCCGTAGAACAGTTGTCCGCAGGCGAAGCCGGCAAGAAACACCGATAGCGTCAGTTGCGCGTGCGCGGCGTCGCTGGCAAACACCTGCGCGAGAGCCGGCAGCGCCGGCAGATAGAGGTCGGTCGACAGTGGGCCGAGAGCCACCAGCGTCGTCAGCAGCATGGCCACGCGCAGCGACGGACGAGGCGATTCCATTCAGGAGCGCGCTGGCGACCGACTTCGGCAAGCGGCGCGCAAGCCGCGCGAGCACCACGCCACGGTACCCGGCGCTCGGCTACTCGGGTTTGAAGGCAAGGAACATCTTGAAACAGCGCGCGAATGCCAGCGGCGTTTCGCAGTGCTCGCCCCACAGCTCGGCAGTCAGCGAGAACGAGACGTTGCCTTCGGCTTCGCGATCCTTCACCCAGACCAGGCGGCGGTCACTGAACACGCCGGTCGGCAGGTGGCTGCGGATGAATTCCCAAACCTCGTCCAGACTGTCGAAATTTCCGAGGTCCCCCGCACCGTCGCCGCCTTCCTCTTCTTCCACGAAAACCTGGTAGCGCATCACAAACCTCGTCAAGGAAACGGCCCCGCGGGAAAAACGCCGGACACCTAGTTGGTCGACAGCGGGCAATTATTGGTCAACCGGTGGCATTAGTCCATCCCGCGACCGGCGCTTGCCGAGTCCTCGCCCAGCAGCGGCAGTTCGCTCAATCGGCGAGCAATACTGCCAGTTCCCGCTCGTCGAAGCCCGCTGCCCGGCGTGCTTCGAGGTTGAAAGGTGCGCGCAGGCGCGGCGCGCGATGGCGCTCGGCGAGTTCGGCGTAGCAGGACAGCGGGTCCAGCCCGCGGCGGGCGCAGAGCCACCGGTACCAGCGGTTGCCGGTGGCGACATGGCCGATCTCGTCGCGCAGGATGACATCGAGGATGGCCGCGCCGCGCTCGTCGCCGACGCGCTGCAACTTGTCGCGGATCAGCGGCGCGGCGTCCAGACCGCGCGCTTCGAGCGTGCGCGGCACGAGGGCGAGGCGGGCGAGGAGATCGTCACGGGTCCTTTCGGCCATTTCCCAAAGGCCGTTGTGCGCCGGGAAGTCGCCATAGGTGAAACCCATCGTCTGCAGATGCGCGTGCAGCAGGCCGAAGTGGCACGATTCTTCCTTGGCGACGACGATCCATTCGCGGTAGAAATCGGCCGGCATGTCGTCGAAGCGCCAGACGATGTCGAGCGCGAGATTGACCGCGTTCAGCTCGATGTGGGCCAGCGAATGCAGCAACGCCGCGCGGCCTTCGAGCGTGCCGACCGGTCGCTGCGCGACCTGCGCGGGCGGCACCAGCCGCGGGCGGGCATCCCGCCCGGGAAGCGCTGCGCCGGCCAGCCGGCGCCGATCAGGAGCAGCCGCGTCGTGCTCGCCGCCAGTCCACACGATGGCGTCGGTGGCGGCGCATTTTTCGTCGCAGCGCGCGATCAGCAAGGCGTCGAGCGCGAGTTGGCGCAGGCTCACCTCGGCCCTCCGGCAAGCGGCGCTTGCGGCGAAGCGACAAAGCCGTAACGTGCCGGCACTTCGCTTCGGCACAGCGAGCGCACCGGCAGCCGGCGTCCCTGCCACGCGAGCAGCAACTGTTCGGCGCCGCGACCTTCGCTGGCTGCGAGCAAATGCGCGGCACCGTCGGCGTCACCATCGGGCAGTTGCAGA
>WBZT01003210.1_pt1 | contig 10840 bp, 12 predicted proteins | sample 5204241 | NCBI WGS metagenome assembly WBZT01 (sample SAMN12344358, study PRJNA552823) | activated sludge metagenome | biome: Activated sludge suspended growth; feature: Nitrification reactor; material: Wastewater; isolation source: activated sludge from nitrification reactor of wastewater...
ATGGTGTGACTGGTGCCCCGATAGGAGCCAGTGAAGTCCGGGATCGGTTCCCAGTCGGCTGCCGTCAGGGCGATGTCCTCGACCTGTCGGAAATGACTGCCGACGCAGAAACGAACCTCGTCGAGGTCCGTCTCGCTGCCCACAAGGTAGGGGTCGGCCACGGTTCCGGTGCCGCCCGCAGCCGGCGCGCCGCTCCAGGCGTTCTGCCAGTAGGTGACACAGTTGCCGTTCGCCGACGCGGGCGGGGCGACCGCCAGCAGCGACGCCGAGATCAGGGCACCGGCGGCCACTGCCGCCGACCCCGCACGCAGCTTCGAGCGGAACAGGTGGTGGGGCAGCCGCGTCCAGAGCATCCGCACTCCTCGAGTCAGGTGGCCCGCTCTGTGTAGCAGAGCTGAACTCGGGATTCGCGTCGGCGCTGAACCGGGAGCGCCGTCACTCAGCCGGGGTGGTCCACCGCAACCCGGGGAAGATCGCGAAGTCAGTGTCGTAGGACACGAGGGTGGCGTCGTGTTCGATCGCCAAAGCGGCCAGGAAGGCATCGTTCACGAGGTTGCCACCGACGCCCCTCCCCACGACCAGGTCCCGCCAGATGCTTCGGTGCCGGGGGCCCGGAGCGAGCCGTCGAACCCTGGGGAGGTCATGCCAAGCAGCAACGACGGAGAAGGCATCCTGCGGGGCGAGTGCCCCGGGGAAGATCCGGCGGTTGGTCGTCAGCCGCACCACGGCGAGGTCGACGACATCGGCGATGCCGATCAATTCTGGGCCCGACACCACCGACTCCCACCAGTCAGAGGCGCTCGGGTGCAGGGCAGCGTCGGAGTCAACGACATACAGAAGTACGTTGACGTCCGGAACGATCATCGACCGGACTCTTGTCTCCGAAGGAGTTCCTCGTCCTCCAACGCGCCGGCGATCCGCAGCGCGTGCGTGAGCTCCACATGCGGAGTCCCGAGCGCGAAGGTCACCTGCCGGTGGTCCGGCTCGACCGCCGCACCGTTCACCAGGCCACGACGAACGGCGCGATTCAGTGCCTCCTTGAAGGTCGCTCCCGTGGCCCGCATGTCGTCCTCAAGGAGGCGGGCGACATCCGGTTCCAGGGTCACCGTGGTTCGCATGGAGCATCATAGCATCATCTACCTAGGCATCAATGCATCACTCGCCGACGATGTCCCCTCACCCGGTGAACTGCCACGACGTGGCGAGCATGCCCAAATAGAGGAACGGCACCGCCACAACCCCCGCGGCGGTGGCCCACACGGTGCGGGTCCCCGACCCGCGGACGAGCAGGTACGTCGCCAGCACCAGGCCGGCCTCGGGCAGCAGGACATAGGGGGCCACCCCCGCAACGAGCGGGACGTTCTGCGGGAACCACAGCGGCAGCAGCGGGGCCGCCCACTCGGCCGCGGTGAACAACGCCAGACCTGTGATCACCACGACGATCAGCCCGGCTGTGACGCCCCACGCCCGCTCGGCGAAGTGCCCCACGAGCATCACCGGCAACAGGGCTATCACCCACATGCCTGCCATGAACAGCGGCACGGTGCCGATGAACGGCGATCCCGTCGCCGGGAACACCAGAACCCCGAGTTCCGCGGACAGGAACCAGTCGGGCAGCACCATCAGCACACTCATCGGCGCCAGGACGCACCACCAGCGCAGGACCAGAGAATCGCCGGTGCGCCACGCCACCAGCGCCACACCTGCGTTATAGCCGATCACCAGCAGGAGGACGCGGATGCCGAACGACGCCCAGGGAAGCAGCAGTAGCGCGACCGCGATCACCGCGAAGGCGACATGGAAGCCGATCCATCGACGTGCCTGCGCGGCCGAGGCGGGGGACTGGTCGGGCATGACGGCAGTCTCACACGACGACACCGACGCCGCCGGGTCACGAGGCATCGGTCAGACTGTGCGAGATCGATGAGGAGGACGCAATGAGAGCAGTCGTGCTGGGTGCCGGTGGCGGCATCGGGGCAACCGCAGCGCGGACGCTGGCGATCGCCGGCGGCTTCGACGAGCTGGTGCTGGCCGACCTCGACCCGGAAGCCGCGGCCGACGCAGCGAACGACTGGCCCGAGGTGACCTGCACCCTCCACACGGCCGGCGTGGACGTCTCCGATCCCATCGCACTCGCTGAGTTGCTCACCGGCGCGGACATCGTCGTCAACTGCGTCGGACCCTTCTACCGGTTCGGGCCCCCCACCTTGGCCGCGGCGATCGCCGCCGGTGTTCCCTACGTGGATGTCTGCGACGACCTCGCGCCGACCCTGCAGATGCTGGAACTGCACGACGAGGCGGTGGCAGCGGGGATCCCGGCGCTGATCGGAATGGGCAACTCCCCCGGCCTGGCCAATGTGCTGGTGAAGTACTGCGCCGACAACCTGCTGGACACCGTGACCGAGGTCGACATCCTGCACATCCACGGCGGCGAACCGACCGAGGGGGCAGCCGTGCTCAAACACCGGATCCATGCGATGACCAGCGATGTGCCCGTGTGGCAGGACGGTGCCGAACGCACGGTGCGGATGCTGGAGCCCAGCGGAGCGGAGTTCATCACCGACGTCAACTTCCGCCAGGTGGGCACTTACCCGGTGTACCCGTATCCCCACCCCGAGACGGTGACCCTGCCCCGGCACCTGCCCGATCTGCGCCGGGCGACCAACCGCGGAGTGGTCTTCCCGCTCTCCTACTTCGAACTCACCGCGGACCTGGTCCGAGCCGGGGTGTGCGGCACCGACCCACTCCTGGTCTACGGCGAACCGGTGGTCCCGATCGACTTCGCCGTCGCCCATCTGATCGACCAGCGACCGCAACTGCTGGCCGAAGCGGGCATCACCGAGCCGGGCGGTTGCCTGCGCATCGATGTCGCAGGGACCAAGGACGGCGCCGACCACCGCTTCGTGTTCTCGCTGTCGTCCCAAGGGTCCGGCGCCGCTGAGGGCACCGGGATCCCGGCCGCCCTCGGGGGGATCATGATGTCTCGCGGCGACCTGGCCACCCCGGGGGTCTACCCGCCGGAGGGGCTGGTCGATCCCCTGGCGATGCTGACACTGGCCACCCAGTTGCTCCCGCAGTTGGACGTGGCCGGGACCGGCGGATCGTTACCTATCCACATCGCCCACATCGACCCCGAGGGCCGGGTGTCAGAGGTGGATCTGTTCGCCTGATCGGCTGACCGCCACCACCGCATCCACGGCGTCGCCACGGGAGCGAGTGGCGGTTGCGACGCCCGGCGCGTCGGGTGGGACGCCCAGCGCCGTCAGGATCGCGGTCGTCCCGTACTTGCTCGCGTCCGGCGGTCCGCCGGGGTGGGTCGGATGATGACCTACCACCAGCAGGGTCCCCTCGGTCGCCTGCCAGGCCAGTCGGTGGACGGCGCGGCGGGCATCCGGGGGTCCGTGGAAATACTGCACGTTCACCAGATCGAAGGTCTTCGGCGGGTGCCACTGGGCGGCATCGGCGCGGATCCAGTCCACCTGCACACCGGCGTCCTGCGCCGCGGCGGCGGCCACGCGCAGCCCCTCGGCGGAGAAGTCCAGCGCGGTCGCCTGCCAGCCGCGTCGGGCGAGCCACACCGCGTCGGCGCCTTCACCGCAGCCCACATCCAGTGCGGTCCCCAGCGACAGTTGTGCTGCCACCTCGACCAGCACCGGGTTGGGTTCACCGGACCACGTGCGGCCGGGCGACCCGTATCGCTCATCCCACATCTGCTCGGTCACCCGCCCATTATCCGGGGCACCGTGGGGACGGGCCACTCGGCCCGCCGATCCGTCAGCCCGACAACCCGCCCCAGCGAAGCAGACCGCCGGCCTTGCGCAGCATGGCTGCCGCAGGGAGATCCGGGATGCCGTCGAGGACGACCGACATCCCCACGAGTCCGCGGCCATCGCGCACTCGCAACCGCCGGGCCAGTTCGATCAGATCGACCCGCCCCGCGGCGATGTCGACCAGCAGGCCCGCGGGCCCCAGGACCGCGGGCCCCAGGCGATGATGGTCGTCGGCGGCGACCGTGGTCCGCCAGCGGCCCGGTTCGGCGCCGGTGCCTGCGTTCACCTCGGGCGTCACTGCTGCGATGGACGCGGTGGCGTCCAGCCGGGCGGCCACCGCCCCGGAACTGTCCACGAGGGCCACGACCCCCAGGCCATCCAGGTCCGGCACCGACGCCGCCCCAGCGGGGCGGAGGTCGCGGGCGATCACCGCCAACTGGAACGAGGCCGCGTGGATCAACGTCCCCAGCGGCACCGGTCCCAGCGGAGAACCCGTGACCAGTTGCGCTTCGGCCGCAGCACCTGCAGAGGTGACCCAGTCGGCGATGTGGTCCCGGGCGGTCAGGACGGCCGACAGCACGTCGTCGTCGGAGGCGTCCGCGTGGGCTGCCCGCAATCGCTTCTCGGCCGCGTTCTCACTCTCGGTCTCCAGTACGCCGGCGCGGGCGTCGTCGATCATGCCGTGGATCCCGCGCGCATCGGGCCAGGCGCCCAACGGGATCATCAGATCGCGGACCCGGTTGCCCCGCGACCGGGTGCGCCCCTGCGGATCGACGGACTGCGCAACCGGGATAAAGAGGTCCCACGATCGAAGGACCCGGTCCCGCAGGTCGGAGAAGTCACTCACAAGCCCCCGTTCACCATCGTCCGGCCGCAGCGGATCGGGCAGCAGATCGGCAGCCATCAGTGCTCCGGGAACCGATCGGCCGCTTCGGGACGCGGTAACGGTTGCGCCTTGGCCAACGCGTCGGTGGGGGCGCTGCCGTAGCGTCCCGGACCCTGTGGATCGAGCGCATGCAGCCAGGACATCGTGAGTCCGAACGTCCGGGTCGCGATCTCCGCGGCGGTGCGGAAGTCGTCGGGCCGGGTTCGGATCGGCCACGGCCCCGGCAGGTACAGCACGGTGCGGTCGGTGACCAGCTCCAGGTCACGTCGTACCTGTTGCGCGGCCATGATCGCCGCGGTGCGCAGCAGCCGACCGGTCGCGGTGTCCTCACGCTCGGGGGGCATGACCGTGAATCCACAGTCCAGGACCACCAGCGTCTGGGCGCCGAGCCCCGCAGCCACCTTGATCGGCACATTGGCGACCAGCCCGCCGTCCACCAGGGTCCGCCCTTTGCGCTCGACCGACGGGAAGACCAGCGGGATGGCGGCGCTGGCCAGCAACGCGCTGACCAGGTCGTCGCTGTCCAGGCTGACCGCCCGGCCGGTGGTGAAGTCTGTCGCCATCGCGGTCAGCGGCAGCTGCAGGTCGGCGAAATCGCGGGCCGTGATCGCCCGCTCGATGAACCCACGAAGCCCTTCGTTGGACACCGCCGCCGGACGTCCCGCGGCCAGGTTGACCGCGTGTTTCACCAATGTGCCGAAGATCTCCTGCCGGGTCACGGTCGACCACAGTTCCGTCAGACGTTCAGGCGCGGCCGCCGGGTCCTCGGCGACGACAGCACCGTTGAGCGAACCGACCGAGGTACCGACCACCAGATCCGGAGTGAGATCGGTCTGGGCCAGCGCCCGGATGTGACCCAACTGGACGGACCCGAAAGACGCGCCACCGGCCAGCACATAGGCGATGGGCCGGGGCAGCCGCTCGGCGAGTTCGATCTGGGCCATTGCTGTCCTCCGCGGCGCCGGATGCGCCGCGGACCAGCCTGTCAGACCGGGACTGCCGCTGCCTCCCGGGGCACCGCACCAGTGTCCTGTGCGGGTCAGCCCTCGAGCAGCGCCTCGCCCGGATAGCCGCCCGGGGAGAAACCGGGTGGGATGGCGAACACGGCCGAGCCGACATGGGTGACCCACGTGTTGAGGGCATCGCCGTGCGCCAGGCGCCGTTGTACCGGGACGAACTGACGCAGCGGGTCGGTCAGGTAGGCAGCGAACAGCAGCCCCGCGTCCGGTTCCGTTCCGACCGTGTCGTCGTAGTTGTACGGCTGTCGGGACATCCGTTCCTGCGGGTCGGCCGGATGCGCCAGCCGCACATGGGCGAAGTCCGGGATCGTCGGCAGGCCGGACTCATCGACGGCCGACAGGTCCGGGGTGTCGAACTCGGTGGATCCGGTCAGCGGCGCCCCCGAATCCATCCGACGCCCCATCACAAGTTCCCGGCTGCGCCGGTCGACCGCACCCCACCGCTGCAGATCCATCCGGATCCGGCGGAGCACCATGGCACTACCGCCGTGCAGCCATGTGGGACCGCCGGCAACCCGCACCACGTGGTCGAAGTCAGCGCTCCCCGGCGCCGGATTGACCGTGCCGTCGACGTAGCCCATCAGATTGCGCCCGGTGGCACCGGGATCACGGCTCACCGCATCCCGTTGGAAACCCCGTTGGATCCACCGGACCTGCGCCACCTCCGCTGCATTGGTCAGCAGCATCTGCTGCGCGTGGTGCAGGTCGATCAGGTCCTCGGAGCGCACCTGGACCAGCAGCTCGCCCCCGGACCACCGCGGGTCGAGTCGGTCCCCGGCGAAGTGAGGCAGCGGGGCCAGCCACTCGGGACGTTCGTCGGAACGTCCGATGGTCGGGAAGAACCCCGGACCGAACCCGACGGTGATCGTGAGCCCGGTCCCGGGCCGGGCCAGTTGCGGGGCGGTGTCGGCCAGCGTCGGTCGCCCCGAGGTCAGCCGGGCGATGTCGTCGGCCCAGACCCGCAACAGGCGGGCCACGTCACCTCGGCGGGAATCGGGTCGCAGATCGAGCGCGATGAATGCAGCGTGTGCGGGTAGCGGAGGTTCCAGTCCGGCCTGGTGCGGCCCGTGACAGGAAGGGGACGCCACGGCATCCTGCGCCAGTGCGGGAGCCGGGTCGGTGAAGGCGAGGGCGCCCAGGGCCGCGGCACCGCCGAGAAGGCGGCGCCGCGACACGGCGCCCGAGGGACGCTCGGGCATGGGTCAGGACATCCCGGGCGACGGGGCGGCCGACGGCTGGTAGTCCTCGGCACCACCGGCGAATTCGCGCGCCGGTGCAGTGAACTGCACGGTCGCGCCCCCTGAGCAGGTGAGCGTGAAGGGCACCTCCGCCCCGGCCCTGATCGGTGCTGACACGCCCATGAGCATGATGTGGAAGCCGCCGGGTTCGAGCGTGAGCATGCCGTTCGCAGGCACAGTGAACCCTCCGGGGACGGGCTGCATCACCATCTTCCCGCTGTCGTCCACGACCTCGTGCAGTTCGCTCATTGCCGAGTCGGGAGTTGCCGCGGCGGTGATGGTGACCTCTGCACCGGAGCTGTTGGTGAGGGTGCCGAAGGCGGCCGTCATTCCCTTGTCCGCCGCCTTGACCCACGGGTCGGAGACGGTGATGGGACAACCCTCGGGCTGGCTGGGGCTGCTGGCCGTGGTCGTGGACCCGCTGGAGCAGGCAGCCAGACCGCCGAGCAGGACGGCGGAGGTGGCCGCGGCGATGCCGCCGCGGGTGAAGCGCGTACGCGCGGAGACGTGATTCATTGCAGTTCCTTGCTGTCGGTTCACGGACATGCCGCCACTGCGGCGACACGGATCGGCCGCTGAGATCAGGGATCCACCAGCCCGACGCGACCGCTCAGACCGGAACTATCAGGGACCCGGCATTGATCGGCGGTCCGCGCCGTCGGCCACCCCGAGCCAACCGCACCGTCGCGGGAGTCCCACGATCCATCGGCCACACCGGGACGACCGGAACGTCCGTCGGCACGGGTCCGGACAGCCGCGGCAGCGGCGTGTTCGTGACGGTGGCGAGCACCCGGACCACCGCAACGGCAGCTCGCTCACCGGCGGTCAGCCACACCGCCAGTGCGACCGCAGCCGCGGCGTGGGCGGTCATCATGGCCGGGTTCAGGATCAGCGACGTGACGCCTTCGCCCCATGCGGACAGGAGCGTGGGCCCCAGTGCCGACCCTGCGCGTCGCACTCCTTCGTGGGAGTGGACCGCCGCAGTCACAGGCCCCGGTGCGGCGTGGTCCGCGTGGCCGGACCCGGATACGCGGCTGAGCGCCAACCCCAGGTGCACTGCCCATTGGCCCACCAGGAGCACGAGGAAAGTGCGCAGCCAGGAACCGGGCGCCCCTTGCAGGAGTCTCACTGTGGCGACCGCGAGCAGAGTCAGGACCACGAGGTGAACGGGGGTGACGGTGTGGCTCCCGCCGGACTGATGGGCGACGACTCCCGCTGCGACGACCAGCACCCCGGTCGTCGCGGCGCGCACCCACGGCCTCGCCATCACAATTCCCGATGTTATTCCGCCGCTAGGCTGACGTGATCAAGGAGGTCTCGTGGCACCTGCTCCGCACGTGTGGTTCCGCACGCTGGTGGTCGCCGTCGCGGCGGCGGTGACCTTCGGTGGGCTGGCGACGGTCCCGGCGGCGGCAGTGGTCGATCCCACCCCCGCGCCCGCTACGACGAGCGCGACCACCACCGAGTCGGACTCGCCGCTGGTCGCCGAAGCGGGAACGCTGCGTTGGCAGCGCTGCCGGTCCGCAGGTCTCGCCCAGGCCCGCTGCGCCAAGTTGCGAGTCCCCCTCGATCCGGTCGATCCCAGCGGCCCCACTATCCGGATCGCCCTGTCGCGGGTCGCGCACACCTCCAGCGATCGGAAATACCGCGGCGTGCTGCTGCTGAACCCCGGCGGCCCGGGCGGCTCCGGGCTGCGGATGTCGACCACGAACAACTCGCTTCCGGCCAAGGTCGCCGGCCGCTATGACTGGATCGGTTTCGACCCGCGGGGGGTCGGCGCCAGTCGCCCGCACCTGAGCTGCCGGCCCTCGTACACCGGGTTCGCGCGGCCCGACTACTACCCCAAGCCCAAGGCGAATGCCGACCGCTGGCTGAAGCGGTCCGCCAAGTACGCCCGCGCGTGCGAGCGCAACGGCGGTGCCCTGCTCGACCACATGCGCACCACCGACGTGGCCGCCGACATGGACCGCATCCGGGCCGCACTGGGCGCCGACCGCCTGAACTTCCTGGGATTCTCGTACGGCACCTACCTGGGCCAGGTCTACGCGACGCTGTTCCCGGGCCGGGTCGGGCGGATGGTCCTGGACTCCAACGTGGATCCGCAGCGGGCGTTCTACCAGGCGAACCTGGATCAGGACGTCGCCATGCAGCGAGTCCTGAACAAATGGTTCCGCTGGGTAGCTCGTAAGAACGGCGAGTTCGGATTGGGACGATCTGCCAAAGTCGTCGCCGAGCGATTCGACCGCACCCAGGATCGACTGCGGCGACACCCTGCTGGGGGGAAGATCGGACCCGCCGAGTGGACCGACATCTTCAACCAGGTCACCTACTCGATGTTCGCCTGGCGACCCCTGGCCCAGCTGTTCGGCAACTATCGCGAGACGGGGAAGAGCAAGGACCTGGTGCAGGCGTTCAAGGGAACGTCCATGTACGGCGACGACAACACCTACGCCGTGTACAACGCGGTGCAGTGCACCGACGCCCCCTGGCCGGACCAGTGGTCGACCTGGAAGCGGGACAATTGGGCCACGTACCGTGATGGCCCGAACTTCACGTGGATGAACGTATGGTTCAACGCCCCCTGCCTGAATTGGCCGGTCGCGGCCGGTCCCCGCGTCACCGTCGGGAACGACAGTCCGCTGTTGTTGGTGGGCGGTTCGGACGACGGCGCGACCCCCTTCACCGGGAGTCTGACCGTGCGCCGCCTGTTCCCCCAGTCCTCGCTCGTGGAGCTGAAGAAGACGGTGAGCCACGCGGTGGGTCTCACCAACCGCTGCTCCCGCAAGTGGATCAGCCGCTACCTGGCATCCGGTGAACTGCCGCAGCGCAAGCCCGGGGACCGGCCGGATGTGCGCTGCGACCGGGAGGCCGGAACGTGACCATTGATCGTCGTTCCTTCCTGACCGCCGCGGCCCTCGCCCCGGTGGCCGTGTCGGCGGGCGGGAAGGTCGCGGCCGCTGCCCCGGGACCGCGCGCGGTCCCGATGGTCGGGCGCAAGGCCTGGGGTGCGATGAAGCCGCGGCCCGGCCGGGAACCGCATGTCGTGCGTCGCATCACGCTGCATCACTCCGGCGTGCGACTCACCGACGATGCACAAGCGCCCGGACGCGTGCGCCAGCACCAGCAGTGGCACATGATCAACAAGGGGCATGTCGACATCGACTACCACTTCCTGGTCGATCGGCGCGGGACGATCTATCAGGGGCGCAACCCGCGCTTCCGCGGGGACACCCAGACCGAGTACGACCCGACCGGCCATCTGCTCATCTGCTGCGAAGGTGACTACGAAGGGTCGGGCGGCCAGCGACCCAGCGGCGCGATGCTGAAGTCCCTGGTGCGTCTGATGGCTGCGACCGCGCAGAGGTACGACGTCCCAGTGCGCCGGATCCGGGGACATCGCGACTACAGCGACCAGACGGACTGCCCGGGCAGTCGACTCGAGACTCTGATCACCGATGGCAGCGTGGCCGCCCGGGTGACGGAGACGATGGCCCGTGGTGCGTGGGTGGCACGGCGTCTGCCGACCGCCGAGGGACGGGCCCTCATTCGGCGCATCGAGTCGCTGTGACGCACCTGACAGCAGGTGTGAACTGATACCCCCTGGGGTATAGGATGAGCAGGCGAACGGAGGTCACATGAGGATCCTGGTGGTGGGCGGCGTTGCCGGCGGAATGAGTTTTGCCGCCCGAGCGCGACGCTTGGACGAGTCGGCCGAGATCGTCGTCTTCGAACGCGATCCCTATGTCTCGTTCGCCAACTGCGGTCTGCCCTATTACGTGGCCGGCGAGATCCGCGAGCGGGACGACCTCTTGCTGCACACGCCCGAGTCGCTGGCGGCATCGCTGGCGCTGGACGTCCGCATCGGCCACGAGGTCATCAGCATCGACCGCGCCGCCCGCACTATCACCGTCCGCACCCCCGACGGCA
>WBZT01003211.1_pt1 | contig 10838 bp, 9 predicted proteins | sample 5204241 | NCBI WGS metagenome assembly WBZT01 (sample SAMN12344358, study PRJNA552823) | activated sludge metagenome | biome: Activated sludge suspended growth; feature: Nitrification reactor; material: Wastewater; isolation source: activated sludge from nitrification reactor of wastewater treatment...
GCATGGGTAGGGTCTCCGTCTGGGGTGGCGGCCAGCGGTGCGGTGACCCCCGGAGCGGTATCTCCCCCGAGGGCCAGATACTCGAGTACTTCCCGAGCACGGAACAGAGGATAGCTCCTTCTGGGTATATAATCACACGGGGCGGAATACGTAGTAAATAGCGACCTTCATGGCGGCGGACCTGGCGTAGTTTTTTGCGATCGAGCGCAAAGGTGAAGGTTTCGGCGGTGACGGATTCATCGGGCGCAGGCACCTGAATACGCATCAACCCATAGGCGCGGCCGGCGTCTTGCTTGGCGGCGCCGAGTTTCAGTAAGAGGTCGTCGCGGCTGAGGGTTTGCCGTTGCAATTCCTGCAGGCGTTTCCATAACCGCTTGAGGCGGCGCTGGCGCATGGCCCGTTCCTTGTCTTGGCGTCCGGCGCTGCGGGCCAGGATATACAGCTCGCCGTCCTGGTCTAGGAGCTTGACCGTGACCCGATCACGCACCTCGGCCCAGGGCTTGATCAGAAAGGACTTTTCCAGCTAGGTCAAGCGCCCTTTGGGGGTGCCCACCAGATAATGCACCGGCGGGTCTGATGCGCGCATCAGGGCCAGGGTCGCTTCGGTCGGAATACCGCGATCCATCACCCAGATGCGGTCGGCCTTGCCGTATTGGGCCTCGATCTTGGCGAGGGCGTCGGTGAGCGTTTGTTTATCGAGGGTATTGCCGGCGAGCACCTCGTAGGCTAGCGGAAAGCCGTCCGGGGTGACGATCAGGGCGATGACCACCTGGACGCTATCGGACCGCTTATCACGGTTGTAGCCGAACTTGCGCTGGCCGTGCTCCGGCGGGTCGCATTCAAAATAGGTGCTGGTCAGATCGTAAAGCAGGATGTCAAAGCGGGCCTCGAAGCGGATGCGCCAGCGCTCCTGGAGGTAGGAGAACAGTGCCTGTTGGTGCGCCACCAGATGATCAAGACAGCAGTAGCGGGTGTAGCTGTGGGCGATGGCAAAGTCCTCGCCAAGCAGGTCCCCCAGGGCACTGTGGTCGAACCCGTGACGGTGCAGGCGGCATTCACTGCCGGGGTCGATCAGACGGTAAGCGACCAGCGTCTTCAGGACATTGAGCCAGCACGTACCCTTGCGGCTGGGCGGCAGCCGCGGCTGCCAGAAGGTGTCCAGTTGCAACAGGTCCCACAGCCCGCAGGCCAGCCAGCACGCACCCCATTGTCGGGGACGACGCAGCTGCAATCCACTCAACTTTACCTGGACCACTGCGCAGGCCAGTTCCGGCGCCGGGCGGTCCTCCGGAAACAGCGCCAGCTGTGTCGCGGTGCCCGTGTCCTCGTCGAAGACGGCAATGGAGCGGCACCAGGCCGCGCGCTGCACGTCGTTGATCTCCCCGAGATACAAGACATGGCGCTGCACCACACGTCCGTCCGCGACACGGCGGTTCTCCACCACGCTCCAATAGCGGTGTTCTTTACCGTCCTTCTTACGGGTCTTGGAACGTAGGAACATGCCGACAGTGTCGGCAAAACCGCTACTCAGCTCAGGGACCTAGGTCGGCACTACAGGCGTTTTCGCACGGTTTCGTACGCTCTGCCCTCGCTCAATCAAACAGTTACCGCACCACCAGGGGTAAAAACGGCCCTGAAATACCCGATTCCCGGGTCGAATAGTCGAAATCGGGTTAATAATCCGGTGATGACTTGGCCCCCTCGATTAGTCGCGCCGCGCGCACCCCGCGCAGGGCATTGCTCACCCGGATCGCCTCGGCGCGATCGAGATCCGCCAGGGTGACCGGGGCCTCGCGGGCGCCCCAGGCCGGATCATCCAGCAGGACGCTCCGCATCACGCCCGGCAGCACCCCCGCGCTTAGTGGCGGTGTGACCCAGGTGCCGTCGAGCTTCAGGAAGATATTGCTGCGTCCCCCCTCCGTGACCAGGCCCGCTTGGTTATAGAACAGCGTATCAAAGGCGCCTCGGCGCACCGCGACGGCAATGGCCCTGTCATAACGAGCCCGCCAGGTGGTCTTGTGACCCAGCAGCGGGTCCGCGGCGTCCACCGGCGCGGGGGCGACCAGCAGGCCCAGCGGCCCGTCAGGCAAATTCTCGAGCAGGGCGGCATCCAGCTCGTAGCTGCCATTTTTGTGCAGTACCAGCTTAAGGCGAAAGGTGATTCCCGCCGTCAGGGTGGCCACCCGCGCCGTCAAGGCTTGGCGAACCTCCGCCAACCGTAAGTGGAATCCCAAATAATCCGCGCTGCGCTTGAGCCGCGCCAGATGGCGCTCCAGATGACGAATGCCCTCCTCTCGGGTGACATAAAGCGTCTCGAAGAGGCTAAAGCCTGGATCGAGTTCCGTGAGGAAACGCGCCTTCAACTGGCATTCATCGTATTCCGCCGCGGCTTGGCTGTCGCTGATGATGCCGGCCCCGATCCCCAGTCGGCCCGGACGAGGCGCACCGGGGGACTGACCTGGCGCAGGTGCACCAAGGGTCAGGGTGCGAATGGCCACGGACAGGCAGAAATCCCCGCAAGCGGCCGCCGCCCGATCGCCCGTCGGCGGCTCGATCCAGCCCAGGGCGCCAGTGTAGAGGCCCCGGGGCCGCGTTTCCAGGGCCCTGATCCAGTGCAGGGTGCGATGCTTGGGCGCCCCGGTGATCGATCCACAGGGGAAGGTGGCCCGCAGCACCTCGGGAAAGCTCAGGGCCGGCGCCAGTTCGGCCTCAATGGTGGAGGTCATCTGCAAGAGGGTCGGGTGGGATTCCACCGCAAACAGGACCGGCACGTGCACGCTGCCCGTGCGCGCCACCCGCCCGAGATCGTTACGCAAGAGATCAACGATCATCAGGTTTTCAGCCCGGGTCTTCGGATTGAGGCTCAGTTCGCGAGCGATCACCTCCTCATCCTCGCCAGCCATGGCGCGCGCCGCCGTGCCCTTCATGGGCATGGCCTGGAGCAGCCCCCCCTGGTGGCGCAGAAAAAGCTCGGGCGAGCAGGACAACACCTGCGTCGGTTCGTCCGCGCGGGCTCCGGGCGGGAGCGACAGGAAGGCCCCAAAGGCCACCGGTTGACTAGCGCGCAACCGGCGGTAAAGGCTCAGGGGGGACCCCAGGACCTGGAAATCGAGGCGATAGGTATAGTTGACCTGATAGGTTTCGCCCGCGACGATCGCTGCTTGAATACGGGTCAGGGCCTCATCAAAAGCGGCGCGGTCCATGCTGGGACGCAGGTCGCACACGCCGGCGGGCGCCGGGCCGGGCATCCCATCCTCCCCCGGGGCGCCTTGGCCCGCCTCCTCGCCCAGCGCCTCACGCTCGCGCAACTCCAACCAGGCATCGACCGCCTGACGGGACAGGCGCCGCAGCGATGAAAAGAGCAGGATGCGCAGGGCCCCGCGTTCCCCGGGCGCCATCCCGATGTCATCCCCGCGCTGTAGTCGCACCCCCCACTCGAAATCCGCCAACACTACCGCATGCCGCCCCGCCCGCATCTCGCCCTCCGCCTGGCACCAGACCTCATCCAGACGCCGGGGATCGTCGCAACGGTACTCACGCACAAAACCGGTGTAGAGCCGGCTCGTCGGACAGGTCTCGGTAGCGGCACAGTCGTCCAGCAGGGCAAAAATTTCCATCGCGACTTCAAATTCCCTGGCAACCAGTTAGCCCGGCTTGCATAGCGCGAGATCCTGCGTTATCTAGAATTTCTTGCCGTTTAGCCCGGCGAGCACCAGGCCGCGGCACCGACCCACAGGTTATTCTACCCCCATGAATTTAAAATCCCTCCTCGACAGACAGCGGCTCTATATCATCATCTTCGAGTCCGACACCCCGGCGGGCCAGGGCTTCGACACCGCCTTGCTGATGGCCATCCTGGCCAGCCTGGTGGTAGTGATGCTGGACAGCATCGAGGGCATACACAGCCAATACCGCGACCTCTTCAACAACCTGGAATGGGCTTTCACCGCCCTCTTTGCCCTGGAATACGGCTTGCGCCTCTACTGCTCGCCCAAGCCCCTGGCTTACGCCTTCAGCTTCTTCGGCCTGGTCGATCTGGGGGCCTTGCTGCCGGCCATTCTCACCCTGGCCTTCGACGACGCCCAGTATCTGCTGATCATCCGGGTCATCCGCATGATCCGCATCTTCCGCATCCTCAAGCTGCGTCCCTATCTGAGCCAGGCCAACTATCTGCTCATCGCCCTGCGCGGCAGCCGCCAGAAGATCATCGTCTTTCTGGTCAGCGTCTCCTCCCTGGTCACGGTGTTCGGGACCCTGATGTATGTGATCGAAGGCCCCGCGCACGGCTTCACCAGTATCCCCACCAGCATTTATTGGGCGGTAGTGACCCTGACCACGGTGGGCTTCGGCGACATCACCCCCAAGACCCCCTGGGGGCAGATGGTCGCCTCCCTGGTGATGATCACCGGCTACTCCATCATCGCCGTGCCCACCGGCATCTTTACCGCCGAACTGACCAACGCCATGCGTCAGGACGCCCAACTCCAACACGACTGCGCAAACTGCAAAAAACCCCGCCATGAGGCCAACGCTGCCTTCTGCAGCCGCTGCGGCAATCAACTGTTTCCCCGGGTTCCCCCTGGCGGGCCGACTGACCCGGAGGCTTCGACCCTCTAGGCAGCGCCGCACCTCGGCTTTCAAACCCACCTCCAACGCTTCCGCACGCGCCGCCCTGCAACTCAAGCACGGCCACGGATTCACCGCGCCCAAGCCCTCTGTACGACAAGTTATGACGCACTGACCTGTTCTAATGACCGCCATGGACTTGTGACACCCCAGGATCCGGCCCCGACCTCAAGCAAAATCGCCCCAGGTCGCCAGGGCCGGGCCCATCGTCACGACCCCGGATCTTTCCCAGCCGACCACCGCGAGGCAGCCACCATGGCGCGCAAACCCGACAATCTGTCATCCCTGGAACTTATGGCCAAGCTTGGCCTGAGCAACGACCGCCAGCAGGACTTGCTGGAAGACGAGCCCCTGGAAGACCTGCGTGGCGACCTCGGCGTCGCCCTGCGCGAGCGTTACCGCCTCTTCAAGCGGCGCCACGACTTCGCCCCCGGCGACCTGGTGACCTGGAAGCCGGGGCTGAAACACAAGCGCTTCCCCCGCTATGGCCAACCCGCCGTCGTGCTGGAGGTCCTCGCCACCCCGGTGCTGGACCCCATGAACGAGGCCGGCGCCACCTACTTCCGCGAGCCCTTGGATGTGGTGATCGGCGTCCTCTGGGACGAAGGGACCGACCGGGGCGAGTTGATCGCCTTCCACTACGACAGCCGCCGTTTTCAACCCTGGACCGAGGAGGCCTGACCATGACCTATGCCCGTGACTGCTGGCGCCGTGACCTGAGCGGCCTCACCCCCCAGCAACGCCGCGCCGCCGGCTATGCCGTGCGCCTGCTGGGTCTGCCCCGCGACCTCAGCGCGGAACGGCTCGACACCCAGCAACTGAGCCTGCTGTGGCGCATGCTCCAGCCCCTGTTCGAACCCCGTGGCCTGGCCAGCTACCTGCGACCGCCACCGGACCGGGCCGACCCGGAGGGGCTCGACCCCGAGGTCCCGGACGTTGACCTCGACGAGGATGCCGTGGCCCCCCGGATGAGCGACGAAGATATCTTCACGGTCCTGCGCGTGGCCCTCAAGCAGGAGGAAGAGCTGGCTTACCATGCCGGTCCGGATCGGATGTATGAGCACCAGGACCTCCTGCTCCGGCGCCTGCGCCGGCTGTTCCGGCGCATCCATCCCATGACCCCGGCCCGACTGGACCGGGCCAACCCCGAGGAAGCCCCGGCCGCGGCGACTGTGGCGCTGCTCGGCGCCAGCCTGGACCTGACGGGGCCGGCGCTGCGGGTCCTCGACTTCCTCGACGAGTTGGTCGCCAGCCCCGACCTGGGCCAACTGCTGCGCCACCGCGGGGAGCGCGCCGGCAGCCGCATCAACTACCGGCGCCTGGGGCCGGTGCTGGACCTGAGCGAGACCGAACTGCGCCGGGCCCTGGCCAAGAACGCCCCTCTGCGGAACCTGGGCCTGGTGGTGGTCGAAACCGGTCATAGCGACCTGGAGGACTTTCTGCATCCCAGCGATCTCCTGAGCGAGGTCCTGGAGGCGGCCCCGGCGGATGCCGAGGCCCTGCTGGCGCTGCTCATCGAAGCCGCGCCGCCGGCGGAGTGGTCCCTGGCAGCCTTCCCCCACCTGGAGAGCCCCGTCAGCCTGGCGGGCGAGGCCCTGGCCGCCGCCGTCGCCAACCGGGCCCCGGGCGTCAACGCCCTGCTCTACGGCCCGCCCGGCACCGGCAAGACCCAACTCGCCCGCGCCCTGGCGGCTGACCGTGGCCTGCGCGCCTATCAGGTGCGCAGCGCCGATGACGACGGCGACGGCCTATCCCGCAACGGGCGGCTGTCCGCCTACCTGCTGGCCCAGCGCCTGCTCGGCCGGCGCGGGGATGCCCTCCTGATCTTCGACGAGGTGGAGGATGTCTTCGACGCCGGCGACAACCTCTTCGCCCTGCTGCGCGGCGCTCAGGTCACCGGCCGGCAGAAGGGCTGGATGAACCGCATCCTGGAGGAAAATCCGGTGCCGGCGATCTGGATCGCCAATCACACCGGGGGCATGGACCCGGCCTTTCTGCGCCGCTTCCTGCTGCCGGTGGCCTGCGGCACCCCGCCGCGCTCGGTGCGCCGCCAGATGGCCGAGCATCACCTCGGCGACCGCGGCCTGGCCCCCGCCTTGCTGGATGACCTGGCGGATGATCAGGCCCTGGCCCCGGCCCAGTTGGGAGCGGCCCGCCGGCTGCTGGAACTCTGCCCGAAGACGGCGCCGGAACGGGCGGTGCGGGAGGGTATCGGGGCCCTGCGCATCCTGCTCCACGGCGCGCCCGCGCCCCGGCGACGGGCAGCGGCGACCCGCTTCGATGTCAGCTTCCTCAACCTGGCGGGCGACGTCACCCCCAGCGCCATCGTGCAGGCCCTGGGGCGGCGGGGGCACGGCTGCCTCTGCTTCTATGGCCCGCCCGGCACCGGCAAAACCGCCTTCGCGGAGATCCTGGCGGCGGCCCTGGACCGCGAACTGGTGGCACGCCAGGCCTCGGACCTGGTGTCGAAATATATCGGCGAGACGGAACAGAACCTGGCCCGGCTGTTCCGGGAGTGCGACCCGGAACGGTCGGTGCTGCTCCTCGACGAGGTGGACAGCTTCCTCGCCGAGCGGCGGGAGGCGCGCCATTCCTGGGAGCGCTCCCAGGTCAACGAACTGTTGCAGCAAATGGAGCGCTTTCCGGGCATCTTCATCGCCGCCACCAACCTGATGAGCGGCATCGACCAGGCGGCCCTGCGGCGGTTCGATTTCAAGCTGCATTTCCGGGCGCTGAACGCGACGCAACGGCGGGTCCTGTTCGCCCGGGAGGCCTTGGGGGATGAGGCGGCGCGGGTGCCGGAACTCATCGCCCGACATCTGGAGACCCTGACGAGCCTGACGCCCGGGGACTTTGCCAACGTCTGCCGGCAGCGGACCCTGCTGGGGGAAGACCTGGCGCCGGAGCAGTTTTTGCGGCGGTTGGCGGCGGAGTGTCGTTTGAAGCAGGGGGATCGGCGGGCAGCGGCATAGCCTCCTCGTTCTCGTGCCACCGCCTCAGCGGTGGCACAAACAACCGTGTCAGGGGCGGCGCGCCTCAGTCACAGAGGGTCAAATTGATCATCAAAACCCAGGTGGTCGAGACTTTAGCCGATCCATTCGGCCGTCATGGCGGTTGGGAGTGCTTATGATCAAGCCCCCTATGCCAATGATTCAGGATGATCGGTACATGGCGCCGTCGGACTGCTAAACTCAGCCAATCACCATTAGCTAAGCACCACGCCGTACCTATGATCCAGGTCAATATCCACGAGGCCAAGACCCAACTCTTCAAAATCATCGACCAGGCGTGCCGGGGCGAGGAGGTGGTGATTGCCAAGGCTGGTACGCCCATCGTGCGCTCGGTGCGCTAGGCTGTAACACACCGGTGTTGTGATCCTGTGTCGTAACTATGGGGCTAGACCGACACTCGCGCCATGCCACCAACGGTGCGGCCTGTCGGGAAAGGTATGTAATGGGGCTCTTGTTCGTTTGGGGATACTTCAATAGCAACTTTAATTAGAGGATTTCCACTATGGCACTTCGCGGAAATGCTGAAAGGGGGGCAATTTTTATCTTGTTTTGTGCATCGAAGAGCGGCGACCTGAAGATGCTACAAGATACAATCAGCTATGGGGTTGATGTTAATGCTAAAGAAGATGGCAATACTGCCTTGATTATGGCCGCGTCGGGTGGCCATCTGGCCGTGGTTCATGAGCTAATCGTGGCGGGGGCCGATGTGAATGCCAAAAATATCGATGGCCATACGGCGTTGTTTGAGGCTTTAGTGCACGGCCATTCGGAGGTAGTGAAGGTCCTGACCAGGGCGGGGGCCGATGTGAATGCCACGCATATGGACGTAGTTCATGCGCTTACCCCGGCGGGGGCCGATGTAAATGCCACGCATATCGATGGCCATACGGCGTTGTTTAAGGCTTCAATGCTCGGCCATTCGGAGGTAGTGAAGGTCCTGATCGCAGCGGGGGCCGATGTAAATGCCGAGAATATCGATGGCCATACGGCGTTGTTTAGGGCTTCAGTGCTCGGCCATTCGGAGGTAGTGAAGGTCCTGGCCAAAGCGGGGGCCGATGTGAATGTCAGAAATTCCAATCGCAGTACGGCGTTGATTAAGGCTTCAGTGCTCGGCCATTCGGAGGTAGTGAAGGTCCTGGTCGAAGCGGGGGCCGATTTGACTGCCACGTGTAATTATGGCCACACGGCGTTATTTAAGGCTTCTGCGGGGGGCCATTCGAAGGTAGTGGAGATCCTGACCGCGGCGGGGGCCGTTTGATGCCAAGCGTTCTAAATTGCTGGCGAGTATAGGCCTCAGACCGACGAGTCATGGGCTGACAGTCGATGTTGGGCGGCCCCGGTGTTTTGGAAATAATCAGTTTTTCACTAACACTTCATTGTGCTTCACAGTGATGTGATGCAAATCCTCCATTTCAGAAAACGAGCTAAGGTAGTCAATATGGCTAGCACCGATACCCTCATTAAGCAAGTCCTAGCCAACGCACTCACCCAGCGCCGCGAGGATTCCATACCAGCCGATGAAGTGCCCGACGACGGTCTCCTCCCGCTTGATATTTTTGATGATGCTCCTGACTTTGACGTATTTCGCGAACGCGTTCCCGACAGCGATGAATCTTTCCCGGAGATTCCAGCGTCGCTTGCTGTCCTGGGCACCTACCAGTGGATGGCAAGCCCCGGCCTCATCACCCTCTACCGCGGCAATATCGAGGCGTACTGGAAGAGCCTGATCCGGCACGCGCAACGGCAGTTCCCCTTCGTCACCACCAAGGACGCGGAGCGCGTCCTGCAATTGCTGGTGTACTCCGTCTATCAGCACGAGCGCTTCCATTACGTTTGCGACTTCTCCCGACGCTTGTTCGGCGGGTCGTTCGACCGTTGGCACGAGGAGGCGCTCGCGGTCGCCTGGGAATGGCAGTGGCTGAAGTCACAGGATCGGTGGAACTCCTTTTACGGACTCATGCACCCGACCTTGCGGCGTGTCGTCGTCCAGTCCATGTTCGATCACCGCGCGCCTGGTTACCGCGACTGGCGGCAATTCGCTAATCAGAATAACTTTTACGACGCCGTGACCGCCTATCTCTACCCCGCCAGTATCCAGACATTCAATGGCACCTCCTTCAACTTTGGTGCCTGGGCGGTTGCTCACGTGCCGGACGATAATAACCGGGCGTGGGAGGAACAAATTGGGCGATGAACTACAGCATCGGATACGGGAGCACGAGCACGGTGCTCTTATAGCGGATTTTACCTATCAAACAACCAGAATATTTAGGACGATCAATGAGCAGCCAATTTGACAAGGTACCGGTCGAACCCGATACCCGCATCCTGATGCAGGTCGAGGCAAAACTTGATGACCATGAAGTGCTCTACCAGAAATGGTCTTGGGATGGCATCAGAGCCGAGTCATTCATCTTCCCGACGGCGGCGGTGACATCATTGACGGATGATGCGCTAAAGTCCCTGGCAGCCACTTCGCCCATGGTGAAGCCGGATTCCGCCATGACCCTGTCCCGGCAGGATCAATTTTCTTTCGTCAATTTCAACTTCATTTCTGAATAAGATCAGATTTTCCAGGGCCGCCCTATCAAGCCATGGCGGCCCAATCTTCTTTTTTCACCAGCCCCTCGTAGGTGATCCTGGGAAAATCCACTTCGATCGGTATTGATGGCTATTTTTCCGGTTGAACCTCCTGATTCCGAGAGAATTGCAGCATGAGTTCCGCAATGCGATAGGAGTCCCGGACAAACCGGTTGATTTTGCTGGTATGGACCATGGCACTCCAGTTTTTGTTGCCAGGTTGATTTTGATAAAAACCCAACAGGAGCCCTTCCGCCACCTGTACCGCGATTTCATTTAGCTCGTCATTTTCCGTCTTATTTTCATCGAGATGGTGGGCGAATAAACAGGCATTCTGGATAAACCGGTTATAGCTGAACTGGGGTCCCATCAAAGTAGTTCGCTGAAAAAATACCGACAGGAGCGTTTTTAAGATTCTTGATGCCGCATAATCAACAAATTTCATCGTCATTCCTCTCATCAGTTTTCTGGCCCTCGCCAGGGTTTGGTCAAATTTTGCGCCTCTGTTACGTTTCCCGTGGGTAGCCGCCTTTTCCACCGGCCCGCTGCCCCCCATCTCAGGCACCATTGAAAACACCTGTTGTTGTGCCTGTGGAGTTGTGGGCGCGAGGCCCGAGAGTG
>WBZT01003212.1_pt1 | contig 10836 bp, 12 predicted proteins | sample 5204241 | NCBI WGS metagenome assembly WBZT01 (sample SAMN12344358, study PRJNA552823) | activated sludge metagenome | biome: Activated sludge suspended growth; feature: Nitrification reactor; material: Wastewater; isolation source: activated sludge from nitrification reactor of wastewater...
GACGCCGTCTTCCTGACGCAGCAGTGAACCCTCCTTGACCATTCCCCCGACGCGGAAGCTCTTGCCCTGCGGGGCTTCACCGGCCACCACCTGTGTCGGAGAGAAGAAGAACACCAGATTGCTCTGGAAGGCGTTGAGCACCAGCGTTGCCGCCAGGGCGAGAATCGCCAGGCCGCCGATGATCAGCGCGCTGCGCTTGTGACGTGGTTTCAATCCTTGCTCCTCGCGGCGATGACTTTGCTGTGCTGCCGACCTTCGCTGCTCTCGGCACGGTATTGGCGCTTGAGGCGGGCAATCAGTTTCCTCCGACCCTGCAGCACCAGGATCGGTTCCGCCGCCATCAGCAGCGCCATCACCACCACCGAGCCCCAGACATAGAGGCCATGCGTGCCCATCGCCAGAAATTCGGCCAGGCTGTTCCAGTGCATGGGCTTAACTCTCCTCGCTGAGCAGCGCGCGCACCCAGTCGGTGTGCCGCTCGCGCTCGAGCATGATGCGGCGCACGCGCATCAGGGCGACGGCGATGCTGTACATCCAGCAGGCCAGCGCGCAGAGCAGCATGCCCCAGAGCATCAGCGCAGCCATGCTCGGGGCTTTCGTCAGGCCGACCGAGGCGCCCTGGTGCAGGGTGTTCCACCACTTGACCGAAAAATAGATGATCGGAATGTTGACCACGCCGACCAGCGCCAGAATCGCACCAGCCTTGTCGGCACGCCGCGGGTCGTCGATCGCTGCCTGCAGAGCGATGAAACCGATATACAGGAAGAGCAGGATCAACTCGGAAGTCAGGCGCGCATCCCAGACCCACCAGGTGCCCCACATCGGTTTGCCCCACAGCGCACCGGTCCACAACGAGAGAAAGGCGAACAGGGCGCCGGTGGGCGCCAGCGCCGAGGCCATCATGCCCGACAGGCGGGTGTTGAAGGCCAGACCGACCGCCGCCCAAAAGGCCATCACCAGATAGATGAACATCGACATCCACGACGCCGGCACGTGCAGAAAGATGATGCGATAACCCTCGCCTTGTTGCGCGTCGGTCGGCGCGAGCAGAAAACCGATACTCAAGCCCCCGACGGCGAAGATCGCGGCGAGCCCCCAGAACCACGGAATCATTGTTCCGGCGAGTGGATAAAAGGTCTGCGGGCTGGCGTATCTAAACCAGTTGATTTCCTTGTAACTCATCTATTCCAGGGCAACTCTCAGGGCCGCGGCGGTTGGCCACGGCGCAAAAAAAACGCCCGCCAGCGCCAGCGCGCCGAGCAGCGACAAATGGGCTTGCGGCCCGAGGCCGGTGACCGTGGCATCGACTGCGCCAGCGCCGAAGATCAGGACCGGGATATACAGCGGCAGGACGAGCAGCGAAAGCAGCACGCCGCCGCCGCGCACGCCCAGCGTCAGCGCGGCACCGATCGCCCCGATGCCGGACAAGGCGGGCGTACCGATCAGCAGCGACAGAGTCAGCACCAGCAGCGCGTCGCTCGCCAGGTCGAACTGAATTCCCAGTACCGGCGCCAGCAGGACCAGCGGCAGGCCGGCGACCAGCCAGTGCGCAATCACCTTGCCGAGCACGATCAGCCCCAGCGGCTGCGGCGCCAGGGCCAGTTGCTCGAGCGTCCCGTCGCGGTGGTCGTCGGCAAACAGGCGCGGCAGCGACAGCATCGTCGCCAGCAGCGCGGCGACCCACAAGACACCCGGCGCCAGCCGGCGCAGTTGCTCCGGCTCCGGCCCGACACCGAGCGGGAACAGGCTGACGACGATGATGAAAAAGAACATCGCCGCAACGATGTCGGCCTGCCGGCGCATCGCCAATCGCAAGTCGCGACCGATGACGGCGCGCATCAATATTAGCATCTTGGATTAACTAGCAGCGGGTTTGCGTCGCATCATCTGCGCCCAGCCAGAGCTCACGCACCGCGCCTGCCGGGACGGCGACCGTCTGATGGGTGGTCAGCACCGCCAGCCCCCCACGCTGCAGATGCGCGCCGACGAGGCCGGCGACGACTGCGATCGCCGCCTTGTCGAGCGTCACGTAAGGCTCATCGAGTACCCACAGGGCACGTTTTTCATGGACCAATCGCGCCAGCGCAGCGCGACGCTTCTGCCCCTGCGACAAATAGCGGCAAGCCAGGTCCGCACGGCCGAGCAGCCCGACGCGTTCGAGGGCCTCGAGCGCCGCGTCCTCGTCGAGTGACTCCTGCGCCAGTCTGGCCGACGAAAGGAGGTTTTCGAGTGGCGTCAGTTCGTCCTTGATCGCGTTGTGGTGGCCAAGGTAGCACAGTTCGCTGCGAAACTCGTCGCCGAGGTGGTCGATCGGCTCGTTCCGCCAGCGAATCTCGCCACTTGCCGCCGGCGCCAGACCGCACAGCATGCGCAGCAGGCTGGTCTTGCCGGAGCCGTTCTTTCCCTGCAGGTAAAGCATTTCGCCGTCCTCGAGCCGGAAGCTGACGCCAGCGAACAGCGTACGTTCGCCGCGGACGCACTCCAGTTGCACAGCTTCCAGCATTAGCGAGCGCGCCGCCTCGGCGCCTGACGAATTCTCTCCCGGGCCTGGGCGAAGGGCTCCTGGCGAGCGATTCCGGTGAGCCGGGAGGAAGGCGCCGGAGAAGGGAAAGAAACGATCATGGCAGTCAGCATTTGCTATCAAAGTCGCGCCAGCGACTCACGAACCTCCCCCTCGCCCGCTGGCGGGAAAGGGGTCGAGGGTGAGGGAGAACGGTCAGGGCTTTCATTGTTTGGCGTGTCTCGCATGGCCATGACCGTCGGGGGTTCTCCAGCCGCCATCACCGTCAGCAAGCAGTCCACGCAGCAGGCAAGACCAACGAGGGCGTATTGTCAACCCGTCAGTTTAGCGCCGGATTGACCGAAATCAAAATCGATTCAAGGGCTTTTAGTATTCTTTCCAGTCTGTGTCGGGGAGCGTGGCCGTGGAACCGGGGTCTCTCGAGTTGACCGTGACGTGGGATGGGCAGCAGATCGTTGCCGCCAAGATCGCTTCGACCTGGCCCGACGTGGCGCATGCGCTGCGTTTGCTTCCCCTTGCCTTGATGGGGGCGATCGTTCCCCGTCTGTTCAGCCTCTGCCCACCTGCGCAAGGAACGGCGGCGCGACGGTGCTTTGTGCGCGAGCGCGAGATGACCGGTCAGCGAGCTACGACCTGTGACGCGGTGCGGCTGGCGAAGGCTGCCATAGCCTGTTCGCTCAACCTCAATCCTTGCGTGCTCAGCACGTTCAGAGTCGTCGATGCATGAGCTGTCGCTGGCCATGGGCATCCTGCAGATCGTCGACGAAGCGGCGCGCGTGCAGCAGTTTGTGCGCGTCCGATCGGTCGAAATCGAAATGGGTGAACTCGCCGCCGTAGAACCCGAAGCGATTCGTTTCTGCTTCGATGCCGTCACCCGCGGCACCCTGGCCGAGGGTGCCAGATTGCATATAATCTCGGTGCGCGGTGAAGGTTTATGCTTTAATTGCAATCAGACGGTGCCGCTCGCGGCGCTGTACGACCCCTGCCCAGCCTGTGGCGGTTATCCGGTTCAGGCAACCGGTGGCACCGAGATGCGGGTGAAGGAGCTGGAGGTCGAATAACAACAGGAGACAGCAGATGTGTACGACTTGCGGTTGCGGCGTCGGGGAAGCCCGTGTCGCTGGTCAGGCGTTGTCGGAGCCCGCTGGCCTGGCGCACGACGGCTCGGCGCCGGCACCCACGGCGGCAGAGGAAGCCGCCGACCACGGCGACTCGCCTATCAACCCTGGCCTGCACGGCGGGGGACGAGCGTTGGCCGATGACCGTGGTGATGGACTTTGGCACGTACCTGACCACGCCCACCCGCACAAACACTCGCACAAACACTCGCACAAACACCCGCACGATCACGGCGACGAGCCGGCAGACCAGCGCCATGCCGATCATTCCCACCGCGCGCACCCGCCGGCAGCGGCGATGACGCCGTCCCGGCTGGTGCAGATCGAACGGGACATTCTCGCCCGCAACGATGCCGACGCCGCTGAAAACCGGCAGCGCTTTGCCGAGCAGGGGATATTCGCGCTCAACCTCGTCTCCAGCCCAGGTTCGGGAAAGACCACTCTGCTCTGCCGCACCATCGAGCTGCTCAAGGCGAGGCTGCCGATCGCCGTCATCGAGGGCGACCAGCAGACCAGCCGCGATACCGAACGTATCCGCGAGACCGGCGTTCCCGCGCTGCAGATCAATACCGGCAAAGGCTGTCATCTCGATGCGCAGATGGTCGGCCAGGCCTTGCACCGGTTGTCACCGGTCGACGATTCGCTGCTGCTGATCGAGAACGTCGGCAATCTCGTCTGCCCAGCGGCCTTTGATCTCGGCGAGGCGCACAAGGTGGTCATCCTGTCGGTTACCGAGGGCGAAGACAAGCCCCTCAAATATCCCCACATTTTTCATGCCGCTACGCTGATGCTGCTCAACAAGGTGGACCTGTTGCCCTACCTTTCATACAACGCCGAGCTGGCGATCCGCTACGCCCAGCAGGTCAATCCGGCGCTCCAGGTGATCCCGGTTTCGGCGAGCACCGGCGAGGGCTTTGGCGAGTGGCTGGCCTGGCTGAGCGCAGGCTGCGCCGCCCGCCAGGCAACCAGGAAGGAAACGGTGGCGGCGCTACGCAGGCCGGTTGCCGAACTCGAAGCCCTGCTTTCTGCCGGTTCGCGAGGCTGACATGTCCGAGCACATCGTCTGTCAGAACATCCGCGTCAGTGGAGTCGTTCAGGGCGTCGGTTTTCGCCCCTTCGTCTGGCGTCTGGCGCGCGAGCTGGGTCTTGCCGGCTGGGTACGCAACGATTCGCGCGGAGTTGAAATAGAAGTCCGCGGCGCGGCAACGCAGGTCAGAAACCTCCTCGAACGCATCGAGCACGAGGCGCCGCCGTTGGCCCGCGTCAATTCGGTGATCGCCCGCGACAGCGCGCCGCAACGGGTCACCGACGGTTTTGTGATCATCGACAGTCGCAGTGGCCGGGCGGCGACGATGATCGGACACGACACGGCGGTCTGCCGCGACTGTCTGGCCGAGATGTTCGACCCCGGCAGCCGCCGCTCGCGCTATGCGTTCACCAACTGCACCAACTGCGGACCACGCTACACGATCAGCCGCGGTCTGCCCTACGACCGCGTACGCACCAGCCTGAAGTCCTTTGCCATGTGCCCCCGTTGTCAGAGCGAGTACCGGCGCCCCGACGACCGGCGTTTTCACGCCGAGGCTAACTGCTGCCCGAAGTGCGGGCCGCAGCTTTTCCTGCTCGACGGGGAAGGGCATCGGCTGCCCGACGACCCGATTGCCGCCACCCTGGATCTACTGCGACAGGGAAGAATCGTCGCCATCAAGGGACTGGGCGGCTTCCATCTGGCTTGCGACGCACGCAATGCGGTCGCCGTCGGGCTCCTGCGCGAGCGCAAGCAACGCGATGAGAAGCCGTTTGTGGTGATGCTGGCCAACGCCGCTTCGGCGGTGTCGTTCGTCCAGATGGGCATCGGCGAACCGGGTCTGTTGACCCTGCCGACGCGGCCGGCGATCCTCATCCGGAAACGCAACACTTGTGATGAGGCGCTCCCCGGCGTTGCCCCCGGACTCGCCTGGCTGGGAGTGATGCTGCCGTACACGCCGGTCCAGTTCCTGCTCTTCCACGAAGCGGCAAGGCGGCCGCCGGGTCTGGGCTGGCTGGAGCGGGCACAGGATCTGGCGCTGGTGATGACCAGTGCCAACCCCGGTGGCGAGCCACTGGTCATCGGCAACAGCGAGGCCCTGCTGCGCCTCTACGGGATCGCCGACGCTTTTCTGATGCACGACCGCGACATCGTCACGCGCTGCGACGACAGCGTTGCCCGCATCACGACCACGGGTCTGCAGTTCATCCGTCGCGCCCGCGGCTACACGCCGCGAGCGATCAAACTGCCGATTGCCGGCCCATCGGTGCTCGCCGTCGGGGCCTGGTTCAAGAACACGATCTGCGTCACGCGCGGCGACGAAGCCTTCGTCTCACAGCACATCGGCGATCTCGACAATGCGGCGGCGTGTGATTTCCTCGAGGAAAGCGTCGAGCAACTGGTGAAACTGCTCGGCGTCGAACCGGCGATTGTCGCGCACGATCTCCACCCCGACTTCCACTCGACGCGTTTTGCCGCCGATTTCGCGCATCAGCGTCGCCTGCCGTTGCTCGGCGTGCAGCACCACCACGCGCATGCCGCCGCCGTGCTCGCCGAGCACGGCCTCGAGGGCAGCACCCTGGCGCTGTCGCTGGATGGCGTCGGGGTCGGCACCGACGGTGCTGCCTGGGGTGGCGAACTGCTGCGCGTCGATGGCGCCCGTTTCGAACGTCTTGGCCATCTCGTCGAGCTCGCGCTGCCCGGCGGGGACCGCGCCGCCAACGAACCCTGGCGCATGGCAGCGGCGGCCTTGCATCGACTCGGCCGCACCAGCGAGATCCCCGCGCGCTTTGCCGGCCAGCCAGCCGCCCAGGCGGTCGCCCAGATGCTCGCCGGCGATGTTCACTGCCCACCCACCTCAAGCATGGGCCGGATGTTCGATGCCGCCGCCGGACTGCTCGGCATCAAGACGGTGATGGCCTATGAGGGACAGGCGGCGATGCTGATGGAAGGCATGGCGCAGCGCTATGGCGACCTTCTGGCGCTCGACCAGGGCTGGAAGATCGATCAGGGCAGGCTCGATCTGCTGCCGCTGTTTGCCGCTCTCGCCGATGAAAAGAGCGCCGAGCGAGGTGCGGCGCTGTTTCACGCGACACTGGCCGCCGCCATCGCCGACTGGGTGCGCGTCACCGCACCCGAAGCGCAAGTGCTCGTCGGCAGCGGCGGTTGTTTCCTCAACCAGATCCTCGTGCGTGGCCTGCGCTCCCGCCTCGGGGCGAAAGGGGTACAGCTCATCGAAGCGCGCCAGGTGCCGCCCAACGATGGCGGCCTCTCCGTCGGCCAGGCGTGGATCGCCCTGCTGCATCTGGTCGCCCAATAGAGAAGCAGCGGTCATGTGTCTTGCGCTCCCCTGCCGGATCGTCGAACTGTTACCCGGTACGCAGGCGATGATCGACGTCGGCGGCGTCGGCAAGGAAATTTCGCTGGCACTGGTCGACGATGTCGCGGTCGGCGACTATGTGATCGTGCATGTCGGCTACGCGCTGACCCGGCTCGATCCGCAGGAAGCCGAGAAGACACTGGCGCTGTTTGCGGAATTGGGCGAGGCGGCCTTGTCGGAGGCGACGGCCCAGTCCGCTTGACGCGCTGCCGCGAGGACACTCGGGAAGGTTGATTGTCGGAAGTTGAGCAGACCGCCAGATGAAGTACATCGACGGATTCCGTGACGGACACCTGGCCAGAGGCCTGGCGGCAGCCATCCACCAGGCGGCGAGGAGCGATCGCGACTATCACTTCATGGAATTCTGCGGCGGGCACACGCACGCCATCGCGCGTTACGGGATGAGCGATCTGCTGCCGCCCGCGGTGCGCCTGGTTCACGGCCCCGGCTGCCCGGTCTGCGTGCTGCCGATCGGACGGATCGACATGGCGATCCGCCTGGCGGTCGACGCCGGGGTCACCCTGTGCAGTTACGGCGATCCGCTGCGCGTACCGGCTTCCGAAGGGCTTTCGCTGCTCCGGGCAAAAGCCGGTCTGGGCAGCAGCGGCACACGCGGCGATATCCGGATGATCTATTCGAGTGCCGACGCGCTGCGCCTGGCGCAGCACAACCCAGACCGACAGGTCGTCTTCTTCGCCATCGGCTTCGAAACCACCACCCCGCCGACAGCAGTGGTCATCCGGCAGGCACGAGCGCTCGGCGTGAAGAACTTCTCGGTGCTCTGCTGCCATGTCCTGACGCCGCCGGCGATTGCCAGCATCCTCGCATCGCCGGAAGTCGGGCCGTCGGGCAGCGTGCCGCTCGACGCCCTGATCGGGCCGGCGCATGTGTCGACGATCATCGGTACGCGGCCCTACGAGTTCGTCGCCGCGGAGTACCGCAAGCCGGTGGTCATCGCCGGCTTCGAACCGCTCGACGTGATGCAGGCGATCCTGATGCTGATCCGGCAGGTCAATGCCGGTCGTGCAGCGGTCGAGAACGAGTTTGCCCGCGCCGTCACGCGCGACGGAAACCGCAAGGCCCAGCAACTGGTCGCCGAGGTGTTCGAGTTGCGGCGCTCGTTCGCCTGGCGGGGACTCGGCGAGCTGCCTGACAGCGCGCTGCGCATCCGCAAGGAATTCGCTGCTTTCGACGCCGAGCGCCGTTTCCCGATCACCTATCAGGCGGTTGCCGACCATCCGGCCTGCGCGTGCGGGGCCGTTCTGCGCGGCGTCAAGCGGCCACAGGACTGCCGCATCTTCGGCAGCGTGTGCACGCCCGAGAACCCGATCGGCGCGTGCATGGTGTCGTCGGAGGGAGCCTGTGCGGCGCACTACTCGTTCGGCCGTTTCGCCGACGCGGCGGTGGCGCCATGAATTCGCTGCGCCGGGGCTACGCACGCCCGCTCGATCTGCGGCAAGGCCGGGTCGACATGACCCACGGCAGCGGCGGACGCGCGATGGCGCAACTGATCGACCAGTTGTTCGCCAGCCGGCTGGGCAATGCCTATCTCGGGCAGGGCAACGACGCGGCGGTGTTGCCGATGCCCGCCGGCCGGCTGGTGCTGTCCACCGATGCGCATGTCGTCTGGCCGTTGTTCTTCCCCGGCGGCGACATCGGCTGCCTGGCGGTACACGGGACGATCAACGACGTCGCGGTGATGGGCGCGACGCCGCTCTACCTGGCGGCGAGCTTCATTCTCGAGGAAGGATTCGCGCTCGGCGATCTGGCGCGCATTGTCGACTCGATGGCGCTGGCGGCCGCCGCTGCCGAGGTTCCCGTCGTCACCGGCGACACCAAGGTGGTGCAGCAGGGCAAGGGCGACGGCGTCTATATCACGACGACCGGCGTCGGCGTCGTCGCCGAGGGGCAGGACTGGTCCGGCGACCGCGCCCGCCCCGGCGACCGGATCATCGTTTCCGGCAGCATCGGCGAACACGGCATGGCGATCATGGCGCAGCGCGAGAGCATCGGCTTCGCCGCGCGCATCGTTTCCGACACCGCCGCGCTGCACGGCCTGATTGCTACGATGCGCGCCAGTGGCGCGGCGATTCACGTGTTGCGCGACCCGACGCGCGGCGGCGTTGCCACGACGCTGAACGAGATCGCTCGCCAGTCCGGGGTCGGCATGATGCTGCAGGAAAGCGCTTTGCCGGTACAGCCCGAGGTCGCCGCGGCGTGCGAGTTTCTCGGCCTCGACCCGCTGTATGTGGCCAACGAGGGCAAGCTGCTGGCGATCGTCGCGCCAGAAGATGTCGACACGCTGCTCGCGGCGATGCGCGCGCATCCGCTCGGCCAGCGTGCGGCGGTGATCGGCAGCGTGCATCAGGACGCGCAGCATTTCGTGCAGATGACGACCGTGCTTGGCGGCCGTCGCATCGTCGACTGGCTGACCGGCGATCAGTTGCCGCGCATCTGCTGAGGGCGCATTCGCCCTGCGCACCCTCCTCCTCGGCGACACCCGCAACAGCCTGAGTCAGCGCCTGTACTGCGCGGGGCGCACGCACGCGCAGCGTTGCCGGTCGAGTATGACATCGCCGACTCGGTGATCGTGAGGCGCTGGCGCGACTTGCATCGTAAGATCAGAGCGCCAGCGTCAGGCTTCAGCCGAGTTCGCGTGCCACGACCGCTACCGAGTCCGCATCGGGCAGCCGGGCGAGTTGCGCCAGCAGGTAGTCCTTGACCAGCGCGAGCAGTTCGTCGACCCGCGCGGCGGGCGTACCGATCTCCTCGGCGACGGCGCGCACTGCGCTCAGCTCCTCCGCGGTCAGCGCGCCGTCGGCATAGGCGACCATCAGGCAGGTAGCGACCACCAGATCACGCTGCGCCGCTTCGCCAAACGTACAGGCGAATTCGGCGCCCGGCCCCGCCGGTTCCAGGCGATCGAAATCCGGGCAGGCGGCGCCCGCCGCACGGCCGCTGTCGTAGAACAGGCGAATCAGCGCCACTTCCTCGGCGCTCCTGGCGCCATCGACCTGTGCGATGCGCAGCAGCAGGCGAGTGGCGGCGACGGTCTGATCGCTATCGAGGCTGACGTTCTCAAGCAGAGGAAACATACGAACTCCTTCAGGGTGGGATCTGACGCCGCAGTTCGGCGAGCCGTTCCTGGACTTCGCCGGCAGACAGCGAGCGAAAGCGCTGCGGCAGCAGCGACCGGCGCGAGGTTTCGGCCACCGCGAGCATTTCCATGTAGCGCACCATGGTCGTTTCCTGCGGCGGCATGAAGTCTTCGATGGCCAGCGCCAGCAGCGCCGGGGTCACCGCGGCAGGTGCCGCCGGAGCTGGCGTGGCGGAAGCCGCCGGTGCAGCGGGCAACTCGACCGGCCGGGCACGCTGCGCCCGCTCGGCGAACTCGGTGGCGAGCAGGGCGAGCGCTTCGAGGTCGGCGTTGGAGTAGCCTTCGAGCGCCTCGCAGGCGGCGAGCAGGGAGCCTTCCGGGAGTTCGACCGGAACCCCGTAACGCTTTAGAACGGCGCTGACGACAGCCGCGCGTTCGGCGGCGGTCTCGGCGTAAAAGAAGGGAATCTTGCGGTCGAGGCGGCCCGGGCGCTTGATGTCGGTGTCGAGCCGGTCGGGGCGGTTGGTCATCAGGATGAACAACACCTGACCACGATTCTCCGGGTCAGACATGAATTCCTTGAGGCGGGCGATGACGCGCGAACTGGTGCCCCCGTCGGAATCGTCACCCTGCCGGCCGAAGCTGCGGTCGCCTTCGTCGATGACCAGAGCGATCGGCCCCATGGCCTTGACC
>WBZT01003214.1_pt1 | contig 10835 bp, 9 predicted proteins | sample 5204241 | NCBI WGS metagenome assembly WBZT01 (sample SAMN12344358, study PRJNA552823) | activated sludge metagenome | biome: Activated sludge suspended growth; feature: Nitrification reactor; material: Wastewater; isolation source: activated sludge from nitrification reactor of wastewater treatment...
CCTCGTGCGCGAGCCGCTGCAACTCCGGGAGACTCATTTCGCTGTCGATTCCGCGGTGGTGGGCCAACTCGCCCACGGATACGAGCGCCGGGGCGGCGACATCGTGGACACGTTCTCAGGGGCTCGCCTTGGGTACCCCACCGACATCTGGGGCACCCAGTGGACCGATGGCGGCATCGAGGCCACAGCTGTCGATGTCGCTCGCTTCGGAGACGCCCTCTACGGCGGTGACTTGCTGCGCCGCAGCGAGCTCAAGGAGATGACCACCTTGGGGCCGGGTCGGCACTTCGGCATGGGCATGTACGACACCTGGGTGCGCGGGCACCGATGGCGCGGAATGGACGGCTACTTCGGCGGTTTCACGTCGCGCACCGGCACCGACCAGCGGCGTGGCGTGACCGTCGTTGTCCTCGCCAACGGCACTGCAGGCGGCGGTGGGTCCGAGGACGCCTCCGATGCCTGGGAGCGACTGGTCCGCGCCTATGACTCGGTGCATCCGAGGTGAGTGCCCGGGCCGCTGGACACTCAGCCGTCCGGCCGAGGGTCCGGATCGATGTCGGGAGCCACCCCGGTCATGACCTTGGCGATCTCTTGAGGAAGTTGGAGCTCTTTCAGGGAGGAGCTTTCGTGGGGCGAGCCCCGAGTCAGTGGCCCACGAGGGCCTTCACGACCAGGACCAGTCCGACCGCGAACACGACTACACCGACGTAAAGCAGCGCGCGGGTGCGACTGACTGGCACTGATCGAGCCGTGACGTATCCGACGACAGCGACCAAGGTGATGAGCAAAGCGGCCGCTATGCGCAGACCTGATGCCCCTAAGACCAAGATGGGCACTGTGGCCAGCACGACGACAGCGATTCCGCCGGCCGCCTGCGCTCCCAACAGCCGCAGGGAGTCGTTGTCGAGCAGCCCACGGTTGAGCAGGCGGGTCGACAGTCGGAAGGCAACCTGATGCGCGAGGATCAGTGCAATCGCCGTCAACGCCACCGTAACGGCGAGCTGGGTGGATGACTCTTCGGCAGAGGTCGGCGTGGCGATCAGCACCGCGAGCAGTGACAGGCTGATGTAGAGGGCCATCGTCACCGCCTCGCGCAGGACCTCCAGTGCGGTGCCCGAGTGGGGGGCGCCGGCAGGCTCCGCGGGGGAGTCCGGCTTCGGTGGATGGTCGGTCATGACTGTCCTATCTCGTTCCTTCTCGCCTGGCTGGCGGCGAGAGCCCGGCCGCCATCTTCGCTTCAGCCCGATCGGCGCGTCGGTTCTGCTCTGATTCAGGTGTTGCCGCTCTGACCGGGAAGTTACACCGGTCGGGATCCTCTCCGGCATGCGGACCATCCGTGACGGAGGGAGTCAGCGGTCTGACGCTGTGTAGCATCTGCACATCAGTCAGCCGGTGGAGGAGTCTGATGGAAACCAGAACCACGCGTGTACTGGGAGTCGTGGCGTCAGTTGCGGTTGTCGCGGCGGGCGCCCCGTTGACGCCGAGTGCGGCAGTCCTGCCCACAGTTGCACCGACAGCAACCAGCCCGATCGAACAGTCGTTGCCGGTGAACTCACGGCTGCATCGAGCCGGTAGCCCGCCGCTGTGGATTCAGCACCCCTATCTGAAGCAGAAATCGAACGGCCGGCTGGCAGTGAAGGCCACTGTCTACCTTGACCCCTTCAAGGGACCCAACCCCAAGAAGTACGCGCAGAACGCGGCGTCCGACCGGCTGCATTTCGAGGTCGCGGTCGCCAGAAACAAGTTCAGCAAGGTCAACAAACCGCACGCCGTGGGAATGCTGCCGGATCACGCCCTCCTCTCGTCGAAACGAGTGACGTCCAAGGTCCACAAGAAGGGTGCTCAGTCGATCTCCGTCACCCTGCCGAAGAAGGTGTCGAAGAAACTCCTGAACCGCAGTTTCGCGGGCAAACGTTCCGCGGTGTCTGTCGTCGCCAAACAGTTCAAGGACACCAAGAGTGGCTCACCCAAGTGGGCTCTGAAGCAGGTGTCACCGATCGCCTTGACTTCTGGGAAGTTCTCGCAGAAGACGATCAACAAGTTCACGCTCAGAGCCAAAGAGCAGGTCGACATCTACCGCGAGAAACCTCGTACCGCCAACTCCGAGATCTCCGCCCAGTCGGAGGGCAGTACACCGATGTACAACGTGGTGAACGTTCAGAACAGCACACCGTTCGCCCAGAACGTCGCGATGAACCCGAACATCGAGTGCATGTGGACTGGTGCCTACCCGAATTCCAACCAGCAATCCAGCACCGAGACGCTTACCCCGGAAGCTGGCCTCCAGTTCTACTACGAGGGAACGAACCAGAACTCCGAATACCCCGGCATGCGTGGTGCGACGAAAGCCATGAACGCCCCGGGCACACAGGGCAATCTGCTCGCCGACCTGTCGCAGGCAGCCACGACCTCCCTGCAGACCGCGGAGGCATCACTAACGGATCCCGCCACCTACAGCGAGGACGGTGCGGCCACCGCAGCAGCGAGTGTCGGCCTGACGTTCGCCACCTCGTTCATCAAGGGCTTGTTCAACACGAAGACCTGCAGTAGCGACAAGGCGGACTATCCCCAGTTGTTCGGCATCTCCACTCAGGTTGTCGGCTTCGGGGTGTTCAACTCCTCCGAGGCTGTCGATGCGGACTATCCGCCGACGAATACCTGGGCCGGCACAGGACGCGCCGCCTCGGGGAACATGGCGGGACTTCCGGCCGTGCAACTGACGCCGGCGTGGGAACAGCAGTACCTCCAGCCCATGCTCGGGGCGCAAACCGTCTCTTCGTACTACTGGAACGGTGGCCAACCAGCACCCATGGTCAGTAACAACGAGAGCGGCACCCCTGGCAACTACAACGGGGGATCGGCCACGTATCAAGGTGGTCTCATCCAGTTCGCCGGGCCCAATCCGGGTCAGCCGGCGGGCTCCTACAAGTGCAAGGACGGGTCCGACTGGTCGGAGACCTGCACCTACAACACCCCGTATGGGATTCTCCCCATCCAGCTGCAGTTCCTGACGAATCCCTACGGTCAAGCGGGTCTGTTCAATCAGAACAACCCACCAGACCTCACGGTGACCGAGTCCTCGGGGACCTACACGTTGAGTTGCAACCTGGCGGACATGACCGCGACGCTCTCGCTGCCGTACGGCTACGACGGCCAGCCCTCCACCGCGGAGTCGAGCACGATGATGGATATCCCGCTGAACAACTCCTCCCAGAAGGCCCAGAACGGCAACTGGTTGGTCAACTTCTACGGCATCGCCGACGTGAACGGGACCAACCAGTACGTCTACTTCGGCGACAGTTGGCAGAACGCCGATCCATCGCCAACCACGGGCTACACCGTGCCGGGCCTCGGCCCTAACGCCGGGTTGGTTGACATCTCCATAGCCGCCGCCGCCAGCGGTGGATCCGGCACCACTGCCCTGGCCACGGTGACGGCCGCCGATCTCGGCGAACTCTTCACGGCCGATGGGGTGCCGGTTCAGCAATCGGATCTGGTCGCGTTCGGCTGCAACGCGACCCCCTCCGTGAGTCTGCCGGGCCTGTCTATCGTGTCACCACAGGGGAGTCCGACAGCAACGAGTTTCGGGGCGATCGACTCGACCACCAACCAGGGATGGCCCATGCCGGGCAACAAGGACGGCTGGCCCACCACGGCCTTCGTGGACTACCCGAAGTACCTGGACTACTCCTGGCAGACACCGGTCAATCAGTTGAATGTGACATTCCAAGGGGTACCGGTGGGCGACATCGCACTGCTGAACTGAGTTCACCGCAGACATCCATATGGAACGACTCAGAGCCGATCCACATGGATGGTGAAGACCGCCCAGTCAGGAGTCCCCGGCGTGTTCGGATTTCCATACCGCTTCAGGAACGCGTCACCGGCGGGGATACGCCAACCGTCGTTCTCACGCTTGACCCACAGTTGCGAGTCACCCCAGATCTCGTGGTGACTGGTCCCCTCACGCCAACCGTCGCGCTCGTTGGTGGTCGCCGATTGACCGGGGGCGGTGTACTTGGTGGACGGGCGTCCGACGAAAGGATCCTTGATCCACAACTTCGCCGTTGTCCCGGGGACTACATCGCCGTCCTTCAGCCGTGAAAACTTGAGCTCACCGGCCGCGTACAACTTGTACGGCATCTCGTCGCGAGGCGTCAGGATCGCCCTCGCGACTCGCCCAGTGGATTGGAGCTTCGTCTCGATCAGCACGTCGTGATTGCTGAAGTTCTTGATCATGCCAGTCACGCCATCGTCGTCATACGTCACGACCGCTTCGCTCTGTCCCTCGATCGTGGCTCCCGAGGTCCCGCGCAGCGTCGGGGTGTGGTCGTACCACTGGAGATTCTTGGTGTCGTGATCGGCCGATGGCTCCGTCGGCAACTCCTGTGCCGCGCCGGTGGAGTTACCCCCCGCTGCAGGTTGATTCTGTGTCGGAGGAATGGCGGGGGGAGCGGCAAGTGCCGGCGCTCCGGCAGTCGCGATCAATCCCAGTGAGGCGAACGCAACGCCGCAGCGAAGGCGGAACGGCTTGGGGGCAGTCATGATGTCTCTCCTGTCGTCGGTGGGTGGTGACACCACGATGACCGCACCGAACACAGGCGAAAACACCTCGGGACCCGAAACCGATTTCAGTCACTCCTGAAACCGATTTCGAACGGGCGGCGAGGTCTGGGACGAGCCCCGGAGGACGTGGGCTGAAGTTGCGATCGAGGCTTCTCAACTCTGCTGTGGCACGGGGCAGGTCGAGATCCCGAGGACTGAATAGAGTGGGCAGTTGCCTGACACCGCCGTCCATCCGGCCATACCGGCAACGCCGAAAAGAACGATGCCCACGGGATTGAACACTCCGCCGACCGCAAGCCCCGTGCCCAGCGCGGTGACGGCGATACCGCCACGGATCACGCGATCGAGGGTTCCTTCGTTCTTGGTCATGACGGCTCCCGGGATTAGGTGGACGTGGAACTGACGCCACACCTGACACAACCCAGATACCCCCATGGGTATTCCTGAGTCAGAACGGGTCGAGTGGTGGCCCCTCAGAACCGCCCAACCAGCGGCCCGATGATGATCTTGGAGATCATGGCCGCGGGATAGACAAGTGCATAGCCCAGGCTGACGTCGGGGTCGCTGTCGGAGCGCTCGTTGGCGTAGGCGAGGACGGCGGGCTGCGTTTGGGCGGCCGCGATCACGCCGGCGAGTTTCGCTCCGGTGAAGTCGGCGACGTACTTGCCGCCCACCAGGATCAGCGCCCCGAACGCGAGCGTGATCACTGCGCCAAGGATGAGGAGTTGGATACCGGCGGGGGAGTCGATGGCGTTCAGGAACGCGGCGCCGGAGTTGGATCCGGCGTAGGCCAGGAAGAGGACCATCCCGAGCTGCGTCAGCGTGACCGACGACCCGTGCGGGATGCTCCAGATGATCGGACCGGATCGCTGCAGCCGGCCAAGGACCAGGCCGACGATCAGCACACCGCCCGCGATGCCAAGCGTCACCGTGATGCCGCCGGGCAGAGGCACGGCCAGCAGCCCCACGAAGACACCGATGAGCAGCCCCAGACTCAGGCCGATCATCGAGAAACCCGTCAGCTTCTGTTCGGAGTCGCCGAAGTAGTCGGAGACCTTGCGCAGGGCCTCTGGTGACGCGACGACTCGGACGCGGTCGCCCTGCTGCAGGACGAAGTCGTCGTCTGCCAGGAAGTCCAGGTCGCCGCGGCGCACCCGGGTCGCGACGGCACCGAATCGCCTGTCGAGACGCAGGTCGCCGAGGGCCTTGCCGACGAAGTCCGGCTTGGAAACGATGATGCGTCGGTAGTCGAGGTCACCCCGGTTGAGCGTCAGCGCAACGGTGGATGGGTGCCCAATATCGGCGCAAAGCCGCTTCAGGTCTTCATCCTTGCCGACGGCCGAGAGGATGTCGCCGGATACGGGGGTCGTGGTGTCAGTGGCGATGGAGACCACACCGGGCGTCTGTGGGGTGTCCCCGCGCATGATGCGGCTGAATACGACACCACCGTACTGTTCGCCGAGGCGGTACAAGTCGGGCAAGCCCTCCCGCTCGACCCGAATGGTCATTTGGCGAGGAATCACGCGCCTATCAGGCTCGGGTTGGACAACGAGCGTCTTCTTCGCGTGTCTGGTGCGCAACCCCGCCAGGGAGACGAACAGCATGGCCAGCACACCGAACAGATACGTGATGGAGTACCCGACAGTGGGCAGATCGGACTGCCATGCTTCCGTAGCCGCAGCCAAGGCGGGCGTATTGGTGAGGGAGCCCGCGAACACCCCGGACAGCACCGCATCCTCCAAGCCCAACGCCTTGCCGAGGTAGTTCGTCAGTGCAGCGCAGATCATCAACGCCGCCACCACCACCGCGATAATCGGCCCACCGGCCCTGAGCGAGGAGAAGAACGACGGGCCCGACGTGATACCGATCGTGTAGGCGAACAGGGCCAGACCAAGCACCCCAATCTCGGGGGGCAGACTGAGCCGGGAGTCGTAGGCCGAGACCGCGAGTGCGAAGAACAACACCGCGGCGGGGCCCAGCGAGAACTCCTTGATCCGGATCGACCCGATGACGGAACCGATCGCGATCACGAAGACGAGGAGGAGCAGTTTCTGTTCCGCAGCCGTATCCGCCAGATACTCGACCAGATCAAGGACGTTCATGGCCGGCCGAGTCGGGCCGCCTGAATCACCGAGACGTCGATCTTCTGCATGGTGAGCATGGCTTCGAAGGCGCGTCGTGCCTCGTCACCGCCGGCGGCCAGAGCCTCGGTCAGAACCCGCGGTGTGATCTGCCATGAGACACCCCAGCGGTCCTTGCACCAGCCGCAGGCGCTTTCTTGACCACCATTGCCGACGATGGCATTCCAGTAGCGGTCGGTCTCCTCCTGATCATCAGTCTCGATCTGGAAGGAGAAGGCCTCGGTCTGCGAGAAGGCCGAGCCTCCGTTCAAACCCAAGCAGGGGATCCCCGCGACGGTGAACTGCACGGTCAGCACGTCTCCGGCTTTGCCGGAGGGGTAGTCGGCGGGAGCGCGTTGGATGGCTGTCACCCGGCTGTCGGGGAAAGTGGCAGCGTAGAAATGAGCAGCGGCTTCGGCGTCATCGTCGAACCACAGACAGATCGTGTTCTTGGGCATGGGCTTCGCCTCCTCAGTTGCGGATTCAACCTACCGAACCAGCGCCGCCAGCGAACCGATCACTGGGGCGTTGGAACGGGCGCGAGTTGCTAGCCTGACCTGACCCGGCCGCGAAAGGGATTCCTATGACCGATGACGGATACCGGGCCCGCTACCGCACCGCTCAGCAGATCCGCTCCGGAGGAGCGCTGGGCAACATCTTCGACGGGCCTCTGATCACGGCCCACGGGCTGTCCACGCTGGTGTTGGCTTGGCCCGGCACCGGCTTTCAGACCGAGGCCGTGCACACGACTATCGTCGCGGCCGGCCAAACCAGCGAGGAGTACACCTACGATCTGGCCGAAGAGGCGTTCCTGTGCCGCCACGGCGAGGTCGAGGTACTCCTCAGAGGAGACTGGGTGACCCTTCGCCCGGGCGACCTGGCGTACTTCCCGGCAGGCGTGCCGCACGCCATCCGGAACACGTCGGATGGTGATGCCTACCTGGTGAACCAGATCTGCCCACCGCAGTTCGATTTGTACATCGACGCGGGGTTGTACAACCCGACCTGGGGCGACATGGATGAGGAAGCGATTCGCAAGGCGAAGTTGAATGCCGAGCCCCTTGACGTGGGTCCGCTCGACGAACTCGACGAAATGGTCTTCCGGGACGATCAGCCGAAGGTTCGCGCTCAGAACCTGACTCCGGAGGAGGTCGCCCATGGGGGAGCGCTGTTCAATGTGCTGGAGGGCGCGGGCTTCACCGGCATCGGATTACCCATGCGGCTGGTTCTGTGGCCCGCCGCGGGGACCCGCTTGGTCGGTTTCAACTACGCCTACTGCGGGACTGGGGTCGAGGACACCATGCACACCCATCCTGTATCCGATGAGTTCCTGGTGATGTGGTCAGGCCAGGGCCAATTGTTCATCGGAGACATCGGCTGGGTGGATGCGGGGCCAGGCGACGTGGCTCTCGCCCCTTGCGGCGTGATGCACGGACACCGCAGCACCACCGACCGTGGCCCGTCCATGATGGGCGGCTTCGCGTCTCCACCACAGATGGATCTCGTGATCCCGACCGACTATTACAAGAACGGTGTGTACGAGCGACCGCAGCCTTCAGAGTTGACCGACTCACAGGAACACGCCTCGGACCAGGGGTAGGCCGAATTTCGTCGACGAGTGGTGGGTCAATGAGCCCGACAGTCACTCGACCGAGCACGGTCCGCTAGCTCGTGACCTCCCAGTCGACGTTGCCATCGTCGTCGGTTTGCGTCACGGTAACGGTCCCCGTCTCCCCATCGGCCGTGGTCGCTGTGCATGTGAAGACGTTGCCCTGCTCCATGGGGACATCCTCCGGACAAGACACCTGCACACCGGTTGCCCCCGTCTGCTCCTCGATCCCGGCGGCGATCACTCTTTCCGCCTGCTCAGTGTCGAGCCCACCCCCGCCGATGCTGTAGGAGGAGTTGAACGAGCATCCAGTCAGACCAAGGACGATCGCCGTTGACATGACCGCTGTCCAGCGAGTGCAAGTCCCCATCTTCCGCACCTCCTCGGTTCCCGCGCCTCGTGGCGCCGACCCCCACGGTAGCGACATTCGCCAGAGCCCCGCTATCCACACGGGAGGCCCATTCGGGTTGTTTCGCCTCAGCGGGCGTCGCGATGCAGGACCCACAGCGCAGTCACCGGCGCCGGGCGCTGAAAGCCTTCGCGACGAAAGGCATTTCCACCACACCCGCAACACCGGCTTCCGGGTGCTCCGCCACGATCCTGACCGCTGCCGCCAGCTGGTCCTCGACGTCGTCGGCAAGGGCCACCGAGGAGTAGGTGCGCAGATGGTCCGGGAGTTGCTCGACCGCGAAGTCCTGGGTGAACGACTGTTCCCGCATCACAAACGGGCCGAACGGATCGCCAAGCGACGGGACCGACGCGCCGTCGAACCACGACAGCCGATCCGGAAGGCTGACCACCTCAGCCAACTCCCGGACCCAGCCGACCCTGTCGTCGCGCAGGATCCACACGATCGTCATGCTTCCTCCCGGGCGCAGGACTCGGCCGATCTCAGGCACCGCAGCCTCAGGTCGGACCCAGTGCCACATCTGGCCCCCAAGGACGGCGGCTGCCGCGCCGTCCTGCAAGGGGATATCCTCGGCCGAACCCGCGAGAGCCGACTGCTCGCCGAGCCCACGGGCCAGCAGCGCGCGCATCCGTTCATCCGGCTCAACGGCCACCACCGGGAAGCCGAGAGAGTCGATCACGCGAGTGAGTTGGCCGGTCCCCGCCCCAATGTCGACGACTGGATGCTCAACGGTGGCTTGGCAATCGTCGAGGATGGCAGCCACCAACTCTTGGGGATAGGCGGGGCGTAACTGGTCGTACTGGTTGGCCCAGGCACCGAACGATTGCCTGCGGCGTTCTGTGTCGCGCATGTGATCCACCTTCCTCCGAACGGAGGTCCGCGGCTACCGGTGGGTGGCCATCAGTCGAGTACCCCGTCGTCGTGCAGGGGCGTGCAGGGGAAGGCGCACGCCAGCTGGAGCGTCGCCCCAAGGGCGAACCACTCGTCGGAACAGTCCAAGCCTGATTCGGGACCAGCGGAGGGACTCTGGTCCCGAATCAGGCGGGACTAAAGTCCCTCCAGAGAAGGACTTGTGGGCCCTGGTGACCCCACCTTGGGCTATTCGGGTGAGTCGCGGGTGGGTATTCGAGCCACCACGGGTGTCGAGTTGCCCCCAGTCGCGCGTTTCCCATACGGGGGGAGGCCGACGCAACAAGATGGGCATCGAGATGAGAGATCCTGGACATGCCGGTACGGAATCTCTTTCCAGCACGGACCGACACGATCCACGCGGTCGGTTGCGGCTGTTGGCAGTAGCGAGCGCCCTAGTGGTCACGGTGCCATTGATGAGCACAGCCAATGCGGCAGTGGCCGATGCGTCAGCAACCCGCCCCGCCGTTGTCGCTGCCAACGACCCAGCGCCCCCAGCGAAACCACAGCATCGATCGCGGTCTGTCGTGCCGGTCCTCGCGCTGCTCAAGCCATCGGCCCACTCGGTGGCGCTCAGTGGGGCTCGAGTCAAAGTGTTCCAGTTGTCTTCCTCGGGCAAGACCGGTGAGAAGATGGCGACGGCGCGAACCGGCCAGCGCGGGGCCACGTCAGTTCGGCTCCCGTCGACTCCCGACCGCGTGCTTGTGAAGGTGACCGGCGGGAGAACGACCCGCAAGGGCAAGACCTTCGGGAAACCGTTCGATGGCTCAATGACCACTGTCATGTCGTCCACCTCCAAACGAACGAACCCGGGAGTGAAACCATTCTTCGCAGGTACCGTCGTCAGCCTGCCTTCCACCGTGCTCGCCGCCTACGCCGCACCACGACCGGGGAAGAAGTGGGACGCGTCGCAAATCAAGGTCAGCAAGTTCTTGGGGCTGCCCCACAAGATCGACGCCGTCTCCTATGACTACGGCATGGACACCTTCAGCCAGGAGTTGTTCAACACGAACAGTTTCCTCGCTCAGGCAAAGCGGCACGGCGGTATCGACAGGTTCGTCAAGAAGTTGTCACGCGACATCGCGGCTGGCAAGAAGGAGCACCCGTTCCACCCCAAGTCCCACCGTGTGGAAGCGCGCGGCGTCTTGGAAGCCGCGGGCAATATCTCCTCCGTCGGAACCATCGTCGACTGGATCGCCAAGATCGGGTTCATGGCCTACGG
>WBZT01003215.1_pt1 | contig 10835 bp, 9 predicted proteins | sample 5204241 | NCBI WGS metagenome assembly WBZT01 (sample SAMN12344358, study PRJNA552823) | activated sludge metagenome | biome: Activated sludge suspended growth; feature: Nitrification reactor; material: Wastewater; isolation source: activated sludge from nitrification reactor of wastewater treatment...
GGCTAAAGGAAGTCTTTCCTTCCCCACTCCAGCGGGAGATTTTTGTTTTCATAGGTATTAAATTTATTTGTTTATTAAAACTTTATATTCAAACCATTTCATTCTTTTATTATCCCAAAAATGTCATTAGAAACAGCGAATCCAATCTACAAAGCATAAATAAATTCTAATGACAATCGCTATTGAAAATCAATACTTTTTTACATAACAAGTTATGAAAAAAGTAAGGTTTTTCTACTGCGGGATATCCTCGGACGCCCTTGATATTCAAGGGCTGTTGTCATTAAGCTGATACTTAATGACAATTCCAAGATGATTTATTATTTCATATAAAGTTATTAAAATTAAATGTATTAAACTCATATTTAACAACTTGTCATGCCGCATGATTCTTTGATCAAAATGAAACATCGAATATTTGAGTATGTGAATATGAATCCTCCTCAGAATTTAAATGTAGCCATGAAATGGTATTCTAGGTTACAAAGGGAGCATTAGCAAATTATATAACCAGGCCCTCTTGGAAGCTCTATAAGCTTGATATTTTCCTAATAAATAAAACGAAGGTTTGACGAATCCCAAACCAAATTACACCGTCATCAATTCCTTGTCTTTGGTCTCTACAATATGGTCAACTTTGACAATGTAATCATTCAGCAAATTCTGAACATAGTTTTCCTTGCTTTTAATTTGATCTTCAGATAATCCATGGGTTTTGTCTTTTTTCAAAAAATCCAAAACTTTATGTCGAATGGATCGTAGACCAATTTTTGTTTCTTCACCATGGTGTTTTACCTGTTTGACCAGATCTTTTCTCCGCTCTTCGGTCAATGGTGGTATGGAGATTCTGATGGTCTCACCATCGTTCTGAGGTGTAAATCCAAGGTTCGCGGCAAATATTGAATGCTCAATATCTCCAATAATTTTCTTTTCCCAGGGTTGAATGCTAATGGTTCTGGCATCCGACACGCTTATATTGGCAACCTGAGTAATGGGTACCGGAGATCCGTAATACATTACCTGTAGTCCGTCAATCATCGATGTCGAAGCCTTACCGGTTCGGACCTTCACCAGCTCTTTCTGAAGGTGATCGATTGCTTTATCAAAATCAAGCTTTGTTTGCTTTAACTGTTGTTCAAGATCTGCACTCATACTTACATCAAAAAGTTAATAGATAATTATTGACCATTTTAATCTCTGGATGCCCCAAGATAACGCAAAATTAAAAAAATGAGCATCACTAAAGAACTTAAGGCTTGTGCCACATAAGTCATGGCAGCCCATTTCAAAGCATCCTTCGCTCCATCAAATTCCCTTCCCTGGGATTCGTTTGTATTCTTTAACCATACCAACGCCCTTCGGCTGGCATCAAACTCAACCGGCAAGGTAATTAAACTAAAGACGGTGGTCACCATAAAGAGTCCGATGGTAATTAAAAGTAAAGACGGAAAGGTATTGGCAAGCATAAAAGCAAACATCAGCAAAAACTGTTGCGCCATAGAGGCCACCCGAACCACGGGTACAATAGCACTTCTAAGCTGCAGCATGGTGTATGCCGTGGCGTGTTGCACTGCATGACCACATTCGTGGGCGGCAACAGCGGCCGCAATAACGGATCGGCCTTGATATATTTCAGGACTTAGGTTAACCGTTTTGTTCAATGGGTTGTAGTGATCTGAAAGGAATCCGTCCGCAGCAAGCACCTGAACATCATTTATGCCATAGTGTCTGAGCATCTGTTCAGCGATTTCTTTACCACTTTTGCCGGAAGACAATCCTACCTCATTGTATTGTCTGAATTTAGATTGAAGCTTGTTATTCACCAGCCAACCAACTACCGACATTCCGATAGCCAACAGGTTAAATAACATATAAGAGGGGTCCATAAAATAATGCATGTTGTATTTTTTTTTAAGTAAACAAATATTCTTCCAAAAGATTCAAGAAAACTGCTAAATTTTTAAGCTCACCAGGACTTACTATAATCCAACTTTCGGTAGATTACTGTAACATAGCAGAACCAAAATAAGCTTGAAGCGCCAACGGAATTCTTATTCCATCCGGTGTTTGATGATTTTCCAGTAAGGCAGCAACTATTCTAGCCAACGCCAATGCGGATCCATTTAAGGAGTGTGCCAGCCTGATCTGACCCTCCTTGGTTTTAAACCTAAGTTTGGCTCTGTTGGTCTGGAAAGTTTCAAAATTGGAAACCGAACTTACTTCCAACCAGCGTTGCTGTGCGGCTGAATAGACCTCAAAATCAAAGGTTAGGGCAGAAGTAAAACCCATATCGCCCCCACACAACCTTAGAATTCTATACGGTAATTCCAATTTTTCAAGCAATCCTTTGACATGATCCAACATGGCATTTAATGCCTCATAAGAGTGGTCCGGATGCTCAATTCTTACGATTTCCACTTTATCAAACTGATGAACCCTGTTAAGACCTTTCACATGTGCACCGTATGATCCGGCCTCTCTTCTAAAACATGGTGTATAACCTGTTACCTTACAAGGGAGATCGCTCTCTTTAAGAATCTGATCTCTGAATATATTGGTTATGGGAACTTCTGCCGTTGGAATAAGGTAGAGATCGTCCTTCTCGACATAGTACATCTGTCCTTCCTTGTCCGGCAATTGACCAGTGGCTTTAGCCGATTCTTTGTTAACCAACAGCGGTGACCAAATTTCTTCATAGCCCGCCTTTGCGGCTTCATCCAAAAAAAAATTGATTAATGCACGTTGTAATCTGGCGCCATTTCTTCTATAGAGGATAAATCCTGATCCTGATATTTTGACACCAAGTTCCATATCAAAGATCTCATACATCCTGGCCAGCTCCCAATGGGATTTGTAGCCAGGCATCAATGATGGCATGTCTTTGTTCCAGTCTTGATATACTTCATTATCTTCTGCACCCTTCCCATATGGAACCGATTCATGGGGTATATTGGGGAGTTGTATCAATTTGGATTCTATAGACTCCTGGATTTCCGATAATTGCTGTTCAAGATTTTTTGTACTGATCTTCAATTCAGAAACCTGATCCTTCAACTCAGAAGCTTTTTCTAAGTTCTTCTCTTTCATAAGCGTCCCAATATCTTTGGAAAGTATGTTGAGTTGAGACAGTTCCTGGTCCAATTTGGCTTGTAAGGACTTTCGCTGATTGTCCATTACTACCAGCTCATCAACGAGATTAATCTGTGCATCCGGCAAATTCCTCTTTTTCAAATTATGAATTGCCCGTTCTCTTTCTGTTCGCAATATGTTTAACTCTATCATGTTGATTGTACTAAAATGACCAAAATATTATATAAAAGGCAATTTTACGGTGCGACGACTATTTTTTTATAATAAATTACTTGCAAGTTTCAAAAAGATCTATATTTGTGGCGCAGAAAATGGTATTTCTGTCTCGTATTTAGATTCCACTCTTTTTTTAATATCCTTTTTATTTAAGAATTATTCTTTAGGTATTCATTTTGTTGATTCATAACAAATTTTAAAATGTACGATATATTACAATTGAATGAGATGCTCGTCAATGAACTTAAGACTATTGCCGAAAATCTACAAATTGCTGATGCAAAAAAACTTTCCAAGCAGGATCTTATTTACAAAATCCTCGATCAGCAAGCCTTAAACGGAAATGGCACTAATAATGCTGACAATAAACCGGAAGCAGATACCAAAACATATGAGATACTGGAAGACGAAAATAATCTTCGCAACAGAAGAAAAAGAATTTCAAATCAAGATAAAAAACCAGTAAAACAAACACCAATTCAACAAAAGGAAGCTAAAGAAACTCAACCGGAAAACAAGCCCGTGCCCGAGTTGCCCTTTGATAAACCTGAAGTGGATGCAACACCTGCCGCACCCATCAGAGAAAACAAACCAAGGGACAGAAGACCTCAGCATGTTCATAATAAAAGATCTCAAAATTTCGATCAGGCCCCAGTAGTTTCAAATGAAATGAATCAGGAAAAAATATTGGAAGAGCCTGCTGCAGAATTAGTGGAACAACCAATACCAGAGCCTGTCTTCGTGGTAGATCTTGATGGCGTCATTGAAGGTCAGGGCGTACTGGAAACCATGCCGGACGGTTATGGTTTTTTGAGAAGTTCGGATTATAACTACCTGTCCTCTCCGGATGATGTATATGTATCACCATCACAGATCAAGCTTTTTGGAATCAAAACAGGAGATACGATAGAAGGTGCTATTCGTCCTCCCAAAGAAGGTGAGAAATATTTTGCGCTGTTAAGGGTTTCAAGAATCAATGGACTTGAACCAAAAATGATTCGGGACAGGGTTCCCTTTGATTATCTGACCCCGCTCTTCCCAACCGAAAAATTCAAATTGACCACCATGGCCAATGGCCGGGATTATGGCAATAGAATGATTGACCTCTTCACGCCCATCGGAAAAGGACAAAGAGGCTTAATTGTTGCCCAACCAAAGACCGGAAAAACCTTTTTATTAAAAGATATCGCCAATTCAATCGCTGCAAACCACCCTGAATGTTATTTGATCGTTCTTCTGGTTGATGAACGTCCGGAAGAAGTAACCGACATGAAAAGGAGTGTGAAAGCAGAAGTGATCTCTTCCACCTTTGACGAACCTGCGGAAAATCACACCAAAGTGGCCAATATCGTACTTGAAAAAGCCAAGCGTATGGTTGAATGCGGACATGATGTTGTAATTCTGCTCGATTCAATTACCAGGCTGGCAAGAGCCTATAATACAGTGGCGCCATCCTCCGGAAAAGTATTATCCGGTGGTGTGGAAGCCAATGCACTTCAAAAACCGAAAAAATTCTTTGGGGCTGCCAGAAAAATTGAAAATGGTGGTTCCTTAACCATCCTGGCCACTGCCCTGATTGATACCGGATCAAAAATGGATGGAGTGATCTTTGAAGAATTTAAAGGTACAGGAAATATGGAGCTACAACTCGATCGTACCCTGGCTAATAAACGATTATATCCTTCTATTGACCTTACTAAATCCAGTACCAGACGTGAGGACCTTCTATTGGATGATGCCATCATTCAGCGAATGTTTGTACTGCGAAATCACCTGGCGGATATGAAACCAGAAGAAGCTATCGAGTTTATCAAGAAACACATGGTAGGAACGACCAACAATGAAGAGTTTCTGGTCAATATGAACAATTAAAAAATATTTTGCTACAAAGGTGATTTATATTATCTTTGCGCTCCAATTTAACATAATTTATCTAGTTATCAAGGAGTTATGTTGTCGATTGGCTCAGAATAGAATGTACTCTTGACAAGAGGCGTTGTTTTCAGAGGAAATAAAAAACTGAATGTAAATCAATTAATCGGTAAAAAATGAAACGGACTTTTCAACCTTCCAGACGTAAAAGAGCGAACAAGCATGGTTTTCGTACGCGTATGGCCAGTAAAAATGGAAGGAAAGTACTCGCTCGCAGAAGAGCCAGGGGCAGACACAAACTGACCGTCTCTGACGAAAGCAAATTAAAATAATTAGCTCGATTGCGGCCATGGGCCGACCCTTAAGCTTTCCATCCAAATTTAGATTAAAATCCAGAAAGAGCATTGAAGCTTTATTTCAAAGCAGTCACTCTATTATTAGTCATCCCCTTCTATTTAAATTTTCAGTTGTTCCTGCTCCTATACATGAAGGTTTGATACAGGTTGCTTTTACAGTGTCCACTAAATCTTTCAAAAAAGCCGTCCTGAGAAATAGAATCCGAAGGAGAATGAAAGAAGCTTATCGCCTGAATTGGAAGCGTTTTCTTGAATCAAAAGAAAATACGAACGGATTGCATTTAATGGTCATTTATCTCGGAAAAGAAGTATTGAGTTATGATTTTATCGAAAGCTCAATGATAAAATGCTTGCAGAAAGTTTCCGATTTTATGGAAAAAAACAAAGAGGCTTAGAGCGGAAAATCAGGAGCATTCTCAATTGTTTTTCACAATAAAAATTCTTATAATAATTATTGTTATACCAAAACATAAATTTCAGCAAGAACATGATCTTGCAGTCGGTTAGAAATTATTTACTATAAAAAAAGCTATTGCTTGATGATCAATACTGTCCCGGTAACCAACACATCATTTTCTCCGATCTCATTCCAGTTCATCAAATCTTCGAGACTAATGTCCTTATATTTCTCAGAGACATCTGCTAATGATTCTCCGGTTTTTAAAATATAATACTCATAATTTTTAGTCTGCTCTGTCTTCGGTGTGGGAACATCTTTGACCGTAGAATAGTCTTGTGGGTTATATACAATGGATGAGGTTTCTTTATCTGCAATATACTCCGGAGATTCTATGTTAGGTCGTGCAAATGAAATAAGTTCAAGAATGAGATTATTTTCCGGAGATTCAACAATACCGGCCGTATCCACATGTGATCCGTGTAATTTGAGGTAATAGTCCACGAATTCAACCATCATACTATCCGGCAAACTTACATAAACACCTTCCTGAAATGCTTTAATGTCATTTTGCTTGAAGGACGGATTAAATAGCTTGAAAATATCCTTGTCAATTTGGGTTGACTTAAACATTTTTGAAAGATTGATCCCTTTGTCAATTTTTACATAAGTAAGAATGGAATTGGGTAGATCAGATTCTTCCGGAACAAGGTCATGCTCAGTATAATATTCTAACAGATAACTTACACCGACAAAGGTTGGTACAAACAATTGTGTCTGACGAGGGAGATATTTTTTAATACTTCCAAAATCCTTGGAACCCGTTTCTTCTAATAAGGATTGTATTTTGTTTTCACCACAGTTATATGCGGCCAAAACCAAGGACCAATCTTCAAATTGAAGGTATAATTTCTTGAGATAATTAATGGCTGCTTTGGTAGAAGATACCGGATCCAATCGTTCATCTACGTACTTATTAACTTTTAATCCGAGCCTTCTGGCAGTCTCCGGCATTAATTGCCACAGACCTGCGGCTCCGGCATAGGAACAAGCTCTGGGATTTAAAGCAGACTCCAGGGCTGCAAGATTTTTAAGTTGGAACGGCAGATTGTTATCAAATAAAAGTCTTTCAATCAGAGGAAAATAAAGTTCACCTCTATAGAGTATGGATTTGCTACCACTGCGATCATTGACAATATATCGCTTGACCTGACTAATTACATCTTCATCTGCCTTGGTGCTTACGATGCTGGACATATTGCGGAGCCTTTCAATGATCTCTTCTTCATAATAATTAAAAAAGATCTTTTCGTGCAACAGGCTGGCATTCAATAATTCAATGGCAAACTCGGCTTTACCAAATGCAGGTTGGAAAAACAAAATAACAATAAACAAGAAATGCCGTGTATTCATAAGACATTCATGGATTAAAAAAAAAATTCTATTCAGTTGAAACAGAAGGGGCTTTTTGAAAATGCCGTCCTTCTTCAATAACTAATACCGAATGGAACGACAAAGGTACATATTATGTTTTTAAATGAAAAGTTAACTGCTCAAATACAGTGTTAATATATATTATTATATATATTAATGTGTAAATATCTGTATTTTAACCTTTTAGTTTCTTTATGAGCGATTCGATATCGCAGTTTGTCTGTTGGCCGGTCGCCTGATCTTTAATAGAAAACTCCGATTTGTCTCTTTCAGCCTCCCCGATGACGGCAATATATTCAGCTTTAATGTCTTCCGCATATTTGAATTGTTTCTTAAGCTTACCCGGCTCAGGATAGACATCCGTCTTTATTCCTTCCCCCCTCAACCGGTTGGCTAATTGAAATGCAAACCGATGAGACGCCTCATCCAAAACCAGTAATAGCAATTTAACCGGATTGTTGATTTCAGATGGGAACAGTCCAAGTTCTTCCATGACATCATAGATGCGGTCTGCCCCAAAGGATAGGCCAACCCCTGAAATACCTTCTACGCCAAAGACTCCTGTTAGGTTATCATAACGACCTCCTCCTCCAAGACTCCCCATTTTTACACTGGTAGGCACTACTTCAAAGATTGTACCGGTGTAATAACTCAAGCCTCTTGCCAATCCAGGTTCAAAAACCAAATCCGAAAGATCTGATATCGAAGATTGTATATAATCAAGGATTGTGCGCAGGCTGTTTACTCCTAACCTGCCTTTTTCATTAAACTCAAAAGAGGCAAGCGTTTTATCGCGCAGCGCATTCAACATTTCAGCTACCTGCTTCGTATCAAAACCAAGTTCAACCAATTCATTGATTACTGCCTCTTCACCAACTTTATCCAATTTATCCAGTACAGCCGTCATCGGTAAGAACAAATCTTCCCGACCCATTTTGACTGACATTCCTTCCAGGATAGCTCTATGATTGTATTGAACCTTAACCGGAATTTGAAGGCGTTTAAAAACCTCGAGATAAATGATGATGAGTTCAGCTTCATACATCAAGCTATCTGATCCCAGGACGTCTGCATCGCACTGATAAAACTCTCTATACCTGCCACGCTGTGGTCTGTCTGCGCGCCACACCGGCTGAATCTGATACCGCTTGAATGGAAATGGAAGCAGATGTCTGTTCATCACAACCGTTCGGGCGAGTGGTACCGTCAGATCATATCGAAGTCCTTTCTCAGCAATATAAGGAAGCATTTTTGCAGCAGCTGGATCAGCCCAAATTTCCGTTGGAACATCTTTCAGATAATCTCCGCTATCCAGAATCTTGAATAACAACTTATCTCCTTCTTCACCGTATTTTCCCATCAAGGTACTGAGGTTCTCCATCGCCGGAGTTTCTAATGGCTGATAGCCAAAATGAACGAAACACTGTTCGATCGTCTGGAAAATAAATTTTCTTTTTCTGGATTGTTCCGGAAGAAAGTCTCGCGTTCCTTTGGCAAGCGATGGTTTTTGAGACATCTTATGCGGTTTTAAATTGTCTTAAAAATCGCAAATCATTTTCGAAATAATACCGGATGTCCGGGATTTTATAAAGCAACATCGCTTGTCGCTCAATGCCCATTCCGAATGCAAATCCGCTGTATGTTTCCGGATCAATTCCACAATTTCGCAGAACGGCCGGATCAACCATTCCACATCCAAGAATTTCAAGCCAGCCTGTACCTTTGGTAATTCTATGATCCGTTTCATCTTTCAGACCCCAATAAATATCCATTTCTGCTGAGGGTTCCGTAAATGGAAAATAGGATGGACGCAATCTAATTTTTACGTCTGATCCAAACATCTCTTTAGCAAAAAACAATAAGGTTTGTTTAAGGTCTGCCATGGATACACGTCGATCAACATATAATCCTTCTACCTGATGAAACTGACAATGAGATCGGGCAGAAATGGTTTCATTCCTAAAGACTCTACCCGGTGCCAGTATTCGGATAGGTGGTTGATGTGTTGTCATAATTCTCGCCTGAACAGATGAGGTATGCGTCCGAAGAACCATATCCGATCGATCTTTCAGATAGAAAGTGTCTTGCATATCTCTTGCCGGATGATCATCCGGTGTATTCAATGCTGTAAAATTATGCCAGTCATCTTCGATTTCCCGATCCTCTGCAACCTCAAATCCGATCTTACCAAAAATCGATACAATTTTATCCATAACCAGAGAAATCGGATGCCTGCTACCTGTATTTGCAAAATTGGATGGCAGACTTAGATCAGGAATGTCAATCTGGATTTTGGATTGGAAATTCTTATTAGATTCTTCAAACTTTTGTTCAGCCAGTTGCTTAAGCGCATTAACCAGTTGACCGTATTCTTTTTTATATTCATTTGGAATTTTGGAAATTTCGGCAAATAATGGTTTAAGGATATTTTTAGTTCCTAAGAACCTTACGCGAAATTCTTCTAAGTTTTGATTATTGTCAATGACATATGATTCAATCTCCAGTCTAATATTATCTATCCCAGTCCTCCACTCCATAACATCTTATTTGAAAAACACTAATTTAGCGCAAAATTAATGATAATACTGGCTTGACAAAGCTGTATTTGTCAATAGGTAGCACAAGACATAGGACCGTGCAAGCGTTATGATATTCAATTATGAGAACTTATAAATTACAAATACGCGACGTTTTTACATTTTTTTTTGCGGCATTCAGCTTTGCCATGCCTTTTTCCCTGTATGCATTGAGTGTTAGTATGTTTGGAATGTCGGTATGTATATTTTGGAAAGATCATAATGATAGAATAATTTTTAATAAATTTCTTTGGTCAGATTTAAAAAGCCTTGTTAGCGAACCGCTCAAGCTTTTGTGCATTCTCCTTTATGTTACTTATGCATTGTCTGTATGCTGGTCCAGCGAAACAGATTTTTGGTGGCACCATCTTAGATTGTTGGCTCCATTGGTGGTATTTCCATTGATATTTTCTGTACATCGCAGTTTGGGAAATATCAGGCTTCATATGGTTTTTCTGGCCGGAATAGTTTCAATGCTTATTCAATTGTCCCTTGTATTGAATCATTATTACCTCCATTTTGAAGAAGTCAACTTGTCTATCCTAAAAGGCAAACCCTTGCTTACGCCCATTGCTCATATTCGTTTTAGTTTAATTTTGGCTGGCGATATTTTAATCTTATTGTATTTTATATTGACTAAAAGAATCATTCATTCTTCATTCGAAAAATGGGCCTATATATTTCTATTTCTCTATTTTTTGATTGGCATTCATATACTAAGTGTTAAATCGGGTTTGCTCGGATTATATCTTGGCATTTTTATCATGTTGTTGGTTTATTTTTCAAAAAAAAATCAACTAAAGAAATTATGGTGGGTGGTACCTGGCATGATATCATTACTTGCTTTCATGATCATTTTTGTACCCAGTCTTCAGAATAATATTACTACCTGTT
>WBZT01003216.1_pt1 | contig 10833 bp, 9 predicted proteins | sample 5204241 | NCBI WGS metagenome assembly WBZT01 (sample SAMN12344358, study PRJNA552823) | activated sludge metagenome | biome: Activated sludge suspended growth; feature: Nitrification reactor; material: Wastewater; isolation source: activated sludge from nitrification reactor of wastewater treatment...
CTTGCCCGCGAACGCGATCGACAGCACTTCGCCGTGCGCGCCCGGCTCCATCATGAAGATGGCCGGGTACTTCATCGTGAGCTTGGAGCCGAGGTTGCCGTCCACCCACTCCATGGTCGCGTCGCGGTAGGCCACCGCGCGCTTCGTGACCAGGTTGTAGACGTTGTTCGACCAGTTCTGGATGGTCGTGTAGCGGCAGCGGCCGCCCTTCTTCACCACGATCTCGACGACCGCCGAGTGCAGCGAGTCGCTGGAGTAGATCGGCGCGGTGCAGCCCTCGACGTAGTGCACGTAGGCGCCCTCGTCGACGATGATCAGCGTCCGCTCGAACTGCCCCATGTCCTTCGTGTTGATGCGGAAGTACGCCTGCAGCGGCACGTCCACGTGCACGCCCTTGGGCACGTAGATGAACGAGCCGCCCGACCACACCGCGCTGTTCAGCGCCGCGAACTTGTTGTCCGTCGACGGGATCACGGTGCCGAAGTACTGCTTGAAGAGCGCCTCGTGCTCCTTCAGCCCGTGGTCGCACGACAGGAAGATCACGCCCTGCTTCTCGAGCTTCTCCTGGATCTTGTGGTAGACGACCTCGGAGTCGTACTGCGCGCCCACGCCGGAGAGGAACTTCTGCTCGGCCTCGGGGATCCCGAGCTTGTCGAACGTGCGCTTCATGTCGGCGGGCACGTCCTCCCAGGTCTTCGATTCCTCGGAGGTCGGCTTGACGTAGTAGTAGATGTCCTGGAAGTCGATCGTCGAAACGTCGCCGCCCCAGTTCGGCATGGGCTTCTTCTCGAAGATCTCGAGCGCCTTGAGCCGGTAGTCGGTCATCCACTGCGGCTCGCCCTTCATCTTCGAGATCTCTTCCACGATCGAGCGGTCCAGACCCTTGCGGATCTTGAAGACGTGCTGCTCCGCGTCGTGGAAGCCGTACTTCTCCGCGTAGCCTTCGCGGAGATCCATGCTCGGTTCGGTGCTCATTCCGCCGCCTCCACTTCCTCGCGGACCCAGTTGTAGCCGCGCGCTTCCAGTTCGAGCGCCAGCTCCGGTCCGCCTTCCGTGACGATGCGGCCATCCATCATGACGTGCACCTTGTGCGGCTTGATGTAGTTCAGGATGCGGTTGTAGTGCGTGATGACGAGCACGCCCATGTCCGGGCCCGAGACCGCGTTCACGCCCTCGGAGACGATGCGCAGCGCGTCGATGTCGAGGCCGGAGTCGGTCTCGTCCATGATCGCGATCGTCGGCTTGAGCAGCGCGAGCTGGAGGATCTCCGCGCGCTTCTTCTCGCCGCCCGAGAAGCCGTCGTTGAGGTAACGCGACGCGAACTTCTCGTCCATCTTGAGCAGCGCCATCTTCTGCTTGAGCAGCTCGCGGAACTCCTTCGGCGGGATGCCCTTCTTGGTCGGCATCTTGCCGTCCTCGCCCGCCGAAGGCGCGATGCGCGCGTTGAGCGCGGCGCGCAGGAAGCTCGCGAACGTCAGGCCCGGGATCGCCACCGGATACTGGAACGCCATGAACAGCCCGGCCCGCGAGCGCTCGTCCGTCTCCATCTCGAGGATGCTCTCGCCGCGAAAGAGGATCTCGCCCGAGGTCACCTCGTACTTCGGGTGGCCCATGAGCGTGTTCGCGAACGTGCTCTTGCCCGAGCCGTTCGGTCCCATGATCGCGTGGATCTCGCCCTTGGCGACCTCCAGCGACAGGCCTTTGAGGATCTCCTTGCCCTCGACCGCGACGTGCAGGTCCTTCACCACCAATTCAGGCGTCTGGCTCATGTCGTTCCGTTCCGTGTGCCGCATTCCGGGGCGGCCGTCGTGCGCGGGGCGCTGGCGCTCCGGTCGGAGCGCTCGCCGCCGCGTCGCTCAGTTCAGGCGGAGAAGCTCTCGCCGCAGGCGCAGCTGTGCTTCACGTTCGGGTTGTTGAACTTGAATCCGGCTCCCATCAGGCCCTCGACGTAGTCGATCTCGGTGCCGCCGAGAAGCACCATGCTCTTCAGGTCGACGTAGAGCTTCACGCCGTTCGACTCGAGGACTTCGTCGCCGGGCGACTCGGTCTCGCAGAACTCCATGTAGTACGAGTTGCCCGAGCAGCCGCCGCCACGGACGCCGATGCGCAGACCGGTCTCGGGAGTGTTCCGCTGCTCCAGCAGCCCGCGGACCTTCTCGGCCGCGATCGGGGTCAGGGTGATCATGACGTGCAGCTCCTTTCGTTGCGGATCGGTCGCGGTCGTCACCGCGCCGTGGGTTCGTCTCGCCGAGGTTCTTCGAGTCGCACGAAGGGCGAGCGCGCGAGGCGCCGCGCCGATTCGGGCGGGGTCTTGATGCCGGCCACGAGCGACGGCGGGTCCGACACGCCGTGGTCCTGCTGGCAGTTCATGCACGCGCGCACCGGTCCCGGTGCCGCGCAGCTCTCGCACGTCTCGAGGTAGCGCAGTCCGTCCTCGAGCTCGTGCTCGAGGCGCTGATGCCGCGCGATGGCGTCGCGCGTCTCGGTGAGCTTGCGCGTGAACAGCTCGCGCAGGCTCGCCATCGCGGCGTGCCCCTGCTCCGAGCTCCACCAGCTCTGCAGCACCGCGCGCATCTCCTGCAGCGAGAAACCGAGCGAGTGCAGCGAGTCGATCCAGCGCACGCGATCGACTGCGGACGGATCGAACAACCGGAAGCCGCCGGTCGACCGCGTGGCGGGCTTGAGCAGACCCAGCTCTTCATAGAGATGGATCGCCCGCACGGTCTTGCCGGTGGCTTTCGCGATGTCGCCGACGCGCATGAGGCCGCTGCGTTCGGTCGTGGCTGGCAGGGAGGTCTCGCTCATAACCCTTACGTGAACGTTAGAGTAGGACCGCAACGTACGGATTCGGGAATCCGCGGTCAACGTCCGGGAACGGCGGAGCGGGAGAGTTCACACGCCCTTGCCGACTTCCCCGCCCCCGCCGCTCCGGCTTCCGGCGCCGCCGCGGACGCCGGTCGGGCTTCCCGCCCAACGCGCTGCGGCATGATGGATTGTGTCGCGGGTGCTGGCTCGCCGGCCGTCGAGTTCGGGCACCCCCGCGACTCGTGCCGATCGGCGCTTCGACCCTGGTCGGATGCGATCGTCCCCCCGCGGTCGCGGGGCCGGAACTTCACGCCGCAACGCGAGTTGGGTATGGTGCGATTCTCTCGGACCGGTCATCGTCATCGGAACGGAGATCCCCGAACGTGTCGCTTCCGGTCGATCCAGTACCGCCACAGGAAAGCCCGCTCCAGTCGATCGAGCAGGTTGGTGCCGAGCTGCGGGCGGCGCTCCTGCCCGTCCTCGCCGCTGTCGCGGGTCCGCGCCCCACGCCCACGCGCCTCACGCGGGCCATCGGACTGGACAAGAGCCTCGCGAGCCGCCTGATCCGCGCGACGCAGGCGGCGTCGGACCTCGACCTGATGCACATGGTGCCGTCGCCCGCGGGGCTGCGCATCCTCGCGGACCTGGCCGGCGTGATGGTGCCGGCGGAGGTGATCGCGGATCTGCTGCGGGCGATCGAGCGTTTCGCCGTGCTGCTCGAGTCCACGCCCGGCGGCCGCGCGGCGCTCGACGCGCTGATCTCGGAATCGTCCCGCGACGTGCTGGAGAAGCGCGAGCACATCGCCAAGCAGGCGTCGTACAAGGCGATGTCGTTTCTGCTCGGCCACTTCTGCGACACGCTCACGACGGCGCTGTTCCTCGTGCCCGCGGCGAACGGCCGCACGATCGACGGCATCGAGGTGCACCGCCGTGTCGGCCTGCGTCGCATGCGCCCGAGCCGGCCGCTCGCGCTGCTCAGCATCGGCATCGAGCCCGACGACCAGCGCGACGAGGATGCGATCTACTTCGACACGCTCGACGGCGCCAAGCTCCGCGACGGCGCGCGCGACTTCGTGGTGCCCGAGTTCAGCCGCCAGCCGCTCTCGGGCCTCGAGGTCGTCGAGGACCACAACGTCACCACGCTGGTGCTGCCCGGCGATCCGACGCTGCTCGCGCCGTCGCAGATCACCTACGCGCTCCGCATCCGCAACGGCTGGAAAGTGAAGCCCGAGGTGCCCGTGCACACGCTGCGCGGCTACGTGCTGCACATGCCCTGCCGGCAGGTCGTGCGCGACGTGTTCGTCGCCGAATCGCTCTATCCCGACGTGACCCCGCGCGTGTCGTTCGTGCTGCCGGGGCCGCGCGTCGCGACGCAGCCGCCGCGCGACGACGGCACGCGGCACTTCACCGAGGTCGAGCTGTCCACCACGATCGAGTCATTGCCGGCCGGGGCGCACGCGTACGCGGTGCCGGGTGTGCCCGACCAGGACGCGGCCGTGCGCCACGTGCTCGAGCGCGCCGGCCACGGCGCGACGCGATTCCGCGGCTGGCGCTGCTCGGTCACTTACCCGATCCCGCTCGTCGAGATGCTGTGGTGGCTGCAGCACCCGCGGCGGCGCGGCGAGGCTTGAGCGTCGCGCCCGCGCGTCCGAAGAGCGACTCGCGCGCCCCGGCCGTGATCGCGACCACCGCGGGATCGGTCAGCCGGCGCTCGGCGCTGATCGCGTAGAACGACTGCCGGCATTCCTCGGCGCGGCCGAGCACGACGAGGCCGTATCGGCGAACCGCCTCGCGCTCCGCCACCGTCGCGATCGGCAGCACGCCCAGGCCGTCCGCCGCGGCGATCTTCATCAGCGCGCCGTCGTCGTACTCGGCGACGACGCGCGGCTGCACCTCCGTGGCGATCCGCCACTGATCGAGGGAGCGCCGCAGCGCGCTGCCGTGCGTCGGCAGCAGCAGCGGCATGCCGTCGAGACGCCGGGGGAACCGCCCGGTGGCGGTGGACGCGAGCCGCCGCGTCGCGAGGAACGACACGCCGCAGTCGCCGAGCGGGTGGTTGAACGCGCGCAGGTTCGGCGAGCTCGGCGCGGGCTCGTCGGCGAGCACGACGTCGAGCCGGTGCACCGCGAGCTGGACGAGCAGCTCGGCGACCGAGGCCTCGGCGACGGAGACCTGCACGGGCTGCGGCAGGTGGAACACGGGACGCATGAGCGCGTGACCGACGAGCTTGGGCAGCCCGTCGGTGACGCCGATCGCGATGCGCAGCGGCCGCGTCCCGCTCTCGCCGACGCCGCGCACGAGCTCGTCGCCGAGGGCGAAGATCTCCTCGGCCACCTCGAGCACGCGCCGGCCGGCATCGGTGAGCGCGAGTCCGCGCCCGGCGCGGCGCGTGAGCTGCTCGCCGAGCTGCTCCTCGAGCGCCTTCACCTGCGCCGAGATCGTCGGCTGCGAGACGTGCAGGCGTTCCGCGGCGGCGCGCAGCGAGCCTTCGCGCGCGACCGCCCAGAAGTAGCGCAGGTAGTGGTAGTTCAGGCGACGCATGTCGGAAGACTATTCGGTCTGACCTAAGAGTTCATTCGAAAAATCGTCATGGTCGAATGGCGCCCCGTCGCCGAGATTCCCCGTGTCGCGTGGGTGTGGCCCGGGAAAGCCCCGGACGCCGGACCCCGCGGGCCGCCACCACGGAGGATCCGACCATGAAGCTCGAGTTCCGTCTCCGGGGCTGGAAGAACAACGCCTCGCTGCGCCACCTCGTCGAGCACCAGCTCGTGCGCCTCGCCGACCTGGCGGCCATCTCGACCGCCGAGGTCGTGCTGGTGCGCACTCCCGCGGCCACGCCCGCGTGGACCGCGCGCGCGCACCTGCAGGTGCCGGGCCCCGACCTGCGCGCCGAGGCACGCGATCACACGGTCGAGGCCGCGTGGCGAAAGGTGCTCGCGGCGCTGCACAGCGAGATCGACCGCCGTCTCGAACGCCGCCGGCGCCGCTTCGACGACCGACGGCGCCTGCGTCCCGCGGGGCGGTCGACATGACCGCCCTCTCGTTCCCGATCCCCTCGTCAAACCCCTGAGGTGTCCGTGCTCGATGTTCCCCTCGTCGTCTGGGTCGGCTTCTCGGCCTTCGTCCTCGGTGTCCTCGCGCTCGACCTCGGCGTGTTCCATCGCCGCAGCCACGTCGTCTCGACGCGCGAGGCACTGGGCTGGACGTCCGTGTGGGTCACGCTCGCGATGGCCTTCGGCGCGGGCCTGTGGCGGCTCGCCGGTCCCGAGCGCGCGCTCGAGTACCTGACCGGGTACGTCATCGAGCTCTCGTTGAGCGCGGACAACGTCTTCGTGATCGCGATGCTCTTCGGCGCCTTTGCGGTGCCGGAGCGGCAGCAGCATCGCGTGCTGTTCTGGGGCGTGCTCGGCGCGGGGGTCATGCGCCTGCTGATGGTGCTGGGCGGCGCCGCGCTCGTACAGCAGGCGGCGTGGGTGCTCTACGGCTTCGGCGCGCTGCTCGTGGTCGCGGGCGTCAAGATGATCGTGAGCCGTGGCGAGGCGGTGGCGCCCGAGCGCAACCCGCTCGTGCGGGCGTTCCGGCGCTTCGTGCCCGTGACCGACGGTTACCGCGGCGGCCGCTTCGTGGTGCGCGAGGCCGGCCGGCGGATGGCCACGCCGCTGCTGGTCGTGCTCGTCTGCATCGAGGCCACGGACCTCGTGTTCGCGATCGACTCGATCCCCGCGGTGTTCTCGGTCACGACCGACCCGTTCCTCGTCTTCACCTCGAACGCGTTCGCGATCCTCGGCCTGCGCTCGCTGTACTTCCTGCTCGCGCGCGCCCTGCACGCGTTCCGCTGGCTCAAGCCGGCGCTCGGTCTCGTGCTGGCGTTCGCCGGCGCCAAGCTGCTGCTCGCGCACACGGCGTGGAAGATCGACGACGTCGTGGCGCTGCTCGTCGTCCTCGGCACGCTCACCGCCGGCGTCGTCGCTTCGCTGCTCCACCGCGCGCCGCGCGTGACGCCCGCGCCCGCGCCCGCAGCGGACGATGCCGCGGCCTCCTCGTGACACGAACGCCCGCGCGTCGCGATCGGAGTCCGCGGCGCGCGGGCGTCACCCCGTCGCTCAGCGAACGAGCGCCAGCCTCCGCGTGAACGAGCGCTCGGAGGTCTCCAGCCGCAGGAAGTAGAGCCCGCTCGCCACCGCCTCGCCCGCGTCGTCGCGACCGTCCCACGCGATCGTGTGCTCGCCCGCCGGCCGCGTGCCGTGCTCGAGCGCTCGCACGCGCCGCCCCGCCGCGTCGTAGAGCGCGAGCGTCACGCGCGACTCGCGCGGCAGGCCGAAGCGCAGCGTGGTGCCGGTGCGCACCGGATTCGGCGACACCGGCGCGAGGAAGACCTCGCGCGGCAGCGCCACGAGATCGACGTCGGTCGTGCCCGACAGCGTCGCGGTGACCGGCAGGCTCTCGTTGCCGTGGATGTCGTACGACGTGAGCTTGTACCAGGCGGGAGGCGCCCCCGCGTCGGTGAAGTTCGTGGTGGCGAGCTGCGCGATGCGGTTCGCCGGGTTCGGCACGAAGGACGAGGACGTGCCGCGATACAGCCGGTAGCCCGCGAGGTCGCCCTCGGCGTTCGGTCCCCACGTGAGCAGCGCGCCGGTGCCCTTGACGAAGTTGCCCGCGAACGGCGCGGGCGCCACCGGCGGCAGGTTGTCGACCGAGTAGCCCGAGTCCGGCGCCGACTCCCAGTACGCGGTCGTGTACGTCGGCAGCGCGCGAACTCGCACGAGCGTGTACGGGTTCGAGCCGCCGATCGAATCGCCGAGCGTCGGCACGACGTAGCTGTAGCCCGCGCTCGCCGACGCGGTCTGTTCACCGACGTACTCCCAGTAGATCGTCTGCGCCGCTGCCGGCTCGATCATGATCGGCGGCTTCGCCGACGCCACCGCCGACGGGGTTTCGCCCGCGGCGAGCCGACGTGCGCCCGAACGCAGGGCCTTCGTCGCGTACGCCGCGGGCACGCTGCGCCAGACGTCGTAGGCGGTGACCGTGAAGTCCGGTGCGACGTCGAGCGTGCTGGCGTTCCACGACACCTTGAGGTGGCCGCCCTGATCGTTCTTCGCGTCCTTCACGCTCACGATCGCCGGCGCCGGTTCGCCCATCGCGCCGAAGCGGTCCACGCGCTGCGCGAACACGTCGAAGTTCGCGGAGCTCGTGAAGGCGTCCAGCGAGAGGATGGCGTTGCCGGCGCCGTCGGTGGTCATGTCGAACAGGTTCGAAACCGCGGCGACACGCCCGGACGACGGCCACATCGGCCACGGCGCGCCGCTGCCGTCGAGGTGCTGGATGTACGTGAGCCCGGAACCGGTGCAGCCGACGAACACGCCCGAGCCGCCGTCGCTGGCCGCGATCGCGCTCGAGGACGGGCTTTCGAAGATCGCGTTGCCGTTCGTCGCCCAGCCCGGAGCCACGTAGGCGCCGGGCAGCAGGTGCGTCGCGAAGACCTGCGGAACGAAGACGTTGGCGCGGTAGTCCGACCAGACGACGAACCCGCCGCCATGCGCGTCGGAGGCGACGGCATGGACGTAGCGCGCGTTCGGCAGCGACGAGGCGACGGTCGTCGCCGTGATCCCGCCGAAGCCGGCCGAGACGACGCCCGCGAAGACGTTGCTCCCGTCGTCGTAGGCGTACACGAATCCGCCCGCGGGCGTCGCCGCCGCGGCGACGTCGGCGAGGTCCGTTGCCGCCGTGGCCAGCCGAACGCCGTTGGCCGGGAGCAACGCCGCACCGGCGCCGTTCCACGCCTGGAAGTAGGGCTCGTAGTGGCTTCCGCTGCGGTTGTCCGACCAGATCACGACCGCGTTTCCACCGGTGACGACCAGTGAGGCGACCAGCTGGATGTTCGTGAGCGAGGTGCCGGTCTGCGACCAGAGCACGCCGCTCGCGTCGGTGTGCACCAGGTTGGGATCGTAGTCGGACCCGCTGAACTGGACGCTGAAGGCGATGTACGCCCCCCCCGCGCCGTCCGCGGCGAGGCGAGGCGCGAATTCGTTCTGGGCCGACGGCTGAAAGGCGCCGTTCGCCGCCCAGCCGACCGCGGGCGCTCCGCTGCTCGAGAGGCGGGTGAACGCGAGGTCGCCGGAGGCCGGGCTGTTGCGGAAGTCGCGCCACGCCACGAAGCACCCCCCGGCACCGTCGGTGCACACGACGGGGTTGATCTGGTTGTTGACCGCGTTGCACACCACCACTCCGTTCGCGGCCCACGTCGGCGTGCCGTGCGCGTCGAGGTGCTGGGCGTACACGTCCTCCCCGCCGCCCCGGGTATCCGTCCACACCACGAACACGCCGCCGGCGCCGTCGGAGCAGAGTCGCGACTCGAACTGGTCCCCCCCCGCCGAGCAGACGACGTTGGGTGCGTAGGGATCGGACGACCACGCCGCGTGCGCGGGCGAAACGGCGGCGAGCGCGACGAGCGTGGCGAACGCGAAGACGGCGGGAACGAAACGGGCAGGAATGGTCATGCGGCCTCCGAGGATGGGCGGGGCGCGGTTCGCGCGTGACGCGTGGAAGCCCGCAGGGGACGGGCGAGGATGGATTCGCGAACGACCCAGCGGGCACCATAGTGGCGGGGGCCTCGCGCCTCAACGGCCAAATCGTAACGCGCCCCGGAAACGGGCCGCACGCCGCGCCCGTGTCACACCCGGCGGAACTTCTCCACGTAGTCGCGCATCGCGGCCTCGAAGCCGACGTCGCGACGCGCCGCCTCGGAGAGGAACCACTTGTGCTCGAGCACCTGGCAGTAGAGCTCGGCCAGGTCCTCGTCGCGTCCGCGCAGGGGGCCGAGCGTCTTCACGGCCGGCTCCCAGCGATCGCGCTGCCACTGGTACGCGGCCTCGGAGAGCGCGACGCTGCGGTCGAGCTTCTTCGCGAGCAGCGCGCGCAGCTCGCGCACCTCGTTGAGCATCAGTTCCGCCTGGCGCTCGCCCGCCACGAGGCCGGTGAGGTTGTGGAACGCGTGCCGGTGATAGTCGCGATCGGTGACGATCGTGCGCATGCGCAGCCGGTCGCCCTCGCCCGTCACCTCCAGCTCGACCTCGCCCACCGAGAAGCCGAGCGCGTTCAGCTTGCGGATGCGCTCGTGGATGCGCCACGCCTCGCCCGGCGCCATCAGTTCCTCGCGCGTGATCTCGGCCCACAGCTGCTCGTAGCGCTCGCGGATGCGCGTGCCGGTCTCGAACGCGTCGAGCGAGCCCGGCAACTCGTTCATCACTTCGAGGTCCGAAAGGTCCCCCGCGATGTTCTCCTCGAGGATGAGCAGGTCCTGCCGGCGCGGGCCGTTGCCGAGCGTGTCGTGGTGCTCGGCGGTCTCCGCGTCGACGAGCACCGCGCGCAGCTCGCCCGCGTCGCGCAGGAAGAGCGTGTTCGACAGCGAGCAGTCGCCCCAGTAGAAGCCGGCGAGGTGCAGGCGCACGAGCAGTCCCGCCATCGCGTCGAGCAGCCGCTCGCGGTAGCGCTGCAGGCCCGGGTGCTGGAAGAGCACGCGGTACGGCAGCGAGCCGTCGAGGTAGCGCGTCACGAGCACGCTCCCGACCTCGCCGTCGGCGTGCCGCACGCGCGCGTGGCCGGCGGGCGTCACCGCCGGCAGGCCGCGCGCCTCCAGCTCGAGCAGCAGGTCGTACTCGCGCTCGGCGACGGTGTCGGGCAGCTCCTTGAGCGCGTAGATCGCCGAGCCGTGACTGACGAACTGCACCTCGTGACGCGACAGGCCGCGCGGCACGTCGACGACGCGCGCGCTCGCGCGCCGCCAGTTCGCGAGCGGCTCGCGCCACGGCAGGTCGAGCAGGTCCGGATGCCCGGGCCGCAGCTGCAGCGCGAGCAGTCCGACGACGTCGTCGGGCGGCGTCATGGCTGCTCGTCCCGCCAGCGCATCACGACACCGCGCTTCGCGAGTTCGTCGACCACGAAGCGGTGCGCGTCCGCGTCGCGCGCCACGCGCTCGAGCGGGTGCACGCCCGGTTCGCGCGCGCCGCCGCGGGCGACGAGCTGCGCGGT
>WBZT01003218.1_pt1 | contig 10832 bp, 6 predicted proteins | sample 5204241 | NCBI WGS metagenome assembly WBZT01 (sample SAMN12344358, study PRJNA552823) | activated sludge metagenome | biome: Activated sludge suspended growth; feature: Nitrification reactor; material: Wastewater; isolation source: activated sludge from nitrification reactor of wastewater treatment...
GGTGGCGAGGTTGTATTTCATCCACATCGCCGCCGTGTGCCAGCCGGAAGCGCTCCAAAGCACACGCTACCCGCGCCAGATCAACCGATGTTTGTGTCCGCGCGCAAAGGCTCGCCTCGCGTTCGAGCGAGGGAAGGGAGAAGGCGACGAATAAATTTCCTGGGATCCGGGATCGGCTTCGCACCTGTCCCGCAGTCTCTTCAAAACGGCGGGGAATATCGGGTGACAGAATCCTCTGACTCAACTCCGCGCTGGTCGGAAAGGCCGCTTGATAACAACGAGCCATTGCCACCTGGTTCATAAAGAACCAGCCGCTTGGTGACAGGCGATAGGCCAGAGTCGGCCAGAACATTGGTTTGCCGCACATGCAGTCGAAGGAGTTGGCCATTCGCTCCATTCGCAAGTAGTCAATTATCTTCAGTTGCCACGCCAACTCGGATCGTAGCACTAGGCTGTAATCTTGAATCGCATCAAACCCGGTCAGCGCGTGTTCCATCGCCACCAATTGGTCTTCCGACCACTGTCGCCGCGCCAACCCTTCCCAAATCGGCTGGATGGCGAAGTCCACAATTTGCAGTCGCGACCGCAACGACAAAGTCAACGGCTCGCCACGAATTGAATCCGCCAGACAAAGCATGAGCCGGACGTCTGCCAAAGCACTCTGGGACTGGCGATCATTCAATTCCGCGATCGCGCGCAACCGCAAGGCCGAGGCGGTGGCTTTCAGCGACTCGTAATGAGGAATGACCATGGTTGCCGGATTGTTCGCTGAGTATTCCAGCGGAAACCGCGAATACGGCAAGCGACTGGCCTGGCGCAGTTCCTCGATTACCGAATCATACCTGCTTAAGGCCAGCAGTACATCCCCAGCGGGCGATTGCGGCTGCGCGGCCATGGGAAACTCATTCGTCACACCCGGCCTGATGCCATATCTCATAAGAAACGCTTCGCGTTCAGGAGACGGAACACTCACCACATTTATGAGGGGGGCCGCGCGGTAATAATCCTGCCAAGCTTTCAAGTCGGTGAAACGGGATTGAGGCCAAAGGCCCAACGTCATATTGGTCGAGAACGGTATGCCCTGACGCTCAATCTCCATTTCCAGCCGGTTCACCACGTTTGTGTTCTCCGGCTCGACGCGGCGACCGGTGCGCTCCAAGACGTCGCTGTAACAGCTCGCCACGATCGGCGTCAGGGCGAAGTTTTGATCGTCGGGAACTGGCGGCGGAATAAAGCTGGCAAAATCAAACCGTTCACCGTTGGCTTCCCACTCCCGCCTGAATTTTTCCCAAGCGTGCCGACCGCGCCAGTTTTCCTCGACGTAGAACAAGGCGAGGAAAACGACGAATCCCGCGAAGCCGATGAGTCCGCGCTTGATGATTCGCCAACTGAACAGCCAGCGCAAAAAACGACCCAGCCAGCGCATCAAGCAGCGCAGCCATTTGGAAACCCGACCAACCAAGAGCAAGGCAGCGAAGAAAGTCCCCGAATAGATCAAAATCCTCAGCAGGACACTGACCGTTTCAAAATCGCTCCCTTCAACGCCACTCCCGAACACCAACCAGCACCACGCGGCCATTGATCCTGAAACAAGGGCGACAGCCAGCAGCCAGACGGAGCGCTTCGTGATGAGGCCCAGAATCTTCACCAGAAGTCATTTGACCAACCAGCGCGAGAAATCGCACGTAAGAACCGCTCCGCGACGCGTAACAAATGTCCCTTGTCACTCCGGCGAACCCACGTAATATCGCCGTCATGGGTCTCTTGGAACTCAGGGGATTGTTCAAAGCCTTCGCCGCCATTCGCGCGGTGGATTCCGTCAGCTTCACCGTTCGCGAGGGCGAACTCTACGGCCTGCTCGGGCCCAACGGGGCGGGTAAAACCACGACCATCTCGATGATCTCCGGCCTGCTCAAGCCGGACGCGGGCGAAGTGATCGTGGCCGGCACGCCGTTCTGGTCCGACCCGCAGCGCGCCAAGCGCATCATGGGCGTCGTGCCCCAGGAACTTGCGCTCTACGAGGAACTCAGCGGGCGGGAAAATCTGGAATTCTGGGGCCGCCTCGCCGGCCTGGCCGCGAGCGATGCCAAAGCCCGCGCGGGGGAATTGCTCGAAGGTCTTTCGCTCGCGGATCGCGCGAAAGATGCCGTGAAGACCTACTCGGGCGGCATGAAACGCCGCATCAATCTCGGGTGCGCGTTGCTGCATCGGCCCAAGCTGCTGTTGCTCGATGAACCGACCGTGGGCATTGATCCGCAGGCGCGGCTGAACATTCTGGAATTCATTCGCAGTCTGAAAAAGTCCGGCACGGCGATTCTCTACACGACGCATTACCTCGAAGAAGCCGAGACGCTGTGCGACCGCATCGGCGTCATTGACCATGGCAAATTGCTCGCGGAGGGCACGCTCAAGGAATTGCAGGATCGCCTGGGCGGTGACCGGTTGTTTGTGCTGGAGGCCGACCTCAAGGATGCCGTCCCGGATCAGTGGCCCGCTTTTCACGAGCGCTTTCGCGTCATCCAAAAAACCGATCGCCAGCTTGTCGTGGCCGCGATGGGCGACGTCGATCCCGCGGCGTGCCTGAAAGCGTTGCTTGCGTTGCCGATTCGCGTGGAAAACGTCACGCTCAAGCGGCCCAGCTTGAACGACGTGTTTCTCCAGCTCACGGGCCGCGATCTGCGGGAGTGATCATGTTGCTCGCCCTGCTTGCCAAAGACCTGCGCCGGGCGTGGCGCAATCCGCTGCCGTGGTGCATCAACCTCGCGCTGCCGCTGTGCATCACCGCACTCATCGGACTGGCGTTTGGCGGGAAGTCCGACAACAACGCGCTCGGCAAAATTCATTTCGCCCTCGTGGACGAAGATGACTCGGTGCTCACCGGCATGTTGCGCGGCGCGACGAATCAAAAGCAGGGCGGCAAGTTCCTTGATCCGGAAATTCTCCCGCGCGAAGAAGCGCTCCGACGGATCAATGACAACCAACTCAGCGCGGTGCTGATCATTCCGACCAACTTCACGCGGAATTATTTTTCCGGCCGCGAAAAGGTCTCTCTGGAGTTGATCAAGAACCCGGCCGAATCCATCCACCCGGCGGTGCTGGAGGAATTGCTAGGCGCGGTCACCACCGCGTTGAACGCCATCGCCCGTAATTTTCAATCCGAGTTTCCCGAATGGCAGGCGGTGTTCGAGGGCCAGGAGGATTATCGCAGGGTTGCCGCATTGATCGAACGCGGCGGTGACAAACTGAAGGCCGCGAAGGCTTACGTGAACCCACCGCTCGTCAGCTACACCAAGGAGAAGCCGCAAGAAAAACCAAAGGCCGACGCGGCGGCGGAAAAGGGCGGCAAAGCTGAGAAGGAGAAAAGTGGTTCAGCCTTCAACTTGTTTGCGTACCTGCTGGCTGGGTTGTCCGCGATGTTTCTTCTGTTTATCGCGAGCAATGGAATGGGTGATCTTCACCGCGAGGTTCGGCAGCGCACCTTCGAGCGCTATCACACGCTGCACGAACGCCTGCTGCCTTTCGTGACGGGCAAGGTACTGTTCACGATCGTCCTTCTCCTGTTCAGCAGCACCGTGATGCTCGGCGTCGGGGCGCTGATTTTCCGCTTCCGCTGGCAGCAGCCGCTCGCGCTGGCCGCACTGACGCTGGGTTATGCAGCCTTTGCGGCGGGCTTGATGGCCACCCTCGCGGCGGTGATCACGGATGAACGCGCTGCCAACGTGCTCAACAACATCGCCGGCATGGCGCTCGGACTCGTGGGCGGCTGCGCATTTCCGCCGCAGAATCTCCCGGCGTTCCTGCGCGATCACATCACGCCGCTCATGCCGAGCTTCTGGTTCTGCGACACGGTGCGCAATTTGGAATTCGGCAGCGCCAACGTTCCGTGGCTGTTCGTAACCTTCAAGCTCGTCGCCCTGGGCGCCGTGTGCCTCGGGATTGCAGTCTTTCTTTTCCGCCGGCGATTCAAGGAGGGACTGCGGCCATGAGACACATTCTCGACATCGGCCACAACGATCTGCGCCTTTTCCTGAAAAGGAAGAGCGCTTACGTGTGGCTCTTCGTGATGCCGCTGGCGTTCGTGTACTTCATGGGCTTTGCCAACCGCGGCGCGGGCAAGCCTTACAACCGCACGCCGCCTGTCCTCATCGAAAATGCGGATACCAATTTTCTCAGCCGCCTCTTCCTCGAAGAACTCGGCGCGCAAGGCATGTGGCTTTTGGACCCGACCAACCGCGAAACCGCCGCGCGCGTCATCCAGATTCCGGCGGACTTCACCCGCAAGGTCTTGAACCGCGAACAATCGAAAATCGGCTTCTTTCAGCGCGACAATGCCGCTGAAGCCGACGCCGCACTGATCGAAGCGCGACTGGTTCGCGCTTTGATCGCGATGAACGGTCACCTCCTCGAAACGGCCACGCAAACGAACGATGCCGGTTCGCTCACGGAGCATAAACTTCGGGCGGTGATGAAACTGCCCGACCCGGTGACGCTGAACGCGCGTTTCGCCGGACGCAAGCCCGTGCCCTCGGGATTCAACTTTTCCCTGCCCGGCAACCTTGTGATGTATCTGATGATGAACCTGCTCATCTTCGGCGGCGCGACCGTTGCTGCGGAGCGGCGCTACGGTGTCATCAAACGCTTCATGGTTCACCCCGTCACGCGCGGTGAAATCGCCATGGGCAAGATTTATGGCCTGATGCTGCTGGGTATGGTACAGATCGTCTTTTTCCTCACGGTGGGCAAATTTGCCTTTGGCGTGAATCTCGGCGCCAACCTTCCCGCGGTGACCGTCACCCTGCTGGTGTTCGCCTGGGTGGCTGGCTCGCTGGGCGTGCTGGTGGGTTCAGTGGTTACCGCCGAAGACCGCGTAATCGGCATCTGCGTGCTGGGAAGTTTGTTGATGGCGGCGCTGGGCGGTTGCTGGTGGCCGTTGGAAATGGCGTCGCCCGGACTCAAGACCGCCGCGCTCTGCCTGCCCACGGGCTGGGCATTGAAGGCCTTGCATCAAGTCATCAGCTTCGGCAGCGGGTTCGATTCGATTCTGCTGCCGCTGGCGGTGCTGCTCGGATTCGGCGCCGTGGCCAATCTTCTCGCGGCAAAGTTTTTCCGTGCCTGAGCGAACAACGTCGCCGCGTTCGGAATTTTCCCGCAGCGTTGCCCCATTTCTTTACGCGTGAGCTGTGACTGGGACAATTTCCTGTCTGGCCAAGCGCGAATCGCGCTCGGAAAAGCGTGGCAAGGAATTTGCATAAGGATAAAGCGAAGCTCACACAGACGTTCTTTGGTAAACGCAGTACCAGATTTACCCTGCCTTGTTCGTGATTGGCAATCGCGGTCTTGAACTGGAGTCGGAAATTGCAGGGAATCGCGCCGCGAAAGTGGCCGGCACGCCTTCGATGGAAGCCGAAAGCCTTCGCGCAGATTCCCAAATTCTACCGTCTGTTCAACAAAACCGATGCACACGACACCGGCGGGGTTTTTTTATTCCACCGTGACGCTCTTGGCCAGATTACGCGGCTTGTCCACGTCACAACCGCGCGCCACAGCGATGTGATACGCGAGCAGTTGCAACGGCACGGAAGCGAGGATCGGATAAACCGGTTCTGCTGTTCGCGGCAGATAGATCACGTCGTCGGCCACTTTCTTGATTTGCTCGTCCCCTGCCGTGGCCAGCGCAATGATCGGGCCTTTGCGGGCGCGGATCATTGCCAGGTTTGCCATCGTCTTGTCGTACATCGAATCCTGCGGCACGAGGAAAACCGTAGGTGTCTTCGCGTCAATCAGCGCAATTGGCCCGTGCTTCATCTCGGCTGCCGAATAACCTTCCGCGTGGATATAGGAAATCTCCTTCAGCTTCAGCGCGCCTTCGAGCGCGATGGGAAAGGTGTAGCCGCGCGCGAGGAAGAAGAAATCCTCTGCCGCCGAGTATTGCTGCGCAAACTGGCGGATGGCTTCGTTCTGTCGGAGCAGCGTTTCAATCTGCTTCGGCGCGGCTTCGAGCGCCTTTAAAATCTCAAGCGCCCGCCCCGCAGACAGCATCCGCATTCGGCCGAGATGGACCGCCAGCAACGTCAGCATGGTGAGGGTGGAGACGAACGCCTTGGTCGAAGCCACGCCGATTTCCGGGCCGGCATGCATGTAAATGCCGCCGTCTGATTCACGGGCGATGGTGCTGCCGACGACGTTGATGATGGCCAGCGCGCGGTGGCCGCGGCGTTTGGCTTCGCGCAAGGCGGCGAGCGTGTCGGCGGTTTCGCCGGACTGCGAGAGTACGAGCAGCACGGTGCCTTTTTCGAGCGGCGCGTTGCGGTAGCAAAACTCGTGGGCGAACTCGACCTCCACCGGCAGATGCGCCAGTTCCTCGATCAAGTACTCGCCCACCAGCGCCGCGTGCCAGCTCGTGCCGCTGGCGGCGATCACGAGGCGGTCAATCGCCCGCAACTCAGCCGCGGTCATGTTCAAACCGCCGAAGCGCGCCGTCGCGCCCTCGTGATCCACGCGACCGCGCAGCGCGTTTTCCACGGTGCGCGGCTGCTCGAAGATTTCCTTGAGCATGAAATGCTCGAAGTCGCCGCGCTGCGCGTCCTCGGCCTGAAATTCCAGTTTGCTGATGCGCACCTGGGCAGTGTCCGTGCCGAGATTTAGCACATCGAAACGTTCACGCGTGAGGGTGGCCACGTCGTAGTCATTGAGGTAAATCACCTGCCGCGTGTGGGCGACGATGGCGTTCGCGTCGCTCGTGAGAAAATTCTCGCCGTCACCGATGCCGATGATGAGCGGCGAACCGCGCCGGGCGCCGACCATCACCTCCGGTTGCTCGGTGCAGATGACCGCCACGCCGTACGTGCCGATGACTTCACGTAAAGCGTCGCAGACCGCCTGAGTCAACGGATTCACGTCCCCGGTCTGGCCGCGCCGCTTTTCGTAATGCTCGCCGATAAGGTGGGCGAGCACTTCCGTATCGGTGCTGGAATGGAACTGATGCCCCGCCTTGAGCAGGCGCTGCTTGAGGAGATCGTGATTCTCGATGACACCGTTGTGAACCACGGCGATCTTTCCGGATTGGTCCAAGTGCGGATGCGAGTTCTCGTCGCACGGCGGTCCGTGAGTGGCCCAACGCGTGTGGCCAATGCCGGTTTGACCACGGACGGGATGCGCGTCGAGTTCGCGTGCGAGACCTTCGTTGATCTTCCCTTTCTTCTTCCGCACGAGCAGGTCCGCGTCGCGCAGCACCGCGAGACCCGCGCTGTCGTAACCGCGATATTCGAGCCGCCGCAGGGCTTCGAGCAAAAGGGGTGAAGCCGCCTTTTTCCCGACGTAGCCAATGATGCCGCACATAGTTCTTCGAATTGCTCCAGCGTTTTACCGGCAACCTGATGCCAGCACCTGGTTGAGGCTTCAACGATTCGACGAACCCACGATCCATGCCGCAGCTGCGCGAAGATCGTCCACGATCACAGCACGCCTGACTTGTTCGGGGGACTCGCGCTCCGTTTTCGCGCCGTAACCGGTGCGCACCAGAATACTCGAACGCACCCCGGCGTTCCAGCCACATTCCAAATCAATCAGCTTGTCGCCGACCATGAAACTCTGCGCGAGGTCGAGGCCGAATTCGTCGCGCGCGTCGAAGAGGAACTGCGGCGAGGGCTTGCGTCCGCGGCTGGGTTGATCGGGCGCTTCGGGAGCAAAATAGATTTTCGCGAATCGCACGCCGGCTTTTCCGAACTCATTGGCGAGATGCGCGTTCACGTTTTCCACGTCGGCCAGCGTGAAATAACCGCGGCCCACGCCCGATTGATTGGAAACGATGAAGAGCTTGAAGCCGGCATCCGCCAATTGTTTCAGGGCGGCCGGCGCGCCGGGTACGATGACGACCTCCTCCACGCGGGAGAGATAATGGCGCTCCTCATTGAGCACGCCGTCGCGATCCAGGAAAACGGCACGGTTCATGGCGAAGTTGGATTGTTTGGACAAAGGGATCGGGGGCGAAGAAAAAAGCGGGGCAGCCGAAGCCGCCCCGCTGTGAAACTTGGAAACCGGACGGTCAACTCAGTATTTCAGGCGGAAATACTTTTGCGCATCGGTGATGCTGTTGGTGTAGGGGCTGGCCGCGCCGGGAATGGTCGCCCACGGACCGTCCACACTGGGAGCGGATTGCAGCGCGAACAACGGTGCGCCCCAGGTCAACACGAGATCGCTGCCGTAAACCTGCTTGCTCAACGTCTGGTACAACGCTGGAACCGCAGCCGCATCAGCCAGCGAAGTGCCGACTTTCAGATCATCCATGTACATCACGCCCATACCAGTATCTTCGCGCAATCCGTACTGAGAAACCGTAATTGAACCGACGTTGTCGGTGGCGAGTGCCGGCGGACTGGCAGCGGAAACTGGATTCACCCACAGCGCGCTCTCACCGGTAGCAACATTGTATCGCGCAACCACGAGGTAAAGCGTGTTAGTGGAGAGGTCTCTCGGATACTGCGCCGAAGGCGCGTTCGCCGTGTTGGCGATTCCGATTCGAAAAGTGCCGGCAGCGGCCCCGGCAGTGTTTGCGAACAGCTTCGCTGTAAAACCGGTGCCGTTATCTTTGAAGTGGGCAAAGTAGTTGCCCGAACTAGTGGGTAACTGTTCAAAAGTGACCGTAAATCCGGCGTACAGAACCACGGCGCTGGCAGGCGCGAAAGGAGAGCCATTGGCAAATCCCGACCCCGTGTTCACGTCTTCTGTGTTTAGCCGGCTGATTTGAGCTGTGCCATTGGTCACCAACATTTGCCCCGCAGTGCCGCTGCTTGTTCCCCATGACCAAGACGGACCGCTCAGGTAAAGTGAGCCATCCGGATAGGTGAAGGAATCAGCAAAAATACTCCCGAGAACCGGGCAGAAAGTCACGGTGAAGGACTGTGTTGCCGTGTTGAAACCATCGCTGGCGATGACATTGATGGTGGACACCCCGACTTGGTCTGGGGTTGGGGTAATGGTCACCGTACGGTTTGCTCCGCTGCCGCCGAAAACAATGCTGCTGATCAGGCCTGGGTTAGTGTAGTTGCTGCTAAGGGTGAAGCTGTCACCCTCCGCATCAACAATGGTGAACGGGATCGCCGCCGTGGGTGTATTTGAGTAGGTGATCTGGTTAGGAATTGAGGTGATCGCGGGCGCGCCAAATTTCACAGTGAAACTCATACTGGTTGTATACGAACCATCACTCGCATAAAGCGTCACGACGGCGCTCCCTTGCTGGCCACTTACTGGTGTCACGGTGACGGTGCGGTTGGTGTCTGTGCCTTCTATATTCACGGAAGCAATCAATGAAGGATTGGTGAAGGTATTAGACACAATTAGGCTACTTGCGGGGGTGGTATCATCTTGGACCGTAAGCGCGATCGGACCAACCGCAGTGTTCATGGGAACACTCTGAAGGGGGATGGTGGAGATTACCGGGGCGTAAAAGTCGTTGAAGGAAGTGCCGATTTTCAAATTGTCGACATAAGCAATACTACCACCGCCGCCAGCTTGGCGAAATGCGTAGCTGAAAACATTGAAAGGGTTGGCGGCCGCGGCATTGCCCGGGTCGGTGGCCGTGGCGCCGCTCGGGTCCGATTCGCTGGTGGGATTTACCCAGATGGTGGAGAGCCCGGATGACGGCACAAACCGTGTCACAATCGTATAGACGACATTGGTATCCAAGTCTTGGTCCACTTGTCCCAGATAGGTGTTGTTGGTTGAAGCAGCACCGTTGCCGATACAAATACGGTATTTCCCGGCTGGGACAGGAGTGAACGAAACCGTGTTACTGCGCGTGATAAAAACGCGAGCGCCAAAATCGGTTGCGGCGCCTGTGTTCGTTCCGCGGAAGTGGGAAACGTACGTTCCTAAATCGTTCGGCAAACTGTTTGACAGAATCAAGGTGTAGCTAGAGTAAAGCTTAATCAACGGATCAGAGGACAGATAAGGCGCCCCCGCCAAAGGTGCATTGTCGTCCTCAGAACTGGCACTGATCATTTGAACCCGAATTTGGCCATTAGTGACTAGAATTGGATTGGCTCCTCCAGAGCTGTGGGCATTCCAAATGCCCCCCGACAAGGAAGTCAGGTTTCCGTTACCGTAACTAAAAGTGTCGCTTAAAATGACATCTGCTTTGGTGCTGCCAATCAAGGCGCATGCGCTGAGGACTCCAATTATTTGTCTTTTCATATCAGTTATGGGATGTGCTGTTGCGGCGGATTGAGTGACTCTGTGGTCTGGATTCGATTCAAAAATCAGTTTGGCGTGGTTTCGTTCGGATACCAATACATCTTGCGGCCAACCCGCCACTCTTCCGAGGCGTTATTGGATTCGGTGCTGGTGCGCAGAAATTCGTTTGTCCGGCCACCCCGGGAGCTGCCATCGCACATGGCAAAATTACCCCGCTGGTTGTGCCGGGCGACCGCGTACTGGCCGGTCACATTAGATTGAGCGACGTTGCTGTTATCTGGCGAATTAGGATCCACCTCCGCTAGAAAGATTGTGTCGCTGGAAACCTTAACGCCGGAGAGCTTCGTGTTGGGAACGCTGCGGGTCGGGCCACCCTTGTTGATGCACAACCGGCCGTTCTCGCCATACATGAAGAAGGCGCGGGCGAAAGTCGGCGGGTTGGCGTACGGATGCGCTGCCTTTCGGTAGTCAGGCGCACCGGGGCAGGAGAAAATGGTCTGGCTGCCCGGCAGCGGCGGATTTGGCGGAGTTAGCCGGTACATGTTCGAGAGCGTCATCGAGCCGATTAGTGGTGTCACCGAATTATACCAGGCGTCCACGTTTATCGGGTCCACCACCGGGGTGCCGACGTTGCCTTCTTC
>WBZT01001315.1_pt2 | contig 10826 bp, 11 predicted proteins | sample 5204241 | NCBI WGS metagenome assembly WBZT01 (sample SAMN12344358, study PRJNA552823) | activated sludge metagenome | biome: Activated sludge suspended growth; feature: Nitrification reactor; material: Wastewater; isolation source: activated sludge from nitrification reactor of wastewater...
CACTCCCATGCGCACACTGCGCCCGCTGGCGGAACCCGGTCGGGCATCGCCACCGCGCCAGGCGACGGCGCTTCGATCCGTGACCTGCCGTCCCGGTCGACGACATCTGCAGCGCAAGAAAATGAAAAAGCAATACATCGTCGGAATCGACCTGGGGACCAGCAATACCGTGGTTGCGTACGCCGCTCCCGGCAGGCAGGAGGTCGCGCTGTTCGCGATCGAGCAACTGGTCGGCCCGGGGCAGGTTGCAGCGCGGCCGCTGTTGCCCTCGGTCCGTTATCATCCGGCCAGCGGGGAAATCAGTCCGGGTGACCGGCAACTGCCTTGGTCGGTGAGCGATGGGGAAACTTCGCCGATCACCGGTCATCTGGCGCTCGACCTCGGCGCGCAGGTTCCCGGTCGCCTGGTGGCAAGTGCCAAGAGCTGGCTGTCGCATGCCTCGGTCGACCGCATGGCACCGATTCTGCCTTGGGGAGCAGACGAGGACGTGAGCAGGGTCTCGCCGGTCGCCGCCAGTGCGAGCTACCTTGCGCACGTGCGGGCCGCCTGGTTGCACCATTTCCCGAAGGCACCGCTGGAAGAGCAGCAGGTGATTCTCACGGTTCCCGCCTCCTTCGACGAAGGCGCCCGCGCGCTCACGCTCGAAGCGGCGCGACAGGCTGGACTGCCCGGCTTGCGCCTGCTCGAGGAGCCGCAGGCGGCGGTTTACGACTGGCTCTTTCGCCATCGGCAGGAACTCGCCAAGGAACTCGCGGAGACGCGGCTGCTGTTGGTCTGCGACGTCGGCGGTGGCACCACCGATATGACGCTGATTCAGGTGGCGATCGAGGACGGCGAGCCGGTACTCACCCGCATCGGTGTCGGCGACCACCTGATGCTCGGCGGCGACAATATGGATCTGGCGCTCGCGCACCTTGTCGAAGCGCGTTTCCCCGCCGGCGAAGGGCGGCTTTCGGCTGCCCGCTTTGCGCAGCTTACCGCGCGCTGCCGCGTCGCCAAGGAACAGTTGCTGGCCGACGGCGCACCGCCATCGGTGTTGCTGACGCTGCTCGGAGGAGGCTCGCGGCTGATCGGCGGTGCGCGCACGGTCGAGCTGAAACGTGACGAGGTCCGGGAGATCCTCGTCGACGGCTTCTTTCCGCGCGTCGGGGCCGACGAGCCGCTGCAGCAGCGGCGTACGGCCATTGTCGAATTCGGTCTGCCCTACCCGGCCGACCCGGCAGTCACCCGGCACGTCGCAGCCTTCCTCCGGCGGCACGCGCAGGCGGCGCGCACGGCGCTGGCGGGTGCGGAAGACAGCCCCCCTGCCCTCGCGATCCCCGACACATTGCTCTGCAACGGCGGCGTCTTTCGCGCCGCAGCGCTTGCCGATCGCCTGCAGGAAACGCTCGGCGACTGGCGCGGGGCGTCGCCCCGCGTCCTCCACAATGACAATCCCGACGTCGCCGTGGCGCGCGGCGCTGTCGCCTACGCGCTCGTCCGCCAGGGGCATGGGCGGCGGATCGGCGGTGGGTCGGCGCGCAGTTACTTCCTGGTTCTCGACGAACCGGGCCAGATGCGACGCGGTATCTGCCTCCTGCCGCGCGGCAGCGAGGAAGGTCACGAGATCCGCCTGCCCGAGCGCGTCTTCAGTTTGCGGCTCGACCAGCCGGTACGCTTTCACCTGGCTTCCTCGGTGGCCGACACCGCCTATCTGCCTGGCGAGATCAGCAGGCTCGACGACGAGGAGTTCGTTCGCCTGCCACCGCTCGCCACCGTCGTGCAGGGAGTTGCGGGCAGCGGGCAGCGTGAAGTGCGCGTGCAACTGACGACATCGATGACCGAAGTCGGCACGCTCGAGATTCACTGCGTCGCGGTGGAGGACGCAGCGCGCCGCTGGCTGCTCGAATTCCAGTTGCGCGCCGAGACCGGCGGCGCGACCGATTCGCCGGCGACACTGCCGGCACGCTTCAGCGACGCCATCCAGTCTCTCGAACGCGTCTTCGGTGCCAGCGCGCAGCCGGTAGACAGCAAGGAGGTACGGCGTCTGCGCGGCCACCTGGAACATCTGCTGGGCCGACGCGAGGACTGGGAGATGCCGCTGCTGCGTGCCCTGTTCGACGTGCTGATGCAGCGCGCCCGCCGTCGGCGCCGCTCGGCCGAACACGAAAGGCTGTGGCTGAACCTTGCCGGTTACTGTCTGCGCCCCGGACTTGGTGACGCCCTCGACGACTGGCGGATCGAACAGCTGTGCGAACTGTTGCCGCAGGGAATCCAGTACGGCAACGAAAGCCAGAACTGGTCCGAGTGGTGGACGCTGTGGCGCCGCGCCGCCGGCGGCCTGCCGGCAAGTGCCCAGGAGCAGATGCTGGACGAGTTGCATCCGTGGCTGCGCTCCGATCCGGCGAGAACTCGCAGCCGTCAGGCGCTGGCGGTGGCCGGCAGCCACGACGACATGCTGCGTCTCGTGGCGTCGCTCGAGAGACTGCCGATCGCACGCAAGGTCGAAATCGGCGAATGGCTCCTGGCCCGCCTGCGCAGAGCCGCCGAAAAGCCCCTCGGCTGGTGGGCGATCGGCCGCATCGGGGCGCGGCAGTCGCTCTACGGCAGCGCCCACCAGGTGCTGCCGCCGGAGCTAGCGTGTCGCTGGCTCGAAGCCCTCCTGGCGCTGGATTGGAAGAAGGTCGAGTCGGCCGCCTTTGCCGCAACGCAGATCGCCCGCCTGACCGGCGATCGCTCGCGTGATCTGCCGGAAGCCAGCCGCGAAGCGGTGCTGGCGCGTCTGGGCGCGATCAACGCCAGTGCCAACTGGATCAACCAGGTGAGGAACGTCGTCGAACTCGACAAGGCCGACGAGCGCCGCGCCTTCGGCGAGTCGCTACCGGCCGGGCTGCGACTGATGTCGACGGGTAGAAATTCCTAGCCAGGCCCCGCTGGCGTTCATTCGGCGCGGGCGGGTAGCGAGCGTTCCGCAATATCGCCTGCCATCGTTTTCCCGGCCACGACACGTCGGCGACCGTTTCGGAGGCGCTTTGGCACGCAGTTCAGCGAGCGCTTCGTACAGGTGCTGGAGGTCGCCCGGGAGCATCCGCTTTCCAAGTTTGGGACCATCCATCCGTTACCACCCAGTTCCGCCTTCTTTCGAGCACTTGTCGTGCAAAAGCTGCAAATCCACAACGGAGTACTATACTTTACGCAGATGGCGGCGATTCGTGAACTGAGCGGGAGCATCGCCACCATCGCGTGCAACACGTGTACCCATTGCCGATTTGCACCAATAGCAGGCTTGCGAGGTGGGGGTTTGCTTTGACCGCGGGAAGAGCCGTCGTCGCATCCGCAAATATATGTATTTCAGGAGGCTCCATGCATAATTCCATGAAACCATTGCGAGTTCTGGCACTCGCGTCGCTGGCGACGTTCCCAGCAATCTCTTCGGCATCGATCATCGGCTTTCTGGGCAACTTCGATGTCATCAACGATACGGGCCAAACGGCCCATGGTTTCGAGATCGATCTCGAAGGTATTCATCAGAGCGACATTAGCGATGTATTTGGGGGGCCGGGGCGGTCGTTTCCTAGTGGCCGCGGCTTCAACCCGGCGACCAGCGTCGAGCGCTATGGTGCCCCGTCGATCACCGAGTATTCCAACGCAAGCGGCTTCGGTACGAAGGTAACGTATTTCGGCATAAATTCCGGAGGCAGCTGGGATTACGGCACGCCCGCGGTGCCAGTGGGCAAGTTCGCCACTCCCGGTGACAATTGTTGGTCGGGTGGTGGCCTGGGATATAACGCCAACACGCCTTGTGATCACTTTGGCGTTGGTACCCGCGCTACCCCAAGCAAGACAACGTACAGTTGGCTTTTCGATTCGCCGGTGAGCCCCGGTACGCTGACCAATACCAACGGCCAAGTGAGTTTGCCAGCTCCCGTCTGGGCCATTGCGCCAGCTCTTCCGCCTCCTCCCGGTCAGCAGCCCGCACCCCCGGTCGTCGTCGCCAAGGTGCAGGCGCCAGCCCCAATTCTCGATCCTGTCGATCCGCAGTTTGGTGAAGCGCTCTGGGTCAAGGTCATGACTACGGAACTCGATCAGGATGTTGCCCTGGAGGACCTTGTCGGTGGCAGCCCGATCATCCGCAAGGCCGTCACCGAAACCGAGTGGCAGCTCCTGCAAACCGATCCAGGAAATCCCGATGCCGGCAAGCTGGAGAGCGGGTACGGTGCTCCGGTCGGCGCCAACGCACAGTCGATCATCCGTCGGTATGAGTTTTACAAGTACGCTGGCGACTACGACCCCGTCGACCACTAGGCTTTGTTTACGGTCAACTCGCAGGACGTTGGCGGATCCGATTCCAACCCGGGAGACAAGAACGCGTTGGTTGGCGCCTATGTCGGTGCGCAGAATGCGGCGGCGCTGCTCGATGTTCCGGGTGCTCCTCCGGCGGCAGCGCCGGAACCCGCTACCCTAGTGCTGCTGTTGTCCGGTATGGGGCTGATTGCTGCACGCCGACGATATCCTGTGTCGCCCTAACGGGCACGACGGTTCCAGACAGGCGCAGTGAGGAAAGATCAGGTCCGGCCCGAACCGGGTGGGAGCGGCTTGCGCGGAGCGCTGTTCTCGATCGCCGGCATCTGCAGATCGCCGCGCCGTTCGAAGGGTATCGTGCCCATGCCGGACAGGTTGAGACGGCCGACGATGCGGTACTCGACCCGCTCGCGACCGCCCTGCTGCAATTCGCGCAGTTGTTTCAGTGCACTGCCCAGCGTGCTGGTGGCCATCACATCGAGCATCGCCTCGCCAAAACGCGGGACGGTGACCCCCCGATCGGACAGGCCGGTGATGAACGACTGACCATTGAGTTCGATTTCGAAACTCAGGCCGTTGATCCGCAATTCGACGTCGTTGGGATTCTGGATGCGCAGCTTGAGCGCAAAGCGCTGCTCGAAAAGACCCATCTGCACCAGATTCAAGCCGGCGACGCTGACTTCGGGCTTCTGCGAAATTCCCACGAGTCCGGCGCAGGCGCTGAGCAGGGCAATGGCCGCGATGGCCAGACTTCGCTTCATGTTGCCCGTTCGCCGGCCTCGAGAACGCGCAGCAGTGCCGCGGTATCGGCACTTCCCCAACCCATCGCCATCAAGGCGTTGAGCTGCTGGCAGACCTGCGCGGAAACCGGCATCGGCAGCCCGAGACGATGCGCTTCGCCGAGCACGACCGCATAATCCTTGTGATGGAGCCGCGCCTCGACGCCGGCGGCAAAGTCGCGCTCGACCATCCGTCCGCCCATCACTTCCAGCACGCGACTGGCGGCCGAACCGCCGGCCAGTGCCAGCCGCACTCGCGCCGGATCGACACCGGCAGCACCGCTCAGGTGCAGTGCCTCGGCGATCGCCTGAATCGCCGCGACCATCACCATCTGATTGCACGCTTTGGCCACCTGCCCGGCGCCGTGCTCGCCGACATGGACGATTCTCGTGCCAAGCAGTTCGAACAGCGGACGCACGCGCTCGAGCGCTGCCGCCTCTCCGCCGACCATGATCGCCAGGGTCGCCGCCATCGCTCCCTGTTGGCCGCCGGAAACCGGGGCATCGAGCATCTCGATGCCGTGCCGCGCAAGGCGCTGCGCCAGCGAACGGGCGGTTTCGGGAGCAATGGTGCTCATGTCGACGAGGATCGAGCCGGGCGCGAACCCGGCCAGCAGGCCATCGCCGGCAAACGTCAGTTGCTCGACGTCGGCGCCGCCGGTAACCATGGTAAATACCACCTCGGCGCGGCGAGCGACCTCCGCCGCGCTGCTGCAGTCGATCGCGCCGGCTGCGAGCAGTGGCCTGGTCGTTCCGCTCTGACGTGCCCACACTGCCAGCTGGTGCCCGGCGCGCAACAGGTGCAGCGCCATCGGCCGCCCCATCGTGCCGAGGCCGATGAAACCGAGGCGCATCAGGCGTCGCTGCCTGACAGGCGTTCGAGCAGCTTGAGAATGGCGATGGAATCCTCCTCACCGAGTCCGCAGCCGACCATCGCGTTGTACATCTGTGCCGTCGCTGCCGATACCGGCAGGCAGAGGCCGAGTTCGTGCGCACTCTGCAGGACGATGTTCATGTCTTTCTGATGCATCCACGACTTGAAACCGGGCTTGAAATTGCGGTCGAGCATGCGCTGGCCGTGATTCTCGAGAATCTTCGAATAGGCGAAGCCGCCGAGCAGCGCTTCGCGCACCCTGGCCGGGTCGACTCCGCTTCTGGCGGCGAAGTTGAGCGCTTCGGCGACGGTCAGCACGCCGACCCCGGTGACGATCTGGTTGGCCGCCTTGGCCACCTGCCCGGCACCCGAGTCACCGACATGCACGATGTTCTTGCCCATGCAGGCGAAGGCCGGACCGGCCTTGGCGAAAGCTGCCGCGCTGCCGCCGACCATGATCGACAGGGTTCCGGCGATGGCGCCTACTTCGCCGCCGGAAACGGGCGCATCGAGAAATTCGATGCCGTGGGCGAGCAGACGCGCGGCGATGTCGCGTGCCGCCGCTGGACGGATGGTGCTCATGTCGACGGCGACGAGGTCGGCCCGGCCGGCACTGGCCACCCCTTGTTCGCCAAGCATCACCTGCTCGACGTCGGGAGCGTCGGCGACCATCGAGATCACCAGATCGGCGACGCCGGCCAGCGCGGCCGGACTGTCGGCGCCGGAGGCGCCGGCGTCGAGCAAGGGCTGCATTGACGCCGCACGGCGGGCCCAGACGGTCAGTTGATGTCCTCCCCGTAGCAGGTTGAGCGCCATCGGGCGCCCCATGATGCCGAGACCGATGAATCCGATTTTCATTGATGCTCCTTGCGTGCTCGCGAGACGATTCGACGGCAGAGTGTAGCAAGAATCAGAAGACGGTGACGACGACCCGCCGCCGATGCGGTATCGTCCGGTGCTCCCAGAGATAGATTCCCTGCCAGGTGCCGAGACGCATCTCGCCGTTGGCGATCGGCACAGTCACCGAGGCGCCGGCGAGAATGTTGCGGCCATGTGCCGCCATGTCATCATCGCCCTCGTCGTCGTGTCGATACGCCGGGTCACCGTCGGGCGCCCAACGGGCGGCCAGCGTTTCGAGATCGTGACGGACTGAAGGATCTGCGTTCTCGGTCAATACGACCGAACAACTGGTGTGCTGGACGAAGACATGGACGACGCCGACCGCAACTCCCGCAGCACGCACGATTCGCGCCACCTCGTCGGTGATTTCGACGGTACCGCGCCCACGGCAAGCAACGTCCAGCATTTGTTGATAAGCCACTTCGTGCTCCCTGTCCCGTTCGTCTAGAAGGCCGAACCAGGTGTCTGAAGGAATTCGAGCTCGGCGGCCGTCGACGGTCGGCCGAGGATGGCATTGCGGTGTGGGTACCGCCCAAAGCGTTCGATGATCGCACGATGTCGCCGCGCGAAGTCGAGGTTTTCCTCCATCCCCGGTGCAGCGAACAGGCGGACCGAGAGCGCCTGCATCAGCAACGATTCGCTGTGCATGAATGGCAGGTAGAGGAAAGCACGGCGCGTCGCCACAAGCTCCCTGTCGAGCCCGGCCGCCACCGCTTCCTGTGCAAGCACCAGCGCCATTCCGTCGCCCGCGAAGGCAGCCGGGAGACTGCGATGGATGTTGCGCGAAAACTGGTCGAGCACGATGATTTCGGCGAGCCGGCCATCGGCACTTACGCGCCATGCGTACAGCTCGCCCCGCATTGCGGCGGCATGCAGCGGGCCGAAACGAGCCTCGACCCGTCGATCGAATTCGTCCGACTTCACCCACCATTGCGCCCGGCTCGTCTCGTCGAACCAGAAGCGCAGCACGTCGGCAGCCGTCAGGGCAAGGTCTGCAACGGGTATGCTCGGAATGGCCGGCATCGGTCGTTCCTCCTCATCAGGTTTCGCTGTCCCGGGCGCGCAGCAGTCTGACCATTCCCTGCCGCATCTTGCTTTCGATACGGGGTTCCTGCGAGGCGCGCGTCGGCTTCGTCGCCCGCCGCGGCGGCGGGAAGCAGGCGACCAGCCCAATCGTCTAGGCTTTCGACGAGCACGGTGGCCCAGCCGCTACTCTTCACCATCCGGCGGCGTGCCGACGCCGAGCTCGCGCCATCCCTCCTCACCCAGCTTGCGCAATGTCTCGATGTTGCGCTCGTAGATCGCCGCCGCGTCCGGAAAAGCGGCGACTGCGCGGTCGAGGCTCGCCTCGCGCAGCAGGTGCAGGATCGGAAAAGGCGAACGGTTCGTGTAGTTGGTAATGTCCTCCTGATCGGTGTCGACGAAGACATAATCGGGGTGAAAACTGGCGACCTGGAGAACGCCGCGCAAGCGTTGCGTACGCAGCAGGACATCGACGAGACCGAGAAAGTTGTTGAAATCGTCGAAGACAGCGAGCGCGTATGGATGGATCAGCAGGGTCGTTTCGACCTCTTCCGGCGGCACCGCAAGCAGTGCCTGCAATTCGCGCTCGAGGTCGGCGAGCAGATCTTCCTCGTCGCGCGCATCGCTGACCACGTAACGCACCAGTCCCCTGGCCACGACCCCCTTGGCGAAAGGGCAAAAGTTGAGGCCGATCACGGCGCGCTCCAGCCAGCGACGAGTCGCAGCGATTACCTCTTCCTTGCTCGGTACGTTGTTGGTACGCATCCTTCGACGGCGGCAAGCCGTTCCGTTACGACGTCCACCAGTTTATCGATTCGTTGCGGACGAGGCAAAGCGCCTCAACGTCGCCACATCGCCGGAAGGGGACATTACAATGCAGCGCTGTCGTGTTGGAGTGGGCCATGGAGACCATTGCTGCTGCCGTGATCGGCGCCGGTGTCGTTGGTTTGGCGTGCGCACGAGCGCTCGCGCTGCGCGGAATCGAGACGGTGATTCTCGAACGCAACGACGCATTCGGCGGCGAAACCAGTGCGCGCAACAGCGAGGTGATCCACGCCGGCCTCTACTACCCGCCGGCTTCGTTGAAGGCTGCCCTGTGCGTCGCGGGGCGCCGGCAGCTCTACGATTTCTGCGCGACGCACGGCGTCAGCCACCGGCGTTGCGGCAAGTTGGTCGTTGGCACTTCGGCCGCCCAGGAGGATCGACTGCTGGCGCTGCAGCAGCAGGGCCAACTCAACGGCGTCGAGGACCTGCGCATGCTGAGCGGGCCCGAGGCACGCGCACTGGAGCCCGAACTGCAGTGTACCGCCGCCCTGCTCTCTCCCTCGACCGGGATCATCGACAGCCATGGCCTGATGCTGGCGCTGCTCGGCGACGCCGAAGGCGCCGGCGCGTCGCTGGTCCTGCACTGCCCGCTGCGCGGTGGATCGATCGAACGCACGGGCATCATCCTCGAAAGCGGCGGCAGCGAGAGCCTGCGCTTCCGGGCGAACATGGTGATCAACGCCGCCGGCCTCTGGGCACCCGAGGTCGCCGCCGCGCTCGCCGGATTTCCGCAGTCTCTGCTGCCGATCAACCGCCACGCCAAGGGAAACTATTATGCCTTGACCGGCCGCTCTCCCTTTTCACGGCTGGTCTATCCGCTGCCCGAGCCGGGCGGCCTGGGGGTGCACCTGACGCTCGACCTCGCTGGGCAGGCCCGCTTCGGCCCCGACGTCGAATGGTTGCCGGATCCCGTTCGCGGCAAGCCGATCGGTCAGCTCGACTACCGCGTAGATCCCGCGCGCGCCGACTCGTTCTACAGCGAAATTCGCCGTTACTGGCCGGGCTTGCCGGACAGTGCGCTGGTCCCCGCTTACGCAGGCATCCGGCCGAAGGTGAGCGGGCGCGACGAGCCTGCAGCCGATTTCCTGATCCAGGGGCCGGCAGAGCATGGCATCCCCGGCCTGGTCAACCTTTTCGGGATCGAGTCGCCAGGTCTGACCGCAAGCCTTGCGATCGCCGACCAAGTCGCGGAGACCCTGCAGCGCGGCTGAGAAATGCGTGCCGTCCTCGACACCAATATCGTTCTCGATCTCCTGTATTTTGCGGACGCGCGGACGCGAGCCCTGCGCAGGGCGATCGACGATGGATCGCTCTGCTGCTTCACCGACCGGCATTGCCTTTCCGAGCTCGAGCGGGTCAGCGGCTACCCGCGCTTCGCACTCGATGGTGTGGCGCGGCAGGCGCTGCTGGCTGGCTACTGCAACTTCGTCACGCTCTGTCCGGCCGGCGACGGCGAGGATTGTCGCCTGCCTCGCTGCCGCGATGCCGACGATCAGAAGTTTCTCGCCCTGGCGCAGCGCTGTCGGGCCGACCTGCTGATTACCCGCGACCGACAGTTGCTGGCACTGGCCAGCCGTCGCCGCGTCTCCCTTCCGTGTGCGATCGTCACGGCCGAGGCAGCGGCCGTACGGATCACCAGCCGATGAAAGACGGAGCGACACGGCCCCTGCGCGATCCTGGCCGTCGAGCCTTATACTGCAGGATATGCTTCGCCACGCGCTGATATTCGTGCATTTTTGCAGCGCCGTCGTCTGGGTCGGCGGCATGTTCTTCGCCTATTTCTGCCTTCGCCCCGCCGCCGGCAGGCTGCTCGAACCCGCACAGCGCCTGCCTCTCTGGCGGGCAACACTGGACCGGTTCTTCCTGTTCACCGCAGTTGCCGTCGTCTTCGTATTGGTAAGCGGCGGCAGCATGCTGCTCGATACTGGATTCGCCATGGCACCGATTGGCTGGCGCTTGATGTCGGTTCTCGGTTCGCTGATGGCCGCCATCTTCCTGTATGTCTACGGCATCGTCCATCGGCGGCTGCGCCGCCATTGCGAAGCTGCTGCCTGGCCGGACGCGGCCTCGGCGCTGAACGAGATCCGACGCCTGGTGGCGGTCAATTTGCTGCTGGCCGCCTGCACCGTTGCAGCCGCGGCTTT
>WBZT01003223.1_pt1 | contig 10811 bp, 6 predicted proteins | sample 5204241 | NCBI WGS metagenome assembly WBZT01 (sample SAMN12344358, study PRJNA552823) | activated sludge metagenome | biome: Activated sludge suspended growth; feature: Nitrification reactor; material: Wastewater; isolation source: activated sludge from nitrification reactor of wastewater treatment...
CCCGGCGTGCAAGGCGAGCCACCGGTGGTTTTCATCCCGGCGCATTCCGGCGGCTGGGCCTTCCGCCAGATGCTGGCCCGCAAGGACGGCATCCCGGCCGACGTGTTGCAGGATTATCTCCGAACCAGCCAACGCACCTACGAGGCGGCGGCGGATGACTTCGTGGACTTCATCGCGCTCCACGAACTCGGCCACGCACTCCTCGTCCACTACGGCATCGATCCGAGCTGCAACTGGCTGAACGAATTCCTCGCCAGTTACTTTGGCTACGCCTTCCTCGCCGAGCGGTACCCGGAGCGGAAACCGGTGATCGCCCTCTTCGGACGACCGTCCCAAACGCGCCCCAAGCATACGACGCTCGCCGACTTCGAGCGGCTCTATTTGCTCGTGGACGATTACGGCTGGTATCAAGGCATGTTCGAGCGCCGCATCCAGGAGATGTATCCGCAGGCCGGCCTTCAGTTCCTCAAGGATCTCAAGCGCGCATTGCCTCGCACGGTCCCCATCCCCGATGGCGTCTCCATCCCCGATCAAATCGTGAACCGCCTCCCGCCGGAAGTGGTGGTGGAAAAGCTGGAAGCCATCGCGCCAGGATTTCGCGCTTGGGCGGCGGGTTTCGGGAAGCAGAAGCGTTAACAGACCACTTGACTATGAATGCCATACCACTCCTCAGTTTCCTCGGCATCGTCACAACCCTCCTTGCGCAGCGCCGGCTTCGTCCCAAACGGCCCGCCGTGCGCGGCGCGCTCGGCGGGTGCGGCATCGTTCTCTGCCTGCTCCTCCCTTCGTTCTGCCACGGGCAGACCGAAGCGGACGCGGAGCTGACGGCGGCGATTGCCCAAATCCGCGCCTTCGACAACCACGCGCACCCGCTGCGGGTCACCGCCGAAGGCGAGGAGGACTTCGATTCGGACGGCCTGGCCGCCGCACAGACACCTTTCCCGGAGTTCCCCCTGCCCGTGGGACTGCGTCCGCCGAAGATCGTCGCCGCCCGGCAGGCTCTTTACGGCAACCTGCCCGGCGCGGCCAAAAGCGCAACCTTGCCCGAACTCATGGAGGCGAAACGCCGCGTGCAGCGCGAGCAAGGCGACGCGTATCCCGCGTGGGTCCTCGATCAGCTTGGCATCCAGACGATGATCGCGAACCGCGTCCGCATGGGCCGTGGCCTGGACGCTCCGCGCTTCCGCTGGGCACCGTTCGTGGATTTCCTCCTGTTCCCCTTCACCAATCAGGTCGGGCGGGCGAAGAACCCCGAATACCGGCTTTATTACACCGGCATGGAGCAATTGCTCACGCGGACCTTGAAGCAACGCCAGCTTTCGACCTTGCCGGAGACGCTCGACCAGTATGCGGCCAAAGCCGTCACGCCGACATTGGAGGAACACCGGCGCGGCGGCGCCATCGCTGTGAAGTTCGAGGCCACTTACCTGCGGTCGCTCGCGTTCGACGATGCCTCGGGCGACGAAGCGCGGCGGGTCTATGCGCAACAGGTGGAGGGGCGCGCCGCGTCACCGGCGAAATACAAGACGCTGCAGGATTACCTGTTCCGGTTCATCGCGCGCGCGGCGGGCCGCTTGGGCATGGCGGTGCATATCCATGTCGGGGCGGGCGCGGGAGCCTTTTTCGATTTGGCGGGGTCGAATCCCATCCTGCTGGAGCCGACGCTCAACGATCCGTCGCTCCGCGACACACGTTTTGTGTTGATCCATGGTGGGTGGCCGTTTCACGGCGAGACGGCCTTTCTCCTGGCCAAGCCGCATGTCTATGCGGACTTTTCAGCGATGACCTTTCTGCTCTCGGCGCGATCACTGGCCGGGGTGTTGCGGACCTGGATCGAATGGTATCCCGAGAAGATTCTTTTCGGGACGGATGGTTTCACCTTCAGTCCCGAAGTCGGCTGGGAGGAAATAAGCTGGTTGTCGAACCGGACGGGCCGCGATGCGCTGGCTCTGGCCCTGACCGGCCTGATGAACGATCGGGAAATCACACGCGAACGCGCCCTGGAGTTGGCCCGCCTGGTGATGCGCGAAAACGCGCTGCGGCTTTACAAGCTGGAATCACCCGCAGGCACACCAACTTCATCCGCCCGATGAATACTCACGCATGAAAACTCTGACCCTATTGTGCCTCCTCGTTGCCTCACTCCTGAGCGGATGCGCCACGAAGCGGCTCGAATCGAACACGCTGTCCTCGTCTGATCGTCTGGTCGGGGCGTGGCGGCTGGTGTCGTGGACCTCCACAGCGGACGGTCAGACGAATCACCCCTACGGCCCCGACGGGCGCATGTCCGTGTTTCTGTCGCGTGCGAATCGGACTGCGTTCGCACGCGCGGAAGCGAAAGCGGGCTCCGCTGAGGAGAAGGTCGCCGCCTTCGATTCGTGCTTTGCCTACGCCGGCACGTTCACGGTCGCTGAGGGCCGCGTGGTTCATCGGCTCGAACAATGCACCTTCCCGAACTGGACCGGGACCGAGCAGGTCAGGTTCTTTAGCCTCGACGGCGACCGCTTGGCCCTGGTAACACCGCCGCTGCCAACCGGAGATCGCCAAGCCGTCTCGCGACTTGAGTGGGAGAAGTTGCAGCCCTGAAAATGAGAACTCAATCCACGCTACTGCCGCTATCGATGAAACAACCACTCTCCATAATCCTCATGGCACTGGTCGCGATGCGACTGAGCAGTGTGACCGCCCTCCCTGCCGCTGCCCCCGACCTCGTCCTCGTGGGCGGCAAGGTGTTCACTCCGGACCCCGCGCGTCGTTTTGCCGAAGCGCTGGCTATCCGCAGCGAACGCATCACCGCAGTTGGCTTCTTCGCGGACATCCGGAAGCTGGCCGGACTGAAGACTCGTCTCATCGAGTTGCACGGACGCGTCGTGGTGCCCGGCTTTAACGACGCCCATGCGCATCACGAACCGATGCCGCGTACGTTCGCCCTGCCATTGACTTTTCCCGATCCGAGTTGGGATGAGGTCCTCGCGGAACTGGCCGCGCCACCGCCGTTGTCGGATTCGGTTCCATTGCCTAAGTCCTCGGATGCGCGCCGGGAGGAACTGTGATTGCAATTATCGAGGAAAGTCATAACCACTGGGCAAGGAGTTCAACCTGGGGGCCGGTGACGTTGCGGTTCAGCGCGGCGGATGCGCCGCGCGACAGCGCCGTGGCCTTGGTGCGCGCGCAAGCATGCGCCGCCTTGGCAATGTCTCTGCCTTGAGGCGGCTTTGTCTTCAGTGGTTCCGGGAGTTCTGGGCTTCCAAATCGCGGCCACGGTCGTTCTGCCTGGTCGTGACGGGTGAAACCGGAACAGGCAAACCGTTTGCGCGGGGTTTCGTTGGTTCGTGGACTGCGACCGGCCTCGTGCTGCGCAGCATGGCTGACGCTTGGCCTCCGGATGGCACACCCGGTTTTGCAGTCGCTTCAATGGCGGTGACACCGCCGACCAGTTCACGCAACGCCGCCACGGCTTGTTGCATGGCCCAGGCTTGCGAATTGAGTTCTTCCGCGGCGGCGGCGCTTTCCTCGGCGTTGGCGGCGTTGTTCTGCGTCATGCTGTCCATCTGGCCCACGGCCGTGCTGATCTGATTGATGCCTTGGGTTTGTTCCCCGCAAGCCTGGGCGACTTCCGCCGCCAATTCGTCCACCTTGCGGGCCTGGGTGACGATGTCCTGCAAGGCGAGCGCCACCTTTCCGCCGACGTCAACGCCCTGGCCGGTGTTGACGATGGCGACTTCGATCTTGGCCGCCGTGTCCTTGGCCGCTTGGGCGCTGCGCTGCGCGAGACTACGAACCTCATCCGCCACAACGGCGAAACCCATGCCGGCTTCGCCAGCGCGGGCGGCCTCGACCGCGGCGTTCAAGGCCAGAATGTTGGTCTGGAAGGCGATTTCATCTATCGTCTTGATGATCTTGGCCACGTCGTCGCTGGAACTCTTCAGCAAGCCCATCGCCGCGGACATGGACTGCATATCCGCCGCACCGCGATCCGCCGCCTGTCGAGCCTGGCGCGCGAGTTCGCTGACCTGCCGCGCGTTTTCGGCGTTCCGTTTGGTGAGACACGTCATTTCCTCCAGGGACGCGCTCGTTTCTTCGATGGACGAAGCCTGGTTGCTGGAATCAGCGGCGAGGGTCTGACTGGACTGCGCGATTTGATGGGCGGAGTCCGCCGTTTGACTTGCGCTGGCGGACAGCGAAGCCGCGATATTGCCGACCGGTTGGGTCACCCGGTTTCTCAGGTAAGTGGCGAGGACTCCGATGAGGACCGTCAACACCGTTAACACGATCAGGAATGCGATCAAGGTTTGGCGGCGGGTTTCGGCTTGGCCGGCGGCCAACGGGATGGTGGTATTGAGTGAACCCAGCAAGCGCTTTTCCCCCGCGGGCACGCCGTGGCAGACCGCGCAACCCGGATGCATGGCGCTGTCCACCGGCACGGAGACACGCAAATAGTGACCGTCATTCTCCCGGATCGGCGTGGGGTCTTTCGCCAGACGACGCAGCGCTTCCTCCTCGAACGGGGCCAGCGGTTGCGATGTCCCTGTGAGCGGTGCGATGCCCAGTATGCCGGGATCGCCGACGAGGGTTACCCGGGGCTTGTCGTTGCCGAAATCCTGTCCCAGCGCTTTGACGATGGCTTGAAATGACTTGTGCCAATCCTGGATGGCCTGTTGTTGCGCATCCTGCCCCGCAGCGTTCTGGTAGTCCCGGTGAAAGCGGTCGGTCAGGTCGAGAAAAGTCTGCGCGGTGCGCTGGACCATTTCATCCGCCTTGGTGTTCGCGCCGCGGTTGGCTTGGGCGGCCAGCGAAAAGTGCAGATAACCAGCCAGGGAGAGGGCCGCCACCAGACCAGAGACTCCGAGAATGAGAACGAGCTTTCGATTCAGCGTCATAAACGTTTGATACAGTGCTCTGTTTGGGCAAGAAATCCGCGTGGTGTCGTTCCACCACGAGCGCCTGTCTTAAGTTCGGACGGATTCACGAACGCTTTAGCGAATTCATCTGCCGGCGGGACCGACCCCCCTGCCGCAGGACGGCCTCCCAGCCGGCCAACGTTCCAAGGATGGAAAAGAATCCGGGCGGGTGGGTAGGTGGAGTTCGGCCGGCGAACGCACACACCTGTTGATGCGGGCCAATACTGGAATCCCGCCCGGCGGGCGGTTCACGCGTCCAGACACCGGCGCACCGCACCCAACAGCGCGTCGCGCGGGAAGGGCTTTTGGAGAAAGTTTTCGCTGGGTGACAGCGCGAGTTTCCGCCCGGCGAGGTCCGCGCTGTAACCGCTCATGTAGATCACCTTCAGTCCGGCGCGGTCGGCCCGGAGTTGCTGTGCCAGTTCGTGGCCGCTCACGCCGTCGGGCATCACCAGGTCCGTGAGCAACAGCGCCACCCGCTCGCGCACCTCGGGCCAGACCCGCAACGCCGCCGCGCCGCTGCCCGCTTCCACCACCTGATACCCGTGCCGTTTCAGCGTCGCCAACGTCAACTTCCGCACCGCCGGGTCGTCCTCCACCAGCAGGATGGTTTCCGTGCCGCCGCGCGGCGTCGGCGAGGTCGCTTCCGACGTGACGGTCGCGTCCGCCGCCGGCAGCGCCGGCAGGTGAATCAGGAAGCGTGTGCCCTGGCCGGCTTCGCTCTGGACGTCAATCCAGCCGCCGTGTTGCTGCACGATGCCAAACACCGTGGCCAGGCCCAGCCCGGTCCCCTTGCCGGGTTCTTTGGTGGTGAAGAACGGCTCGAAGATGCGCGGCAACACCTCGGGCGGGATGCCGCATCCCGTATCCGTGACTTGCAGACGAACGTAGTCGCCCGGCGTGGCGTCGGGGTGCCGCGCGGCGGCGGCTTCGGTCAGGACTTGCGTCGCCGTTTCGAGGCGCAGCGTGCCGCCCTTGGGCATCGCGTCCCGCGCGTTCACCGCCAGGTTCATCAGCACTTGATCCAGCATCCCGGCGTCGGCACGCGTGCGCAGCGGCGTCGGATGCAAGTGCAGTTGCAGGCGCACGTCCTCCCCGATGATGCGTTGGAGCATCCTGGCGAGGCTGGCCACCACTTCGTTCAAATCCAGGTCGCGCGACTGGACGACTTGTTTGCGGCTGAACAGCAGCAACTGCCGCGTCAGATTGGCCGCGCGCTCGGTGGCGACGCGAATTTCCTGCAGTCCGTCATGCGCGGTCGCGGTCAATCCCTCCTCCATCCGCAGCAACTCGGTTTGCATCGTGATCGCGGCGAGGATGTTGTTGAAATCATGCGCCACCCCGCCGGCCAGTTGCCCGATCGCGTCCATCTTTTGCGACTGACGCAATTGTTCCTCCAACTTCCGGTGCTCCGTCACGTCGCGCGAATTGACGGCGATGACGTTTTCCCCGGTGGAATCCACGATGCTCCGACCGACGGATTCCAGCGTGCGCCACGAGCCGTCTTTATGGTGAAAGCGGTATTCCACACTGGCGGGCACGCCGCTTTGGGCCAGCGCGCGTTGGATGGCGGCGGTTACCTGCGGCGCGTCCTCCGGATGAATCCGCTCGAAGGCCGGGCGGGCGGTCATCTCCTCGGGCCGGTAACCCAGCAGCCGCTCGCTCGAAGGGCTTTGAAAACGGATCACGCCTTCCGGGGTGATCACCGTGATGAGGTCGGAGGCGTGTTCGATCAGCGTGCGGAAGCGCGCCTCGGACTCGCGCAAGGCCGTCTCCGCGCGGTGGCGGCTTTCCTCCTCGTCAATCCGGCGCAGCGCGCCCGCGCAGTGATCGGCCAGGCTTTGCAGCGTGGTCAGGTCCGCCTCCGTGTAGGCGTCCAGCCGGTAGCTCTGGATCGAGAGTGTGCCGATGGGCCGCTCTCCCTCGCGGATGGGCACATGCATCAGCGAAGCGGCAGGCCGCTCCGAGCCGCCGTAACTGGCTTGATCTGCGGGTTTCGTGAGCGGCTCTTGCCGCAAGGTGAGGATTGCCCCCTCTTGCAACGCGCGCCGGCTGTAATGCCCCACCGGATACTCGCCCGCGGCGGCGGTGCATTCCCGGCGCTGCCCGTCAAAAACGTCCATCTCCAGCAAGGGGCGAACGCGGTCGCGCTCCGGGGAATACATGTAGAGCAGGCAGGCATCCCAGCCCAGGAGGGTGTCCGCCGTGTGCAGGATCACCTCCGCCGCGGCGCGGGCCGTGCGGGCCGTGTTCAAGCGCTGGCCCAGGTCGGCAAACACCGCGGAGCGCCGCTCGGCCCGTTTGCGCGCGCCGATTTCGCGTTGCACCGCCATGAAACCCGCGATCTCGCCGCGGTCGTCGCGGAACGACGTGATCGTTTCCTCGATCTCCACCAGCCGGCCATCCTTGGCGCGGTTGACGAGTTCGCCGTGGATCGTCTCGCCGCGCAGCAACGTCGCCCACGCGGCCTGGTAGAACTCCGGCGGATGTTTGCCGCTCTTGAGAATGCGCGGCGTGACCTTGCCCACCACCTTCTCCGCGGTGTAGCCGTAGAGCGTGGTGAATCGCGGGTTGACCTGGGTGATGATGCCTTCCCGGTCCGTCAGAAACACCGCGTCGCCCGCCCTGGTGATCGCGTGCGCCAAATCTTGCAACGATTTCTCCGCTTGCCGCCGCGCGGTGAGGTCCACGCCCATGCCCACCAGATGCGGCTGGCCCTCCAGCAGCAGGCGGCGGCCCGTGAAATAATAGGGCGTGCGCGTGCCGTCCTTCGCCGTGAAATGAGCCTCCGCGTCGGCCTCGCCCTCGGCGAACACGCGGCCGATGCGTTGCCGGATCAATTCCTTCTCCTCGCCGACGAACAAATCCGTCGGGTGCAGCCGCGCGATTTCCTCCCCGGTGTAGCCGCTGACGGTCTCGAAGTTCTTGTTCCAGCGGATGAAGCGTCCCTCGGCGCCAATCAGGTAGAAGATGCCCGGCAGGCTCAGGATGGCCGCGTCGGCGAAAGCCCGCGCGTGGGTCTCGGCCTGCTCCGCCCGGCGGCGTTGCGCGTCCGCTTCCAGCGCGTCCAGCGCGTAGGAGATGTCGGCCGCCATCTCGGTGACGAGGCTTTGCAAGCCCGGCTCGGCGAAGTAATCCGTCGTTGGGGAGGACAGGACGAGCAGGCCGGCGATTGCGCCGCCGCAGCGGAACGGCACGACGGCCACGGCGTGAAGGCCACAGGCTTTGGCCGACTCGTGCCAATAGCCCAGGGCCGGATCACGCTGGACATCCGAGGTGTAGGCCATTTGCCCGGTCGCCAGCGCGCGGGCCATTAAGCCGTCCTTGAAACGCGCGTCCTTGAGGTCGAATTGGAGTCCGGCCAGCTTCTCCGCGCCCGGGCCGAAGATCGCGACGGTGGTCACGGTCAGCGTCGCGCGGTCCAGCAACCGGACACACCCCTGCGCGAACCCGCCATTCTCCACCGCCGCGCGGCAGATGGCCGGGAACAATTCCTCGCGCGACTTCACGCGCACGATGACCTGGTTGACCTGGCTGAGCGTGGCGTAGAGCCGGCTGAGTTGCGCCACGCGCGCCTCGGTCTGCTTGCGCGCGGTGATTTCGCCCACCACGCCCCGCATCCGCAGCGGCCTCCCTGCCGCATCGAAAGTGAATTCACCCTCTCCGGTGATCCAATGCACGCCGCCATCCGGCCAGATCACGCGGAACTCGCGCGCCCACGATTCGCGCGCCGCGATGCAGCGCTGGACCTCCGCGTTGAGGCCGGGCAGGTCGTCCGGATGCACGCGGCTGGCGAACGCCTCGTAAGTGCCGGCAAACTCGCCCGGTCGGAAGCCCCACAACTCCTCGTGCCAGCGCGACCAGGCGATGCGGCCCCGCGGGATGTCCCAGTCGAACGTGCCCATGTGCGCCGCGTCGAGCGCCAGACGCAGGCGCTCTTCGCTCTCGCGCAGCGCCGCCTCGGCCTCCCTGCGCGCGGTGATGTCGCGCGCCACCACCGCCAGGCCGATGATCTGCTCCCCGGAGCGGACGGCCGTCACTCGGGCCTCATAGGCCAACACCACACCCGCTGGCGTCGTGTAGTCGGTCTGGTATCCATCCGGCTCGCCGGTGCTCAAGACCCGGTGGAAACACGCGCGCATCGCCGGCCGGAAAGCCTCCGCCACGTGGCTGAAAATCGAAGTGCCAACCACGTCCTCCACTTTCACCCCGGGCGCGGGCCGGTTGATGAACCGGATGGTTGCCTCGCGATCCAGCAACAGGATGGCGTCGGTCGAACTCTCCATGATGGAGCGCAAGGTGGACTCCGCCTGCCGCAGCTCCGCCTCGGCCTCTTTTCGCGCCGTGATGTCGCGCGTGATGCCCAGCAGCGCGGTGACCCGGCCGGCGGCGTCGCGCAAAGGCGTGGCGTGGGTTTCGAGCCAACGACGTCCGCCCCGGAGTCCGATGATCTGGAATTCCAGCGCGCCGCTTTCGCCGTGAAACACGCGCTCGGTCAAGGCGCGGAACGCGGCCCGGTGTGCTTCGACCACCAGTGGATAAACACATTGATTTTGGACCCGGGCGAGCGAGTCGGCCTCGATCATGCGCAGGCCGGCGGGATTCATTTCGAGCAACGAGCCGTCGGCCGCGAGCAATTTCACGCACTCGGGCTCGTTCTCGAAGATCGCCCGGTAGTTCAACTCGGGATTCATGGCTTCCGATGGCAACTTAACAGGAGTACCGCATGAAGGGAAGGGAACAGTATTCCTGGAATCCGGGGGAACTCCGACGCCTCGCCCCAAATAGAGTTCGGCATCCAACGTATCAGGTTGGAGACATGTCGCCGGTATTACTCCCATGCCGGAAAGACGACGCCGGGCTGCTGGCGATTGTGGCGGCCAGCAGCTTTTGTCGCGCGGTCTCATCCGCTTCGGCCGTGGGATTTTGGATCAAAGGGGGCAGGGTCAGACCTCTTACGGTGGCAGCGTGCGGCGGGCAACGCGTCGGCGCTCGGCCAGCAACTGGCTCGCAAGCTGACCTGAAGCCATGGCATCCCATTTGCGTTACAAGGTAGGGCGAGTCACTCCGTGCGCGCCGTCTTCGATGGCAATCATCCCCGGCGTGAGCGCAGTGACACGCCCTACCCACTTTCTGTCGTCGTAACGAGAATTCTTGGTCGCAGATTAACGACTTCACTCGGTCGCCCGACGCAGGCGGAAGAACCGCTGCGCTTCTCCCGGCGCGAGCGGCACGACCACACCATTGGTCGTTCCGAATTGCAACTCCGGCGCGAGGCTCCAATTCGTGTTGCTCAACGAATCCGTGGACTCCAGCACAAATTCCTCGGGGAAGCCCGGCCACGTCAGCGTGAGTTGGTTGCCGAACCGTGCGTCCGGCGCGATGGCCAGCGACGGCACGGGTGTCGGCGGCGTGTTCGTGCCCACAAACAAGATGTCTGCGCCCGTGCCCAACGCGGGCAGGTTCATCTCCACAGGCGTAAAGCTGAAGCCGACTTGAGCCACGGCCACGGTGTAATTGCCGGTGGCCGAGAGATTCGGGAAGGCGAACTGACCGTCCAGGTCAGTTTTGGTATCGTTCGTCGCGCTGCCCGTGAGCAACACGAACGCGTCCACGATGGGATTGCCGTTGGTGTCCACGACCAGTCCGGTGATCTGCGGCAGTGCGGTGTCAATCTGCTCGCCAATCGGGGTACATTTTGAGCAGGGGATGGCAGCAGTTGCAGCCGGGGTGCACGTGCACTTCTACGGGCGGCACTTCCACCGCTGGTTCCCGAACTGGACGCGCGCCGGGCTGGCGACCGGCCGCTATGCGGCGATGGTCACGATCCCGTCCGACTTCTCCGCGGCGGCGACCTCCTACGGCGGGGAGGCCGGCCAGGCGCGGCGGGCGACCATCCGGGTGGAGACC
>WBZT01003224.1_pt1 | contig 10808 bp, 13 predicted proteins | sample 5204241 | NCBI WGS metagenome assembly WBZT01 (sample SAMN12344358, study PRJNA552823) | activated sludge metagenome | biome: Activated sludge suspended growth; feature: Nitrification reactor; material: Wastewater; isolation source: activated sludge from nitrification reactor of wastewater...
CGTCACGGCTACTGGGTGTGCTCGGACGAGGCGTACTGCGACCTGTGGTTCGAGACCGGCCCGCCGCCGTCGCTGCTCGAGCACGGGCTCGAGAACGTGTGCGCGCTGTACACGCTCTCCAAGCGCTCGGCGATGACGGGCTACCGCTCCGGCTTCATCGCCGGCGAGCCGCGGCTCATCGACGCGCTGCGCAAGCACCGCCCCAACGTCGGCGCCGCGACGCCCGACTTCATCCAGGACGCCGCCATCGCCGCGTGGAACGACGACGCGCACACGGAGACGCAGCGGGCCAGGTACGGCGCCAAGCGCGACCTGTTCGTGGCCGAGTTCAAGCGGCGCGGCTGGGTCACCGAGGCGAGCGGCGCCACGTTCTACCTGTGGCTCAAGGCCCCGGGCGGCGACGACGTCGCGTTCGTGGAGAAGCTGCTCAAGCTCGGCATCGTCTGCGTGCCCGGCTCGTTCCTCGGGCCCGGCGGCGAGGGCTTCGTGCGCTTCGCGCTCGTGCCGACGCTAGCGCAGTGCCGCGAGGCGATCGCGCGCATGGCGAAGCTGGAGGCGTGAGGTGAGCGACGCGACGCCGAACGACTATCCGCTCGCGCGCTGGCAGGAGACGATCGAGCGCGGCTGGAAGGGCGAGGTCGCGCTCGACGATCCGTCGCTGCGCGGCGCCGTCGAGGGCACCGTCGCGGCGCTCGACGCCGGCGACCTGCGCGTCGCGTCGCCGCCGGCGATCGCGGGCGGCGAGTGGACGACGCACGCGTGGATCAAGGAAGCGATCCTGCTCTACTTCCGCATGCACGTCTCCGAGCCCATGCGCGCGGGCGACCTCGAGTTCTTCGACAAGGTGCCGGTCAAGCACGGGCTCGAGCGCTTCGGCGTGCGCGTGGTGCCGCCCGGCATCGCGCGCTACGGCAGCTTCCTCGAGAAGGGCGTCATCCTGATGCCCGGCTACGTGAACATCGGCGCGCGCGTCGGCGAGGGCACCATGGTCGACACGTGGGCCACCGTCGGCTCGTGCGCGCAGGTCGGCGCGCGCGTGCACCTCTCGGGCGGCGTCGGCATCGGCGGCGTGCTCGAGCCGCCGCAGGCCGCGCCCGTGATCATCGAGGACGACGCGTTCATCGGCTCGCGCTCGATCGTGGTCGAAGGCGTGCGCGTGCGCGCCGGCGCCGTGCTCGGCGCCGGCGTCGTGCTCACCGCGTCGACGCCGATCGTCGACGTGCGCGGCAGCGAAGCGCTCGAACTGCGCGGCGAAGTGCCCGAGCGCGCGGTCGTGATCCCGGGTTTTCGCCCGAAGAAGTTCCCCGCCGGCCCGTTCGGCACGCCGTGCGCGCTCGTGATCGGCACGCGCAGCGAATCGACCGACCGCAAGACGTCGCTCAACGACGCGCTGCGCGAGTTCGGGATCGCGGGGTAGGGGGCGAACATGGGAGCGCTCGCGTGGTGGGGTGTCGGTGCCGGCCTTCTGGCGCTCGTCGCGGGCGCGTTCGGCTGGGGATGGCTTCGCCTTCGACGGAGCGTGGCCGAAGTGACCGCCGCGATCGCCCGGGTCGGCATTGATGACGTTCCCCGGCTCCGCGAGGAGTGCGAGCGCGTGCTGCTCGAGAAGTTCTCGGAACGTCTCTCACTCGATCGCCTCGAGGAGAGCGCCCGGATCCTCAGCCGCCGGATCGACGACGGCTCGCTCAAGAGCGCCTTCGCGAAGGACGACTTCTGGTGGTATTTCGTGCTGCCGGTCGGTGCCTACGTCGGAGAACTCCTCCGCGTGAACGCGGGAGGCGAATGGAAGGACTCCGACGGCGGCGGACTGGAACTCGTCGTGTCGGCCGGTGACGACCACGCCACGACCTTCCCGTTCGATAAGGTGCTGAAGCAGGCGACGGTGGGAGACAAGGGCGACCTGTACGCCTACCTGGTGACCGCGCAGAAGGTCGGCGAGCTACTGCAGAACTGAGCACTTCCGCGATCGTCGGCCAGGGCCGCTACCTCACCCGCACGAACCTTCTCGCCACGTCGGCGCCGTCGGCGCGTACGCGCAGGAAGAACACGCCGCTGCCGGCGTCGCGGCCGTTCGCGTCGCGGCCGTCCCAGACGACCGCGACATCGCCCGTGCGCAATCCCGAGTGGAGCGCGCGCACGAGCCGGCCGCCCGCGTCGTAGACGCCGGCGTCGATCGTCGAGGCGCGCACGAGATGCAGCGTCGCGCGCACGATGCCGTGCGTGGGCGAGGGCGCGGGCGCATCGAGCGTCACGTGCGTGTGCGTGGCCGGCGTGACGCCGCCGGGCCACGTGCCCCACACGTCGGTGAGCGCGCTGTCGAGCGCGGCGTTCGCGAACGGCGCGAGGCCGAGGCCCGCGGTGATCGTGCGCACGACGGTGTAGTGATCGATCGCGCGCGGGGAGACGAAGCCGGGTTTGACGAGCGGGCCGGCGAACACGGTGAGGATCGAATTGTCGCCCGCGTAGTCGTCCTCGTCCCACGTCAGGATCACGAGGCCGTTGGGGCCGACCGCCTGCAGCAGGCCGGGCATCGTCGCCGCGAGCCAGGCGTCGCCGGTCACGGCATCGCAGTCGTGCGTGTTGTGGCAGTTGGTCGGGATCACGAACGCGAGCCGGGGCAGCGCGTGTGCGGCGGTGTCGAGCGCGAACTGCTCGAAGGGTACCTCGCGCGCATGATCGATGTTGTTCCAGTTCGTCCACGGCGCGTGCTTGCGCGAGTACGACTCGCCGTCGTCTGACCAGCACGCGGTGCTGCCGGGCGCGGGCAGGCTTTCCGAGTACGCCTTCCACGAGAGCCCCGCGGCTTCGCACGCGTGGCCGAGGTTCTCGCTCGTGTAGGGCACGCCGGCGGGCGGGCACGCGTCGTCGACGACGTCCATCGTGGAGGCGCCCCACAACGCGAGGTAGTTCGGCTGCGACGGGTGCGTGACCGCGTGGCTGTTCGCACAGCGCGCGGACGCGGCGGCGAGGCTCGCGGTGTACGGCTGCGCGAGCGCCTGGGCGACGTCGTGGTTCTCCATCACGACGACGATCACGTGCTCGAGCGTCGGCACGCCTTCGTCGGCGACAGCGGGGCAGGCGAGGGCGGCCGTGAACGCGAGCGGCAGGAGCAGGAGCAGCGGGAAGGCGCGGCGCATGTGGGGCTCGATCCGGGGTGGGACGACCGTTTCGCGTGAATCGTGCGCGTCCGAGCTTGCGTGATCACGCACGCGCGGTCCACACGCGAATCGGGTGCGCGTCGCCGCGTCCGCCGCACGTTCGGCGCGCCTTGACCGGCCTTCGCGCGGCCTCCTATCCTCCCGCCCGGCGTGACCTTCCGTGTGACCTCCATGCGGCATCGAACGCCTTCGGAGGCAATACCTTGGCGACCATTCGGCTCGAAGGCCTCTCGGTGTTCGGACACCACGGCGCGCGCCCGTACGAGAAGGAGGCGGGACAGCGCCTCGAAGTCGATCTGGTGCTGGAGCCGGTGTCGGACCTCGGCGAGACGAGCGACCGGCTCGCGGACACGATCGACTACGATCGGCTCTACCAGCTCGTGCGCGAGGTGGTCGAGGGCAAGAGCTTCCACCTGCTCGAGGCACTGGCGCGCACGACCGCCGACACGATCCTCGAACGGTTCCCGATCCGGCGCGCCACGGTGCGCATCGCCAAACAGAACCTCGGCTGGACGACCGGCGGTCGCGCGGTGATCGAAGTGACGCGGGAGCGGCCGGCGTGAAGGTCTACCTGGGTCTGGGCTCCAACCTCGGCGAGCGCGAGAGCATGATCCGGCAGGCGCTGGAAGCGCTCTCGCAGCTGCCCGACACGGAGCTGGTGCGCGCGTCGAGTCTCTACGACACGGAGCCGGTCGGCGACGTGGACCAGCCCAACTTCCTCAACGCCGTCGCCGAGCTGGACACGGAGCTGTCGCCGGAGCAGTTGCTGTGGAACCTGCAGCTGATCGAGAAGCGCCTCGGGCGCGAACGCACGCGGCGCTGGGGGCCGCGCACGATCGACCTCGACCTGCTGCTGTACGGCGACGAGGTCATCGAGGAGGACGCGCTGCGGGTTCCGCATCCGGAGCTGACGCGGCGCGCGTTCGTGCTGGTGCCGCTCGTGGAGCTCGAGCCGACGCTCGTGCACCCGGGCACCGGCGAGACGATGCTCACCCACCTGTCGCGGCTGGGCGCGCGACCGCCGCTCAAGCGCGGCACACGACTCTGGAACTGAGCGCCGCGTGAGCGAGAACCGCTACCTCGTCATCGAAGGAGTCATCGGGGCGGGCAAGACGAGCCTGTCGCGCATGCTCTCGGAACGCCTGTCCGCGCAGCTGGTGCTGGAGGAGGTCGAGGAGAATCCGTTCCTCAAGGACTTCTACCGCGACCGCGCGCGGTTCGCGTTCCAGACGCAGATGCACTTCCTCTTCAGCCGCTACCAGCAGCAGCGCGACCTGAAGCAGACCGACCTCTTCAGCGACAAGCTGATCGCCGACTACCTGTTCCAGAAGGACCGCATCTTCGCGAGCCTGAACCTCGTCGATCGCGAACTCGCGCTGTACGAGCGGCTCGTGACGTGGCTGGAGCTGGACGTGGTGAAGCCGGACATCGTCGTCTACCTGCAGGCGCACCCGGACACGCTGATGGAGCGCATCGCGAAGCGGAACCGGCCGTTCGAGCGCGACATGGACAAGGACTACATCGTCCGGCTCAACGACGCCTACAATCACTACTTCTTCCACTACACGGACACGCCGCTGCTCGTGGTGAACACGAACAAGATCGACTTCGTGAACGAGCCGGACGACTACGAGGACCTGGTCAAGCGCATCCTGTCGCACCGGCAGGGGACGATGTACTACACGCCGATCGAGAAGGGACGGACGACATGAGCACCGAACGCACCGCCGGCCGCACGAGCCGGGCCAAGATCACGGCCCCGGCGATCGTCGACATGAAGCGCCGCGGCGAGGTGATCACGGTCCTGACGGCGTACGACTTCCCGACCGCGCGGCTCGCCGACCAGGCGGGCGTCGAGGTGCTGCTCGTGGGCGATTCGCTCGGCACCGTGGTGCTCGGCTACGAGAGCACGCTGCCGGTGACGATGGAGGACATGCTCCACCACACGCGCGCCGTGACGCGCGCGAAGCCGAGCGCGATGGTGGTCGGCGACCTGCCGTTCATGTCGTACCAGGTCAGCGCCGAGCAGGCGGTCGCCAACGCCGGCCGCTTCGTGCAGGAGGCCGGCGCCGACGCCGTGAAGCTCGAGGGCGGGGAGCGCAACGCCGACGCGGTGCACCGCATCGTGGCCGCGGGCATTCCCGTGATGGGCCACCTCGGGCTGACGCCGCAGTCCGTGCTCGCCTTCGGCGGCTACAAGGTGCAGGCGCGCGGCGAGGCCGACCAGGAGCGGTTGCTGCGCGAGGCGAAGGCGCTCGAGTCCGCGGGCTGCTTCGCGATCGTGCTCGAGGGCATTCCCGCCAAGCTCGGCGCGATCGTCTCGCGCGAGCTGACCGTGCCGACGATCGGCATCGGCGCCGGCGTGGGCTGCGATGGGCAGGTGCTCGTGTCGCACGACATGCTCGGGCTCTACCACGGCAAGACCGCGAAGTTCGTGCGCCGCTACGCCGGGCTGGGCGAGGCGACGCGCGACGCGTTCGCGCGCTACGTGGCCGACGTGAAGGCCCGCCGCTTCCCGGGCGAGGCGGAGTCCTACTGACGTGGCGTCGCACCCCGCGCGGGTGATGCACCGCGTGCGCACCGTGGCCGCGCTGCGCAAGGCGCTGGCGACGGCGCGCGCGAAGGGACGCACGATCGCGTTCGTGCCGACGATGGGCGCGATCCACGAGGGCCACCTCTCGCTGGTGCGGCGCGCGCGCCGCGCGGCCGACATCGTGGTCGCGAGCATCTTCGTCAATCCGCTCCAGTTCGGGCCCACCGAGGACTTCGCGCGCTACCCGCGCCCGGTGCACGACGATCGCGCGAAGTTCGCGGCGGCCGGCGTCGATCTGCTCTGGGAGCCGGCGATCGCCGAGATCTACCCGAGCGGCGACCGCACGCGCGTGCGCGTCGACGGCCTCACGAACGGACTCGAGGGCGCCGCGCGGCCCGGGCACTTCGAGGGCGTGACCACCGTGGTGATGCGGCTGCTGCATGCGGTGGAGCCGCACGTGCTGTGGCTCGGGCAGAAGGACGCGCAGCAGGCGACGGTGCTCGAGCGGATGTGCCGCGACCTGCTCGTGCCGGTGCGCGTGAAGCGCGGTGCGACGGTGCGCGAGAAGGACGGGCTCGCGATGAGCTCGCGCAACGTCTACCTCGGGCGCGAGGAGCGAGCGCAGGCCGTGGCGCTGTGGCTGGGGCTGCGGGCGGCGCGCGTGAAGCTCGCCGCGGGCGAACGCTCGGCGGCGCGCGTGATCGCTGCCGTGCGCGGCGTGTGGGAGCGCTACCCGCTCGTGCGCGAGGACTACATCGCCGTCGTCGACGCCGGCACCATGGAGCCATTGCGCACCGTCCGCGGACGCGTGCTCGTGGCCGTGGCCGCGCGCGTCGGCCCGGCGCGACTGATCGACAACCTCGAATGGAGTGGCCGATGAGCCGAACGTCACACCCCGACGTCGCCGCGCTGGTGCTCGCCGCCGGCATGGGCAAGCGCATGAACAGCGATCTCGCGAAGGTCCTGCACCCGATGGCGGGCCGGCCGCTGCTCGGCCACGTGCTCGACACGCTCGATGGGCTCGGTGTCGGCCGCAAGGTCGTCGTGATCGGCCACCAGCGCGAGAAGGTGCGCGCGGCGTTCGCGGACCGCAGCGACCTCGAGTGGGCGGTGCAGGCCGAGCAGCGCGGCACGGGACACGCGTGCATGATGGCCGAGCCGTCGCTGGGCGACTTCGGCGGCACGCTGCTCGTCGTGTGCGGCGACACGCCGCTGCTGACCGTGAAGACGCTCGACGAACTGCTGCGCGGCCACGAGGCCTCGGGCGCAGCGGTGACGGTGCTCAGCATGCGGCTGCCCGATCCGAAGGGCTACGGCCGCATCGTGCGCACGCCGGACGGCGCGGGCATCGAGCGCATCGTCGAGGAGAAGGACGCGACCGACGTGCAGCGCACGATCGACGAGGTCAACTCGGGCATCTACGCCTTCTCCTACCCGGCGCTCACGTCCGTGCTCTCGAGCCTGACCGCGACCAACGCGCAGGGCGAGTACTACCTCACCGACACCGTGTCGCTGCTGCAGGCCCGCGGCCAGCGCGCCGCGGTCGTGTGCGCGGCGGACCATCGCGAGCTGCTCGGCATCAACACGGTCGACCAGCTCGCCGAGGCCGAAGCGGTGTGGCTCGCGATGAAGCGCGGAGCGGCGTCGTGAGTCCGCGCGCGCGCGCCGGCCTCGACCGGCTCTGGGCGCCGTGGCGCATGACGTACATCCGCAAGGCGAGCGAGCCGGCGGGCTGCCTCTTCTGCCGCGTGGGCCAGGCGCGCGCCGACAAGCGCGACCTCGTGCTCGCGCGCACGCCGCACGCGCTGCTGATGCTCAACCGCTTCCCGTACAACCCGGCGCACCTGATGGTCGCGGTGAAGCGGCACGCGGCGCAGTTCCACGCGCTCACGGCCGAGGAGCGGACCGAGCTGCTCGAGCTGACGGCGCTCGCCGAGCGCGCGCTTGCGGCCGAGTACGCGCCGCACGGCGTCAACTACGGGCTCAACGTCGGCCGCGTCGCCGGCGCCGGGTTCCCCGGGCACCTGCACCTGCACCTCGTGCCGCGCTGGGACGGCGACACGAACTTCATGCCGACGGTGGCCGAGACGCGCGTGCTCCCCGAGTCGCTGACGCGGACGTGGACGCGCCTCAAGCGGGCGATCGCCGAGCTCGAGCGGCCGCGCGGCCGGAAGCGGCGTGGCGCGTAAGCGGATCGACGGGGGAGCGATCGCGATCGGCGTGCTCGCCGTGATCGTGCTCGCGCTCGTCGGCTCGTGGGCGTGGAGCCGTTTCGCGCCGATGCGCCCGGTCCACGGCAACCGGCCCGCCCGGATCGTGCGCGTGCAGATCCTCAACGGCTCGGGAGAGCCCGGTATCGGGACGCGGGTCGCGTCGTACCTGCGCGACGGCGGCTACCGCGTGGTCGAGGTCCGGAATGCCGACCGGTCGGACTACTTCGCGTCCATGGTCGTGGCCCGCCGGAGCGAGCTTTCCTTGGCCCGTGAAGTAGCGCATTATCTCGGCGGGCCGCCCCTGGTACAGCAGGCTTGGCAGGGCGATCTGGCGGACGTCTCGGTGGTCATCGGGACGGATCGCAGCCGGCTCCGCATCGAGCCGTGACGTTCGGATTCAACACGAGGAGGCGTGGTGTTCGGTCTGGGAACTGGCGAGACGATGGTCATCGTGCTGCTGATCGTCCTGTTGCTCTGGGGACCTTCGCAGCTGCCGAAGGTGGCGAGAGGCTTCGGCCAGGCCATCCGTGAGTTCAAGAAGGCGCAGCGGGAGATCACCGACGAGCTCCAGCGCGAAGAGCCCGAGAACTCCACGAAGCGCCCCACCGAGAACAAGCCGCTCAACTGAAGCGGTGGCTCGGAGGCTTCGCGCGGCCCTACGCGCGCGACGGCCGGGCGCACGGCACGAAACGACGACGGCGCGGAACCCACCGGGTTCCGCGCCGTCGTTGCGTTGCGGGCGACTACTGGCCGTAGGCGCTGCGCGCGTCGACGATCGTGGCCTTCTGCCGCAGCAGCGACAGCATGCCGTTGACCACCGCGCCCTGGCGGCGGTTGATCAGCTCGCTCGTCAGCTGCTGACGCATCTGCTGGTTGTTCCACAGCGAGTCGGGCGGCGCCACGACGCCCATCACCCGGCCGAAGTACCAGCCGACCGACGTGCGGATCGGGCCGATCACCTGGCCCGGCTGCGCGGCGAGCAGCGCGCCGACGAACTCCGGAGCGCGCGAGATGCGCGGGTCGGGCTGGCCCACCGAGAACGTCATCGGCATCGACTGCAGGCCGGCGGCCGCGGCCGCGGCTTCGAGCGTCTGGCCCGAGTGCAGCGCCGACGCGACCTGGTCGGCACGCGGCTTGGAAAGCTCGACCCGCTTGTCGAAGTCGGCGATCAGCTTGAGCTGGTCGGCCACGTCGGCCCGCGAGGGCACGCCGGCCGGGAGCTGCACCGCGACCTGCGCGATCACGAACTCGTCGGGGCTCTGGAAGACGGGGCTCACTTCGCCCTTCTTGTGCGCCACGCCCCAGTCCGCCGCGTCGGGCGTGCCGTAGAGCTGCGGCGGGATGTTGTCGAGGTCGAAGAACGCGGTGCGCGTGGTCGACAGGCCCTTCTCCGACGCTGCGCGGCTGAGGCCGACGCTCTTGGCGCGCTTGGCCAGGTCGGCGATGCGCTGGTACTGCGCGCGCAGCGAGTCGGCGTTCGTGTGCACCTTCACGGTGATCTGCGCGAGCTTGACCGTGCCCGCGGGCGCGTTGCGAGCCGTCGAGTCCACCGCCGGGTCGAGGATGCGGAAGATCATGATCGTCCCGCCCTCGCGCATCGGGGGCAGGATGTCGCCGGGCCTGTGCGACGCGATCTGCTGGCCCGCAGGACCCATCTGCGCCGGGTCGAGGAAACGATCGATCACGCCGCCGTTCTCGGCGTTCAAACCTTCCGAGTAGTCCTTGCAGAGCTGCGCGTAGCTCTCGCCACCCAGCGCACGCTGGTAGAGGCCGTTCGCGACGTCGCTCGCGGTCTTGATTTCCTCCTCGGTGTAGCGCACGGGGATCGCGAGCATCTCGAGCTGCGTGCGGGCGGGGGAGGCGAGCAGATTCTTGTACTTGTCGTAGGCGCGCTGCAGGTCGGCGTCGGAGCCCGAGCTGCTGCCCGTGTCCGCCGGCGGCACCATCACGACGACGGCCGTCGCCCGCTGGAAGCGGTCGACGAACGCCTCGCGCAACTCGCCCTCGGAGAACTTGACCGACGTGAGCAGGACTTCCTGGAGCTTCTTGCCCGGACCGTCGACGCGGACCTGGTCCTCGAACGCGGCCCAATCGTTGCCCGGATTGCGCAGCGCGGCGGCGTACTTCGCCGGATCGAACTTGCCGTCCGTCTGGAACGCCGGGGCGCTCACGATCACGGCCGGCGGATCGTTCAGCATCGCCGCGATGACGTCGTTGTCGGTCACCGAGATGCCGGCCTGCTTGCCCGCCTGGACGAGCAGGCGCGTGTTCACGAGCTGGCGCCACGCCTGCTGCTCGACGGCGCGCAGGTCGCGGTCGACGGGGTCGGTGCCGAAACGCTGGCGGTAGCGCTCCTTCTCGGTCGCGAGCGCCGTCTGCCACATCTCGCGCGTGACCTTGTCGCCGTTGATCGAGCCGTAGGTGCCCGACTGACGCATGGCCCACGACGGGTCGCGGCCGACGCCGCCGAAGAAGCTGAACCCGATCAGGAACGTGAACACGGTGGCGATCGTGATGACCCACCAGATCATCTTGGTGCGCTTGTTACCGGAGCGCAGGTAACCCAGCATGCGCGACTCCCGACGGAACGAAGGGACGGTTGATACGGCAGGAATGAGGGCGGGAAGTCTACCAGCCTGCGCGTGGGGCGCACAAACGCGCCGAGGTCCTGCGCCGAGGTCCTGCGACCGCTCGCCGCTCCGTTCCGCCGAGCATTTCGACGCCGCGGGCGAAAAGCGACCGCAGGCGCGCAAACGGCGATTGCGACGCGCGAGAGGTGTGTGCTAACCCTTGCGAAAGGCAACCACCGCTGACGGACCGGCGAAGGCCCTGCGGCGCCCGAGGGGCGACGCGGGGGGCGAGCGCGGCCCCGGCGTCCAAGGACGGCACCCGTGCGCACCGACG
>WBZT01003225.1_pt1 | contig 10808 bp, 6 predicted proteins | sample 5204241 | NCBI WGS metagenome assembly WBZT01 (sample SAMN12344358, study PRJNA552823) | activated sludge metagenome | biome: Activated sludge suspended growth; feature: Nitrification reactor; material: Wastewater; isolation source: activated sludge from nitrification reactor of wastewater treatment...
GTCGGAGCCATCGGTCACGCGGTACGGCTCGTTGTCGCCGACGACGACGCCGCGCTCCTCGGACAGCGCGTCCAAGAGCGCGGCCGCGAGCCGCCGATCGCGCCCGTACATCACGCCGAAATGCCACGGTCGCGCCTTGCCATGGAGAGAAGGGGTGAAGCTGTGCACGGCCACGATCGCGCTCCTTCGACCGCGCGCGTCCCGATCTGCGAGCGTCCTCTCGATCGCGCGATGATATGGCCAGAAGAGCTCCTCCCTCCGCGCCGCCTTCTCCTCGTCCGAGAGCCCGACGTTCCCCGGCACCGGCACCTCGCACGTCACCTCCGGGATGCTCGTCGGCGATTCGAATGGGCGGTTCGCGTCGATGACCAGGCGCGAGTAACCGGAGAGGACGAGGGGCGCGTCGAGCCGCTCCGAGAGGAGCCGCGCGAGGTGGGCCGCGCCGATGTCCCACGCGATGTGATCCTCGAGCTCCTCGTCGGAGAGCCCCATCGTCCCCACCGCGCGCGGCCTTCGATTCGAGGCGTGATCGCAGGTGAGAAAGAACGGCGACGTCCCCTCCGCGCGCACGATCTCGAGCGCGGGCGGCTCGTCCGGATGAAGAAGAATCATGGGCGGCACCCTAATCCGAGATCGATGCGCTTCGGAAACAGACGTGCGCGCTGTGTTTTCCGCTCGCCGCTCGGGCCAGAGAGTCCTCGCTCGCCTCCGGCTCGCTGCGGCGAGAGTCGACGGAGGAACCGTCGCCTCTCGGGGTCCGTTTGAGTTGGGAGGGGCGCGCGGCTCTGCTTCGAGCCTGGACCTAGCTCCCCAATCGCATCCGTGCTCTTCATCATCGCGTGCCGGACGTCGTCGTGATCGGTTCGGGCCCGAACGGGCTCGTCGCAGCGTGCGTGCTCGCTCGGGCGGGCCTCGAGGTCGTCGTCTTGGAGGGCAGCGACCGCCCCGGCGGCGCGGCCTGGACGGTCGAGAGCACGCTCCCGGGATTCCGTCACGACGTGGGGGCGGCGTTCTTCCCGTTCGGCCAGCTCTCGCCCGCGTTCAAAGCCCTCCGCATGGAAGGCGCGGGCCTCTCGTTCCTCCACGCGCCCATCGACAGCGCCCACCCCGCGCGGGACGGGAGCTGCGGCGTGCTCGCGCGCGATCTCGCTCGCTCCGACGAGCTGCTCGGAGAAGACGGCCCCGCCCTGCGCGACTGGGTCGAGTGGTGGCGCGAGGTCGAGCCGCGCATCTTGCCCGTGCTGCTCTCGACGCTCCCTCCCGTGCGCGAGGCGCTCAAGATCCCGCCCCTCGCCCTCGCGCGCTTCGCGCGGGTCGGGGTCGCGAGCGGCCGCGGCTTCGCCTCGAGCGTCTTCCAGACGGAGGCGGCGCGGCGGATGTTCCCTGCCCTCGCGCTCCACACCGACGTCGCCCCGAGCGATCCGCTGGGGGCGATCGTGGGCTTCATGCTCGCGATGACGTCGACGACGGGTGGCTTCGCGATCCCCGAGGGAGGGGCGCTTTCGATCACGAACGCCCTCCTCGTCCGGCTCGCCCAGGCGCGCGGTCGGGTCGAGCTCGGGGCGCGCGTCGAGCGCATCGACGTCGAGGGAGGCAAGGTCGTCGGGGTTCGCGCGCGCGGCCTCGGGACGATCGAAGCGAAGGTCGGCGTCGTGGCCGCGACGGCCGCCCCGACCCTCTATTTGAAGCTGCTCTCACCCTCGGTGGTGCCATCCCCCGTCATCGACAAGATGCGCGCGTTCCGGCGAGGCTTCGGCACCTTCAAGATGGACTGGGCCCTCGATGGCCCGGTCCCTTGGACGTCGGAGCCCTGTCGCGAGGCCGCCGTCGTCCACACCGGCGAGGGCCTCGACGATCTCGATCGCTTCGCGGGCGAGGTGCGGTCGGGAGAGCTGCCGCGCGATCCGTACCTCGTGATCGGACAGCAGACGCTGGTCGATCCTTCGCGCGCCCCCGCCGGCAAGCACACCCTCTGGGCCTACTCGCGCGTCCCGGGCGAGCTCGCGGGCGGCCACACCGACGAGGTGAAGAGGGCCTTCGCGGGCCGCATCGAGGCCCGCATCGAAGGGCTCGCGCCGGGCTTCAAGGAGCGCATCCTCGGCCGCGCGATCGTGAGCCCCGCCGATCTCGAGGCGATGGACGAGAACCTCCTCGGAGGCGATCTCGGCGGCGGGACCGCGGACATCAAGAACCAGCTCTTTCTGCGGCCGGTGTTCCCGTACTACCGCTACCGCACCCCCGTGCGCGGCCTCTACCTCGGATCGAGCTATGCCCATCCGGGAGCGGGCGTGCACGGGATGTGTGGATACAACGCCGCGCACGCCCTCCTCGAAGATCGTCGCTAGCAGTGTGCTGAAAAAAGGGGTCGTCAGGCCACTGGGTGGGCAGTTGCTGCTCTTTCACCCCCCAGCCCCCCTCGCGTAGCGAGGGGGGAGTCAGCGCTCTGGGTTGTGCACAGCACCTTGACCCGGCCGCGCGCGGAGGAGAGAGGCCCAAGGCGAGCTCGCTGCGACCGCTCACGCGACGACCAGCCGTGCCCTCCGACGGATCTCCCCCCTCGCACAGCGAGGGAGCCGGGGGGTGAATTGGCAGCCACGCCGGTGCCGAGAGGCATGACGCCGACTATTTCACCACCTGCTAGCTGGCTTCCGGGCCTTTGCGCCACGCGCGGATCGTCGCCGCGACCGCCTCCGGGACGAAGCCTATCTGCTCCGCGATCACCTTCGCGGGGGCGGAGTAGCCGAAGTGATCGAAGCCGATGGTGAGGCCTCGCTCTCCGACCACGGCGCGCCACGGCGTGGAGATGCCGAGCTCGAGCGAGACCTTGGGAAGGCTCGCGGGGAGGATCGATTCGCGCACGTCGGCGGGCTGGCGGAGGAACGCCTCGAGGCACGGCATCGACACCACGCGCACGCGCTCGCCCTTGCCTTCGAGGACCTTCTTCGTCTGGACCGCGAGCGAGACCTCGGAGCCGGTCGCGATGATGGCGAGGGTCGGCTCGGACGCGTCGGCGAGGACGTATCCGCCGCGCAGCATCGCCTTCGGATCGAAGTCGCTCGCGCGCTCGAGGACGGGGACGTTCTGGCGGGTGAGGGCGAGGACGGTGGGGCCCTTGTCGCGAGCGACGGCGTGGGCCCACGCCGCCGCGCACTCGAGGGGATCCGCCGGACGCACGACGTCGACGTTGGGGATGATGCGCATCGCCCAGAGGTGCTCCACCGGCTGATGGGTCGGCCCGTCCTCGCCGAGGTAGAGCGAGTCGTGGGTGAATACGAAGATGCTCCTCAGGTGCGAGATCGCGGCGAGGCGGATCGTCGGGCGCATGTAGTCGGAGAAGACGAGGAACGTCGAACCGAAGGGGATGAAGCCCTCGGTGGCGGCGATGCCGTTCACGATCGAGCCCATGCCGTGCTCGCGGATCCCGAAGTGGAGGTTGCGCCCCGCGAACTCCCCTCGCTTGATGGCCGGGGATTTCTCGATGTACGTCTTCGTCGAGGGGTTCAGATCGGCGGAGCCGCCGACGAGGGACGGCACGAGGGCGGCCACCCGCTGCTCGACGATGCCGGAGGAGACGCGGGTCGCTGCTTCTTTTTTCGGAGCGGCGGCGACGAGCTCGGCGAGGAGGTTCTCGGGGACGGAGACGGTGAGCTGATCCTCGAAGGCGCGGGCCGCGTCCGGCTCCGCCTTCTTCAAGGACGCGAGCTCGCGCTCCCACGCCTCGCGCGACGTGCGGCCCTCCTTCGCGCGCTCCTTGAACATGCCGTAGACGTCATCGGGTACGTAGAACGTCTTGTCCGCGGGCCAGCCGAGCTTCTCCTTCGCGCCCTTGATCTCCGCTTCCCCGAGGGGCTCACCGTGGGCCTTCGAGGTGTCCTGCTTCGTCGGCGCGCCGATCGCGATGTGGGTCCGCGCGACGATCAGCTTCGGCTTGCCTTGGAGAGCGACCGCCTCGTCGAGGGCCTTGCGGATCTGGTCGTTGTCGTGGCCGTCGATCGTCCACGTCGCCCAGCCGTACGCCTCGTAGCGCTTGGCCACGTCCTCGCTGAAGGCGAGCTCCGTGTCGCCGTCGATCGTGATGTGGTTGTCGTCGTAGAAGAAGATGAGGTTGTCGAGCCCGAGGTGGCCGGCGACGCTGGACGCCTCGCTCGACACGCCTTCCATCAGATCGCCGTCCGACGCGATGCCGAACACGCGCGACCGCACGAGGCCGCGCCGCGGCGAGCGCGCCGCTCGCATCTTGAGCGCGATCGCCATCCCGACCGCGTTGGAGATGCCTTGCCCGAGGGGGCCCGTCGTCGTCTCCACGCCGGGGGTGATGTGGAGCTCCGGATGGCCGGGCGTCTTCGATCCCCACTGGCGGAAGTGCTTCAGGTCGTCGAGCGTCACCTCGTAGCCGGAGAGGTGGAGCATCGAATAGAGGAGCATCGACGCGTGGCCGCACGAGAGGACGAAGCGATCGCGATCCGGCCAACCAGGATGCTCGGGGTCGTAGCGCAGGTGGCGCATCCAGATCTCGAGCGCGATCTGGGCGAGGGCCATCGGAGTCCCCGGGTGTCCCGAGTTGGCCTTCTCCACGCCGTCCACCGCGAGCATCCGGATCGTCGCGACGGCCTTCTGGGTCGAATCGGGATCGAGCGTCGTCATGCGTACGGAGTAGGCCACTTCGGGCCCGTACGCTCTAGAAAAAACCGAAGGCGAAATGCCTCAGAGGTTGGCGGCGTGGGCCGGTCGCGCCCGCGACGGAGGGGGCGGCTCGAGGGTCGTCGCCGACTCCCCCTGGAACGCGGCGAGCACGTCGTGGGCCGAGGGCGGCTCGATCACTTCGTATCCCCGCGCCTCCGCGAGGAGGTTGAACCGACGCTGCAGGAAGCCTGGGATCACGAGCGCGAAGGTCCGCGCGAGGCGGTTCTGATCGTCGAGGGTGCGGAGCATCGCCTGGTACGTGTCCTCGCCGTACGTCGCCCGGAACGCGGCCGCTTGCTCGGGTCGGGCGACCCAGCTCATGACCCCGGCGCGATCCGCCTCGGGGTGGAACTGCACCGCCTCGACCCCGCCCCCGAAGTCGAACCCGAGCAGACCGCGGCCCTTCGAGTGCCCGTCGCGGCTCTCCTGGGCGAGGAGCCCGCCGCCGAGCTCGGCCACGCGCTTCTCGTTCACGTTCACCGCCTCCCAGTTCCGATGCTCGAACGCGAAGAGGCGATCCTTGAAGGCGGAGAGGAGCGGGTGCTTCTGCCCGAACGACGTCGTGTAGATCGGCATCACCCCGAACTTGCGGCTGTCGCGCGTCGACACCTCTGCCACCCCGAAGTGCCGAACGAGCAGCTCATAGGTGTAGCAAACGCCGAAGAGGCTCTTCTGATCTTCGTCGGTGCGGCGGGAGGCGGTCGCGACCCAATCCGAGAAGGAGCCGAAGTCGGCGAACCACGGCTCCGCGTCGCCGTCGTAGGGCGAGCCCGGCCCGCCGGAGCCCACGTAGATGTCGCAGTCGCGGGGGATGAGGGTGTTCGTGTCGCGGGGGGAGACCTCGACGACGCGGCAGGCGAGCGTCGGGTTCTTCAAGCGGACCCGGTCGAAGAACGACGTGACGATGCCGCGGAAGCAACGCATGGCCTGGTTGACGTGGCCCGCGTTCATGTCGATGAGGCACACGGAGAGCTCGCGTTGCGAGCTGGGCGCGTTGGAGCGCGGCCGTTCGGCAGCAGGGTCCCCGGAAGGCGCGGCGCCGTTCGAAGGCGCCCCGTTGGTGGATGCGGAGCTCGTGGGGGAATGCGGCATCGGGTCGAGCGGTCCCATCGGTGTGCTGCAGGCCCGAACCTCGCGCCTGGAGTCTCCTTCGGCCCAGCGGAGCAAGAGACGGGCCGAAGCAGGTCCGCACGCGAGGCCTTCGTCGTCTGACATGGGCCTTGGGGTGCTGAAACGCCGGCGACGAGAAGCACCGCCGGATACGAAAGCGGGCTCACGCCCGGCGATCCTAGGTACCACATCGCCACGTTCGACGGCCCAGATTTCTCACGCCCCCCCGGCGCGTGACGCAAACTTGAAGTCTCCGAGCTTTGGGGCGATGAGGCGTCGAGCTTGAGTGAGAAAGCGGACGCTTCGGTGACGTCGGCTCCGGCGGTCGCAGAGAAAGGACGCGGCGGACGCGGCGGCGCCGCGCTCGTCTCGATCGGGATCCTCGCGTCCCGCTTCGTCGGTCTCGCTCGGCAGAAGGTCATCGCCCACTACCTCGGAACCGGCGAGGCGGCTGACGCCGTCGCGGCCGCGTTCCGGGTGGGCAACATCGCGCAGAATCTCCTCGGCGAAGGGACGCTCAGCGCGTCGTTCGTCCCGATCTACGCGAAGCTCCGGCTCGAGGGAGACGCGCGCGCGGCGCGCTTCGCCCGTGCTGCGCTCGGCGCCCTCCTCGTCCTCGTCGTGACCCTGAGCGTCCTCGGGGCGCTGTTCGCGCCCGCGCTCACGGGCCTCATCGCAGCCGGCTTCCACGGGCACAAGCGGGCGTTCACCGCGGAGCTCGTCCGCATCCTCTTCCCGATGACCGGGATCCTTGTCCTGTCCGCTTGGTCGCTCGGGGTCCTCACCGCCCATCGGCGCTTCTTGCTCCCGTACATCGCGCCCGTCGTGTGGAGCGTGGCGCAGATCGTAGCCGTCGTCGCCGCCGCGCACCTCGCCGGCCGCGGCGAAGAAGATCTCGCGCGCGCGGTGACGTGGGGAGCGTGCGCGGGCGCGGTCCTCCAGCTCGGCCTGATGCTGGTGCCGGTGCGGAGGCTCGTGGGGTCGGTGGCCCCGGTTCTCGATCTACATACCGAAGGGCTTCGCGATGCGATGGTCCGCTTCCCCACCGCGCTCGCCGCCCGCGGTGTCATCCAAATCTCGGGCCTCATCGATCTGGCGATCGTGAGCTTCCTCGGGCCGGGCGCGAACGCGACCTTCCAGTTCGCGCAGACGCTCTATCTCCTCCCGATGTCGGTGCTCGGCACCGGGGAGGCGGCCGCCTCGCTCCCGGACCTCTCGGAGCAGAGCGTCGATTCGCCGGAAGCCCGACACCGCATCGTCAAAGGGCTGACGACGCTCCTCTCGCGCGTGTTCGTCCTCTCGCTCGCGGCGGCGGCGATGTTCCTGTTCTTCGGGGTCGAGGTCACGACCCTCCCCCTCCGGGGCGGGAAGTTCACGGGCTCTTCGACCCAGGACGTCGCCGCCGTCCTCTCCGCGTACGCGCTCGGCCTCCCCGCGAACGCGGCCTCGCGCATCCTCGGCACCGCGCTCTTCGCGCGGGGCGACACCCGACGCCCCGCGCTCTACGCCCTCGTTCGGGTGATCGTGAGCACGGGGGTGTCGCTCGCCCTCATGCGTCGCTTCGGGGTGCCGGGCGTGGTCGTGGGGGCCGCCGTCGCCGCCTGGGTCGAGCTCGTCCTCATCGCGCGAGGCGTGCTCCGCACCTACGGCGCCACCGGCTTGTCGGGGGTCCCCTTCGTGCGGGTCGTCCTCGCCGCGGCCGCGCCGGTCGCGGTCGGCTTGCCGGTCCAGGCGCTCCTCGCGCGCACCTCCGTGGGCCCGTTCCTTTCGAGCGCGATCGTCCTCGCGGTGGCGGGAGGGACGTTCCTCGTCGCCGCCGAGCTCACGAAGACCCTGAGCGTGCGATCGCTCCTGCGGCGTCGGCGCTGAGCGCTACTGGCAGATGCGGGCGGGGAGCCCCTCGACGTTGGGGGCGGAGGCGCTGGTGCACGAGGACCCTTCGGGGCACAGACCATCGCGCGAGCAGTCGCGGGTGCACGTCCCCCCGTTGCAGTAGCCGAACGCGCAGTCGCGGTGGTGAGCGCACCCCTGACCGACCTCGCTCGCGCCCGCGCCCATGCAGAGCCCGATCGACTGAGAGCCGAGGGTCGCGATGGCGGCGCACGCGTAGCCGAAGGGGCAGCCGCCCTGGAAGCGACAGCTGTCGAGGCACGCGTCTCCCGGCTGCCCGTCCGTCGTGACCGGCGAGCTGCAATTCACTGCCGGGGCGGCGGGTTGCGTGTCGGTTCCGAAGTCGTAGTTGAGGCCGTCGCCGCAGACGTTGACGACGTTGCCGCTCCCGTCGCAGGCCCACTGCGCCGGCGCGTAGCCGCCCGGCAAAGGGCCGTAGACGTCGGCGGGCCGGCGACACGCGCCGTCGCACGTCCAGGTGGGGAGCCCGAGGGCGCGCTGCGGGCATTCGGCGGCGGAGGTGCACCCGAACGTGCAGCCCGAGACGACGAGGCTCGTGTCGCACGCGCTCGCGGAGACGCACTGGCTCGTGTCGGCGGCGCAGTCGGCCTCGACCCGGACGCACACGTTCGACCCCGCCACGAACATGCAGCCGTAGCCGTTCGGGCAATCGGCCCCGCTCGAGCATGCGGAAGTGCAGTAATTGAGCGGGGACAAGCACGCGAAATTACACTGCCCGGTGCCGGTGCACGGCTTGCCCACGTCGCTCGCCGCGCAGTAGCTCTCCGCCCCGATCGTCTCGCACCGGAAGCCGGAGGCGCATTGAGCGTTCGAGCTGCAGCTCTGGGTGCACCGCTTTTGGGCAGAGCCCACGCGCGTCGGCCTGCACATTCCGGAGTCGCACGAGCCATCGCTCGAGCAGAGGGTGAGGATCGCGTCGCCGCCGGGAGGCGCGCCTCCCATGGAGCTCGTGGTCGTGACGTCGGTGGTGGTCGTGGTCGGGCCCGCGCCGCCGTTCGAGGGCGAGCCCCCGGTCGAGGGGGCGCCTCCCGATGCGCCCGCGCCACCTTCACCCGAGCCGCCGGAAGGAGCGCCGCCGCCAGACCCGAACTCGCACTGGCCGATCGCGTTGCAGACATAGCCCTTCGGGCAGTCCTTCGCGGAGTCGACGCAGTCCTGCTTGCAGGTGCCGTCGCTGCAGTAGCCGCGGAGACAGTCGCTGTTGAACGAGCAGGTCTCGCCGCTCGTCGCGCACGCGCCGAACAGGCCCGTGGAGGTGGAGAGGGAGAGGGCGACGAAGGCCCACAGGTGCGATCGAGCGCGGCGGGATCGAGAAGGAAGCATGGTTCGCGCGACCATCGAGCCTATCACACGAGCGGCGCGGTCATCCGCGCGAGCGCGGCGCGCGTCCGGTTTGTTGGCCCTTGTCTCCATCGTGAGGCAACGGTCCGCGCATGCGTCCCCTCACCCACCCCTGCGAGCCGCACCCCATCGAGAAGGCGCGCGCCCGGCGCCCGCTCGCGCTCGGCCTGATCGCCCTTTCGCTGCTCGGGGGCGCCTCATGCAAAGGGGCGCGCGCGGACCTGAAGCTCTCGAAGACGGCGCAGGCCACCGAGGGTGACATCGCCGTCGAGAACGTGCCGGTCCCTCCCGAGAACGGGCCCAAGCTCGTCGCCTTGAAGGCGGACGTGTTCGTCCTCGAGAAGCCGAAGAAGTCCGCCGCGGCGGTGGGCGTGCTCCGCTTCGGGGCGGCCGTCGCGCGGGCGAAGGAGCCCATTCGAAAGGACCGCGACTGCGAGGGCGGCTACTACCCGGTGCGCCCGCGCGGCTTCGTCTGCGCAGAGGAGGGGATCTCGCTCGCCATGACAGGAGACGCGATCCCGGCGCCGGACACCGCCCGCGCCCTCCCCTACCGATATGCGACCGCCAAGGCGGCCACGCCCCTGTACGCGCGCCCGCCGACGGCGGCCGAGCAGAGCGAGAGCGAGCCCGACTTGAACCGCCACCTCGCGAAGGCGGCGAAGGCGCAAGGCGACACGGCGGCGCTGCGCGCGGGAGCGAACGACGTACCGCTCGACGAGCGTGGCGTCGCGACCGGGCACGCGATGATCGCGCGAGGCGGGGTCGGCGTCGACGACGCCGGCAAGCGGACGCGCGGCTCGTACTTCGACGTGAACACGATCGAGACGCCGCCCGTCCTCGAGTCGCGAAAGAGCGGACCGCTCGTCGCGATGGTCCTGCGCCGCGGCAGCGGCGTCGCCCTCGTCGCGACGACGACAATCGAAGGGCCGGCCGGGCCGCGCAAGTTCGGGATCACCCCCGAGCTGGGCTTCGTCCCCATCGACCGGCTCGATCCTGCCCTCGGCTCGACCTTCGCGGGCATCGACCTCACGAAGGAGAAGGGGCTCCCCGTCGCGTTCTCCCTCCGTCACGGCGTCTGCCCATACGCGCTCTCGAAGGGGAAGGCGAAGCGCCTGGAGGACGAGGAGATCGAGCGCCGCACACCGATCTTCCTCAGCAACCGCTTCCGCACCGTCGACGGCGTCCGCTACGAGGAGGCCGAGGACGGGATGTTCTATCGAGAGAAGGACATCATCAAGATCGTGAAGCGGACGAAGTTCCCCGACTTCGTCCACGAGGGGACGAAGTGGGTCGACGTCTCGCTCGCCCTTCAGACGATGACGCTCTACGAAGGGAAGAAGGCGGTCTACGCGACGCTCGTCTCCACCGGCAAGGACGTCATCGGCGATCCGGCCACGAGCGCATCCACCGTCCAGGGCACCTTCACCGTCCGCCGGAAGGTGTCGACGGGCGCCATCGACTCGCGCGAGGTCGACCAGGCCTTCGACGTGCTCGACGTCCCCTATCAGCTCGACTTCGCCCCCGGCGCCGCCATCGTCGGCTCGTACTTCAGCGAGCCCGCGGGAGAGGCGCGTGGCTTCCACAACGTGACCCTCACCCCCGTCGACGCGCACCGCCTCTACGCGTGGGCGGGACCGGAGATCCCCGCGGGCTTCCGCTGGTACGCGCCCAAGGTGGAGGAGGCGATCACGGTCGTCGTCCGGAAATGACGAAACGCCGCTCGGGACGCTTGGCGCGTCCGCGCAGCGGCGGCTCGAGGAAGC
>WBZT01003226.1_pt1 | contig 10806 bp, 10 predicted proteins | sample 5204241 | NCBI WGS metagenome assembly WBZT01 (sample SAMN12344358, study PRJNA552823) | activated sludge metagenome | biome: Activated sludge suspended growth; feature: Nitrification reactor; material: Wastewater; isolation source: activated sludge from nitrification reactor of wastewater...
TGCGGCCGGTCTGCTCGAACACCGCCGCCAGCCCCTTGAAGCCGACGTCGAGTCCGCCGTGCGCCTCGGGCAGCACGGCCGCCGGCCAGCCGAGCTCGGCGATCTCGCGCCACAGCGCCGGATCGTAGCCCTGCGCATCACGCCGGTCGCGCAGCGCGCGCAGCGCCGCGACCGGCGAGCGCGCCTCGAGGAACTCGTGCGCGCTGTCGCGCAGCATGCGCTGTTCGTCGTCGAGCAGCAGGCTCATCGCAGTGACTCAGGGTTCGTGTGGGACCGGGACGTGCCGGCGTGGGGCGCCACGGGGCGCGCTTCGAGGGCAGGCACGGCGTTCAGCCCGGCAGGCCCAGCACGCGCCGGGCGATCAGGTTGAGCTGGATCTCCGACGAGCCACCGGCGATCGTGTAGACCTTCGTGTACAGCCACAGGCGGCACACGTCGTGCTCTTCGGCCGTGTAGCCGTCGCCTTCCCACGACAGGCCGCGCTGACCCATCACCTGCTGCAGCAGTTCGTACTTGGCCGATTCCTGCTCGGTCTGCACCAGCTTCATGATCGCGCCGAGCGCCGAGACGTCCTGGCGCGCCTGCGCCATCTCGTGCATGCGGCGCGTGGTGAGCGCGAAGGCCTGCTGGTCCATCAGCGCGCCGGCCAGCCGGTCGCGCCACACCGGGCCGGCCGCGGCCAGATAGGGCGCCGCGGCGGCCAGCGCGTCATGCGACGGCGCCCCGCCCTCGGTGAACTTGGACATCGCCGCGCGCTCGTGGTCGAGCAGCTTCTTGGCGACGCTCCAGCCCCGGTCGACGCCGCCCACGACGTTGCGCACGGGCACGCGCACGTCGTCGAAGAAGACCTGGCTGAACTCGCTCTTGCCGCTGATGAGCTCGATCGGCCGCACCGTGATGCCGGGCGTCTTCATGTCGATCAGCAAGAAGGTGATGCCCTCCTGCTTCTTCGCCGCCGGGTCGGTGCGCACCAGCGCGTACATCCAGTCGGCGCGGTCGCCGTAGCTGGTCCAGATCTTCTGCCCGTTGACGACGAACTCGTCGCCGTCGCGCACGGCCGCGGTGCGCAGGCTCGCCAGGTCGGAGCCGGCGTTGGGCTCCGAGAAGCCCTGGCACCAGCGTGCCTGGCCGCGCGCCATCTTCGGCAGGTGCTCGCGCTTTTGCTCGTCGGTGCCGAGTTCGAGCAGCACCGGCCCCAGCATCCAGACGCCCAGGTTGTATTGCGGCTGGCGGCAGCCCAGCGCCAGCATCTCCTGCTCCAGCACGCGCTGCTGCCGGGCGTCGAGCCCGCCGCCGCCGTACTCGCGCGGCCAGCCCGGAACGAACCAGCCGCGGTCGCGCATGCGCTCGAACCACACGCGCTGGTCGTCGTCGAGAAAGACCGTGCGCGAGCTGCTCCACACCATCTCGGCACTGGTGATCGGCGTGCGCATCGGCGCCGGGCAGTTCGCTTCGAGCCAGGCTCGGGTCTCGGCGCGGAAGCCGTCGGGTTCGCTCACCAGTGCACCTCGGGTTGTTCTTCGCGCAGCGGGGCCGGGGTGTAGCGCCAGACGCCGCCTGCGCCCAGGCGCCGCTGCAGCGAACCTTCGGCCCGCAAGGCGTTCAGGTGCGCCACCGTCTCGCCCAGCGCGAGGATGTCCTCCGACGCCTGGCGCAGGTGCGGAAAGAGCGCCCGCATGGCCTGGAAGGCCGTCGCCTCGCCCTGCTCCGCGACGTAGCGGCGCAGCACCTCGAACTGGTGCCGGTGGTGCTCGCGCAGCTCCTGCGTGCGCGCATGCAGGCCGCGAAACGCGCTCTGGTGCGCCGGCAGCACCAGCGTGTCGGCCGCGCAGCGGTCGAGGCGGTCGAGCGAGGCGAAGAACAGCCCGATCGGGTTGGCCTCGGGCTCGAAGCCGGTGACCAGCACGTTCGAGGTGATGCGCGGCAGCAGCTGGTCGCCGCCGATGAGCAGCCGCTCCTCGGCGCAGTACAGGCAGACGTGCTCGGGCGAATGGCCCTCGCCGATCAGCACCTGCCAGCGGCGCCGCCCGATCGTCAGTTCGTCGCCCGCGCGCAGGCGCCGGAACTGGCCCAGCGGCGGCGGCATGTAGGGGTCGCTGCGCAGCGCCTCGACCAGGCGCTGCGAGCGCTCGGCCGGCATGCCCGCGCGGTCGAGGTAGCGCTGCAGCTCGGCCGGGGGCGGGCCGTCGGCGGCCATTTCGTCGGCCATCCCGCGCAGCATCAGGAATTCGGCCAGCGACATGTACACCGGCACGTCGAAGCGCTCGCTGAACCACGACGCCAGGCCCGTGTGGTCGTAGTGGTAATGGGTGCACACGAGGGCCTCGATCGGCGCGCCGCCCAGGTGCTCGGCGACGATGCGCTCCCACAGCATGCGCGTCGTCTCGGTGCACATGCCCGTGTCGACGACGGTCCAGCCGGTGTCGCCGCGCAGCAGCCAGACGTTGAGGTGATCGAGCGCGATCGGCAGCGGCATGCGCGCCCACAGCACGCCCGGCGCGATCTCGACCACCGCGCCGTCGGGCGTCGGCGCGGCGTACGGATATTCGAGCGCGGCCGATGCGCGCCGGCGGGGGCGCAGCGACGGCGCGGCACGGGGGTCGAGTTCGGCCATCGGATGCCTAGCCGGCCAGCGCGCGCGCGAGCGCCGCGGGCGTCAGCGGCACGTAGCGCGCGGCCTGCTCGTCGCGCACGAACAAGGGGTCGGCGATCTGCGCCGCATCGAAGCCCTGGCGCTGCAGCTCGACCTTGCGCAGCTTGTAGGTGGCGGTGATGTCCGCCGCCGGCCGCACGCGAACGAACAGCGGCGCCGCGTAGCTCGGCAGCCGCGCGGCCGCGTGCCGGTACAGCGCGAGCGGGTCGAACGGGCGGCCGGGCGCCATCACCACGGCGGCCATGCCGGCACGGCCCTCGGCGCCCGGCACGCGGACGCCGTACACGCTCACCGACTCGATGCCGGGCAGCTCACCGAGGATTTCGCCCACCTCGGTCGTCGAGACGTTCTCGCTCTTCCAGCGGAAGGTGTCGCCGATGCGGTCGACGAACCAGCAGTAGCCGTCCTCGTCGATGCGCATCAGGTCGCCCGAGGACCACCAGGCATCGCCGTCGCGAAACACGTTGCGCATGATCTTGCGCTCGGTCGCCTCGGCCGACGTGTAGCCCTCGAAGCGCCCGGCGATCACGTCGGGCAGATCGCAGATCATGCCGATCGCCTCGCCGACCTCGCCCGGGCGGCACGGCACGAGACGGCCGTCGCCGTCGCGCACGTGTTCGTCGCGCTCGACGTCGTAGCGCACCAGGCGCAGGTTGGTCTTGTCGGCAAACGGGATGCGCCCGCACGAGCCGACGCGGTTGTCGACGTTGATCAGGGTGGTGTTGGCCTCGGTCGCGCTCCAGCCCTCGTAGATGTCCATCGGGCCGAAGCGCTCGAGCCACTGCGTCCAGCTCTGCACGCCGAGCCCGGCGCCGACCATCTTGCGCAGCGTGTGCTCGCGCTCGCCGGCGGCGGGCGGCTCGGCGAGCAGGTAGCGGCAGGTCTCGCCGACGTACTGGCAGACCGTGACGCGCCAGCGGCGCACGTCGGCCCAGAAGGCGCGCCGGCTGAACCTGCGCCTGAGCGCGATGCTCGCGCCGGCGTAGATCGCCGTGGCACCCACCGACAGCGACGCCGCGCCGTGAAAGAGCGGCAGATAGCAATAGAAGCAGTCCGCAGCGCCGATGTCCATCGTCACCTGCATGACTTCGCCGGTCATGAGCCAGCGCGCGTGGCTGATGATCGCCGCCTTGGGCAGGCCGGTCGTGCCCGACGTGAAGATGTGGACCGCGGCATCGCCGGCGACGAGCCCGCTGCGCCACAGTGGGTCGGGGTCGTGCGGCGGCGCGGCGGCGACGCGCGCGTCGAAGTCGAGCGCGACGAGGCCGCGCGTGGCCTCGCCCGCCGGCCGCTCCGCGTCGGCCATCCGCCACAGGGCCAGGCCGCCGTGGTCGACCTCGGGCGCGGCGAACGCGTGCAGGCACTCCGCACCGACGATCACGCGCTGCGCGCCGGTGGCGGCCAGCGCGTGCGCCAGCGCACGACCGCCGATCTGCGTGTTCAAGAACGCGGCGACGGCGCCCAGCTTGGCCAGGCCGAACCAGGCGAAGAAGAACTCGGGCCGGTTCTCCATCGCCAGCGCGACGACGTCACCGCGCCCGACGCCCAGCGCGTGCGCGGCGTGGGCGACGCGGTTGGCCTGCGCGTTGACCTCGGCGTAGCTCCACTCGCGCTCGCCGTAGCGCAGCAGCGCGCGCGCGCCGTGCTCGCGCGCGCGCGCCTCGAGCAGGTCGCCGAGCGTGAACGGCGACGACGCGCGGTACTTCGCCGCCACGGCGCCGCGCCGGTCGAGCCTGGCCTGCGTGGCTTCGCGCGCGGGGATCGCCGGCAGCGCGGCCGCCCCGGGGGCGCACACCTGCGCTGCGGACAGGACCATCGACATCGTCGTGCCCGTGCTCAACGCCCTGCGCGCGGCATGCCCAGGCCGAACTGCGCGATCAGTTCGCGCTGCAGTTCGTTGACGCCGCCGCCGAAGGTGTTGATCGTCGCCAGACGCGCTTCGTAGTCGAGCTCGCCCATCAGCGCCGAGGCGGCCGAGCCACCGCGCACGAGCGCCGAAGCGCCGACGATCTCGATCAGCTGGCGCAGCACCTCGATCACCGTCTCCGAGCCGTAGACCTTGGCCGTCGAGGCCAACGCCACGTCCATGCGCCCGGCCTCGACGTCGGCGGCGATGCGAAAGTTCAGCGTGCGCTGCGCTTCCAGCCGCACGTAGCAGTCGGCCAGCGCGCGCCGCACCCACGGCTGGTCGATCGCGCGGCGGCCCTGCTCGTCGGGCGCCTTGGCCCACAGCAGCACGCGGCGATACGGCGCGAACACCTTGTCCGACCACGCCCCCAGACCCAGCCGTTCGTGATTGAGCTGCGCGGTGATGAGGCTCCAGCCGCCGTGCAGTGCGCCGACCAGCATGTCCAGCGGCACGCGCACGTTGTCGTAGTACGTGGCGGCGGTCATGTTGCCGACCGTCTCGATCGTCGTGTGCGAGTAGCCCGGATCGCGCGTGTCGACGATCAGCAGCGAGATGCCGAGGTGGCGCGGGCGCTCGGGGTCGGTGCGCGCCGCCAGCCAGACGAAGTCGGCCGCCTCGGCGCCCGAGGTCCACAGCTTGCTGCCGTTGACCACGAAGTGGTCGCCCTCGAGGCGCGCGGCGCACTTGAGCGTCGCCAGATCGGTGCCGGCCTCGGGCTCCGAGTAGCCGATCGCGAAGTGGATCTCGCCGCTGGCGATGCCGGGCAGGAAACGCTGCTTCTGCGCCTCGCTGCCGTGCTCCATCAGCGCCGGGCCGACCGTGCTGATGGTGACGAAGGGCAGCGGCGCACCGGCGATGTTGGCTTCCTCGAAGAAGATGAGCTGCTCGGTGCCCTTGTAGCCGCGCCCGCCGTACGCCTTGGGCCAGCCGAGGGCGAGCCAGCCGTCGCGGCCCATCTGCCGCACCAGGCGGCGGAAGGTCTCGCCCGACTCGGCGCCGCGCATCGCCAGCCGCAGCTCGGGCGTCATCAGCGCCTGGAAGTAGTCGCGCGCCTCGGCGCGCAGGCGCTGCTGCTCGGGGGTCAGATCGACGAACACCGGATGTCCCTCGGTCTAGGCGCGGCACACCACGCCGCGGCCGGTGCGGGCGCTGCCGCAGCGGCGCCGCGCGCCATGCGGCTGCGCCGCGGCGATGTCGTCATTGCGCATGGGCGGCTCCCAGGTCTTCGGGCAGGTCGTACTTCCAGCCCAGGCGGTCGTTGCCGGCCAGCCAGTCGCCCAGGCGCTCGAGCGCCGCCGCCTCGCCGCCCAGCGTGTTGGCGAGCGCGCGGCTCCAGTACAGGTAGCGGTGGATCGGGTAGGTCACGTCGACCCCCATGCCGCCGTGCACGTGCTGCGCCTTGTGGCCCACCAGATGCGCCGCCCGGGCCGCCAGCACCTTGACGGCGTGCGCCTGCGCTTCGCAGCCGAGCGCGGCGTCGAGCCGGTAGACGAGCTGCGCCAGCGCCGAACGCAGCGCCTCGAGCGCGATCTTGGCGTCGGCCATCTGGCCGGCCACGAGCTGGAAGGTGCCGATCGCGCGCCCGAACTGCTTGCGCTGGCTGATGTATTCGACGGTGCGCACGAGCTGGCCGGCCGACACGCCGACCTGCTGCGCGGCGAGCGCGGCCACCAGTCGCGGCTCGAGCCACGCCAGTGCGGCATCGGCGAGCAGGGCCCCGGCATCGAGCCGCACGCCCTCGAGCACGATGTCGGCCACGGCGAGATGACGCTGGCTGCGCCCTTCGACATACGCGACGCCCGGCGTGCCGCGGCGCAGCAGCACCAGGCGCAGGCCGCCGTCCAGGCGCACCGGCAGCAGCGCCGCATCGGACTGGGCGGCCAGCGGCACCGCGTGCGCCCGGCCGTCGAGCACGAGGGCCGCGCCGGCGCGGCGGGCCGTGATCTGCGGGCCGAGCGCCGCGGGCACGGCGTCGAGCGACAAGGTCAGCAGCTGCCCGCCCGCCGCCGCGGCACGCACGATCTCGTCTGCCGCCTGCGGCGCGTGGCGCTCGAGCGCGGCCGCGGCGAGCTGGTGCTCGGCCAGCGGCACCAGCGCCAGCGCGCGGCCCTGCTCTTCGAGCACCGCGGCCAGTTCGCACACGCCCTGCCCGAGCCCGCCGTGGGCCTCGCCGACGAGCACGGCGTGCATGCCCGTGGCCGTGCACTGCGCCCACAGCGTGCGCATGAACGGCTCGGCGCCGCCGTCGTGCGCGCGCAGCGCCTCGTCGCTGCAGTAGTCGGCGAACAGCGCGCGTGCGCTGTCGGCAAACGCCTGCTGGTCCTCCGTGTAAGCGAACTCCATGCGACCGTTCCTCAGGCCAGCGCGTGTGCACGCCGCGATGCGCGCGCGCACGGTCCGCGCATCCGGCGCGCCTCAGCCACCGCTCGCGCCCTGCGCGTTCGACGCGCCCAGGAAGGCCGGGCGCTCGCCGCCGCCGTGCAGCAGCAAGTTGGTGCCGCTCATGTACGCCGCCTGCGGCGACGCGACCCAGCACACCGCGGCGGCAATGTCGGCCGGCTCGGCCATGCGGCCGGCGGGGATCGTCGCGCCGACCGCGGCGATGCCCGCGTCGTCGCCGTAATGCAGGTGCGACTGCTCGGTGCGCACCAGCCCCGGGCTGACGGCCACCACGCGCACCTTGGGCGCCCATTCGATCGCCAGCGACGACACCAGGCTCAGCACGCCCGCCTTGGCGGCGCCGTACGCCGCCGTGTACGGCGACGGCCGCAGCGCGCTGATGCTGCCGATGAAGACGATCACGCCGCCGCCGGCCTGCTGCTGCATCTGCGCGTTGGCCGCCTGCGCCAGGTTCAGCGGCGCGAGCAGGTTCAGCCGGACGATGCCTTCGTGAAAGCGCGGCGAGGCCGTCGCGGCGTCCGCGGGCGGGCTGCCGCCGGCGTTGTTGACGAGCACGTCGAGGCCGCCGTGGCGCTCGACGATGGCGGCGAACAACGCCTTGATCGACTCGACGTCCTTCACGTCGCAGGCGATGAACTCGGCGCAGCGCCCGGCGCTGGCCGGCAGCGTGTCGGGCGGCTGGCGCGCGCAGACGACGACGCGGTCGCCGCGCTCGAGAAACCCCTCGGCGATGCCGCGGCCGATGCCCTTGGTGCCGCCCGTGACCAGCACGACCCGGCCGGCGTGATTGCCCTGATCCATGGCGGCCAGTCTAGGCAGCGCCCCGGCGCGACCCTACGTCCAAATAGACGATACTGGCGCGCACCTGTGGCGCACTCGTCGGGCGCACCTTGCCCTCCTCCCTTTTCCCTTTCATGACAACGGCTTGGCGGCAGTCGTCGGGTGGCGGTAGCGCGCTTGGCCACGGCGCGCAGGCGCGCCGCGGAGCGTGACATGAGCGCCGGCAGGCCCGCCGCAGGCCGCGTGGCCCTGGTCACCGGCGCGAGCGCCGGCATCGGCAAGAGCATCGTGCGGCGCCTGCTGCAGCACGGCTGGACGGTGCATGGTGCCGCGCGCCGCGTCGAGCAGATGGCCGAACTGGCCGCCGCCGGCGCCACGGTGGGGCCGCTGGACCTGAGCGACGAGGCGTCGATGAAGGCCTGCGTGCGCCGCGTGCTCGATGCGCACGGGCGCATCGACGCCCTCGTCAACAACGCCGGCTACGGTTCGTACGGCGCGCTCGAGGACGTGTCGCTGGCCGAGGCCCGCCGGCAGTTCGAGGTCAACGTGTTCGCCCTCGTGCGCATGTGCCAGCTCGTGCTGCCGACGATGCGCGCGCAGCGCGGCGGCACCATCGTCAACGTCAGCTCGATGGCCGGGCGCGGCTGGACGCCGTTCGGCGGCTGGTACCACGCCACCAAGCACGCGCTCGAGGTGCTGTCGGACGTGCTGCGCGTCGAAGTCGAGCCCTTCGGCGTCAGGGTGGTCGTGATCCAGCCCGGCCGCGTCGAGAGCGAATGGGCTGCGACGGCGGCGCGCACGCTGCGCAAGAGCAGCCGCGCCTCGGTGTACCGCGATCGGGTCGAACCGCTGGCCGCCCTGCTCGAGGACTACGGCGGCGCCGCCTCACCCGAAGTCGTCAGCGACGCCGTCGTTCGCGCCTTGTCGAGCGCCGCGCCCAGGCGCCGCTACGCCACCCCGCTCGAGGCGCGCGCAGCGATCCTGCTGCACTGGCTGCTGCCCGACGCCGCCTGGGAGCGGCTCACCGCGCTCGGGCTGCGCGCCGCGGCCCGGCGCACGCGCAGCGCCGGCCGGGACGATCAGAACTGAGTCGGGCGCGCCAGCGCGTCGATGCCGCCGTCGACGTAGAACTGCGCGCCGTGGATGAACTGCGCGTCGGGGCCGGCCAGGAAGGCGATCGTCGCGGCGATTTCCTCGGGCCTGGCGCGCCGCGGGATCGGGGCGACGAACTCGGCGATCGCCTTGCCGTAGCGCTCGTCGGCCAGGCCCGCCTGCAGCAGCGGCGTCTCGACGGCGCCGGGGGCGACCGTGTTCAGGCGCACGCCGGCCTGGCCCCAGGCGACGACGCGCCGGCGCACCGCCACGGTGACGGCGTTCTTGGAGCCCGCGTACGCGACGTGGCCGGCGTGCTCGCCGGCAGCGGCGAGCGCGGCTTCGACGCGCGCGGTGTCGCCCGCCTCGAGCGGTTCGCCGAGCGGGTTGCGGCTCCACGGCAGCTGCGTCGAGGCGACCGAGGACACGACGACGGCGCTGGGCGAGTGCCCCTTCTGCAGCGCCGGCAGCAGGCCGTCGAGCAGTTCGACGGCGCCGAAGTAGTTGACCGCGACGATCGTCGAGACGGGCTTGAAGTGCGAGGCCAGCCCGGCGCACAACACGAGCGTGTCGATCGCACCGCCGCTGCGCTCGAGCACCGCCGCCACCGTGTCGGCGCGGCCCTGCGGATTGGACAGGTCGGCGCAGACGTCGGCGTTGCGCAGGTCCACGCCGATCACCTGGTGGCCCGCATCGCGAAAGCGCTTGGCGGTCGCGGCGCCGATCCCGGACGCCGCACCGCTGATGACGATGAGTGACATCGATGTCTCCTGGCCTGCTCGGCCTTGGGTTCTGGATGGAACAACGGCGGCAGTGTCCTTGTCGCGCCCTGCACCCGCCCCCGCCAAACGGACGATGCCTCGGCGCTGCGCCGGCTCGGACACTGCGATGCTACCCTGCCCTCCTGCGCCCCACTCACGCGACGCGCACGCAACGCACCACACCCATACCGCATGCTCCCGACCGCCGAAGCCATCGCCCAGCGCCGCGCCGTGCGCGCCTTCCTGCCCGACGAGATCGCGCAGCCGACGCTCGAGCGCGTGTTCGCCCAGGCGCAGGCGGCACCGTCGAACTGCAACGCGCAGCCGTGGATCGTGCACGTGGCCTCGGGCACGACGCTGCGCACGCTGCGCGAGCGGCTGCTCGTGGCCGGCGCCGACCTGCAGCAGTACCGGCCCGACTTTCCCTTCGACGGCAAGTTCCCCGGCATCTACCGCGAACGCCAGCACGACGCCGCCGCGCGCCTGTACACGGCGATGGGCATCGCGCGCGACGACCGCGTCGCGCGCGCGCAGGCCGGCCTGCGCAACTACGCGATGTTCGACGCCCCGCACGCGGCCTTCGTCTTCCTGCCCGAACCGTTCGGCGCGCGCGAAGCCGTGGACTGCGGCATGTACGCGCAGAACCTGATGCTGCTGCTCACGGCCGAAGGGCTCGCGTCGTGCCCGCAGGCGGCGCTGACGTTCCATCCGCACATCGTGCGCGAACTGCTGGGCGTGCCCGCCGAGCAGCGGCTGCTGCTGGGCATCTCCTTCGGCCACGAGGACAGGCAGGCGCCGGCCAACGCCTGCCGCACGCCGCGCGCGGCCCTGGCCGACGCCGTGCGCTTCCATCGCTGAGGCGTCGCCGCGGCCCACGCGCGCGGTACGCGCGCCGGCAGGGGCGTCGCGGTACGCGCGCCGGCACGGGCGTCGCCGTGCGCGCAGGCGGCACCGGCGTCGTGCCCGAACGGCGCGGCCGCACGCACCGCCCGCATCGGGTAAACCCGGGCGCCTTTTGCCGGCCCGCAGCGCCGCTCTGCGTCCGAACGGACGATGCCCCGGCATCGAACGCTTCGAGAATCTTCGCGGGCTGTCGCATCCAGGCGGCGTCCGACATCGATGGCCGACACCTACGCTCACCTGCTGCAGCCCGGCCGCATCGGCCGCCTCGAACTGCGCAACCGCATCGTCATGGCACCGATGGGCTCGAA
>WBZT01003229.1_pt1 | contig 10802 bp, 6 predicted proteins | sample 5204241 | NCBI WGS metagenome assembly WBZT01 (sample SAMN12344358, study PRJNA552823) | activated sludge metagenome | biome: Activated sludge suspended growth; feature: Nitrification reactor; material: Wastewater; isolation source: activated sludge from nitrification reactor of wastewater treatment...
AAAGAGCGGCGTGCCCTGGTTTGGCACGCAGTCGAGCCAGACGAATCTGGCCCCCAGCGTCGTGGTCGCCAACCAGGTCTATGACTGGACGGGCGTCGTGAACACGATGATCGAACAGGTCAAGGCCGGCAAGCTGGGCGGCGAGTCCTTCGCCCTGACGCTGGAGAACGGCGGCCTGGTGATGGAATATAACCCCGACTACAGTCTGCCCGAAGAAGCCAAGATGGCCGCCGACGAAGCCGCGGCCGGCATCGCGGCGGGCACGATCAGCGTCTTCGGTGGCGAGACGACGGCCCCGGCTGAGGAGCCGGCGGGCGAAGTCGCGCCGCTGACTTTCGGCATGATCCTCGTTGGGCCGCGTAACGATCACGGCTGGAGCCAGGCGCAAGCCGACGGCGGCCAGTTTGTCCTCGACCACGTGCCCGGCTCTGAGATGATCCTGTTCGAGTCGATGAACCCGGCCGACAAGCCGGAGGCGACGCTGGAAGGTGTGGTCGATGACATGGTCGCCAATGGCGCGACGCTCATCCTGACCACCTCCGATGAGTTCGAGGAGGACACCCTCTCCGTAGCCAAGAAGTACCCCGACATTACCTTCATCAACGTCTCCGGCGACGACGCCAAGACGGGCGAAGCGCCGCCGAACCTGGGCAACGTCATGGGCCGCATGGAAGACATGAAGGCCATCGCCGGTTGCGCCGCCGCTCTGGCGACCGAGACCGGTAAGATCGGCTACCTCGGCCCGCTGATCAACTTCGAGACCCGCCGCCTGACGGCTTCGGCCTACCTGGGCGCGCGCTACTGCTATGAGAACTATCGCCAGAAGGACCCGGCCGATCTGGGCTTCACCGTAACATGGATCGGCTTCTGGTTCAACATCCCCGGCGTCACGCTGGACCCGACCGAAGTGGTGACGAGCTTCTTCGACACGGGCACCGACGTGGTGCTGAGCGGCATCGACACGACCGAGGCGATCGATATCGCCGGCCAGCGCGCGGCACAGGGCGACAAGGTTTTTGCCGTCCCCTATGACTACGTGGCCGCCTGCGATATCGCCCCCGACGTCTGCCTGGGCGTGCCCTTCTTTAGCTGGGGGCCGCCCTACCTCGACATCGTCACGCGTGTTTCCAACGGCACGTGGCAACAGTCATGGGACTGGCTGCCGGCCGACTGGGATAACCTGACCGATGCCTCTATCACCAATGTCGGCTGGGTCAACGGCCCGGCCCTGACCGAAGACATGCAAGCTGACCTGGATCAGTTCATCGCCGGTATGGCTTCGGGCGACATCAACGTCTGGACTGGCCCCATCAACCTGCAGGACGGCACCTCCTACATCGCCGACGGCGCGACCGCGACCGACGACGAAGTCTGGTATCTGCCGCAACTGCTCGAAGGTATGGAAGGACCGAGCAAGTAAGTAGCAGATAGCAGGTCAGTACTCAGTAGGTCAGTATTCAGTATTCGCTTCGGCGGCTGAATACTGACCCGCTGTCCTACTGACCTGCTGCCCACGGATTACTATGACCACTGACCTTCTTCCCTCCGGCCATCCCCGCATCGACCATATGGAGATGCGTGGCATCACCAAGCGGTTCCCCGGCGTGTTGGCCAGCGACCACGTCGATTTCGACGTGCGCACCGGCGAGGTTCATGCCCTGCTGGGCGAGAACGGCGCGGGCAAGAGCACGCTGATGAAGATCCTCTACGGCCTCTATCAGCAGGACGAGGGCGAGGTCCGGCTAAATGGTCAGGTCGTGAACATCCAGTCGCCGGCCGACGCCATTCGCTCTGGCATCGGCATGATTCACCAGCACTTCATGCTCGTGCCGACGCTGACCGTGAGGGAGAACGTCGCTCTGGGCCTGAAGTCGTCGCGCGCTTTCATGACCGACCTAGACCGCGTGTCCGCGCGCATCGAGGAACTGGCCAGGCTTTACGGCCTGAATGTCGATCCCGACGCGATTGTTTGGCAGCTGTCGGTGGGCCAGCAGCAGCGCGTCGAGATCATCAAGGCGCTCTACCGTGGCGCAGCCCTGCTCATCCTTGACGAGCCGACGGCCGTGCTGACGCCGCAGGAAGTTGACGAATTCTTCATCATCCTGGACCAGATGAAGCGCGACGGCCACGCGCTGATCTTCATCTCTCACAAGCTCCACGAAGTCATCCAGCTTTGCAACCGGGTAACAGTGCTGCGCGATGGACGCGCGATCGGCACGACGCCGGTGAAGGGCACGACCAAGCAGCAGATGGCGGAGATGATGGTTGGCCGGCCGTTCGGCCTGCAACCGGCCAAGAAGCCGATCGACGCGCACGAAGTGCGCCTGAGCCTGCACGATGTGGCCGCCCAAAACGACCGCCAGCAGCCGGCCCTCCGTGGCGTGAGCTTCGAAGTGCGCGCGGGCGAGATCGTTGGGCTGGCGGGCGTGTCCGGTAACGGTCAACGCGAGGTGGCCGAGGTCATTGCTGGTCTGCGGTCGATCACGCAGGGGGAGATCTGTCTCGGCAGCCAGAACATCGCCGGCTATTCGCCGCGTCAGATCATGACCCTGGGCCTGTCCTACATCCCCGAAGAGCGGATGCGCGACGGGATGATCCGCGAGTTCACTGTGGCCGAGAACATGATCCTGCGCGAATTCGACCGGCCGCCTTATGCTCGCTCCGGCTTCCTCAACCAGGCGGCCATCCAGCGTACCGCGCGCGAGCTGGTCAACAGCTTCAACGTCAAGACGCCCTCGCTGGAGACGCCGGCCAAGAGCCTATCGGGTGGCAACATTCAGAAGATCATCCTGGCCCGCGAGATCTCGCGCCGGCCGCAGGTCATCGTCGCCGCTCAGCCAACGCGCGGCCTGGACATCGGCGCGACCGAGTATGTCCATGCCCGGCTGCTGGAACAGCGCGACCAGGGCACAGCCACGCTGCTCATCAGCGAAGACCTGGACGAAGTTCTGGCCCTGGCGGACCGTATCCTGGTCATCTGTGACGGGCGGATCATGGGCGATGTGCCCCGCGCTGAGGCGACGGCGGAGAAGTTGGGCTTGCTGATGGCCGGCGTGGAAAGCTAGGCGGCCCGGTGCGTCGCACTTTCTTGAGTGCGTCGCACCTTCTTGAGAGACTGCTCAGGAAAGTGCCAGGCACTGTGGCGGCCCGGTGCGTCGCACTTTCTTGAGTGCGTCGCACCTTCTTGGGCACGGGCAGGAAAGTGCCAGGCACTCAAGAAAGTGCCAGGCACTCAAGAAAGTGCCAGGCACTCGGGAAAGTGCCAGGCACTGAAGGGCACAGACGGCTACGGGCGCTCGTCTGTAGACCGGGAGCGGAGCCAGAGCAGCAGCAAGGCGACGGCCGCCAGCAGTAAGGTCACGGCCGCGCCGCGCTCGCGTATGCCGGCGCGGCTCGGCTCTGTCGCGGCGATCCACTCGAACGTCTCCAGCATACCCGTCTGGAGCGGCCGCGGCCGCCAACCCAGTTCGGTGCGGGCCTTGTCTGCCCGCCCGGCATACGTCGCCCCCAGCATCCGCATCATCTCTTCGCCCACCAGGGGCGACAGTGACAGGGCCGGCTGGAGCCGGGCCGCTACCGGAGCCAGCGGGGTGAGAGCGCGAGCGGGCAGCCGGGCGATGGGCGGCCGCCTGCCGGTCAATTGCGCCCAAAATTCGACCATCTCGCCCAACGGCACGGCCGGCCCGGCCAGGATGTAGGTCTGGCCGATGCGTCCTTTCTCGGCCGCCAGGATATGGCCCTCGGCGATGTCATCCACATAGGCGAAGGTCAGCGTCGTTTCCGGGCCGGGGACGAATGGCATCAGTCCGCGACGGAACAGGCGCATGGCCTCGGCCAGCCAACTGGTGTCGCCCGGGCCATAGACCGCGCCGGGCATGACGATGATGATCGGCGCGCCCTCGGCCATGAGTGGTTCGGCGACCTCATAGTGGGCCTGCCATTTGGTGCGGTCGTACTCGGTCAGGAATGGCCCCCCGGCGCGATAGGTCTCGTCGGGCAGCTCGCCATGGGTGTCGCCGAAGACAGCCAGGCTGCTGGTATAGACGATGCGCGGCACGCCCAGTTCGTGGGCCAGCCCCAACACCTGGCGCGTGCCCTCGACGTTGATCGTCGCCGATTGGGCCTTGGCCTCCAGCGTGTAATCGTAGATGGCCGCCAGGTGGAAGACGACGTCGCTGCCGCGCATGGCGGCGCGCATTGACTCGCGGTCGGTCACGTCACCGGGGACGACAGTCGCCCCCTGGGCGCGTAGCGCATCGGCCCCGCGCTGTGAGCGGGCCAGGGCGTAGACCTGATAGTTGCGCTCTATCAGTTGGCGAACAAGACTGCGGCCGATGAACCCGGTCCCGCCGGTGACGAATGCTTTCATGGGCGTACTCCCTTAGACTGCCGCACCGTCTGGACGGCGCTCGGGCAACATCGTCCCATTATAGCCGCGGCGTCGCGATTGGTGAACAACCAGCGTGATCTGTTATTATTGGTAGCCGGTTCCGCCATGGCGTCATGGCCGCTGTAAGGTAGAAACGTTACACTGTAGACGTTGCACTGGGCCAGGACGGACACGCCGACGCGCGGCCGGCCGGCCGTCCGAATGTAGAATGGATGACTCGCTAGACAACACTATCGACCGCGAATTCACGCGCACGAGCCGGATCATCACCGTCACGCTGGTGGCCCTGGTGGTGCTGGAGATCGCTGTCTTCGCCATCGTCTTTGCCGCCTTTGGCGTGCAAACAGTCGGCCAGTGGTTGCCGGAGTTGCTGCTGGCTGCGTTGTTCAGTCTGCTGATCGGCGCCATCGCCCTCAACAGCATCGGCCGCGCCCGGCGCGCATTGATTGAGGACATCGGCCGGGCCACGACCCAGGAACTGCGCGTCCTGCGCTCGGCCAACAACCGCGCCCAGTCGTTGCAGCGCATGGCCTCGACCCTCAGCGCCACGCTCAGTTTTGAGCGTGTCGTGGAGCAGTCGCTGGATGTCTGTAGCCTGGCGCTGGACGAGATGGGCATCCCGCGCGAGTCGCTGGTGGGCGCGGTTTTCCTCTATGAGGAGGACGTGCTGCGGCCCATCGCCCGGCGGCGCTTTCTGGGCGACGACAGCCGGCGCGTCATCGCCGGTAAGCGCGGTGTCGTTGGCGCGGCCCTCGGCCGCGCCGAGCCGGCCGTCACCAATAACCCGGCCGAAGACCCCGAATTGGGCGACTATGAGGCCTTCCGCGACTGCCTGACGGCCGTCTGTGTGCCCCTGCGGGCGGGCTTCCAACTATTTGGCGCGATGGTCATCGGCACGGACACGCCTGTACAGTTTGAGGACGAGCATTTCGACCTCTTCAAGGCCGTTGGCGATCAGGCCGTCATCGCCCTACAGAATGCCCAGCTTTACCAGCGCCTGGAGGCCGAGAAGCAGCGGTTGATCGAGGCCGACGAAGAGGCGCGCAAGGAGTTGGCCCGCAACTTGCACGACGGGCCGACGCAAAGCATCTCCGCCATCGCCATGCGCCTCAACTATGCCCGCACGACCATCGACCAGGACCCGGTGCGCGCGAAGCAGGAACTGGCCAAGGTGGAGGAGCTGGCCAAGAAGACCTCGGCCGAGATTCGCAGTATGCTTTTCACACTGCGGCCGCTGGTGTTGGAGACACAGGGGTTGGGCGCAGCGATGGAGACGCTGCTGCGCCGCTATCGCGAGAACGATGGCATTGAGATGCGCCTGGACGGGGCTGAGAACGGCAATCTGCTGGCCAAGCCGGCCCAGATGGTCGTCTTTGCCATTCTGGAGGAGGCGTTGAACAACGCCCGCAAGTACTCCAAGGCCAAGACCATCGAGGTGCGCTTCTGGCAGACGGAAGGGCTGTTCGTGGCCTCTGTGCGCGATAACGGCGTTGGCTTCGATACCTACGACATCAGTCGTGACTACAGCACGCGCGGCAGTCTGGGGATGGTCAACATGCGCGAGCGGGCCGAACGCATCGACGGCTCGCTGCGCGTCGAGTCGTCGCCCGATTCCGGCACGACGGTGACACTGGTTGTGCCGCTGGACAAGCAAGGCCCGCCGGCCAAAGGTGATGAGCAGCCCTCCGACCAACCCCAGCTCATCGACGCCGGCAGCTGACGCGCCCTGGCTGTGGCTGGCGGCCGGGCTGGCCGGCTACGGGCTGCTGGCGCTGTGGTTTCCCCTGGCGGCCAACGCCGGCCGCGTACCCCCCGCCGACATTCGCACCTTCGCCCCGACGCTGACGGCGGGCATACTCTATGCGCTGCTGGTGCTGGCGCTTCATGCCGTCTACCTGGCCGCGGTGGGGCGGGCGGCCCGGCGGCCGTTGGCCCGGCCGCTGGCGACGGCGCTGTTGGGTGCGCTGCTCTTCGCCCTGCCGCTGCTCTTGGCTTACCCCGTCAACGCCACCGATGTCTACCGCTATCTCATCCGCGGGCGCATCGCCGCCGTCTACGGCCAAAGCCCGTTTGTCGCCCCGCCGGCGACATTTGCCGGCGACCCGTTCCTGCCCCTGGCGGGCGAGTGGGCCGGGGAGACATCGCCCTACGGGCCGCTGTGGGAGCTTGTTGCCGCGGGCGTGGCCCGGCTGGGCGGCGACAACCTGTTGCTGGGCGTGGTGCTATTCAAACTGCTGGCCGTGGCCTGCTTTCTGGCAGCGACGGCGGTGATCTGGGTGATTCTGCGCGGCCGGCCGGGGCGAACGACGGCGACGCTACTGTGGGCCTGGAATCCGGCCCTGCTGCTGACCTTCGCCCTCAACGGTCACAACGACGCGCTGATGATCCTCTGGCTGCTGCTGGGCGTCTGGGTGGGGCAGCGGCGGCCGGCGGCCGGCTTCCTGCTGCTGTGCCTGGCCGCGCTGACCAAGCCGGTCGCGGCGCTGGCCTTGCCGGTCTTCTTCATTGCCGCCTGGCGCGGGGCGGACGGCCGCCGGGCGCGGGCGCGCCTGGCGGCCACGGCTGGGCTGGGGGCGCTGGCGCTGACATGGCTGGCTTTTCTGCCGTGGGCCGCGCCCGGCCGCTTTGTGCAGACGCCGCTGGAACTCACCGGCCGGCTGCTGCGCGAGGCCACCGACAGCGGCGGCTTCTCGCCGGCCGTGTGGCTCTACTTTGCCCTGGGGCAGCGGGTGGCCATCGACACCATCGGCGCGGCGCTGCGGGCGCTGTTCCTGCTGCTGGCCGCTGTCGTGTTGTGGCGCGGCTGGCGTGGCCGGCCGCCGGCGCGTGGGGCGGCCGACCTTTCGTTCGGTTACCTGGCCCAGGCGCTCAGCTTCCGGGTCTGGTACGCCGTCTGGCCGTTCCCCTGGCTGTTGCTGGACACCGAGGGCGGTGCGGCTGCCTACCGGCTGCGGGTCGGGCTGTGGTTCCTGTTGCTGGCCCAGCTGTCGGTCATCTGGTATGGGCAGGGGCGCGTGGCTGTGTTCGGCGGTGACCAGGTGGCCGCCCATCTGCTGGGCGTGCCGTTGGTGTTCGGGCTGCCCTGGTTGCTGGCGCGCTGGCCACTGCCCGGCTTAACGCGTCATTCATAGTCAGCGCCCGGCCTTTCTGCTATCCTAGCCCTGAGACGGTCGCGCGGCGACGCGCCGCGCCGGGGCGAGCGACGTGCCCCACGGCCGTTCTGAGCTATGGCGTTTCTACAAGAGATCATCGCTCTTCTGAGCCGCCCGCCGGGCAGCGTCATTTTCCACCTGCTGACGCTCTTTGCGTTGCAGGTGGTTTTGGCGTTGGCCACCTCGCGCTGGCAACGCGACCCCAACGACGAAGCCGCCCGCCGTATGACGCTGGCCGCCGGGGGAATGTTGGCCGCGCGGCTGCTTCTGTTGCTGGTGGCTCTCTTTGTCGATCAGGACCCGGAGCGCGCCCGCGTGGTCTTGCCGCCGCTGGAACAGGCCATCGACACGGCCACGGTGCTGCTGTTGGTCTGGGGGCTGGCTGCGTTCGCCCTGGACCGGCCGCGCCTGGCCGACGGTGTGCTGCTGGTGGGCCTGGTGGTCGTGGCCGTGCTGTTCCTCTTCTTCTTCCAGGACTGGCAGAGCCGGGCCACGTTAACCAGCGCCTACATCGGCACGGTGCAGGCCTATGTCTGGGGCGTGTTACAGATGGCCATTCTGGCCGTGGGGTTGGTGTGGCTGCTCGTTGACGGGGCGGCGCGGCTGTCGCTGCGGCCGATGATCATCGCCGTGATCCTGCTGGCCCATGTGGCCAACTTCTTCAATTACCCGGAGATCATCCCATCGGGCACCGAGGTCGTCTACTGGTTGCGGCTGGGCTATCTGATCGCCTTCCCCCTATGGGCCGTGCTGGCTTACCGGGAGGGGATGCGTGGCCTGGTGACGCTGGCCGAGGCCGAGCGCGCCCAATCCGTTCAGCTGGCCCGCAATTTGCGCCTGTCCACCGGCGTCATTGCCGCGCGTATCCCCGAAGTGCGGCTGGAGGAGGCGCTGGACATGGTGGTTGGTCTGGCCGCGACGCAGTTCGCCGCCATCGGTCTCATCGACGACAAGAACCCGCAGCGCGTGCTGTTCAACCACACCCGGCCAATTATCTCGCGTGAGACCGGCTACGGCCATGTCCTCAACCTGTCCGACCACGCCGCCTTCCGGCTGGCCTATGAGCAGCAGCGGGGCATCGAGCTGTTGCCACGGGGTGTGGGTGCGCGACAAGTGCACGATCTGTCGCAGCAATTCAACGTTGGCGCGTTGGGGCCAGTGCTGGTGGAGCCACTGCTCGTGGCCAACCAGTGCTTTGGCTTCCTGTTCCTGGCCGCGCCGCCCAGCGTGGCCAACTGGACCGACCGCGAACGGGCGATTGTGCCCGGCGTGGCGGCCTTCCTGGCCCAGGCCATTGCGAACAGTCGCCGTCTGGAGACCGAGGCCCCGCCTCGCCACGCGCCCACGCCGCCCCGCCCAACTGAGGCCGATGCCGAGCGCGAACGGTTGATCATGGAGTTGGCCGAGGCCCGTCGCCAACAGGCCGCGGCCGAGGAACGCGCCCGCCAGGCCGAGTCAATGGCCGTCCTCCTCCAGCAGCGCGAGCCAGGCCGGCCGACCACGGCCCGGCCCCAGATCGCCCAGTCGGCCGTCGCGCCGACCATCGAGAGCACGGCCGCGGCCATTCTGCCCCTCCTGCGCCGCAAAAACCTGAAGCTTGACCTGGCGTTGCGGGCCGACTTGCCCCTGGTGACCGTCAAAGAGACGGTCTTGCGCCAACTGACACTGAGCTTGTTGGAGAACGCCTGCCGGGCGTCGGCCGAGGATAGCGCTGTGGTCGTGCGCGCCGAGGTCGTGCCGGTCAACGGCGGCAAGGCAACGAACAGTCGCCTGGTCAATGTGACCTTCAGCGACACGGGTGGGGGCGTGGCCGCCGACCAGCAGGGCTTTGTCTTCGACTCGCGCCATCATCTGGCCGACGGGCAGCCCATTCGCGGCCTGGGCGACACCAGCGCCAATCTGGCCGTCGTTCAAAAGCTGGCCCAGGCCAGCGGCGGCGACCTGGTCTTCGACAGTCAGGTGGGTGTGGGCACGACCTTCACGCTGCGCCTGCCGGCGGCCGAGCTGCGGCCGTGGTCGCTGTTGACGCTGGCCCGGCCCGGCCGCACCGATGAGACGCCCACGCCGCCGGCGACGGAGGTGCCCTAGCCGATGGGCCGCCAACACCACGCCGGCTGGCAATCGAACCTTCTCCTGACCGTGGCGGTCGGGGCGACGGTCTTCCTGGCGCTCCTGCTGGCCCAGTTCGACGCTTTGCAGGCGCGCATGTTGCCGCAGCGCTCGGGCTTGCCCATCGTCAACATCCAGGCCACGGCCGTGGCTGTCGGCCAGGTCATCCCCCTGAAGCCCGACGCGCCGCCCGCGCCGACGGCCGCGGCCGTGCCCCTGCTGGCCGACGACCTGAACCCGCGGCCGGAGTTCATCACCGGCGTCAGCGAGGAGGGTGTCATCTTCACCGTCTGCGGCGAGGTGCCGGAGGGCTGGCTGCTCTACACGGCGCAGCCGGGCGAGACGCTGGCCTCTCTGGCCGCGGCGACGGCCGCGACGACGGCCGAGTTGGCCGCGGCCAACTGCCTGGGCGACGCCGAGATGACCGCCGGGATGCAGGTGCTTGTGCCGCGGCAACCGGCCGCGGCACTGTGCGGGCCGCCGCAGTGGTGGGTGCGCTATCAGGTGCTGCCCGGCGACACACTGGGCGGGCTGGCCCGCAGCCGGGGCACGACCATCGATGAGATCCTGCGCGCCAACTGCCGTGACTCGCTCGATCTGCTGGCCGGGCAGCTCATCTTCCTGCCGCCGGGCTTCCAGGGCGGGCCGTCGGTGCCATTGCCGCAGCCGTCGTTGACGCCGCTGCCGACGGTGACGCCCGCGCCGACCGTCGCGCCGCTGCCGACGGTGGCCCCGCCGACCGACGAGCCGCCGCCCCCGCCAACGGTTGCGCCGCCGCCGAACACGCCTGTGCCGCCAACGGCCACACCGCCGCCGCCGCCGACGGCCGCGCCGCCGACGGAGACACCGCCCCCGCCGACCAACACGCCCGCGCCGCCGACGGATACACCACGTCCGCCGACCGACACCCCTGCGCCGCCGACCGAGACGCCGCTGCCGCCCACGGAGACGCCCGCGCCGCCGACGGAGGAGCCGCCGACGGCCACGCCACCACCGCCGCCGACGGAAGCGCCGACGGACATCCCCCTGACGCCAGAGCCGCCGGACGATGGGGGCTGACGTGCGGACGTGGCGCGATTTTTCAGTTGTCACCAATGAGTAGTACAGCCTGTCAGATTGTCGTCGCCAGCCACAGCCTGACAGGCTGTGCT
>WBZT01003230.1_pt1 | contig 10801 bp, 7 predicted proteins | sample 5204241 | NCBI WGS metagenome assembly WBZT01 (sample SAMN12344358, study PRJNA552823) | activated sludge metagenome | biome: Activated sludge suspended growth; feature: Nitrification reactor; material: Wastewater; isolation source: activated sludge from nitrification reactor of wastewater treatment...
CAAACTCTTTTTCGCTCACGCGTGTCCAGGTGCCGTTTGCGAAATGGTAACTGCCATCGCTCGTAGCCGCCCATAGCGCGCCCGCGAGCGAGCGCAGGCGCTTCACTCCCTTCGGTGCGCCGGTCGCATCGCTCAGGTTGACGTCCCGCACAACTTTCACGGCGTCACCCATGACGGCGTATGCGGTGCCGTCCAAAACTGCCACTGCGGTAACCGGTTTCTCCGTCGTGATCCTCTCGCCAACCTCCTGGAGATACGGCACGTCCGGCACGGGTTGCCAAAGGTGCTTGGTTTCGGGCGCGCCTGCAAAAGTTGCGACGCAGCCCATAAACAGAAAGTTGCAAACTGCGGCGAGCCGATCACGAAGCAGGCTTGTCAAGAGGTCCACATCTGAGAACGAAGGGGTTCGCGTTGGGTTCATTTGCCGCAGAAGTTGTCTGCGCAGTCGCACAGCGTAAAGCCGAAATCAGGAATACACCCCATCCACTGCGTCACATCTTCCAGAATTCTCCATTCGATTTTGGCTCCAGAAAGCAAAACCGATCAAACAGAAGTCATGGGACTAATTTGGCACGGTAGAAAGCAGCCGGATTCGTGATGCACAACGATAGAGCAAGCTCATCAGACAGAATTGCGTTCGTCAGCAGTGGAGTCCAGTTCGTCAAATCAACCGAGCTTTCCACGACCACATTGGTCGGAAAAGGCCAGACCAATCTCGTAAAGAAGACACCATTCGATGTCCCGGAATCGCCAGGGTAATTAAGAAACAGAAGTGCTGGCGAGCCTCTCCGAATCCGATTGCTGTCCATATCACCGACGAAAATGTTTCCAGCAACGTCCAACGCCAGCCCCGAGGGAAAAGACAATCGCGCTGTGCCGCCAACCCCATTCGCAAGTCCTCCAACGCCTGCTTTGCCCGCCAATGTAGTAACCGATCCGGAAGGCGTGATCTTCCGAATTGTATTATTAAGCTGATCTACGACGAAAACGTTGCCTGCATGGTCAACCGCTAAGCCGTTGGGCCATTGGAATCGCGCAAAGCTCCCGACGCCATCGTTGTTGCCCGACTGGCCTCCGAGGCCAGCCAAGGTAGTCACGATGCCGGTGGGACTAATTTTCCGAATCGTATTGTTTCCACGGTCTCCAACATAAACATTGGTCGCACTGTCCACAGCAACGCCCTGTGGGTTGGTGAATCGTGCGCTCAGGGCTGGGCCATCGTTTGTGCCTGGAGATCCTGATCCCGCCCAAGTTGAAACAACTCCATCGGGTGTGATCTTCCGAATCTTATGGTTGTTGCTATCGGCAACGTATACGTTTGCGGCTGCGTCTACCGCCAAGCCATAGGGACGGTTGAACCTCGCGGCGCTTCCCGTGCCCGTCGCGTTGCCGCCAACCCCAGCCTTTCCCGCGAGAGTGCTAACCACCCCTGCTGGCGTGATCTTTCGAACGGTTTGATTTTGGGAATCCGCGACATACAAGTAATTTGAACTGTCCACCGCCACACCGGTGGGTTGTGAGAATCTTGCTTCGGACCCTAACCCATCATTGGTTCCACGTTGGCCTCCAAGACCCGCAAAGGTCATAACCTCGCCAGCCGGTGAAATTTTGCGAATGGCGTGATTTCCTTGGTCTGCTACGTAGACGTTTCCATTTCCATCTACTGCCATTCCTTCGGGCAAATTAAAACGCGCGGTGTTGGCAAAACCATCGTTGGTTCCGTTCGCACCACTTCCAGCAAAAGTTGTAAGCACGTACGGGGTGGAGTAGATGGACTGCGCACGGCTGGAAAAGGAACTGTAGGTGAGAATCAGAAGTCCAAACAGACTCCTTACGAGGAAACCACTCATGCATCAACCTTATCTCACGCCCTCCTCTGAGGTCAAATGTCAGTTTGCGGCAGTCTGCATCCGACGAAGGGTTGCCAAGTTGGCGTTTGAATGCTCAGGGCAAACTCAGTTCGTGACACGCCACACTGAAGGCGATACTAATCGCGGGTGATGCGAACCTCGCATGTGTTTCCATTTTCACGCTGGTTGGCATTCTTCCTATGCGGATTTCAACTCTCGCTGCTGCGAGCGGCGACGGCGATTCAACCCACGACGCTTCGCTGTGAATACACGATCAATCCGGTTGGCGTGGATTCGCCAAAACCGCAGTTGAGTTGGGAATTGGAATCGGCCGAACGTGATCAGCGGCAGAGTGCATATCGCCTTCTCGTCGCCAGCACGCCCGAGGCGCTGGCTGCGGATCGCGGTGATGTGTGGGACTCCGGTCAGGTGAAGTCGCCAGATTCAGTCCACGTGGCCTATGGCGGAGCAACGTTGAGTTCGCGGCAGCGTTACCACTGGAAGGTTCAAGTGTGGGATGGCGATGGCCAGCCCTCGCAGTGGAGCAAGCCGGCGTTCTGGGAAATGGCGTTGCTGCAAGCCACAGATTGGAAGGCCCAGTGGATCGGCAGCGGGCCGGCGACCGAACCGCGCCTGCCGGAGGGATTTTTCAAGAGCCGCAAGGAGCACACGAACTTGATCCAACAGGTGAAATTCGAGGGCCGTTCCACTTTGTTGCGGAAGGAATTCACGGTCTCCAAGCCAATCAAGCGTGCGCAGGTCTATGCGACCGGCCTTGGTTACTACGAACTTTCCTGCAATGGCCAGCGCGTCGGCGACCGTGTGCTCGCTCCGGCGAAGAGTAACTACCGGAAGTGGGTGCTTTACGACACCTACGACCTGACGCCGCAGTTGCAGCCGGGCGCGAACGCGCTGGGACTACAGCTCGGCAACGGTTGGTTCAATCCTTATTTGAAATGGTGGGAGCCGTATCGCATGCAATGGTTCGGCTCGACGCGCGCGCTGCTCCAGTTGCATATCGAATACACGGACGGCTCGTCGGAAGTCGTCGCATCGGATGCGTCCTGGAAAACGTCGCCGGGGCCGGTGCAGTCGGCGTGCGTCTTCGACGGCGAAGTCTATGATGCAACCAAGGAAATTGCGGGCTGGGATCAACCGGGCTTCCGCGACACAACCTGGCATAACGCCAACGTCGTCGAAGCTCCGGGCGGCGTGCTGGTTTCGCACCTGATGCAACCAATCAAAGTCGTCGAGCACCTCAAGCCCGTCGCGGTGACCAATCCCAAGCCGGGCGTTCACGTCTTCGATCTCGGGCAGAATTTCGCCGGCTGGGTGCGGCTCAGCGCGAGCGGGCCGCGCGGTACCCGCATCAAGCTGTGTTACGCCGAGGACTTGAAGCCCGACGGCTCGATTGACGTGACGAGTAATGAAAAGGCGCTGGCCACTGATGTTTACATGATGAAGGGCATCGGGCGCGAGACCTATGAACCGCGTTTCACCTTTCACGGCTTCCGTTACGTCGAAGTGATCGGTTACCCCGGCGCGCCGAAGCTCGACGATCTGGTCGGCTGCGTGGTTCATACCGCGACCGAGAGCATTGGTGAGTTTGATTGCGACAACGCCCTGATTAACCGCATCCACCGCGCCACGCGCTGGGCGCAGCGGAGCAATCTCATGGGCTACCCGATGGATTGCCCGCAGCGCGACGAGCGCCTTGGCTGGTTTGGTGACGCGATGGTTTCGATGGAGGAGGCAACCTTCAACTTCGACCTGCCTTTGTTTTACCGGCAGTGGTTGAACGGCGTGCGGTTCAATCAAAACGAATCGAACGGCGACATCTCGATCGTCTCGCCGCGTCCCTACATCACTGATGAGCCCGATCCAACTTGGAGCAGCGCTTACCTGGTGATGCTCTGGCAATATTATCTGCGCTACGGCGACCGCGAATTTCTCGCAACGCACTTTGATTCGATGCGGCGTTACGTGGATTACCTCGGTACGCAGGCGACGAATCACATCCTGCCGCAATATTGGATCGGCGACTGGGGCACGATTGTCGAAGGTTGGAAGGAGGGCGAACCCGTTTCGGTCGTCACCGCGTTCTACTATTACGACACGATGATCGTCGCCAAAGCCGCGCGCGTTTTGGGGAAACAAGCCGAAGCGAAGAAATACGATGGGCTGGCGAAGCAGATCAAAGTCGCGTTCAACCAAAAGTTTTTCGACGCGAAGAAAAAGCAGGTCGAGCAAGGCACGCAGTTTGGCAATGCCTTCCCGCTGTTCCTTGGCCTCGTGGACGAAGCGGATCAGTCCGCTGTGCTGCAAAATATTCTCCGCGATCTGGAGAAGCACAGTAACCACTTCAATGTCGGCGTGCTCGGCGCGAAATATCTGATTGATGCGCTGACTCAAGCCGGGCGCGCTGATGTGGCTTTCGGGCTAGCCACGCAAACCGGTTACCCGAGCTGGGCGCATCTGCTCGAAGGCGGCCGCACGACGCTCTCAGAATTCTGGAATCTGAAAGGTTCACACAACCACGTCATGCTCGGCAGCATTGACGGCTGGTTCTACCGTGTGTTGGCCGGCATCCAGCCCGACGAAACCAAGCCCGGCTTCGAGCACATCATCATCAAGCCGTTCGTTCCCGATTCGCTATCGTTCGTTCGCGCCTGCGCGCAGACATCGCATGGTCGCGTCGCGGTTGAGTGGAAGAAGGAAGGCGGTGAATTGAAGTTGAGCGTCAGCATCCCGGTCAATTGCACGGCGACGGTCTATCTGCCGGCGAAATCCGTGAAGGCGGTGGGCAGCTCTTCAACTTTGAAGGCAACCAGATACGAGGGTGGCCAGGCCAGTTTCCAGGTTGGCTCGGGTAATTACGAGTTCCGCGCCACCCTTGCGCGATGAGCCGCGTCACTACTCGAGCGGCACATTGCTGATGCCCTCGGTGCCTGGGTGAAACAGGTTGTTGCTGAACTTCAGCCGGACGGGTCCGTTCGTCGCCTTGCTGACGAGCACAGCCCAACGATAGCGCGCTGGGAGCATTTCCGGAATCCCGTTCGTCAGCACACCATCGCGGCCCGTGTCGTAAACCAGATTGCCGGTCACGATCACGTCGCGCAATGGCGGGTCGTCCGGCTCCTGACCGTTGTCGAAGCGGAAGGGCGTGCAATTGTCTTTCGGCACGTGCCAGATCCAGTGTGAATCGCCGTAGCCGAAATCCGTGATGATGTTATTGGCGATAATGTGGCCGGCGTCCACATTTGCGGGCCGCGCGGGTTTGCCGTCCCGTGCGGGCTCCGCTGGATGCGCCGAGGTGCCGGGCATCAGGCCGATGGCCCAAAGGTCCGTACGGATGAATTGATTATTCGCGATGATCATGTGCCGCGAGCCGTGCATGGCTTTCATGCCCATGAAGGCGTTCTTCACGAGGTTGCCGCTCACGATCACGTTGTCGGCGTGAATGTCTATTCCTTGCGCGGCGTTTTCGATGAAATTGTCGAGCACCCGCACGCCGAGGCTTGCTTCCGGGCCCGTCACGATGATCGCCGAACCCTGATGCCAGTTATTCACGTAGCCGTCGTCCCAGGTTTTCTGACTGATGATCGAGCCCTTCGTCGCGCTGCGTTTCACGAACTGTCCGAGCTTGTAGCGCTCCTTCATGTCCGGCGTCGGCCGCAGGCGCTTCTCGATGACCTCATTCCGTTGAACAAGCAAACCGGGGCAACCGTTCGCTGCGATGCCCGTGCCATCAATGCAGTTGAAGGCGTAACCGTAATGCGGGCTGGCGGTCCGGTCGTCCACGGCGATGGTGGAATAATTCTCCACGCGGCAACCGACGATTTCGCTGTTCGTGCACTGCCGGAGATTGATCGCGCCGGTCGCTGCACGATTGTCGAGCACGCGCAGGCCGGTTAGCGATAGATGCTCACACTCGACCGCTTCAATCGCTGGTTGCGAAGCGTCCTCGCGACCGGCGGCACGGGTGAGCGTCAAATCACGCAGCCGCACATTGCTCGCCGAACGCACGATGATGATCGGGCTGTTGGAATTCTGCTGGACCAAACGGCCAAAACCGTAAAGGCCCGAACCCGAATGGTGAATGACGACGGCGTTCGTAAGAGGGTGATCACCGTCCGGCACAAACAGCATCTGGCCTGGATTTGCGTCAAGCGCCGCTTGAACGGAAGAATACTGCGCCGTGCTCCGTCGGACTTCGCGCTCCTCACCGGCAACAGCAACGAGAAGCGCGGAGAGAAAAAGTCCGGTGGCAGCGAGGCAACACGAAACACCGAAGCGGTTTGGTTTGTTCATATCCCGGGCGACCCTATTCCGCCGAGCCCGCGTGTCAAGGTTTGCAGTTCGCTGGCAGCGATACCCTTTGAGCGCGCTGGTGGGGCGAGCGTCCTCGCGAGCCGGCTTGGTTGCCGCCTCGCCCATCGGGTAGTTCTATTTTGAATTCGCGCTGAAGTCTGCGGACTTCCATCCCGCGGCAGTTTGGATGCCGCCGAGGATGTGCTGCAGAAAAAGCGGTTCGCTGAAGCTGCTTTCGGTGTGGCCCATCGCGGTGTACCACACCCGGCCTTTGCCGATGCGGCGGCACCACGCGATCGGATGATCATCACCCATTGCGCCGCCTTTGTAGGTGGACTCATCCACGCAAGCGAGCACGCGGGCCTGACCGCGCGGCGTGCCGGTAAAGTTGTACCATTCATCCGTGCGTGACCAACGGGCTGGCAATGCCCTCGTGGACGGTTGCATTGCATCCGTGATCTGGACCTGCGCCGGCACGATGGCAGAATGATTTGAGAACGCGCAATTGAACACCTCACCATACCAAGCCCACTTGTCCTCACAGGCATTCGGTCCAAACACCGCGCCGTGAATTGCCGCGAATCCACCGCCTCCAAGCACGTAATCACGAAAGGCCGCTTCCTGTTCGGGATTCAATATGTCGCCGGTGGCGCTCAGAAAAACCACGGCTTGAAAGCGCGCGAGATTTTCCGGCGTGAAGACGGTTGAATCCTCCGATGCTTCCACAGCGAAACCGTGCTGGCTGCCGAATTGTTGGATGGCGGCGATGCCATTGGTGATCGAAGCGTGCCGGTAGCCGAGGGTTTTCGAGAAGACCAGGATTCGCCTTCCGTGGCTCGTGGATTTTGAGCCGGTCAAATGGCCGCAGCCACCGCATGCCAGCACGGTAATCAACACAGCCCAGCTCAACGCCGTTCGCCAAATTGCGTGACGCTGCGGCGAACAGGTTGGGAGGCGTTCCACCGCATCCCCATCTGCTCGGATGGAAGTTTGGGACGCGGTGGAACGCGTCCCTACCTTTCGTGGAGTTGAGTTAGTGAACACTTGAAAACTCATTCGCATGTTTCTGTCAGATTCGCCACGGCTTGCGCATGACTCGCAAAGCCAGCCGTTTGTTCGCTGCATCATCGCCCAGGAATTTCTCCTTCGCCGGATCGAAGCGGAGCTTGCGTTCCAGCCGCGTGGCGATGTCACTCAAGTGGCAGAGCGTGTTGCCCTGGACCGTGTCCTCAATCGGGCAGATGGTCGGTTTGCGGCTGCGGACGCACTCGAGGAAGTTGCGTTGGTGCTGCAAACTTTGTGGCGAGCGCCAGCCGCCGGCGGGTAATGGTTCTTCTGCGAGCGCCTCGGGACCTACCCGCAGTCCGCCGCGATGCACTTCCACCCAACCGTTGCTCCCGAGAAACAGCGTGCCGTGCCCATGCAGGTCTTTCAGTCCGAACTGCGCCTGCCAAGCGGTGAAATCCGTCAGCGGCGTCGGCTCTGCAAATTGGTTCGCGGTGCCGCGGAAGTGCATCCGCACGCCGTCGGCGAACGTGAAGTCCACGTCCCACGCCACGGAGGTGTTGCACGCGCCGCTCTTCGGGAAGATGCCTTTGCCCTCCACCGTCATCGGACCGGTGAACATCTGCGGGTGACCCCAGAGCGCGATGTCGAGCGGATGAATGCCCCAGCCCGCGACGAAGCCGAGCGCGTAATCGCTGTTGAACCACCACGTCTTGTCCCAATCCGCGTTCGCCTCGGCTTTGTTAGGCGTGTAGGGAGATGCGGGCGCGGAGCCGAGCCAGAAATCGTAGTTCAACCCCGCCGGCACGGGTGCGGGTTCAGTCTTGCCGCCCGGGCGACTCGCCGGCGCCCACACAAAAATTTCCTGAAGCTTGCCGATGCGGCCATTGCGAACGAGTTCGACGGCGCGCTGAAATTCCCGTCCCGAGCGCTGTTGCGTGCCGAATTGGAAAATGCGTTTCATTCGCTGCACCGCTTTGCGCAGGAGCTTGTCCTCCGCGAGCGTAAGCCCCAGCGGCTTCTCGCAGTACACGTCTTTCCCTGCGTTCACCGCCGCGAGAGAAATCGGGACGTGCCAATGATCGGGCGTGCCAACGATAACGGCATCAATGTCGCGGCTTTGCAGCAACTCGCGGAAGTCGCCGTAGGTGCGGCAATCATGTGTTTGATACTTGTCGTTGACCTGCTTTCGCGCGCCTTCGGCGTGATCCGTCCAGACATCGCACACCGCGAGCACGCGCGCGTCCGCAACGGCGAGCGCGCCGTTCATGTCGCCGCGGCCCTGTGGCCCGCAACCGATCAACGCGACGCCAATCTTGTTGTTCGGCGAAACCGCACCACCGCGGCCGAGCGTGGCGGCGGAAACGATTTGCGGAAAGACGGCGGTCGTGATGGCCGCGCCCGCGACGCCGCGAATGAATGAGCGGCGGTTCAACTGTTCCCTCGTTTTCATACTGAACTCTCTTTCGTTTTCCCGTTCACTTCGCTTTTAAGCAGGCGCGCAGGTGTTTGATCGAGCGCGCGGCTTGTTCGACCGTGCCGCATTCCACCGAGAGCACGATGTCACGTTTTGCCTTCCGGCAGATTTGAATCACGCGCTTCCAATCAATCACCCCATCGCCGCACGCGCAGCCGACGGGCGTGCCGGTGACCTTGCCGCGCTCGGCGGCGGATTGCGCGAGGGCGATGTCTTTCGCGTGCAGATGCACGAGCCGGCCAACGACGCGGTTTAGCCAGTGATAGGGATCGTGGCCGCAGAGGTAGCTGTTGCCCGTGTCGAAGTTGATGCCGATAGCCGGACTTTTCACGAGCCGCCAGATGCGGTCGAGTCCGTCGGGATGCTTGCTGTATTGCTGGTGCGGTTCGAGTCCGATGAGAATCCCACGCGGCTCAGCAGCTTTCGCGGCCTGCATTAAAGTGTATTTCATCAAGGTGTGATCCTCGTCCACGGTCGTGCCTTCGGGCTTCGGGCCTTCGTCCGTGTTCACGACCGGCGCGCCGCACTCGGCGGCAAAACGGATCGCCTGTTTGAGGTACTCGACACTGATCTCTGGCTTGCCGAGCGGTGTGTGCGTGGAGAAGCCGGACAACTTTACGCCGGCTTCGGCGCAGGCGCGTTTTACTCGGAGCGGATCGTCGAGCATCGAGACGCTGTGAAAGTAGCCAGCTTCGCTGAGCAGCTCGCGGCCCCAATGCAGCATCGGCTCGACGTAGTCGTAACCGAGCTCGGCGGCTTTCGCGACGCCCCACTCGAATGATTTATCTTCGTGCCGAACGAATTCCAGGTTGATGCCGATGCTGATTTTGGCCATGTCGCTTGAGGGGTTGAGGGTTGGTGGTGGAAAAACTTACGGTGTGGATCGCCATTTGGCCGCGCGGGCTTCGAGCGTGGCAGTGGATTTCGTTTCCGGGTAAAGCAGGACGAGGTAGCGGATCGTGAACTTGTCGCCGCTTCGGTAAACCAGCGGTTCCTTGTCGAGCCCTTGAGTTGCGGAAAGGTAGGGGAACGCCGTCAGCATCGAGAAGAACTGGCCATCGCCACGCGAGTTTGTTGGATGCGGGACGAGGGCGATCGTTGCGTTCAGAGCCGGTGCTGCAAAGGACACCGAAGCCCAGGGTGCGGTGGAAATCTCCTGGCGACTCTTGGAAAGGTCCGGCTTGCGTCCGGCGTAACTGTGATCCGCCAGTGAATCCAGTTCCTTGAGAAACCGCATTCCTAGCCCGTGATAGGTCGCCCCGGTGAGGGCGACTTGATTGGTCTTCTTGCCGACTTCGAATTCCGCCTTCCATTCCAGCGCCGACTCGCGCGCCGTCGCATCCACGGTCAGCGTCAGCGTGCGCTGTTCAATCAAGAGCGCGTGCGGTGTGGTGTCGGCCACGAAAGCGTCCTGCGGTGCGACCCAATGAATTAATTGTCGCAACGTCGCATTGTTGCCATTCGCACTGGCGGTGGTTTCCACCACGCGCTCGACGCCGTTGCCCGGCACTTCTTCCCAGAAGTTCAAGCCGTTGACCTTGATGGCATACATCAATGCGTGGTGATGCAGATGATCGGACGGGGCGTCCCGCAAAATGTTCCGTCCGCCCGGGGCGCTGAATTCGGCCACGTAAGGTTTGGCCTGACGTGGATTGAAAGCGTAACGCAGCAGCGGCTGGTCTTGGCGTGTCACGATCCAGGCGTTGGTGGTAATGCCGGCATCGAGATGCAGCGCGGATTGCGCCGAGCAGAGTTTCGTCACGAACAGTAGAACGACGAGCGAAGGGCAGGATTTTTTCATGATGTCAGAGCACGATTTCTTCTTTCACCGCGTCGAACTTCGCGACCTTGTCCTTGAGCAGGCTCAGCAGCGCCATGTTCAGCGCCGCTTGCACGTGCAGGCCGAACTCCACGTCGCTCACGGGCTTTGCGCGAGAACGAACGCAGCTCAGAAAATTCTCCCAGTGCGCCGCGGTGACGTCGCCCTTCTTCGCCGGAAAGACCTGCCGTTCACCCTTGCGCGGAATGACCGTGATGCCCTCGAAGCCCATGTTCCACTCGCCGGGGTTTTGCAGCGTGAGCGTGCCTTCGTCGCCATGGATGGCCGGCTCGGTGACGTAGGCGTTCGCCAGCGTGCCTGTGACGACCACGGAAAGTT
>WBZT01003231.1_pt1 | contig 10799 bp, 6 predicted proteins | sample 5204241 | NCBI WGS metagenome assembly WBZT01 (sample SAMN12344358, study PRJNA552823) | activated sludge metagenome | biome: Activated sludge suspended growth; feature: Nitrification reactor; material: Wastewater; isolation source: activated sludge from nitrification reactor of wastewater treatment...
TGGGGCTGCGGATAGAAGTCGTGCGCACAGACGAAGCCACCCAGGCTGCCGAGCAGCGTCCGCTGCGCGAGCAGCACTCCTCCCGCCTCGCCGGCGGCAGGATCCCGGCTGCCACCGTAGAGGATCCTCGCCGGATCGCCGGCCGCGGTCACGACCGGCGTGTACCGGGGAGACGCGTGTTCGAGCACTTCGACCCAGAGCCTGATGTCCTCGCCGGCAGCACAGCCGACGCCGAGCACGTGCCGCAATTGCGGCAATCGCTGACGGATTGCGCGCAGGCGTGGCGCAGCGATGCCATCGACGATGGCCACATGCGTGCCCGAATCCGCCAGCCGCCATGCGAGCGCGTCCGCGTCGAGAAAAGGCGACAGGGGAACCGCCAGCGCCCCCATCTGGCAGATCGCGACCAGCGTGATGGCCGCTTCCGGGCGTTGCGGCAGGACGATCGCGACCCGGTCGCGAGGCAGCGTCCCCAGTGCGGCAAGTACGTTGGCAAGCCGATTCGCTTCCCGCTGGATGTCCCAGAAAGTGTGCGCCGAGGTGAAACCATCGGCATCTTCGTAGTAGAGGGCGAAGCGGCTGCGTTCGTCGGCCCAGCGGCCGCAGACATCGACCGCCAGATTGAATCGCTCGGGAATCTGCCAGCGAAAGTTCTGACACAGTTCTGCGTAGCTGGTGGCCTGCCGATCGAGTTCCATGCTTTCCCGCAAACCCGCTCAGCCAACGCCGCGCAGGCGCTCGTCGATCAATTCGATCCAGTGCCGCACAGGCCGCCGACTGCCACTCTGCAAATGCCGTTGACAGCCGACGTGGGCGGTGACCAGCAAGGCAGGCGAACCGGCTCGCATCGCCGCCAGTTTTTGCTCGCGCAATTGCCGCGAGAGCTCCGGCTGGGTGATCGAATAGGTGCCCGCCGAGCCGCAGCACAGATGCCCGTCGGCGACCGGCGTCAGTTGGTAACCGGCGGCAAGCAGCAGTCCTTCGACGACACCGCGGATCTTCTGCGCGTGCTGCAGGGTACAGGGCGAGTGAAAGGCAACCCGCTGTCCGCCGCCCCGGCCGGTCTGCGCCAACAATACGAGCAGACGCTCTTGCTCGGCGACCATTACCTCGGAAACATCGCGCGTCAAGGCGGCGATACGGGCAGCCTTTTCGGCGTAGGCCGGATCGTGGCGCAACATGGCGCCGTACTCGCGCACGTGCGCGCCGCAACCGCTGGCGGTCATCACCACTCCTTCGACGCGCCCGCTGACGACATACGGCCAGCAGGCGTCGATCACCCGTCGCATGTCGGCCAAGGCCTGCGGCTGGGCATCGAGATGGTAGCGCAGCGCGCCGCAACAGGCAGATCCCTTGACCTCGACCAATTCGATGCCGAGCCGGTCGAGCACGCGCGCCGTCGCGGCATTGGTATTGGGCGCCAGCGCCGGCTGCACGCAACCGGCGAGGGTGATCAGCTTGCGCTGCCGACCGGGCGAGCGCGGCCAGGGGGCGGCGGTCGCCGGCTTTGGCACCTTGCCGGCCAGCGCCCGCGGCAACAGGGGCTGCAACATCTGGCTGGCGCGCAGTACCGGCCGGAAAAGCCGCTCGCGCGGCAGCACTGCGCGCAGCAGGAAACGGGTCGCCCGCGACCTGGCGGACCGCGGTACGCGCTGCTCGAGCACTTCGCGCCCGATATCGAGCAGGCGGTGATAGTTGACGCCGGACGGGCAGGTCGTTTCGCACGCCCGACAGCTCAGGCAGCGATCGAGATGCAGTTGCGTGGTTGCACTCACCGGCTGCCCTTCGAGCATCGCCTTGATCAGGTAGATGCGTCCACGCGGTCCGTCGAGTTCATCACCGAGCAATTGAAAGGTCGGACAGGTGGCATTGCAGAAACCGCAATGCACACAACTGCGCAGAATCGCGTCCGCCTCGCGGCCGGCCGACGTGTCCCGGATGAAATCGGCTAGATTGGTCTGCATGCTGGACGAACTCTCACAGATCCGGATACAGGCGCCCCGGGTTGAAGACTCCCTGCGGATCGAAAGCGCGTTTCAGATTCCGGTGAATCCTCACCAGCGGCGGCGACAAGGGTTGAAAGACGCCGACCATCGCCTTCAGCGCGTCGTCGGCCCGAAACAGCGTCGCGTGCCCGCCGGCGCGCAACGCCGTCGCCCGGATCAGCGCCGGATCGCCGCCGCGCAGCCAGCGCTGCGCGCCTCCCCACTCGATCAGTGTCGGCCCGAGCGCCTGCGGCGGTGTCACCGAAGGCAGCGACAAGCGCCAAAGCGCGTCTTCCCCGGCAAAGAACGCGTGCGTCTGCTCGCGCAGCGACTGCCAGAAAGTCGCCGCCTCGGCATCCGCCAAGACCTCGCCGGCGAGCAGCCCTTGCGCCGCGGCCACTGCGGCAGCCGCCCCCGAAAGGCGCAGGCTGAGCACGCCATCGTGCCAGGCAGACGCCGATATCGGCAATGGCTTCCCTCCCCATTGATTCAGCCTTTCCAGGGCCGCTGCCTCGCCGATCGCGAAGCGCAGGGTCTTCTCGGCGACGGGCAGCGGCAACACCTTCAGCGACACATCGAGCAGCAAGCCGAGCGTCCCCAGACTGCCAGCCATCAACCTCGCCACGTCGTAACCGGCGACGTTCTTCATCACCTGTCCGCCAAACGAGAGTATTTCTCCCGTACCGCTCAGCAGTCTGACGCCAAGGACGAAATCGCGCAGTGCGCCAACGCTCGCCCGGCGCGGCCCCGACAGGCCGGCAGCGAGCATGCCGCCGACGGTCGCCGTCGGTCTGAAATGTGGTGGTTCGAAAGCGAGGCATTGTCCCTTCTCGGCGAGCGCGGCGTCGAGTTCGACGAGCCGGGTTCCGGCCCGCACCGTGACCACCAGCTCGGTCGGTTCGTACGCGACGATCCCGCGGTAGGCGCCAAGATCGAGCCGCTCTCCCCGCTCCGGGCCACCGTAGAAGCTCTTGCTGCCGCCGCCGCGAATCGCCAGTCTGGCGCCACCGGCGGCCGCGTCCGCGATGCGTGCGAGGTACTCTGCGACCAGTTCGTCCATCATCCTCCCGACACGGTGGACGACATCGGCGCGGCACCCGCCCGCGCCAGGGTATATTCACGACAGCGAGCGAGGGTCGGCACTCCCTTGCCGGGGTTGAGCAGGCCGTGCTCGTCGAAAGCCGCCTTGAGGCGATGAAAGGCGTCAATCTCGGCAACCGTGAACTGCTCGGCCATGAGCAGAATCTTCTCGATGCCGACTCCGTGCTCGCCAGTGATTGTGCCCCCGAAGCGCACCGACAATTCCAGGATCTCGGCGCCAAAAGCGGCGGCGCGTTCGAGCTCGCCGGGCTGATTGGCGTCGTACATGATCAGCGGGTGCAGATTGCCGTCGCCGGCGTGAAAGACGTTGGCGCAGCGCAGCGAGTACTTCTCGGACAGTCCGGCGATCGCTGCGAGCATCTCCGCAAGTCGCCGGCGCGGGATGGTGCCGTCCATGCACAGGTAGTCGGGGGTCAGGCGACCGACCGCGGGAAAGGCCGCCTTGCGGCCGGCCCAGAACTTCAATCGCTCGGCTTCGCTTTGCGACACGCAAAACGCCGAAGCACCGCTGCCTTCGAGTACCGCCGTCATGCGCCCGATCTCCTCGGCGACCTCCTCCGGCGTACCGTCGGACTCGCAGAGCAGGATCGCCTCGGCGTCCATGTCGTAACCGGCATGGACGTACGGTTCGACCGCCTGCACCGCTTTCCGGTCCATCATTTCCAGACCGGCCGGGATGATGCCGGCCGCGATGATTCCGGCAACCGCGTCGCCAGCGCGACGAACGTCGTCGAACGAAGCGATCACCACCTGCGCCAGATCTGGTTTCGGCGTCAGTCGGAGCGTCACCTCGGTGGTGATCACCAGCAGCCCTTCCGAGCCATTGATCAGCGCGAGCAGATCGTAACCGGGTGCGTCGAGCGCGGCGCTGCCAAACTCGACGATTTCACCGGCGATGGTCAGTCCGCGCACGCGCAGCACATTGTGCACGGTGAGACCATACTTGAGGCAATGCACGCCACCGGAGTTCTCGGCGACGTTGCCGCCGATCGTGCAGGCAATCTGCGAGGAAGGATCGGGAGCGTAATACAGACCGTACGCCGCCGCCGCTTCCGACACCGCCAGGTTGCGTACTCCCGGTTGTACCACGGCAGTCCGCGCCAGCGGGTCGATGCTGAGGATGCGCTTGAGTCTGGCGAGCGACACCAGTACTGCGTCCGGGTGCGGCGTGGCGCCCCCCGAGAGACCGGTGGCGGCGCCGCGCGCCACCACCGGCGCCTGCAGTTCATGGCATATTTTCAGGATGGCCTGCACCTGCGCCTCGTTCTCCGGCAGCGCGACCAGCAGCGGCAACTGCCGATAGGCGGTCAGGCCGTCGCATTCGTAGGGTCGCATCTGCTCGTCCTCGACCCGCAGCGCATCGGCCGGCAACACCTCGCGCAGGCGCCTGATCAGCGCCGGCCGATCGATCGAGAAACGACGGTCGGCGATCGTGCTGGGCATGCTCATGCAGCATCCTCCGACAGTTCATCACCCGAGCGAAGCCGATGTACGAAACCCGCAAGGCAGGACGAGCAGCCACGAGTCGCCAGGACCCGCGCGCACGATCGTACGACGGCACCGACGAATACTACCCGATGCCACGACGACTCGGCAATTTGTTGCCAACATTCGTGGCCGGCCGATTCGCGGTCGGCCGACGCGGCCAAGGGCCACGGCCTGCCGCATCGGCCACGCTCCGATTCACGGCGCGAGCTTTTCTTGCCGGAGCATGGATGCGGTAGAATCGGGCAACCGAAAGCGGAATCTCCACACTGGGCGAGGCCTGCAGCAGCCCACGCGCGGCAATCGACGGCGGACGCGGCAGCAGGCAAGGACCGGCAGATCAGGCATTCGTCAGTGTCCGTGAGGCATGCAGCCATCTTTGCGCAGACCCGTGCTCGGACGCGGCGCAGTTCGTCGTCAAACACCTGGATCGGAAAGCGAAACCGATGATGACCAAATGGAAGCTAATTGCAGCCTTTGCCGTGCTCGCGCTGGCCAACCAGGCAATCGCCAAACGCCTGCCGGACGATCTGCTCGAGCGCCGCTGCTGGCTGCAGCACACGGCCGAAAGGACTTCCTTGAGCCTCTTTGCCGAGTCGGCTCCGGTCACTTTTTCCAACCTCGGGGATGGCTACCAGGTGCGCACCCCGTTCTGGGTAGAGTTCGGCATCAGCGGCATGGGGGTGATCCCCGCCGGCAACAAGCGGGACAAGTCAGGGCACCACCATTTGCTGATCGACACGCCTCTGCCTGCGTCGATCACCGAACAGCCGATCCCTTTCTCCGACAAGTACCGTCATTTTGGCAAAGCGCAGACAGCGACGGCGCTCGACCTCCCTCCCGGCCCGCACAGTTTGCGCCTGCTCTTTGCCGATTACGAACATCGACCCTATTTCGTCTTCAGCCGCAAGATCACGGTCAACGTCGTCGGCAACCGCAAGGACACGCCCAAGCCGAAGATCGATCCGGAAAAATTCAACGAAACCTGCCAGGCCTGGTATCAGGACGAAGTTTCGACGCCGCCGGGCGACACGAAGATGGTCTATGTCAAGAACATTCGTGACGGCGAGAGCGTTGACAGCCCGTTTCTGGTCAAGCTCGGCGTCGTTGGTTTCGGAGTGGCGCCGGAAGGAACATCGATCCCGGCGACCGGACATTTCGTCCTGAACGTCAGGAAGAACAAGTCTTCCGCCAGCAGCGTCCGCTTGCGCGAGGGTCAGACCGAAACCATCCTCGACCTGGCTCCCGGCGATTACGACATCGATTTGTCGTTCGTCGCCGGCGATGGGCAAGTGTTGCTGCAGGATCAGTTGAAAGTGACCGTGGTGAAGCAGGTCCAGGCACCTCGCAAGTAGAAGATGACGCGTTCCCGAATGCTGTTGCTGGCCGCCGCCGCGGCGGTCATCGTCGGTGCCGCCTATTGGTATCAGGGTTCGCGCCAGACGCGCGGCGCGGTCCAGGCACCAGCGGCGGTACCGGTGACGGTGGCGACCGCCGCTCTTGGCGACATGCCCGTCCTGTTGTCCGTGGTGGGCCGGGCCGAGGCGTACGAGAGCGTCACGCTCAAATCGAGGCTGGATGGACAGGTGGCGGCCGTCCATTACACGGAAGGACGCCATGTCCGGCAAGGCGAGGTGCTGATCCGGCTCGACCCTGGAGATTTCGAGGCCCGTCTGCTGCAGGCCGAAGCCAATCTGGCCAGGGACGAGGCGCTGCTCGGCAAGGCGAGAGCCGACGTCGGACGCTACATTGCGCTCAAGGAGCGTGGCTTCGTTTCCGACGAGAAGGTCAACGAGCTGCGCACGGCCGAGGCCGCCGCGCTGGCCACGGTCAAGGCGGATCAGGCGGCGGTCCGTTTCGCCCGGCTGCAACTCTCCTACACCACCATCGTCGCCCCGTTTGCCGGCGTCGTCGGCGCCCGTCTGGTCTTTCCGGGATCGGCCGTCAAGGTGAATGACACGGTACTGGCGGTGGTCAATCGCGTGCGACCTCTGTACGTCAGCTTTTCGATTCCCGAGAAGTACCTGCCGCGCGTACGCCGGGCAATGGCGACCGCCGACATGCGCGCCGACGTGTCGATTCCGGGCGACGCGGAACAGCGTTTCGCGGCGAGCGTGCGCTTTCTCGACAACGCCGTCGATGTCACCACCGGCACCATCCAGATGAAGGCACTGGTGGAAAATCGCGACGAGCGACTGACTCCCGGCCAGTTCGTCAATGTCAGCATGTCGCTCGACACCCTGAGCAATGCCGTCGTCGTTCCCACGGACGCGGTGCAGCAGGGACCCGACGGCAACTTCCTGTTCGTCGTCGGCCAGGACAGTACGGTGCAACCCCGCAAGGTCGACGTCGTCGCCAGCTACGGCGGCCTCGCCGCGATTGGCAAGGGGATCGCTGCCGGTGAAATCGTGGTCACCGACGGTCAGCTCCGCTTGACTCCCGGCGCCCGCGTCCAGGTCAAGCCGCCGCGCGACGAAGCCGCACAACCGGGCGGCGGCGCCCCGGCAGCCCCGCAAGCGAAGACCTGAGATCCTGCCGAGTAGCGAATGACCCTGCCCGAACTCTGCATTCGCCGACCGGTGATGACCACGCTGCTGATGGCAGCGTTCCTCATTTTCGGCTTCATCGGCTATCGCACCCTGCCCGTCTCCGAGTTGCCGACGGTCGATTTCCCGACCATATCGGTCACCGCCAACCTGCCCGGCGCCTCCCCGGAGACGATGGCGGCGGCAGTCGCAACGCCACTCGAAGGACAGTTCTCGACAATCGCCGGGCTCGACTCGATGACTTCGACCAGTGCCCAGGGATCGACGTCGATCACGCTGCAGTTCTCGCTCGACCGCAACATCGACGCCGCCGCGCAGGATGTCCAGTCGGCGATCTCCGGCGCCTTGCGCAAGCTGCCTCAGAACATGCCGGCGCCACCGTCGTTCCGCAAGGTGAATCCGGCCGATTTCCCGATCTTCTACATCGCCATGCTGTCGCCGACACTGCCGTTGTCGCTGGTCAACGAATACGCCGAAACGCAGCTCGCGCAGCGCCTGTCGACGATTCCCGGCGTTGCCCAGGTGCAGATTTTCGGCTCGCAGAAATTTGCCGTGCGCGTCCAGGCCAACCCGGACCAGCTCGCCAGCCGGGGCGTCGGCATCGACGAGTTGCAACAGGCATTGACGCAAAACAACGTCAATCAGCCGGTGGGCCAGCTCGACGGCAGCCGGCAGAGCTTCGCCATCAAGGACGGCGGGCAGATGTCGACCGCCGCCGCCTACCGGCCGCTCATCGTCACCTGGCGCAATGGCGCGCCGGTGCGGCTCGAGGAAGTGGCGACCGCGATCGACAGCGTCGAAAACAACCGCATCGCCAGCTGGAACGTCGACCGGCGTGCCATCGTCCTGGCAATCCAGCGCCAGCCCGGCGCCAATACCATCGAAACGGTCGAGGCGATCAAGCGCGTGCTGCCGTCGTTCCAGTCCAAGCTGCCGGCGTCGATCGAAATGCGGGTCTTGTTCGACCGCAGCGTCTCGATCCGGGAAGCCATCGACGATGTCCAGTTCACGCTGCTGCTCGCCGGCTTCCTGGTGCTGCTCGTCATCCTGCTCTTCCTGCGCAACCTGTCGGCGACGCTGATTCCGAGCCTGGCGCTGCCGATCTCGGTGGTCGGCACTTTTGGCGGAATGTCGCTGCTCGATTACAGCCTCGACAATCTCTCGCTGCTGGCGCTGACCCTTTCCGTCGGCTTCGTCGTCGATGACGCGATCGTCATGCTGGAGAACATCGTCCGCCATGTCGAGCAGGGCGAAACGCCGTTCCAGGCGGCGATCCGGGGAGCCCGCGAGATCGGCTTCACGATCATTTCGATGACCCTCTCGCTGATCGCCGTTTTCATTCCGGTGCTCTTCATGCGCGGAATCGTCGGGCGCCTGCTGCACGAATTCGCGGTCACCATCTGCATCGCCATCCTGGTTTCCGGTTTCGTCTCGCTGACGCTGACGCCGATGCTCTGCAGTCGCTATATCAAGCACGCCGAGCCGGACTCGCATGGTCGTGTCTTCCAGGCCTTCGAGCGCTTTTTCGACGCCCTGCTCGCCGGCTACGAGCGCACGCTGAAACTGGCCATGTCCCATCCTCGCTGGATCCTGGCGAGCTTCTTCGCCACTCTGCTGCTCACCGGCTACCTGTTCACGGCGGTCCCCAAGGACTTTCTGCCGAGCGGCGATACCGGCCAGATCATCGTCTTCACCGAAGGCGCGCAGGACGTTTCCTTTGCCTCGATGGTGCAGCATCAGCGCGCGCTTGCCGAAATCGTCGCGCAGGATCCCGACGTCCGCACGTTCATGTCGGCGGTCGGCGCCGGTGGCATCCGCCCGACAGCGAATACCGGAACGCTCTTCCTGATCCTCAAGCCACGATCGGAGCGCCATTCTTCGCCGGATGAAATCATTCAGCGCCTGCGCCCGAAGCTGGCGGCGGTCCCCGGCATCAAGGCCTATCTGCAGAACCCGCCGGTGATCCGCATCGGCGGTCAGATCACCGCCGCACAGTATCAATACACGCTGCAGGACACCGACCTGGCCGAACTGTACCAGTGGACCGACACGCTGACCGAACGGATCCGCAAGCTGCCCGGCTTCGTCGACGTCAGCAACAATCTCAACAACCTCAGCCCGGTGGTGGCGCTCGACATCGACCGCGACAAGCTGGCCGCGCTGGGACTCAGCTACGGACAGGTCGAGGATGCCCTGCAGAGCGCGTTCAGCGCCCGCCAGGTGTCGACCATCTACGGCACGAGCAATCAGTATCAGGTCATCCTCGAAGTCGCGCCCGAGTACCAGTCCGACCCGGATGCCCTGTCGCGCCTCTACGTGCGCAGCATCAGCGGCAAGCTGATCCCGCTGGATACGGTGACGCGCTTCAGCAGGAAGACGCAGGCGCTGACCGTGAACCACCAGGGTCAGTTGCCATCGGTCACCATCTCGTTCAACCTGCTCCCGGGCGTATCGCTTGGCGACGCCGTAAACCGGATCCGGGCGCTCGAGCAGGAACTGAACATCCCGGTTTCACTGAGCACCAGCCTGCAGGGTACCGCACAGGCTTTCCAGGCGTCGCTGCAGGGGCTGGGGATCCTCCTGCTGGTCGCAATCCTCGTCGTCTATCTGGTGCTCGGCATTCTCTACGAGAGCTTCATCCATCCGCTGACCATTCTCTCCGGGTTGCCCTCGGCAGGACTTGGCGCGCTCGTCACCCTGCTCCTCTTCGGCGTCGATCTCAGCCTCTACGCCTTTGTCGGTGTCATCATGCTGATCGGCATCGTCAAGAAGAACGCGATCATGATGATCGACTTCGCGCTGGCGCAGCAGCGCGAGGGCGGCGTCCCCGCCCACACGGCGATTTTCCAGGCCTGCCTGATCCGCTTCCGGCCGATCATGATGACCACCATGGCGGCGCTGGTCGGCACCCTGCCGATCGCACTGGGCCTCGGCGCCGGTGCCGAAGTGCGGCGGCCGCTCGGCCTGGCAGTGGTCGGCGGACTGCTGCTGTCGCAGTTCCTCACCCTCTACCTGACGCCGGTGGTGTATCTGTATCTCGATCGGCTGTCGCGAAAGGATGCGCCGGCAACGGTGCCGGCCTGAACCGACCAGTCCTGGCTCCCGGGTATTTGGGGCGGCTGCCCGGTCGGACACCGTTGCTCCCCTGCCAGACGCATCCCTTGCCGCCGCGCGGCTCAGCGCGTGTGCTGCAGGCGGGTCAGATTCGCGAGGTCGCGCTGGCGCTGCACGACCCATCGCTCGTAGCTCGCCAGGTTCTTGGTGCACAGCAGGGTATGCGGGCTGCCGCTGCGGATCGTTTCGCAGTCCACATCGCAGTGTCGGTTGCGAATCGACGTCTCGACATGCGCGCGATCGCGTGCATGCGCCCGGAAAGCCCACTGTGCCCGCCGCCCATCGGCGAGGAAGACTGCCAGTTGCCGGCAATGCTCGCACGAGCAGCCGACGTCGCTCGCGCGGGCAAAGTCGGCGGGTGGCGCCAGCGGTTCGCTGCTGCGGCGCGACAGCTCGGCGACGCAGGCGGCGACCAGTCGCTGCACCGGCCGCCAGTCGCCGACCGGAGTCTCGTCCTCGAGCAGAGACACGGCGGCAGCGATGAGCGTCTCGTCGTCGGCAAAGCTGCGCGGGCTGGCGAGCAGCCGGTCGAGCGCGCGCTCCGCCAGCGCCGGCGAATCGAGGAGGA
>WBZT01003232.1_pt1 | contig 10796 bp, 9 predicted proteins | sample 5204241 | NCBI WGS metagenome assembly WBZT01 (sample SAMN12344358, study PRJNA552823) | activated sludge metagenome | biome: Activated sludge suspended growth; feature: Nitrification reactor; material: Wastewater; isolation source: activated sludge from nitrification reactor of wastewater treatment...
TAGGTGCGGCAAAAGGCGGCAAAGGCCGGCGCCAGCCGCGCCGTGCCGAGTGCGATCGGCGCCGTCAGGCGCAGCCGGCCGCGCGGGTGGTGCGCCTCGCCGGATACGCTGGCCTCGGCTTCTTCGAGGTCGGCCAGCAATTGCGTGCAGCGCTCGAAATACGTGTAACCCTCGTTGGTCGGACTCATTCGCCGCGTCGTCCGGCTCAGCAGACGTACGTCGAGGTGGGCTTCGAGCTGCGCCACGTGACGCGAGACCGCGGTCGTCGACAACCCCATCTGCTCGGCGGCCGCGGCGAAGCTGCCGGCTTCGATGACTTGGCAGAAGACGCGCATGGCTGCGAACTTGTCCATTTCATTATCCCGATAAACGCAATACAGATACCAGTCTAAGCCCATTTATCGAGAAAACAGAAACGGCTAAAGTTCGTCTCGACGTTGGCACGGATGCCGACGCAATAACCCGCCATCACCACCCGAAGGAGTCTCCGCATGACCGCTATCGCTGTCCATCCCATCAACCCCTCCAGCATTTCCGCGCCGGCCGTTGCCAGCAGCAGCACCCCGCACACCGCAGCCGACTACGCCATCGCTCTGTTGCGCATCGCGCTTGGCGTCATGTTCCTGTCGCACGGCCTGCTCAAGGTGCTGGTGTTCACCCTGCCGGGTACGGCGCAATTCTTCGCTTCCGTCGGCTTTCCCGGATTTTTTTCCTACCTCGTGGCGCCTGCCGAAATCCTCGCCGGCATCGCCTTGATCGCCGGCTTCAAGACCCGGCTCGTCGCCGCCTTGACGCTGCCGATCCTGCTCGGCGCCGCTGCCGTCCATTTCGGCAACGGCTGGGTCTTCAGTGCCCCCAACGGCGGCTGGGAGTACCCGGTGTATCTGATCGTCCTCGCCGTCGCGCAGAGCCTGCTGGGCAACGGTGCCTTCGCCATCGACGGCAAACGTTCCGCCGCTGTCTGAGCTGATTTGATCGTACGGCCCGGGGCGTTGTGCTGCGGCCGACTCCCTCACCCCCATCCCTCTCCCCCAATGCGGGCGAGGGGAAATTCGTCAGTCGCTGAGCCGACTTTCACCATCAGGAGACCTGAATGAAACTCTACTTTGCCCCCGGAACCTGCTCTTTTTCCCCCCATATCGCCCTGCACGAGGCCGGTATCGACTGCGAACTGGTCAAGGTCGACATCCGCAAGCATGTGCTGGTCGCCGACGGCAGCGATTTCCTGAAGATCAACCCGAAGGGCTATGTGCCGGTGCTCGAACTCGACGACGGCCGCCGCCTGACCGAAGGAGTGACCATCGTCCAGTACCTCGCCGACCTGAAGCCGGAAGCGGGCCTGGCGCCGCAGGCCGGCACCTTCGAGCGCTATCAGTTGCAGGAATGGCTGGGGTACATCAATTCCGAGCTGCACAAGGGCTTTGGGTCACTGTTCAACCCCGCCACACCGGAAGACTACCAGCCGATCGCGCGCCAGGGCCTGGCCCACCGCCTGGGCTTCGTCGCCGAACACCTGGCGGGCAACGATTTTCTGCTCGGCAAGCAATTCACCGTCGCCGACGCGTATCTGTTTACCGTGATCGGCTGGTGCCCTTACGTCGGCATCGACCTCAAGCAATGGCCGTCGCTGGTCGCCTGGCAGCAGCGCGTTGCCAGCCGTTCGAGCGTGCAGGCCGCTCTGGCGGCCGAAGCGGCACTGGCCTGACGTTGCTTTCTGGCGTCAGGAGAAGCGGCCGTGCCTGCGCGGTCGCTCAGCTACCATAAAGGACCTCTCATGCCGGGCAAGCAGCCGATTCTCTTCCTCTCGCATGGTTCGCCGCTGACGGCGCTAGGCGGCGACGAACTCAATCAGACCTGGGCCGAACTGAGCGGCAGACTGACCAAGCCGTCGGCGATTCTCGTCGTTTCGGCCCACTGGAACACACGGCTGCCGATCGTTTCCGGGGCCGCTCAGCCCGCAACGATGCACGATTTCGGCGGCTTTCCGGCCGAGCTGTACGCCATGCAGTATCCGGCGCCGGGCGAGCCGGCGCTGGCCCAGCGCATCAAGCAGCAACTGACGGAAGCCGGTCTCGCCACCGGCATCGATGCTCATCGCGGGCTCGACCACGGTGCCTGGGTGCCGCTGCGCGCCCTGTTCCCCGCCGCCGACGTGGCGGTCCTGCAACTTTCCGTGCAGCCGGAACGTTGCGCCCGCCATCACTACGCCGTCGGAACGGCGCTCGCCTCGCTGGCCGCCGAAAACATCCTCATCGTCGCCAGCGGCCACCTGACGCACAACCTGGCGGAATACCTGCGGCTGGGTCCAGAACGTCCGTCAGCGGCGGCCAAAGCCTTCCGCGACTGGGTGCATGCGCAAATCATGGCGAATGCGACCGACCGACTGTTCGACTGGGAGCACCACGCACCCAGCGCGAAAGCGGCGCACCCGACGCCGGAGCACTTCCTGCCACTCTTCGTCGCCCTCGGCGCAGCCGGGGAAAAGCGGCGTGTCGAATGGCTGGGCGGCGGCTGGGTCGAGGATTCGCTGGCGGCCGACAACTACCTGTTCGAGCCGGCCTGACGCCGGCCTGGCCTGGCCCTGTGACGACGGTCGGCCCGCAGAGGATGGGGGGGGGTTGATGTCGTTTCGTACTGAGCTTGTCATCTTGCCAAATACTCGAGTTGCTCAAGTCGTCTCTTGAACCTTCCTCAGGAGCCATTGGGCCGATGGATCAGACACCTACGGCGCGGTTTCACCACCCTGCACGGGGACGCAAAGCGGATCCGGCGCATGCTCAAGAGTGTGGACACCTTGCGCACTTCTCCTTATCCTCTCATTGCCTCAGCGGACCGGCCAGAAGCGGCGCTGTTGTCCCTCGCTGAGCCTGAAGGTCACTTGCCGCGTCGCACCTCAGAATGAACGAAAGGAGAACATCATGCCCACACCCCGCCTCTGCCGATCAGCCGTTCTGCTGACAGCGATCGCCCTTGCCGCCGCGGTTCACAACGTCAACGCCGTGCCCATCGAATTCAAGTTCACCGGCACAGTCAGCAGCGTCGATGACGGGCTGGGCGGCACTTTTTCCGTCGGTGATCAGGTCAGTGGCATCTATATCTTTGAATCGACGACTGCCGATAGCAACAATTTGCCGCAGCGAGGTGAGTACAACGGCACGGTCAGGTCGTTTTCGTTTCGCAAGGGCGGCTATGCCGGCGCGGCAATGGCCGGCAACATTACCGTTGACAACGATGCCAACGGCTTTGACCGCTACGTGGTGACCATTCCTTCGCCGCTGACGGCTCCAGCGGTGGACGGATTCGCGCTCGGCCGGTTCGCCTTGACTCTGTCCGATTCTACCGAGTCGGTTTTCAATGACGACAGCCTGCCGCTGACGCCGCCCGCGCTCGCCGGCTTCGATTCGCGTCTGTTCCAGCTCGTCTACACCAAGCAGGTCGGGATGACTTTTCAGATACGGTCGGTGCTCGGCAATGTCACGTCGCTGGTGATCCCCGAGCCGCCCAGCCTGATGTTGTTCGGCGTTGCTGGCCTGAGTCTGGTTGGCGGCTTCTGGCGGCGCAGACATAGCGGGTTGAACAGCACTCGCGGTGCCTGATCAGACAACGGTCATGGACGTACTTGAAATCGGCACAACGCCGCGTCGAAGCATCCAGAAGCTTCTTTCTGCTTCCCCGCGGCGTCATCCCCGCGGCGTCAGGCTGCGTTCCCGTGGAATCAGGATGCTTCGCCGATGCGTGCCCGCCGGAATCGCTCGGCGGGCACGGAGCAGACTCCGCAAATTGCCCCTCTCTGTGCTCGATCAACCGCCGCTCAGGGCCTGCACGATGAGGAACTCGCCGTCGGCAGCGAGCGGGGTGGTGAGGTCGAAGACCATCTGACGCTGCGCGAAGAAACGGATGTGCGGACGGATCCTCTCCTGCTCGTCGATCATGCGGAAGCGGATGCCGGGATAGCGCCGCTCCAGATCGGCGAGTACGGCAGCCACCGTGGCGCCATCGGCCTCGACCCACGCCTGGCCGCTGTAGGAATGAAGAGCGCTGGGGATCAGCACGCGCATCGTTTCGCCACCCTGTTGCCTGGCCGCTCAGCCGAGTTCGGCCACTTCGACCGCGTAGATCTCCGGCAGGTGGCGCGCCAGGCACTCCCATTGCCGGCCCTCGTCGCGGCTCAGCCACAGCTCGCCACGGGTGGTGCCGAAATAGACACCGACCGCTGCCTGCGGGTCGGCGCACATCGCCTGCCGCTTGACCGTCCACCACGCATCGCTCGCCGGCAGGCCGGTGTCGTGTCGCTGCCAGTTCTCGCCGCCGTCGCGCGTCGCGTACACCGCCGGGCGGCCGCCGGGGCTGGTGCGCGGCCAGACATCCGAGCCATCCATCGGCAGCACCCAGGCGGTGTCGTCGTCGCGAGGATGGACGACCATCGGGAAGCCGATGTCGCCCACCTCCGCGGGCATGTTGCGCCCGATGCGCCGCCAGCGCGTCGCCGGCCGGTCGAGCCGATAGATGCCGCAATGGTTCTGCTGGTACAGGCGGTCGGGGTTGCTCGGGCACAGGCGCAGGCAGTGCGGATCGTGGAAGGTCACCTCGCCGGGGTCGAAACCCTCGACCACCTGCAGGCCGTCGACGAGGGTCGAGAAGGTCGCACCACCATCACGCGACTCATGCACGCCGCCGCCCGACATCGCGCAGTACAGATGTTGCGCATCGCGCGGATCGACGATGATCGAATGCAGCTTCGGCCCGTCCGGCGTACCGTCCTGCACGCTGCCCATCCATTGGCGGTACTGCGGGTCGTCGTTGAGGCAGGAGAACGGCGCCCAGGTCGCGCCACCGTCTGCCGAGCGGAACAGTCCCTGCGGTGAGGTGCCGGCGTACCACACGTCCGGCTCGTCGGCGTGGCCCGGCGTCAGCCAGAAGGTGTGATCCACCGAACGGGCGGCGAGACCGTTGATCGCCGGTGCGAAGGCGGGCGGCCGCGCAGCCTCCTGCCAGTGGCCGCCGAAGTCGGTCGAGCGGAAGATCGTCGGCCCGAGATGACCGGTCTTCGCCGCCGCCAGCAGCGTGCGCCCGTCGCGCGGGTCGAGCAGCAGATGGTTGATGATGTGGCCGAGAAAATGCGGGCCGTCGACCCGCCACGACCGTCGTGCGGCGTCGCCGTGATAAAGCCAGGCGCCCTTGCGCGTGGCGACCAGCAGCACGATGCTACCGGGCTCATGGGCTGTTGCAGTCATTGCTCGCTCCTTGTCGATGGCGCCAGGTCACGTCGTCGGCGTCCGGCCGCGCGTCGTATGTCTCGGCCGGCTGGCGACGATTCCTGCATCAGCGCTCAGGTCATCGAATGCAGGCCGAAGAGGTTGCCCTCGGTATCCACCGCCAGGGCACAGAAGCCGAATTCGCCGATCGAAAACTTCTCGCGCAAGACACTGCCGCCGGCCGTGAGCACGCGCGCCGCCTCGACCGCGCAATCCTCGCAACCGAAGTATACCAGCGTGCTGTTGCCGCCCGACGGCGTACCTTCGCGCCTGACCAGCGACCCCGAGGCGCCACGCTGACCCTTGTGCATCGGAAACGCGAACATCTCGACGCCGGGGCTGCTGAGCGCCTCCATCTTGGCCCCCAGGACCGCTTCGTAGAACGTCTTGGCGCGCGCCATGTCCTGCACGTAGATCTCAAACCAACGGACCGGGTTCTCGTTCATTTTGCTTCTCCTTTAAAGTGAAAGTCGCGTAAGCGACTCACGAATCTCCCCTCCCCCGCGCGGGGGAGGGGTCGGGGGAGAGGGAAACGGCCATGACTTTCATGATCGGGGGTGCCTGGAAAAGTCATGACCGTTAGTCGTCAAAGGGTCATGTCTGCTCCACCTACCCCCGACGTTGAAAGATGACCGCTTCCCTCGCTTGCCGGGCGCCTTCCGGCTGGCACGCCGGAATCGCTCGCCGGGCACCGAGCCGCTCCGCAGTTTCCGATCTTGCCCACGGCCCCTCTGTCCGGCATGCGGCACAGGGGCTGGATCTTGCGACGCTGGCGCAACTTTCCTGCTGAGCTGTTGAGAAGCGCCGTGTCGGCACGCCATGATGCAGCCCTATCCTTGTCCTCGAGGATCGTGATCCGGATGGCCATTTGAACCGGCGTGCCGGCATCGGTTCGCCGCCCGCACAATTTGTGCCGGCTGCGCTCGCTTCGCTGGCGATCCGGTCGGGGCGGCGTCCTCACCGGCGCGGGCAGTTTTTTGTAACGAACTGTATTTCCTGTCGGATCAAATACCGCTTCGGGCGTTAATCGCCTATCCGGCAGCTTTCTTGCCGATGGACTCGAGACTGGAAGCCATGCCCCCATACCTTGCTGCCGTGCACCGTTGGTGTCGATCACTCGCGCTGTTGCTTCTCTCGCTGCTGGCGATGTCACCCGTGTCCGCCGATCCGGCGGGCCGGGTCGGGCGGATCGCCTGGGTGCTGGGTTCGGTGCACCTGCATCGGGCCGAGAGCGGCGAATCGAGCGCGGCCGTGCTCAACTGGCCGCTGACCAGCGGCGACGTTGTGTCGACCGGCGCCGGCGCGCTCGCCGAAATCCAGATCGGTTCAACGCTGCTCCAGCTCGCTTCGGGAACCGTGCTCGAGTTCGTTCAGCTCGACGACCAACGGCTTGCCTTGCGCCTGCTCGACGGCAGCGTCATCGCCCGCTTCGTGTCGCGTGAAGCGGCGCAGGATTTTGATCTCGCCACGCGCGACGGACATTTTCAGGTGCGTGACGCGGGTCGCTATCGCTTCGATTCCGACCGCTCGACGATCGCCGGCACGGCTTACAGCGGAGCGCTGCACTTCACCGCCGCGGACACGGCGTTTTCCATCAGCGCCGGCCGCCGAGTCCTGATCACCAATTCCGGGCGGACCGAGCATCAGATTCTGACACCGGAGATCGACGACTTTGCTTCCTGGAGCTCCGATCGCGACCGGCAGTACAGCGCTGCCGCTCAAGGCCGCTACGTTTCTCCGGAAATGACCGGTGCGGCTGACCTCGAAGCCCACGGCGACTGGTATGAGAGCTCGGACTACGGCGCGGTGTGGTTTCCGCGGGCCGTGCCTGTCGACTGGGCGCCGTATCGGTCAGGTCGCTGGGAGTGGCTTGCGCCTTGGGGCTGGACCTGGGTCGGCGACGAACCCTGGGGTTTTGCGCCTTTCCATTACGGACGCTGGGCGTATTTCCGTGGCGCCTGGGGCTGGGTCCCGGGGCGGCGGGTGGCGCGACCGGTTTATGCACCTGCTCTGGTGGCCTGGGTCGGTACGCCACGAGCTGGCGTCGCGCCGCATCGCGCTGGCCGACCGACAGTCGGCTGGTTCCCTCTGGCGCCCCGCGAAGTCTATATCCCTGCCTACCGGAGCAGCGCCAGGCACCTGCGCGAGGTCAATTCGTCGCAGGTCACGAACACGGGTCACCTGACGGAGATCGTGAGGGATCCGGAAGCGGCCGCGGCGCGCGCCCGCTATGCCCATCATCGCCTGCCGCAAGCGGTGACGGTGGTTCCCGAAGAGGCGATGAGGCAGCGCCGTCATGTTCGCGAGGCTGCGATCCGGCAACCGGATCAGGCCGCTCTGAGCAGCCAGCCGGTGCAGGTGCGGGCACCGGTTGCAGCGCCCGTTCGTGAACCACGTCGCCAGAACGGCCAACTGCCGCCGGAAAGAGAACGCCCACAGCGGGCTGCGGGGGGTCCTGCGCGGGACGCTCCGCCGGGCAGCCTGGGCGACACGCGGCCCACACTGCCCGCTGCGAGCGCTACCGCCGCCGCAGTGGCCGGCGCTTCACCGCGGCCGCAGCCGCTGGCGCGCCCGGCACCCGGCGACGCCAAGGCGGTGGCGCCAAAGTCGGATCTCTCGCCGTCCCCTGTTGCGGTCCCCGCGTCCAGGCCGGTGCCGCCAGTCGAAGCGGCCTCTTCGCCGAGAAGCAGCGAGGGTGCGCCGCAGCGTGCGGCGGGCCAGGCACGTCAGGAAGTAGCGCCGGGCAGCGCCCGTGGCGCGGACGTCGCCAGGCCACCGATATCGGTGCCCGGGTCGCCGATCGCGCCGGCATCCGCGCCGGTTGTTCCCGGCGGGAAGACGGATCGCGGCAGCGTGTCTGCGGCCGCTCCCGCTCCCGAGCGCCGCGAGCGTGCTGCCGATGCGGGAGGACGGTTGTCCGCGCCAGCGCTGTCCGGAGCGAGAGATCGGCGCCCGCAGGATGCAGCGCAGGTGTCGACGTCAGCGCCCCCGATGAATGCAACCATTCCGGAGCGTCGAGCCGCCGATGCGCCAGTTACCGCGGCCAGGCCGCGACCCGACGGACCGCTGCAGCGCCCTGCCGTGGCAACGCTGCCGCAGCCCGTGGTGGCGCCGCAACGCGGCGAACGTTTGCCGGCGGAGGCCGCGCGTCCCGCGACCACAGCGCGGCCGGATCGGGTCGAAGCGCGTCAGCCGGAGCGTGCCCCAGCGCGCGACGACGCGCTCAGGCAGCAACGGCGGCCGGATGCGCGCAGCGATCAGGGGCTTGCCGTGAGCACGGAGCGCGCCGCGGCTCCCCCTGCACCGGTGGATGTTCGGGCACAGCGAGAACGGCCGGCGAGCGCCGAACGTCCGCACGGCGGTGGCCGGCCGAATGAAAAGCGGGCTGACCCTCGTGAGGAAGGGCGAGGACGTCCGCCGGGGATGCAGTGAAGCCGGATAGCGGCCGCTGCCTGCGCGAGAAGCCCCGAACCTGCGCAGGCGTGGCAGGACGAGCCATGGCCGGTCGCGGCAACCCGCCCCACCCGGCGATGGCGAATCCGGCGGTCGGGCCGGAATCGTCAAGGGCAAGTGCCGCCAAACGGGCATGGCCGTGTCAGCCACCCCGAATCATGAAAGGCATGACCGTTTCCCTCTCCCCGACCGCTCCCCCGCGCGGGGGAGGGGAGATTCGTGAGTCGCATACGCGACTTTCACTTTAAGGAACGTTCCAAGAGCAATCTGCGAAATTGATGTTCCCCAAAAGGATATTCCAGAATCTCAGAAAAGGGACACGGTCGCCAAAGGAACTCCTCCCCCTTCAAGGGGGAGGCTGGGAGGGGGATGGGGCAGAGGGACGGGACGCATCTCCCCTCAGTCCCTCGTAACCCCATCCCTTTCCCGCCCGTCCAATCGCCAACGTCGCTGGCGCGACCTTCCCCTTGAAGGGGAACGCGAGTTGATAGTATCGGCCAACCCTTTCCATCGCGCGCGTGCACGGGCGCCTGATTGGCGCCCAGCCAGGGAGGGAAGCGGTCATGGCTTTGATGATTCGGGGTGTCTGACACCGCCATGACCGTGTGTTCGTGTTCATCGAACCGGTGGACAACGACCCGTGGACAACGACCGCTGGGAAACAGACGATGCCTTGTACACGGGTCCTTTCGTGCTGCGGAGAGGCTGCTGGGGCTCGGGGCCTCCCTTCAGCCGGACTTTCGGGGTTTCGCATCGGCTCCGGCTTCGCTACACTTGTCCGCTTGCCAGGCCGTTCGGCCGGGCTGCCTGGTATCACCTTTACTTGCCCGCTGCGGCGGGGGATGCGGATGGACATGTCGAGCAGGAACAAGCGATTTCTGGTGTTGGCCGTCGCCGTGGTGGGTCTGTGCGGACTCGGCTACTATGCTTATACGACGTTTCGTGCGCCCCCCGTCGCGACCTTGCCGGCGGTAGCCGGCGGCGGCGCACCACGGCCAGGCGCCGGATCGCCTGCCGGCCCGCCGGGTGGACCCCCGGCGGTGCGCGTCGAGACGGCGCGCGTGCGGGCTGCCGAGCTGGCGCTCGAGGCCAGTGCGGTGGGTTCGCTGCGCTCGAATGAGTCGGTCGTCCTGCGCCCCGAGACCGCCGGGCGGATCGCCTCGATCACCTTCCGGGATGGTGCGGCGGTGCGCAAGGGCTCGCTCCTCCTGGCGCTCGATGCCGCGATGCAGGCCGCCGAGCTGGATCAGGCCCGAGCCAGTCTCGGGCTGGCGCAGGCCAACCATCAGCGCACCGAGGATCTCTTCGCCCGGAAGTTCATCAGCGGGCAGGCACTCGACAACGCGCGCGCGGCACTCAAGGTGCAGGAGGCGGCGCTTGCTCTGGCCCAGGCGAAGTTCGACAAGACGCGGATCCAGGCGCCCTTCTCGGGCATCGTCGGCATCCGCAACGTGAGTGTCGGCGACTACGTCAAGGAAGGGCAGGATCTGGTGAACATCGAGGACATCGGTGTGCTGAAGATCGATTTTCGCCTGCCCGAATCTTATCTGCCGCAGCTCAGGCCGGGGCAGCGCCTCGAGGTGTCGAGCGACGCGCTGCCGGGGCAGATTTTTTCCGCGCTGCTCGAGGCCATCAACCCACTGGTCGAGGCGGGCGGCCGCGCGATTTCCCTGCGCGCGAGCTTGCCGAACGGTGAAGGGCGCCTGCGTCCGGGCATGTTCGTGCGCGTGCGGCTGATTTTCGCGCAGCGCGACAACGTGTTGCTGATCCCGGAACAGGCGGTGATTCCGGACAGCCAGGCGCCGTACGTCTATCGCGTCGTCGACGGTCAGGCGAAGCGGACGCTGATCAGCACCGGGCTGCGGCGCGATGCCGAGGTCGAGGTCGTCGATGGTCTGCGGGCCGGCGACGAGGTGGTCACCGCCGGACAGATGAAGCTGCGCGACGGTGCCGCCCTGCGCCCGGTCGGCGAGGGCGGGGCGGCAACACCGCCGGCCGCTGCCGGCCCGCCGGCGAGCAGCGCTGCCGCGCCGGCAGGGCCGGGCAAATGAAAATCTCCGATCTGTGCATCCGTCGCCCGGTGTTCGC
>WBZT01003234.1_pt1 | contig 10792 bp, 10 predicted proteins | sample 5204241 | NCBI WGS metagenome assembly WBZT01 (sample SAMN12344358, study PRJNA552823) | activated sludge metagenome | biome: Activated sludge suspended growth; feature: Nitrification reactor; material: Wastewater; isolation source: activated sludge from nitrification reactor of wastewater...
CCGGACGTTCGACAGAAGAACTCGCCGGGGCCATTAGTGGCTGGAAAGGGAAGCTGTTCGAGGTCGAGGTGGCTAATCGTCTCAACGACGGCGAATGGGTCGGTGACCTGCACCTGGAGGCCGGGCAACATGCGGAACTGGCAGCTTCCGTAACACAGCCGGGTTGGGACCTGCAAATCATCAATGATGATGGAAGCATCGCGAACGCCGTCCAGCTCAAAGCGACGGAGTCGGTAAGCTACGTTCATGAAGCGCTCGAACGCTACCCCGACACACCGATCCTTGCCACACACGAGGTGGCTTCAAAGCTGATCGACCACGGGACGGTCATCGACTCAGGGCTCCACAATGACATCCTCACCGATTCCGTTACTGATCATGTCGCTGGCGCATCGGCAGACGCCTTCAGCGATGGCCTCATCGGCGCCATGCCTGTCTCAATCATCGTGATCACCGAGGCTACCAGGGTCTTGTCAGGCAAGAAAACGGTCGACGCTGCCCTGGCGTCAGGCGGCGACCGTCTCGCAAAGGGTGTCGTTGCCGGAGCTGTAGCCGCCGGGGTGTCGGTGGTTGCAACGCCATTCGTAGGCGCAATCGCCGGGTTCATGACCCGCCTCTTGCTTAGTTCTGAGCCCGACGTTCAACAGGCGCCCGAAACATCACTCGTCCCGCCCGACATGGATCGAATGAGGAACGTGGCATCACGCTTCTACGATGTTGCTCATGCTCTTGAGCCAGCCTATCCCTGCCCAGAGCGCGCCGAAAGACCCAAGCCCAATGCATTTCTCAGTGATCAGAAGGAACTGCTTTCGTTGGTGGACCCGACCACCCGCTTGACAATCGAACGTGGTTCTATGCCCCTGAGCGAGTGGATTGAAAGCATGGTCGCGCGAGATACTACGAGCCTGGATGAGCCAGACTTAACGCAACACCTCGCGGACCTTAAGCAAATCAGAAGGGAGCGGTTGATCGACAGGGTTTATCCTGCGACAGGTTTCTTGGATCAACTTGGCCGAGCATTTGCCGGCGATTACCGGGAGCTTCGCCAAAAACTGAGCGACGCTATTGAAATCCAGATGCTCCTCCTGAAGAAGTTTTCCGGGGGATATTCATGCGCCGATGCTCAGCAGATTGATCTGTTGAAAATGACACCTGAAGAACGACGCAAGTTAAAGGCTCAGGAGCGAGCTAAAGCATGGGCGGCGCGACAGGGATACCAAGTTACGTGGGTTGATGGTCGCTGTATAGTGGAACGTCCCAAATAGCCTGCACTTCCTGGCAATGTCATCCGTCACCCGGAATCCCTTAGCCATCCTTGGCGGCAATGATTCTCAACAAATCATCGTCGGACATTGCCTGAAACTTTGCCTGTAATCGTGCAGCACTACCGGACAGCTCGATCCTGCTAACCTCAGGCGTATATAAACCGCACAGTTTGGCGATCTGAACCCATCCGCCAATCATCGCCGCTGGGTTCTGCTGCTCGCGGGCCATGTCGATCGCGCTCAAAATTCCAGCAATCACTTCGTCCCTTGTGATTGCGAACTTCTCCGCGTTCTCGGCCCGGCGCGAGGCGATCCGCGCAGCAATCCGGTTATCTTTAGTTAGCCGACAGGCCATCACCTTCGCCGACTTCTCTGCGTAGCCGGCCAATCGAGCGGCCTCCGCGGCATTCCCGCAGACGGCGCAATGCTCGACAAACTTCTCCTGACGGGCTGTCAGCTTTCCACCCTCACTGAAGACGTGTGGTGTGGGCAACAATCGCCCCTCCCAGAGAGACTTCCGCCTGACAAGCAGTGTTGTTCATCTGACCACGAAACTCGCCGGACGCTTCTGCCGCGCTCGATACGTGCATCCCTGCCGGACGTGGCCGCCAACAACCCAGACATCAACCATCGCGTCACACCGACCGCTGACCAGTTCCCTGAGAATACCGTGGTTGTAACCGACGCCAGGCCGGACCTCGTCAAGGAGCCGCCGATCCGGATTCAGAACGGCGATGCCATGCGCGTCTTCAAAATGCCGGTGCGAGTTGCCCACAACCAGGAGGGGCTTGGGCGTTTCGCCGATGTTTGTCGTGACCAGCAGCCGAAAGGTGCCATTGTGCTCTGGGCTCGCTACCAGGATGCTCCTCAAGACACCCGCTGCCAGCGTCTTCATCTGCTCGATTTCATTGTTCATGCGACACCTCGACCGTAGCGATATACTGTAACTTTATACAGTTTCTGTCCGGTTCACAAGCATCTTTCTCAGCCTGCAGCCCTATGATCTTCAGGGTGTATCTGATGCGTATCGGCGGGCGGTGGCGACCCAGGCGGGACATCATGAACGGCCCGGCGTATGTCGGCGAACTCCGCACCGTGACAGAAAAGCGCGGCGATGCCATCTACACGCAAGCCCTCCTGGTCAGCACCGGAGATCTGGCCCAGGCCCAGTTGTCTATGAGCCGGTGTAGGTTCTCATCGCGCCGATGGTGATGTCACTCCAGGGGTTTGAGCGGATGAAGAAGCCAGAGGGGCAATACAGCGTGCTCCCGGAATGGCTCCGCGGGTTGTCGCGGCGAGCGCCAAGTCTTCTGTGGTGACTCCACGGCGCGAAGGATGCCTGACCCTTGGCGAACAAAGGGTAACCAGTGGTATCCTTCTTTGATCGAGTCACGCCTTTCTTCCGCGCGAAGGCGCCGCAAGTGTAAGACAGCCGAACATTTCCTTTTAAGTCCCAGAACCATCAGTTTCGCTAAGTTTAGAGGTAGCCAGTAAGCGCAATTGAAGCCATCGTCCGACATTCCCAGGACAACCCGATGAGAAATCGTCGCCCCGGAATGACGGATAACTTATTATTGAGCACTTAAACACACCAAAGCATTCAACATGTCTGGACGAAAGCAAGTCATATGCCTGTACGACAGTTAATTTTTGAGAATAGTACTAAAGCGTTGAGGTGTTGGCTAAAGACTTCGTTGCCGACTGCTGAAGATGGGTTTTGGGAGAGGCACGTTCTTGAAGCTCTACTTCCTCCGCGGCGTGTTCAGCTCGTCCAGAGGCGGATTGCTACCATTGACGCGATGGACCTGCCAACTCTGGTGGATGTCGCAGTAAGCCCGGTAAACTTTCCAACGCTTTCACGAGAAGAGAAAGAGCCACAGAGGCTTAAACGCCTGCTGATAGAGCTTAAGCACTTGAGACATCGTTATGCCCACGAAACAAGTCTACCATCTGAAGATCAAATCCGTGACGCCGACACAATACTCCGAGTATTCATTGCCATTGAAGCGGCGGAACCAGAGATCTTGGCGGCGCGAAGAGCGTATACGTTGCTAATCAACTTGTACACTGGCTCGAATTCGTATAATGATCAGAATGTACTAGGTATACCACAGCCGCTCCCGGAGAACACAACAGCGGCAGAGGTAAAATCTCCTCGCAGTTTTGGCTATGAAGCAGTTCCCTACCCGGAACCAATCGCGCGATCGGATATACCGTTTGATTCAGATCAAAAAACAGCGATAGACTATCCCGAACGTAATCTGCTTATCCAGGCAACAGCTGGATCAGGAAAAACAGAGGTTCTCTGCGCACGTGCAGCGCGGCTGATCAGAAAGCATGACGTATCGCGCGTCCTTATTCTGACATTCTCGCGGAGAGCGGCTCAAGAGGTTAGGACGCGTTTAAGTAACACATCTCCCGATCTGAATGTTTATTCAACACGGGCGTGGGTCGGAACATTCCATGCCATATGTTGGCGCATCTTGCGCCAATTTGGGGGAGAATTGGGGCTTTGTCCTGATTGGAGCGTACTCTCCCCAGCTATTGCCAAGAGGCGATTCAGTGGTCTGGATTACAGTTTTTATTGCGGTGCTAGAAATAGATTGGCGGCGTGGGCGATTGGCGACGATGTTCTGAGTGAAGCCGCCGAAGTAAGCTACCTGGCAGAAAAAGAACATACTAACGAAATGTATCTTTCCAATGACGCTTGGTGGGCAAGTGTACAGGCTGACCGGGATGGCTGGGCCGAGCCTCCGCCGTGGAAATACTTCAAAGAGCGCATAGCTGCCTTCAAGCGGGAGTGCAAGGTTGATAGTAAAATCGACTTTGATGACTTACAGTTGTTCGCACTTCGCTTGCTGAGGGAAAATGCAGAAGTGCGTGGTTATCTGCAAAATAGATTCAAGGCAATAATGGTAGATGAGTATCAGGACACTAGCCCTATCCAAGCAGAATTACTTCGCGCTCTGGCTGGTAAGTCAAACTCAATCACGGTTATTGGAGATGATGCGCAGTGCATATATTCTTTTCGCGGAGCAGATCCGGAGAGCTTGAATAAGTTTGTTACTGATTTCGATGCGTCATCAGTGCAATTGACTCGCAACTACCGGTCGACTCGACCTATAGAAATGGCTGCGGAAGGGTTGCGCAGGACGATTCTTGGCCGCCCAAACCTGCGTTCACAGTCAAGTAGACTGGATGGACCCACTCCTCGCTTATTGCTCCTGGCAAACACCAAGGATGAAGAAGATGTTATAGCACATGAAGTTGCCGGACTAATATCGAAACATAAACCCAACTTTCGGCCTAGCATTGGTATCTTGACAAGGACAAGAGCAACGGCAACTAACATAAGGAATTCACTTAACCGTTCGGGAATTCCGTCAAAATGCTTAGGAGATGTAAGTTTTTTCGATTTAGCTCATGTTTCATGTCTTTTGAGTCTTCTTCGTCTTTTGGAAAATGCTGAGGGAAAGCAAGAAATCCACAACGTCCGTAACATGATGGATGACGCTAGTACTATCTTGTTCCCATGGAATAGTGCGCATCTAATAATTGGAACTGAGGTTGGAGCAGTAGATGACGGCTTTTGGAATACCTTCGATTCAGTCTTGTCGGGACAGGTGGGGCTGGAATCTGAGAGTATGGAACCAGATGCTGTCGAGAAATACAGAAAAATGATAAGCGCTTTGGCGGAACTAGTTCGGGAGTCTGACCCTCGTACTCTTGAGCAACAAGTATCAGTGTTGGTACCCGTAGTGAGCTATATTTTCCATGAGCATGGCAAGATGGAGAATTCTACTGTCATTGCCGATCTGGCTGAGCTTGAAACACTGGCCAAGCAGTATGATTCCGTCAACAGCTTCGCGGGGGCCTCCTTAGAGAGAGATCCGCAAGCGGATGATGAGTCAAAAGTAAGTATTTGCACGGTGCACGCGGCTAAGGGACTGCAATGGGATGATGTTTACATCGTTCGGGCCGTGGAAGGGGAATTCCCCAGTAAATTCGCGTCACAGGAAATTAAACTACAGGAAGAGCGCCGGCTTTTTTACGTAGCGATGACGCGAGCACGTAATTCTTTAACAATAACCACTCCTGAATCCATAGTGGAAATAAAAACATCGGAGAACGCCAGAATTTGGCGTCGCTTGGACCGATCCAGATTCTTAGCTGAACTGTCTCCGCATTCGATAGATACCTACCGAGTTCAGGCATCCTAGGAGGCAGACATCTGCGAGGCCGGAGGAAATTTCGACAAAACTCATGAACTTAATTCTAGTAGCTAATAATCATGACAAAATATTGTGAAGAAGTTGTTAGCAGAGAACCAGACGATGGCGCTCATCTGTTGGATTTGGAGGAAGAGTATGAGTCGCTCAACCGCCACCCGGCACGAGACGAAGTTCGCGAGCGTTGGTGTTACATCCAGATACCCACCGAAGTCGATCGTTTATTCCCAAACATGGGGCGTGAAAGTCCGTTACCTGATTATCCAGTATGTGTTGGAAAGGATATTTACGCGTACGACTCAAGTGGCAAGACTTCGGTTCGGCTCGTCGAACACTCAAAATGTAATGCTAAATTGGTTCGTGTTGAGTATGCGAATGGCAAGCGTTTATGGGCTAGAATATCTAGCTTAGTGTCAATTGGAAGTGATGCCCCGAAGAAGGAGTTTAAGGAATAGGCGGGTAAGGTATATAGAGAAGGTCTACTTGCAGACAAGATAGCGAAGTCTGGCCTACAGCGCCCTCGATACAAGGTTGGGGACCTTTACAGGAAAAAATAGCACCGACCAACTTGGAGATGTGAGAGAGTTGGCACTTAAAGATGATCGCTGGTACTATATGTTTGTGTATCCGGAAGGCCAGACGAAGAGATATAAGGAATTGTTGTAATTGGGCTTCCGGCTTCAGTGAATTCGATGTTCAAGGTAACCGTACTCAAGGGTTACTTCTGCTCGCCACCGAGGGACTGGCGGGTTCCGCAGCCCGTTTCAATAAGCGAAGAAGTTCTGTTGTAATTTTGCAAAAATTTGCACCCACCCACCCACCCACCCGCCCTCGCCCTTACCCATCCCCCCTTCCCACAAACCCGCCCGCCGGTTCGGATTCGCCTTCCACTCCCCGAAAAAGGAGTCTCTTTAGCCTCTAGCTGACGAGACTCCTTTTTCTTCGTCCGTTCTCCGGACGAACGTCGTCCCCCCATTGCGCCGGTCTGACGCTGCGCCCAGCGCACCCGCCAGGCCTTCCCCGTAGTCGAGGACCAGGACCACCGTCCTGATTCTCACATCCGTAGCGGCATCGTCTCCTCTGGAGCGGTGCCGCTTTCCATTTGTACCTTTGACAGGAGCATCACCATGAAAACCCAAGTTCAACCCGTCCCCCTCAAGCCGGCCGATGCCGAGAGCGAAACGCGCATCATCAAGAGCGCCGCGCTCGTGACCTTCCGCTTCGTGCGCGCGACCATCAACGCTGCCAAGACGGTGCCCGGCATCGTCAGTCAGGCGGCCTCCGATGTCCGTGACGCGTGGGAGGAGTCCTCCCGCCCAAACGACTGAAGGAGGAAGATCATGTTGACCACAGGTTTCACGATCTTTCTCGCGGGTGCGCTGTTGCTGGCGAAACTTCCCCGGCGAACCATGCTGCGGGCGCTGAAACACGACCTGTTGCTCGATCTGGCGGTGACACTGCTGGTCCTCCTGATCCACTGGGGCACCTTCAGCGGCGTCATGGCAGCGACCGTAGCGGGTCTGCTGACCAGTCTGGCGACCTCGGGCCTGAAACGCCTGATTGGCTATGCGGACGGCCAGAACTACTACCCAGGGCGCATCCGGCTCGACGTCTGAGTCGAGGTCCGAATCGCAGCGGCCAGTCGCTGCGCTGGGTTCTTCTCGCTGCCGCAACAGGTGAAGCCGGACGCCAGGGTGTCCGCCTGATCCTGCGTTACAGCCTGCGCCTACTCAGGTAGCGCGCTGGCGATCCTTCCCTTTTTCCATCCTTTCGCGCCCCGACCGTGTCATCCCCGGCTGGGGCGTTCCTATTTGGAGCCCCGCAATGAACGACATCTACCAAAGCATCACCGACAAGATCATCGCCGAACTGGAAGCCGGCACCGTGCCGTGGATACGACCGTGGTCCGGAGGCGACGATCCCTTCCCGCGTAATGCGCTCTCGCAGCGCCCCTATCGCGGCATCAATACCATCCTGCTCGGTCTGGAAGCCTTCTGCCGTGGCTACACCACCCACCAGTGGCTGACCTTCCGCCAGGCGCAGCAGCTCGGTGGCCACGTCCGCAAGGGCGAGCGCAGCTCAAGCATCATCTATTACGAGCTGCGCCTGGTCGAGAAGGTCGAGAGCGAATCCCCGGCTGACGGCGAGGACTCAGAGAAACGGCGCCTGCCGCTGCTCAAGGTCTTCCACGTCTTCAATCTCGACCAGCTCGACGGCCTGCCCCAAGAATACCGGGCGGCGCCGGACAAGGGTCCCGCCTGGGAACCTTCCGAGGTCGCCGAGCGGATCATCGAGTGTTCCGGCGCCGAGATTCGCAACGGCGGATTCCGGGCCTTCTACTCGCCCCCCAACGATCTCATCTACCTGCCGGTGCGTTCCTCCTTCAGGGACCAGGCGAGCTACTACAGCACGGCACTGCACGAGCTTTGTCACTGGACGGGCCACGCCTCGCGCCTGGGCAGGAAGCTCGGCAAGCGCTTCGGCGAATCGGCCTACGCGATGGAAGAGCTGATCGCCGAGATGGGCGCAGCCTTCCTGGCCGCGCATTGCCGGCTCGAAGGCCAGGTGCAGCACGCGAACTACATCGCCAGTTGGCTGGAGGTCCTCAAGCGTGACAAGCGCGCGGTATTCACCGCTTCCGCGCAGGCACAGAAGGCCGCCGACTACCTGCTCGAACACGCCGGTTTGATCTCCCCCGCCGACGCCATGCCGCTCGCCGCCTGAGGCGTACAGGCCCTGGGGACAGGGCTGGGGACAATCTGTGGAAAACCGGCTCATCCACAAATCCTGTGGATAGATCGTCGAACAAGGCTGTGGATACCTGCCGGATTCTCAGCCTGCGCTGACGTCCCGTCGGTGGTGCTTATGTAATCGGCAATCCCTTCACCGATAGGTTATCTGTCCTGGCGCCTGACTGCGCCGGGCCGGCTCTACCGGTGACCGGCAGGGGTTCCCCCCATCACAACAAGACTGTTTGGCGACATTGATGCGGTCAATAAATCTGACAACGTCGCAACCCTGATCGCCGCCATTTTGGCGGTTCCCTGACAACGCCCGACCTGGCCCTGTGCCGGTCGGGCGTTGTCGTTTCTCGCGTTCTCTTTTGGAGTTCATCATGGAAAACCCTTCCCATTCAACCAATCCCTTCCGCCGCCTGTTCCAGATCGATGTGTCGAAGCATGTCGAGAAGAAAGGCCTGTTCTCGTACCTCAGTTGGCCCTTTGCCGTGGCACAACTGCGGCTTGCCGATCCCGACGCCAGTTGGGAGGTGCGCCGCTTCGACGGGCTGCCGTACCTGTCGAGCGAACTCGGCTTCTTCGTCGAGGTCGCGGTGACGGTGCAAGGCGTGACACTGAGTCAGATTCATCCGGTCCTGGACAACAAGAACCGGCCGATCCTGGCGCCGACGCCGTTCGACATCAATACCTCGATCCAGCGCTGCCTGGTCAAGGCCATCGCGCTGCACGGGCTGGGGCTCTCGATCTATGCGGGTGAGGACCTGCCTGACCTGGAGGATGCCGGGAATACCGGGGGCTCCGGCAACACCGGAGAAGACCGCCCTGAGGCACCCGCGCCTGTGGCCAAGCCACGGCGTACCGCGGCACCGGCGAAGGTCACCAATCTGCCGCGCAAGGAGGATCGTGAAACCCCGCAGCCGGGACCTGAGAATCTCCTGACCGCTGCCCAGAAGAAGTTCATCGAGCGGCTCATCGTGGAGACCGGCACCCAGGTCGCGCAGTTGCTGGCGTACTTTGGCTTCGACTCGCTGGAGACCATTCCCCGGAGCGAGGTGACCCGTGTCATCGCGGCGCTCGAAGCCAAGAAGCGGAGGGCCGCGTGATGACCACCATCGTCAAACTGGTCCAGGGCAGCCCGGAATGGCACGAGCACCGGGCGAAGTATCGCAATGCGTCAGAGACGGCGGTGGTCATGGGCGCTTCACCGTGGCAGACGCCCTACCAACTGTGGGAGCTGCGCACCGGTCGCCGGCAGCCCGAAGTCAATGCGGCTATGGCGCGCGGTACGGCGCTGGAGCCACAGGCCCGCGCTGCCTACGAGGCCCTCACCGGCCATGTCATGCAGCCGTTGGTGCTAGTCGATGGCGCGTACTCGGCGAGTCTCGACGGGCTGACCTTCGATGGCGAGTTGATCGTCGAGATCAAGTGCCCGGTGAAGGGGCGCACTTCCACCCTCTGGAAGGCCGTTGCAGGTGGCGAGGTGCCGCCTCATTACGACTGGCAGATCGAACACCAGTTGATGGTATCGAAGGCGACTATGGCGCATCTGTACGTCTTTGACGGTGAGCAACAGGAAGGCATCCTCATCGAAGTGGCGCCGGACCCGAACCGCTGGAAGCGGATACAGGAAGCCTGGGACGTCTTCATGCGCTGCCTGGAAACGGACACCCCACCTGATCTGACCGAGCGGGACAAGGTGATCCGCAAGGACGAAGACTGGCGACTGGCGGCAGAGGCGTACGTGAGCTTGAAGCGTGACGCCGATGCGCTGGTTGCGCGGCTCGAATCCGCGAAGGATCGTTTGCTCGAACTGAGCACCCATCCGAGCGAGGCCGGTTTCGGTGTTTCCGTGACGCGATTCTGGAAGCAGGGCAACGTCGATTACAAGCGCGTGCCGCAGTTGAAGGAAGTGGATCTTGATGCCTATCGGCAGAAAGGACGGTTTGAGACCCGCGTATCAATCGGCAGGTAAAGCAGGAAGCGGTACGGTAGCACTTGGCAAACCGTACCGCCAAACAAGAAACAGGCGCTTTGCCGGTTTCAATCTTACTCTAACTTCTTGATTCAATTGGTCGGTGTGCCGGGATTCGAACTCGGGACCCCTTGCGTCGCATGCCAAGCCTCTATAAACGTATCACATTCCCAATGGCGGCGAGGGAGGGCCGATGTGCCAGCCATGCGAACAAGTCCAGCACCTGGCACGGTGCTGACACTACCGTGTGCCTTTTTCTGGCAGAATCACGGATCAACCTCGGGCAACATTATTTCTTGGGGGTATATTTGGGGGTATCTAAAAAATGTGAGACGAGTACACCCAGTGCTAGCAAGGCTTCCAGACACTTGTTCGACCCCGGCTCCGTACCAGCAGTTCACTGCAAACTTCCTGCTTTCCGATCTCCATGATCATTTTTGACCTTGCTTGCCAACATGGCCACCGCTTCGAAGGCTGGTTCCAGTCTCGGGAGGATTTCGACAGCCAACTTGCAGCGAGCCTGGTTACCTGTCCCCAGTGCGGTTCTCCGGAGATTCGGCGCGTGCCGTCGGCGGTACACCTGGCCCG
>WBZT01003235.1_pt1 | contig 10791 bp, 5 predicted proteins | sample 5204241 | NCBI WGS metagenome assembly WBZT01 (sample SAMN12344358, study PRJNA552823) | activated sludge metagenome | biome: Activated sludge suspended growth; feature: Nitrification reactor; material: Wastewater; isolation source: activated sludge from nitrification reactor of wastewater treatment...
CCTCTCGGTGGCGCTCATGTTCCTGGTGCTGGCCGGCGAGTTCGGCAGCTTCACCACGCCGCTCCTGGTGATGCTCACCGTGCCGCTCGCCGGCGTGGGCGGCATCGTGGTGCTGTGGCTCACCGGGCAGAGCCTCAACGCGGTGTCGCTGATCGGCATGGTGGTGATGATCGGCCTCGCCGACAACGATGCCGTGGTCAAGCTCGACGCCATCCGCCGCTTCCGCGCCGCCGGCCACCCGGTCCGCGAGGCCGTGCTGCTGGGCGGCCGGCAGCGGCTGCGGGCCATCGCCATGACCTCGCTCACCACCATCGTGGGCGTGCTGCCGCTGGTGTTCGGGTGGGGCAGCGGCGGGGAGCTGTACCAGCCGCTCGCCGCCGGCGTCATCGGCGGCTCGATCACCGCCACGCTGGTGACGTTCTTCCTGCTGCCCACCGCCTACGCGGTGGTGGAGCAGCGGGCCGAGCGGCGGGCCGCCCGGCTCGCGACTGGGGAATCGCCCAATCGCCCAATCGCCCAATCGCCGTGATTCACTGGTCATCCTCCCGCCCGGCCGCCATCTGGGCCACCTGCGGCGCGCTGCTGCTCGCGGGCTGGGTGGCCTTCCTGCGACTGCCGTTCGCGACGCGCCCGACGGTCGAGCTGCCGCGGCTCACCGTGTCGATGAGCTGGCCCGGCGCCTCGGCCGAGCTGGTCGAGGCCCACCTCGGCAGCCCGATCGAGGCCGCGGTGCAGTCGGTGCGCGGCGTCCAGCGGGTCGAGAGCGAATCGGGCGAGGGCTACGCCCGGCTCGACGTGGAGCTCGAGCCCACCGCCAACGTGCAGCTGGCGCGGCTCGGGGTCCTGGAGCGGCTGGAGCTGCTCCGGGCCGAGTTCCCCCCGGGCGCCGCCGACCTCGCGGTGAGCAACTACGTCCCCGAGGGGCTCGACGAGGAGCCGCTCCTCTCCTATTCCGTGTACGGCCCCTACACCGCCGGCACCATGCAGGAGCTGGTCGACCGGCAGGTGTCGCCGCGGCTCGCCGCCGTCGAGGGCGTGGCAGGGATCGACGCGATGGGCGGCGCGCTGGTGGGCGTGGCGGTGGCCTACCAGCCGGAGCGGCTGCGCCAGCTGGGCGTCTCCCCCGCCGACCTGCTCGCCGCCCTCAACGGCGCCCGGGTGGTCCAGGCGCTCGGCGTGCAGCTGACGGGCGCCAGCGAGCGGCGGGTCGTGCTGCGCGATACCCCCGCCAGCCTGGCGAGCCTGGCCGCGCTCCCCATCCGGGGCCCCGGCGGCCGGGTCTACCGGCTGGAGGAACTCGCCACCCTCCGCCGCGAGGAGGACAACCAGGGCCGGCTGTATCGCGTCAACGGCGAGCCGGGCGTCCTGCTCCGGATCGCGCGGCTGCCCGGTGCCGACGCCATCCGCACCGCCGCCAGCATCCGCGCCACCCTGGCCGGGATCGCCCCGCGGCTCCCCCCGGGCGTGCGGTTCCAGGTGCTGTCGGATGAAAGCCTCCGGCTCGGCGAGGAACTCGCCGACCTGGTGCGCCGCGGGCTGATCGCGTTCGTGGCGGTGCTCGGCGTCCTGCTGGTGACCATGCAGGCGCCGCGCGCCGTGGCCTACGTGATGGCCAGCGCCGCGGTGGCCATCGCCGGTACCACGCTCTCGCTCTACCTCCTCGACATCCCCGCCAACCTCCTCACGCTCGCCGGCCTGGGGATGGGCCTCGGCATCCTGGTCCAGAACGCGGTGGTGGTGATCGATCGCTTCCGGGGCGTCGCCGATACCGCCGCCGGCCGCGCCGAGGCGGGCTGGCGCATCACGCCGGCGGTGCTGGGCTCCACCCTCACCACCGCGGTGGTGCTGATCCCCTTCCTGTACCTGCAGGGCGACGCGCGCGCCGCCTTCACGCCGTTCGCGGTGTCCTTTGCGCTCGGGCTCGGGTGGTCGGTGCTCACCTCGGTGATCATGCTGCCGGCCATCGCGGTGGGGCACGGCATGCACACCGTCCGCTGGCGGCGCTCCGAGCGGTGGTACCGCCGGGTGGTGCTCACGCTGGTGCGGTGGCGCTGGGTCACGATTGCCGCCACCGTGCTGCTGCTCGTCGGGCTGGGGTGGGTGTTCGCGGTGAAGGTGCCGCGTTCCAGCTTCAGCGGCTGGTGGGGCCAGCGCACCAGCCTCGCGGCGCGGGTGGACTTCCCGAGCGGCTCCGATCCCTCGATGGTGGACCAGGCGCTGCGCGAGTTCGAGCGGATCGCCGCCGGCCGCACGGGGGTGGAGCGGGTGGAGGCGCAGGGCGCCCCCGACGGCGGCATGGTGCGGGTGGTCTTCGACGACGACGCGGCCCGCACCGCGCTGCCCTACGCCATGCAGGACGAATTCACCGAGCGGGCCGCCTTCATCGGCGGCGCCGCGGTGAGCGTGCAGGGGCTGGGCCCCGGCTTCGCCAGCGGAGGAAGCTTCGGCTCCGCCCAGACCTTCCGGGTCAAGATCCTCGGCTACTCCTTCGGCGGCGTGGAACGCCTGGCCCTCGACCTCAAGGCGCGCCTGGAACGGGTGCCGCGGGTCCAGAAGGTCGACATCAACGCGGCCGGGTTCTGGTCAGGGGGCGAGCGCGCCCGCGACATCACCCTGGCGCCCGACCGCGACCGGCTGGCCGGCTTCGGCCTCACCAGCCAGGACTTTGCCGGAGCGGTGGGCCGCGAGGTGAGCGGGGCCGTGGGCCGGCAGCGCCTGCTGCTCGGCGACGAGGACCTCTGGCTGTCGCTCAAGACCGCGGGCAGCCGGGAGCGGAGCCTCGACCAGCTGCGCGAGGCCCTGCTCCCCAACGCCGCCGGTGCGCCGGTCCGCGTGGGCGACGTGGCCACCCTCTCCGAGCGCGAGGCGCTGGCGCGCATCAGCCGCGAGGACCAGCAGTACGTCCGGATCCTGAGCTACGACTTCCGCGGCCCCGCCAAGCTCGCCAACCGGACCCACGAGGCCTTCATGCGCTCGATCAGCGTCCCCGCCGGCTACACGGTGAGCGACGAGTACTTCGGCTGGGTGGACGACCGGAGCCAGCAGGGGCTCTGGCTGGTGTTCGCGGTGGGGCTGGCGCTGGTGGTGCTGAGCGTGGCCATGGTGTTCGACTCGGCGTGGGGCGCGGCGATGGTCTTCCTGAGCCTGCCGCTCGCGCTCGCGGGGGTGGTGGTGGCCTTCTGGGTGACCGGCGCGGCATTCACCCGCGAGGCGGCGGTGGGCGTGATCCTCGTGATCGGCCTGGCGGTGAACCAGGCCATCCTGCTGGTGGACGGGGTCCTCCACCGCACCCGGCGGGCGGCGGCGCCGATGGCGGGCACCGCCGTGCGCGCCAACGTCATCGTCGCCGCCTGCCGCGACCGCGCCGGGATGATCATGGTGGTGACCCTCACCACCCTCGCCAGCCTCATCCCGCTGGCCGTGGGCACCGGTGCCGATGACCTCTTCGGCGCCATCGCCCTGGCCACCGCCGGCGGCACCGTGGCCGGCACCGTCGGCGCCATGCTGCTCCTGCCGCCGATGCTGGTGCGGCGGGGAAAGGTGGTCGGGCGGTAGGGCAGTACGATCCGCCCTACCACCCTACCACATCACCGCCCTCAGTTGTCCACCTCCACCTTGAGCGCCGTCGCCGTGATGGCGCTGCCGCCCGTCCGGGTGCCGCGGCCTTCGGCCCGCACCGCCTGCCCCGCCGCCACCGCGCTCGCCACCGCGTCCAGGCTGAAGAGGTCGCCGGTCGGGTCGAGGGTGACGCTCCCGACCGTGATCACCGTGCCGCCCGCCAGGGTGATCGTCGCCGCGCCGGCGTCGGCCGCGGTCACGCTGCCCTCGAACTCCACGCTGCCACTGGGCACGCCGCCGCCCGGGGTGGTGAGCGAGATCTCGGTGCCGCTGGTGATCTCGATCGGCAGGTTGAAGACGGTCAGGATCGCGAGCGGCGGCGGCGCGGCCACGTCCTGGAAGTTGTCGGCGTCCACATACACCTCGAGCTTGGGCTCGTCGGTCTTGTCCTCGAGCCGCAGGTCGTTGGCGGTGAACGACGCGTCGGTCGGCGCCTGGGGCGAGCCCGGCTGGTTGCGGCGGGCCTCGATCGGGGGCTGCTGGCCGCTGCCCAGCGCGCTCGCGATGGCCGCTTCCCACTCCGCCCGGGTGACACGGCTGTCGCTCGGCGTCCGGAACCGGGTGCCGCTGCCGTAGCTCACCTGCATCCCGCCAAGCGCCAGGGTCACCGTCCCGGCCACCGGGTCGATCGCCGTCACCTGGCTCACGATCTTCTCTTCCGCGTCATCGGCCTCGACGTGCACCTCGCGGGCCTCGAGGCCGCCGGGCAGGAGCTTGATCTCGATCCGGGTGCTGCCGGTGCCGAGGGTGCTGTCGAACTGGCTGATGCTCATGGGCGAGCCGAACTGGCTGCCGCCATTGCCGGCGCCGGGGCCGGTCGCATCGGTGCCGCACGCGGCGAGCAGTGCGCTGCCCGCCAGGGCGAGTCCGCTCAGCGAGCGGGTGAAGTACTTGGACATCGTTTCCTCCGGAGTATGTTGTTCGTGGCGTACCGTGGTTCGTTGCCATGCCATAAGGCAGGGCCGGTGCCGCGGGGCCACGTGGCTAAGTCGTTGTGCCGCAACGCCAAGTGATTTTCATTCCTATACCGAAACGCTACGCATGCAATGCGACGCGTGACCTCGCCGATTCAACATTTCTTCAGGTGCATCCGTACTAGGGCGGTATGTCCAAGCCTCGGTCACGCATTCAGGTGGTGCTCCTGGTCGCCCTGGCGGCCTGTGCCCCGGCCCTTCCCGGGGCACGCGGGGCGCGGCCGGTCGCGTCGCGGCCTGATACGCTCTGGGTGGCGGGGCGCGAGGAGGCCCGCGAGCCAACCACCCCCGAGCCGCTGTCCCTGCCGGCCGAGCTGTTGGCCCGCCGGGAGGCGCTGACCCTGGACGATGTGGTGTCGCTGGCGCTCGAGGGGAACCCGGAGGTGCGGGCGGCGTGGGCCACCGCCCGGTCGCGGGCGGCGGCGTACGGGGCGGCCCGCGGGGCCTGGTTCCCTACTATTACTGGAGAGGCGAGCGTCACCCGGCTGCAGACCGCCGCCACCCAGGGCCGCAGCGCGGTGGAGCAGACGGTCTACGAGCCGAGCGTGTCGTTCACCTGGCTGCTGCTGGATGCCGGGGGGCGTGGCGGCGCCATCTCGGCGGCGCGGGAAGGGCTGGTGGCGGCCAACTGGACCCACAACGCCACCCTGCAGGGAGTGGTGGCGCGGACCGCGGGCGCCTTCTTCGAGTACGCCGCCGCCAAGGCGCTGCTCACCGCGCAGCGGGTGACGGTCGAGGAGGCGGCCACCAACCTTGCCGCCGCGGAGGAGCGGCGGCGGGTCGGGGTGGCCACCATCGCGGACGTGCTGCAGGCCCGCACGGCGCTGGCGCAGGCCCGGCTCGACCTGCAGAGCATCGAGGGCAACCTCTACACCACCCGGGGGGCGCTCGCCGCCGCCACCGGCTACCCCGCCACCCTCGCCTACGACATCGACACCGCCGCCGTGGAGCGGCCGGTGCAGCCGGTCGCGGAAGAAGTGGATTCACTGATCGCCCGGGCGCTCGCGCTGCGCCCCGACCTCGCCGCCTCCCGCGCGCTGTACGAACAGGCCCGGGCCCGGGTGCGGGTGGCGGGCGCGGCGCGGCTCCCGTCGCTCGTGGGCGGCGGGAACGCAGGGGTCACCTGGCAGCCGGGGCAGAGCGGCAGCCGCCAGGCGTACTCGCTGCAGCTCGGGATCCGGATCCCGCTCTTCAACGGCTTTGCGTGGGAGTACCAGCGGGTGCAGGCCGCCGCCGACGCCGACGCGGCGCAGGCCCGCGCCGAGGGGCTGGCCCAGCAGGTGGTGTTCCAGGTGTTCAGCGCCTACTACGCGCTGCAGACCGCGGCCCAGCGCGCGGCCACCGCGGAGGAGCTGCTGGCCAGCGCCACCGAATCGGCGGCCGCGGCGCGCGGCCGCTACCAGTCCGGCGTGGGCTCGCTGCTCGAGTTGCTCACCGCCGAGAATGCCCTGGCCGGCGCCCGCGCGCAGCGGATCCAGGCGCGGCTCGGCTGGCAGGCCTCGCTGGTGGCGCTGGCCCAGAACGCCGGTGTGCTCGATCTTCGTGGAGGGAGCCCGCTCCGGCTCCAGGCTCCGCCCGCCTCAACCGACACCCCGCCATGATCCCGCGTTCCCCGGTCTGCCGCCTCCTGCCGTTGCTCCTCGCGCTGGCCGCCTGCAAGGACCCGGCGCCGCCCGCGCCCCCGCCGGCCTCCGTGGGCGTGGGGATGGTGCGCCGGCAGGATGTCCCCGTGGTGCTCCCCGCCACGGGCACGGTGGAGCCGATCCAGACCGCGGCGGTGGCCGCGCAGGTGGACGGGATCGTGGAACGCGTGGCCTTCAAGGAAGGGGATGAGGTCCGGCAGGGTGAGCTGCTGTTCCGGATCGACCCCCGGCCCTACGCGGCGGAGCTGGCGCAGCAGGAGGCGGTGCTGGCGCGCGACCTGGTGCAGCTGGCCAATGCGCTGCGCGACCAGCAGCGCATGGAGGACCTGGCCGGCAGGGAGTACGTCACCCAGCAGCAGGTGGACCAGGCCCGATCCGCCGCCGCCGCGCTCGCGGCCACCGTGCGCGCCGACTCGGCCCAGGTGGAGCGCGCCCGCCTCGATCTCGACCGCGCCAGCGTCCGCGCCCCGATCACCGGGCTGGCGGGCGCGGTGCTGGTGCGGGCCGGCAACCTGGTGCGGGCCGGTACCGGCCAGCCACTGGTGCTGATCAACCAGATGTCGCCGATCCTGGTGCGCTTCGGCGTGCCGGCGAGCGAACTCCCCGGCATCCGCCGCGCCGGCGCCGGCCTGCGGGTCACCGCCGCGCCGGTGGGCGACAGCAGCCGGCCGCAGGAGGGCACGCTCACCTTCGTCGACAACGCCGTGGATTCCCTCACCGGCACCATCCTGCTCAAGGCCAGCTTCCCCAACACCGGCCGCGCCCTGTGGCCCGGGGCGCTGGTGCGGGTGGTGCTGACCGTGACGGTGGAGCGGGGGGCGCTGGTGGCGCCGGTGAGCGCGCTCATCACCGGGCAGCAGGGCACCCAGGTCTTCGTGGTCACCGACAGCAACCGGGTGAAGCTCACCCCGGTGACCGTGCTCCGGACCACCGACTCCCTCGCGGTGCTCGCCGGCGGCGTGGCGGAGGGGGCCCGGGTGGTGACCGACGGCCAGGTGAAGGTCACCGACGGGGCGCGGGTGAAGGTGCTGGCGCCGTGAACCTCGCCGATCCCTTCATCCGCCGGCCGGTCATGACCACGCTGGTCATGGCCGGGATCCTGGTCTTCGGGGTCACCGCCTACCGGAACCTCCCGGTGAGCGACCTGCCCACCATCGACTACCCGACCATCTCGGTGAGCGCCAACCTGGCCGGCGCCAGCCCGGAGACCATGGCGAGCTCGGTGGCCACGCCGCTCGAGCGCCAGTTCTCCACCATCGCCGGCCTCGACGCGCTCACCAGCACCAGCGGCCAGGGCAACACCTCGATCACCCTGCAGTTCACCCTCGACCGCGACATCGACGACGCGGCCGCCGACGTGCAGGCGGCCATCGCCCAGACGCTGCGGCAGCTGCCGCAGAACATGGTGCCGCCCAGCTACTCCAAGGTGGACCCGTCGCAGTCGCCGGTGCTGTACTACGCGCTGACCTCCACCAGCCTGCCGCTCTCCACCCTCGACGAATACGGCCAGACCCTGATCAGCCAGCGGCTCTCCACCGTGGAGGGGGTGGCGCAGGTGCAGGTCTACGGCAGCCAGAAGTACGCGGTGCGCATCCAGCTCGACCCGCAGGCGCTGGCGGCGCGGAGGATCGGGCTGGACGAGGTGTCACGGGCCATCACGACCGGCAACGTGAACCTGCCCTCGGGGATCCTCTGGGGCACCGATCGGGCCTACGCGGTGGAGGCGGAAGGGCAGCTCGAGAGCGCCGAGGCGTTCCGGCCGCTCATCGTGGCGTGGCGCGACGGCGTGCCGGTGCGGCTCGGCGACCTGGGGCGGGTGATCGACAGCGTGCAGGAGACCAAGGCCGCGAGCTGGTTCAACGGCGCCCGGGCCATCGTGCTCGCCATCCAGCGGCAGCCCGGCACCAACACCGTGGCCGTCGCCGACCGGGTCAAGGCGGCGATGACGCTGATCCAGCGGCAGCTCCCCGCGGCGGTCACGGTGCAGACCCTCTACGACCGCTCGGAGACCATCCAGGAGTCGGTGCACGAGGTGAAGTTCACGCTCTACCTGACGCTCTGCCTGGTCATCCTCACGATCTTCCTCTTCCTGCGCAACCTCTCCGCCACCGTCATCCCGAGCCTGGCGCTGCCGATGTCGCTGGTGGGGACCTTCGCGGTGATGTACGCGCTGGGCTACAGCCTCGACAACCTGTCGCTGATGGCGCTGACGCTGTCGGTCGGGTTCGTGGTGGACGACGCCATCGTGATGCTCGAGAACATCGTCCGCCACTTGGAGATGGGAAAGCCGGCGCGGCAGGCGGCCTTCGACGGCGCCCGCGAGATCGGCTTCACCATCCTGTCCATGACCATCTCGCTGGTGGCGGTGTTCATCCCGCTGGTGTTCATGGGCGGCCTGGTGGGGCGGCTGTTCCGCGAGTTCGCCGTCACCATCGGCGTGGCCATCCTGGTCTCCGGATTCGTGTCGCTCACGCTCACGCCGATGCTGGGGAGCCGCTTCCTCAAGCCGGGCCGGCATGGCGGCGGCGCGCCCGACTCCGCCACCGAACGGGCGTTCGCCGCCTCGCTGCGCTGGTACCTCCGTACCCTCGACTGGGTGATGGCGCGCCGCCGGATGGCGCTGGCGGCCTCGTTCGCGGTGCTGGTGGCCACCATCTGGCTCGCCGTGATCATCCCCAAGGGCTTCCTGCCCAGCGAGGACACCGCCCAGCTGCGCGGCACCACCGAGGCCGCCGAGGGCACCAGCTTCGAGGCCATGCTGCGGCTGCAGCGGCAGGCGGCGGCCATCGTGGCGGCCGACAGCAACGTGGCCGGCTTCATGTCATCGGTGGGCTCCGGCGGGCGGTCGTCGAACATCAACCAGGGCCGCTTCTTCATCCACCTCAAGCCGCGCCGGGAGCGGCGCCAGACGGCCGATGAGGTGGCGCGGAGCCTCTCCGCGCGGATGAGCGCGGTGCCGGGAATGAAAGTGTACTTCCAGAACCCGCCGGCCATCTCCATCGGCGGCCGCAGCACCAAGAGCCTCTACCAGTACACCATCCAGGGCCCCGACATCGCGGAGCTCTACGCCACGGCCGGCGAGCTGGAGCAGGCCCTGCGGGCCCTGCCGCAGCTGCGCGACGTGACCACCGACCTCAACATCCGCAACCCGCAGGTGCGGGTGAAGATCGACCGCGAGCGCACCGCGGCCTACGGCCTCACGGTGCAGGCGGTGGAGCAGGCCCTCTACGATGCCTACGGCGCGCGCCAGGTCTCGACCATCTACACCGCCACCAACCAGTACTGGGTGGTGCTGGAGCTGCTCCCCGAATACCAGCGCGACCTCGGCGCCCTGAGCCTGCTCGGCCTGCGGGCCGCCAACGGCGCGCTGGTGCCCCTCACCGCCCTGGCCGAGGTGACGCCCGACGTGGGGCCGCTCACCGTGAACCACTCGGGGCAGCTCCCGTCGGTGACGCTCAGCTTCGACGTGGTGCCCGGCACCTCGATCGGCCAGGCGGTGGCCGTGGTGGAGGCCGCTGCCGGGCCGATCCTCCCCGGCTCGGTCACCGCCCGCTTCGCCGGCACCGCCCAGGCCTTCCAGGATTCGCAGCAGGGCCTGCTGCTCCTCCTGGTCCTCGCCATCGTGGTGATCTACATCGTGCTCGGCATCCTGTACGAGAGCTTCCTGCACCCGCTCACCATCCTGAGCGGGCTGCCGTTCGCCGGGTTCGGCGCGCTGGTCACCCTGCTCGTCGCCGGGCTCGACCTGAGCGTCTATGCCTTCGTGGGGATCATCATGCTGGTGGGGCTGGTCAAGAAGAACGCCATCATGATGCTGGACTTCGCCATCGAGGCGGAGCGGAAGGAGGGGAAGTCGCCGGAGGCGGCGATCCTCGAGGCCAGCGCGGTGCGGTTCCGGCCGATCATGATGACCACCTTCGCCGCCCTGCTCGGCACCCTGCCGATCGCCTTCGCCACCGGCACCGGCGCCGAGTCCCGCCGCCCGCTCGGCCTCGCGGTGGTGGGCGGGCTGCTGTTCTCGCAGTTCGTGACGCTGTACGTGACGCCGGTGATCTACGTGACCCTGGACCGGCTGGCCCGGCGGCGCCAGCCCGCCGGCAGCGGTGCGCTCGCCCCGGCCGAGGCTCCGATGTCCGCCGACCCCCGATAGCGCCGCAGGGCGGCGGGGCGCCCAACCGCCCAACCGCCCAACCGCCCAACCGCCTTACCGCCGCGTCAGCAGCTCCTCGAACAACGCCAGCGCCTGCGGCGACTCGCTCTGCCCCAGCCAGAAGATGGCCTTCTTGCGGATCTCCGGGTCGCGGTCCTGCCGGGCCAGCCGGATGAGGGCGGGGACGCCCTCGTCGTGCGGTCGCTGCGACAGCGCGAACACCGCCGATTCCCGCACCTCACGATCCCCGTCGCGGTCGTTCACGATCGAGTCGAGGCCACGGGTGGCCGCGTCGCCGGCGGCCTGCCCCAGCCAGAAGACCGCGCTCTTCCGGGCCTTCTGGCCGCTGCGCTCGCTCCGCGCGATGCGCAGCAGCGCCGGCCAGGTCTCCACGCTGTCGGCCAGG
>WBZT01003236.1_pt1 | contig 10790 bp, 11 predicted proteins | sample 5204241 | NCBI WGS metagenome assembly WBZT01 (sample SAMN12344358, study PRJNA552823) | activated sludge metagenome | biome: Activated sludge suspended growth; feature: Nitrification reactor; material: Wastewater; isolation source: activated sludge from nitrification reactor of wastewater...
CGGGATCGTGGATTGGGGCTACTGTGCGGCAAAAAAACAGGTCCAGCAACTCACGAGCACCCGCCGCCTCGTGGAAACGGTCATCGGTCAACTGGCCGAGCAGTTTCATTTTGAGAAAATCCGGGCGCGAGATGGTTGACGCTTAACAAGTCGGATCGTCCGAAAAATCTTGGCGCACACCGGGGGTATTTTCATGTACCGGCAGGTCGGTCGGTCAGACCTGCACTTTGAGGGCTTGATCGCCTACAAGTCGAACATCGCGTCAACAAAGCCAAACCCATCGAGAAATAGCCTCGATTGTTTGCGGAGAGCACCTCATGACATCCAACCGCGCATTCAGCGCCCCGGCCCGCGGCCTGCTCGTCGCCGGGGCCTTCGCCCTGGTGGTGACCGTCCTTGAGGCCGCTGCGCCGATCCTTGTACCCATCCTGCTCGCGGTGTTCATCGCCATCGTTACGACCCCGATACTGCGTTGGATGCGCAGTCGCGGAATCCCGAAGTGGGGCGCCTTGATGGTGATCGCCTTCGTCTTGCTCGATGTCGGCAGCCTGTTCGCGTTAGTGACCACCGGAGCCGTGGAAGGATTCAGGAACAGCTTGCCAACCTATCAAGAGCGGTTCATGGCGTTTAGTTACCAACTCGGTGGCTGGTTGGAGAGCGTGGGCGCCAGCGGCTCCCGCGAGGCGATACCGGACCTGCTGGATCCGAACAAGCTGGTTCATGGTGTCAGACTGCTCCTGTCCAACGCCAGCGGCATCTTCGCGATGGGTTTCCTGGTCCTGCTCGCCACGATCTTTATCCTGCTCGAAGCGCCCACAATTCCCGCCAAGTTGCGGGCAGCCTTTCATTTGACCGAAGAGGGCGACGCACGCCTGAAACGGCTGCTGGACACCGTTAACCGCTACATGCAGATCAAGACTCTGACCAGCTTCGGTACCGCGGTTTGCGTCTGGCTTTTACTATGGTTTTTCGACATCGATTTCGCCATCCTCTGGGCGGTGCTGGCGTTTTTCTTGAATTTCGTGCCCGTGCTCGGAAACATCCTGATGATGATCCCCCCGGTCTTGCTCGCGCTGATACAGACCGGTCCGCGAACGGCGCTGCTCGTGGCAATCAGCTATCTCGTGGTCAATACCGTGATCGGGAACGTGCTCGAGCCCCGGATCATGGGGAAGGGGCTCGGGGTCTCCACCCTGGCGATCTTCATCTCGCTCTTGTTCTGGGGCTGGCTGTTCGGCACCGTGGGCATGTTCCTCGCGGTACCCCTGACCGCCGCCGTCGTCATCGCCCTGGACGCGAACCCCCATACCCGTCCCTTGGCCATCCTGCTCGGCCCAGAGATCACCGAAGTGGCGACTCCTGATACAGACTCGCCATGATTAATGACCCAATGAAAACGCCGCCGTCGCTGGAGAGAACCCGATGAGGAACATTTCCGTGCGCGCCGCAATGGCCCGATGGGCGGGCTTCTTCGGTTTCTGGCTGCTGCTCATCGGCCTTGATCCGGTCGATCTTGCGGCCGGACTCTTCGCCGCCGCCGCCGCGACCTGGACCAGCCTACACCTGTTGCCGCCCAGCGGTGGGCGACTGCGGTACGCTGTCCTGGCCAGGCTCGCGCTGCGCTTTGGGCAGGAGTCCATCATGGGAGGAATGGATGTCGCCCGGCTGGCGCTATCCGTGCGACTGCCGTTGCGACCAGGGTTCGTCGTCTATCCAGTACGCCTCCCCCCAGGCCCGGCCTGCAATGCATTCAGCACGTTGACGAGTATGATGCCGGGCACGCTGCCGGCCGGCATCGACGACCACGGTGCGCTCCTCTATCATTGCCTCAATGTCGAACAGCCGGTGGCGGCGCAACTCGCCATCGACGAGGGATTGTTGATCCGTGCGCTGGGTGAAACGCATGACGATACCTGACTTTTTGCTTGCCGCCGCCGTCTTCGTATTGGTGATGGTGGCCTTGGGACTGGTCCGTATCCTGCGCGGGCCGACAGACGCGGATCGGATGATGGCGACGCAATTGTTCGGCACCGGCGGCATCGCGGCGCTACTGTTGTTGGGCGTGGCCATGGAAGTCAAGGCAGTGCTCGATGTGGCGCTGACCCTGGCGTTGCTTGCCGCCTTCGCCTCAGTGGCCTTCGTGCAGAGTGCCTCCCGCTCGGATGGCAACGACCCCAAGGAAACGAATAGCCAATGAACCTCGTCCTAAACATTTTCACGATCGTTGCGGTCTTGGCCGGCGCCTTCTTTTTCTTCGCCGGCACGGTGGGGCTGCTGCGTTTTCCTGACACGCTCACCCGCCTGCACGCGCTGACCAAGGCGGATAATCTGGGTCTCGGCCTGGTGGTGATGGGCTTGCTGCCGCAGGCCGAGTGGCCGTTTGACGTCATCAAGCTGCTCGCGATTTGGCTGTTCACCCTGCTGGCCGGGGCGACGGTTGGCCAGCTCATGGCGCAGGTGGCACGACGCGGCCAGCCGACCCCATGACCCTGGCCCTGACGGTCGACATTAGCCTGACCCTGCTCGTCCTGGCGGTGGCCGGGTGGATTATCGCCGTGCGCGACACCTTCGCGGCGGTGATTGGCTTCGTGGCCTACGGGCTGTTGCTGGCGTTGATCTGGGTGCGTCTCGCCGCACCAGATGTGGCGCTGACGGAGGCGGCGATCGGCGGCGGCCTCACCGGCGCCCTGCTGATCGGCGCCGCGGGCCGGCTGCGCAAAACAGAGGCCGCGACGCGCGCCGAATACCCTGGCGTCCTCATCCGAACACTCGCCGCGATCCTGGCCGTCACCGTCACGGCGGTGCTTGCCGTGGGGGTCCTGGCGCTGCCCGATCCCGCGCCCACGCTGGCCCCCGCCACCGTCGCCAGCCTGGGCACGACCGGGGTCGGCAATCCAGTCACCGCAGTGTTGCTCGCGTTTCGCTCAATGGATACGCTGCTCGAAGCCATCGTGGTGCTGCTGGCGTTGCTCGGCGTGTGGTCGCTGGCACCCGACCGCGCCTGGGGCGGCTATCCGGGACCACGGCACCATGCCGATCCCGATGGAGTCCTTGCCTATCTTGCACGGTACCTGCCGCCGCTCGGGATCATCGTGGGTCTCTATATCTTCTGGATTGGGGCGGATCTTCCCGGCGGCAAATTCCAGGGCGCCACGATCCTGGCGGCCATGTGGCTATTGGTCATTGAGGCGGGTCTCGCCGATACGCCGCTGATTAGCCGGACTTGGTTGCGGGTCCTGCTCGTGACCGGACCGCTGGTATTCATCGCGATCGGCTTCGCGGGCTCCATCACTGCGGGAGCGGTCCTCGCCTATCCGGAGGGCTATGCGAAACCGTTGATCGTCGCCATCGAAATCGCGCTGATGCCCACGCTCGTACTGACGCTCGCCCTGCTGGTGGCCGGCGCGCCGCAACGGATGCCTCCCCAGTGAACGCGCCAACACTGTTTGGACTGTGCGCGGCGGCGCTCGTCGGCGTCGGCCTGTACGGCCTGATCGTCAACCCGCAGCCGCTGCGCAAAATCCTCGCGTTCAATCTGATCGGCTGCGGGGTGTTCCTGCTCTTCGGCGCCATCGCACACCGAGGCGCGGCAGCCGGGATGGGTGGCGACCCGGTGCCGCAGGCGCTGCTGATCACCGGCATCGTCGTCGCCTTCTCGGCCACCGCGCTCGCCGTCGCGCTAGTGCTGCGACTGTTCGACGAAACCGGCTCGGTCACGCTTGCCTCGGATGCGCCAGCCAAGGCGCAGGCCGATCCCCCGGATGCATAGATGCCGCATTCCCTCTCGACCCAAGACGTGACATCCCCCAGCGGGTTGCTGCTGGTGTTGGCGGTGCTAGTCCCGTTTATCGGAGTGCTGGCCGGCATGGTCCTCGGCAGCCGCGGGGCCCAGCGGGTGGCGTTCGTGATCCTCGCGGCTGGGCTCGCCATCGCCATCGCCATCGCCGACGCACTGGTGCAATCCGGCGATACCGTGGTCTACATCCTGGGCGGCTGGACGCCGCCGCTGGGCGTTGCGTTGCGCGCCGACGGCTTGGCCGTGATCATGCTGCTGGCCATCGCGGTGGTGATCGGTGGCATCGGCGTGTACGCGCGGGCTGACTTCGGCACGCCCCCGGGCGTTCGAGAAGCGCGGGCGCCGCTGATGTTCTGGCTGCTGCTGCTCGCCGTGTGGGGCTCGCTGAACCTGGTGTTCGTGAGCGGAGATCTGTTCACGCTGTACGTCGCGCTGGAACTCCTGACGTTCGCGGGCGTGCCGCTGGTCAGCCTCGGCGGCCAACCGGAGACCTTGCGTGCCGCGCTTCGCTACCTGTTGTACGCCCTGTTCGGCTCGGTGCTCTATCTGCTGGGGGCGGTGCTGCTGTACGGCGCGTATGGCACGCTGGATATTTTGCTACTCGCCGCGCGGGTCCATCCCGAACCCGTCACCTGGGCCGCCGCCGCGCTGATGACGGTGGGGCTGCTGGCCAAGACCGCCCTCTTTCCATTGCATCTCTGGCTGCCGCCCGCGCACGCGGGCGCGCCGGCGGCGGCCAGCGCCGTGCTATCGGGCCTGGTGATCAAGGGCTCGTGGTTTCTCGCCGTGCGGCTCTGGCTCGACGTATTTGCGGGCGTGGTGACCTTGCCGTCGGCACAGACGCTGGCGGCGCTGGGCGCGGCGGCCATTCTGGTCGGCAACATCGTCGCGCTCCGGCAGGCGCGGCTCAAGCTGCTGATCGCGTACTCGACGGTCGCGCAGATCGGCTATCTGTTCCTGATGTTCCCGCTCGCGGCCGGTCTCGCCGCCGCCCAGATCGACAGCACGGCGGCCGTGAACGGCGGCATGCTGCAAGCGATCTCCCACGCCACCGCAAAGGCGGCGATGTTCATGGCTGCGGGACTCATCTACACGACGCTCGGACACGATCGCATCGCCGACTTGCGCGGTGTGGCGCGGGCGTTGCCGATGACCATGGTCGCCTTCGCGCTTGGCGGTGCCTCGCTGATCGGACTACCGCCCTCGGGAGGATTTCTCGCCAAGTGGCTGCTGGTATCGGCGGCCATCACGACCGCCCAGTGGTGGTGGGTGCTCGTGATGCTCGTGGGGGGGCTGCTCACCAGTGCCTACGTCTTCATCGTCGTCGTGCGCGCGATGGCGCCCGCGCCCGAAGGATGGACCCCGCGGGCGCGCGTTCCCTATTATCAGCAGGTGGCCGTGCTAGCGCTGGCCCTATGCTCGTTTCTGCTCGGCATGGCCGCATTCTGCCCGGTGGACGTGGCGCGGATCGGACGGGCGGTCGTACCGGAGATCGGCTGGCCATGACGACTTCCAACCTGTTGATCGCCGCCATCGGCGTACCGCTCGTGATGCTCCTGGCCTGCGTCGTGTCGGGTATTCGTGAGCGCATGCCATCGCTGCTGGCGCTCGCACCGATTCCCGCGCTCCTGGCCGCCCTGCTCGCCGACGACACGCCTCTCGTGCTCGGCAATGCCCGGTTCGCGCTGTCGTTCGCCATGGACAAACCGGGAGCGATGCTGCTCTTGGTTGCCGCGATCCTGTGGATCGCGGCGGGGGTTTACGCCGCGACGGAATTGCGGGGCGCGGTCAATGCCGGCCGCCTCGCCGTGTGCTGGCTGATGACCCTGACCGGTTGCGTCGGCGTGTTTCTCGCCGCCGACATGGTGGGCTTCTACTTCCTGCTCGCGGTGCTGTCCATCGGCGCCAGCGGACTCGTCTTGCAGGGCGGCACGGCGGAAGCGCTGCGCGCTAGCGCTGTCTACCTCGGGCTCGCGCTGATCGCCGAAGCGTTCCTACTCGCCGGCCTGGTTATGCTCGCAATGGTGACGCCGGACGGCAGCCTATTGATCCGTGATGCCGCCGCCGCAATTCCCACCTCGCCGTGGCGCGATCTCACGCTGGTGCTTCTAGTTGTCGGTCTCGGCATGAAAGCGGGCCTCGTGCCACTGCATTTCTGGATGCCGCTTGCCTATGGCGCGGCGCCGATCCCGGCAGCGGCCGTGATGAGCGGCGCCGTCGTCAAGGCGAGCGCCCTCGCGCTGATCCGCTTCCTGCCGTTCGAGGTGGGGCTACCGGACTTTGGCCTGCCACTGGCGGCGATAGGGCTGTGCGGTGCTTTCTATGGGGTAGCGATCGGGATCACCCAATCGCGGCCGAAGCTCGTGCTCGCGTATTCGAGCGTGAGCCAGATGGGATTCCTGGTCGCGGTGATCGGCATGGGACTTGCGACAGGGGATGCCGACACCCCCTTGACGGCGTCTTTTTACGCGGCCCATCACCTGCTGGTGAAAGGCGCGCTGTTCCTCGCTGTGGGCGTGATCGCCACGACGGGCCGGCGCTGGCTCTGGCCAATGCTGCTGCCAGCGGCGATCCTGGCCTTGGGGATCGGCGGGCTCCCTCTGACCGGCGGCGCTTTGGCGAAGCTGGCGGTGAAGCCGGTTTTGGGGGATGGATGGGTGGAACTGCTCGCGATCTTGTCGGCGATTGGGACTACACTATTGATGCTGCATTTCCTCCACCGTTTGCTGGCGAGCGCCTCGCCCGATCCATTGGTGTCGGCACCCATCGGATTGGCTTTACCCTGGATGTTCATGTTCGTTGCCGCTCTAGTGGTTCCCTGGATGCTGTATTCGGCAACCGGAATCGGTACTTGGTCCGATGCGCTCCAACCGGCGATTCTCTGGGCGGCGCTATGGCCCGTTTTGATCGGCGCTGGACTGGCGCTCGGGCTCTGGCGCTGGGGACGATATCTGCCTCGGGTACCGGAAGGCGACATCGTGGTCATGGGTCAACCCGCCATACGTGTCGTCGTCCGCTGCGCGGAGGCTTTAGAACGGGTGGAAGGCGTACTGCGGCAGTGGCCGGTGGCGAGCCTGTCCCTGCTGATGCTGAGCCTGATCCTGGGTGGAGCGATGTTCAATGGACATTGATTCCGCCATACAACCATCGAAATCCATGACGTAAGCTGAGGGCACTATTAATCAATGAAAACCAGATTGATGATCTTGACGACGGCCCTGCTAGGCAGCGTATTGGTGGGGGCATTCACTGGATTGCCGGTTCGGGACGCCGAAGCACGCTCGCGTCAGGTCATCTGCGAGTCGACCAATAACCGTCGTCAGCATTGCCGCGTCGACACTTGGGGCGGCGTGCAGCTCCAGCGGCAGTTGAGCAACGCGCCATGCCGGCAAAACCAGACCTGGGGTTATAACCGAGATGGGATTTGGGTGGATCGCGGCTGTCGCGCTGAATTCCGCGTCGGTGGCAGCGACCGTCGCCGCAACCAGCGATTGACTTGCTCCGCCGAGGGCAGCGGCCGGCACTTATGCCGGGCGGACGTTCGGAACGAGGTGATCCTGATCCGGCAATTGAGCAGAGCACCTTGTCGCTTCGACAGTTCCTGGGGTTACAACCGGCGTGGCGTATGGGTTGACCGAGGTTGCCGCGCCGAATTTGAGATTCGTTAAGCTTTAGCCGCGCCGTTCGCCGGATTTGGCGATCGGCGCTGTCTTTCGTCGAGCGGGTATTGCCCGCTCGTGCCTTCCAAGAGCAAACACCAAACAGGCAGGAATGATCATGCTAAAAAAACTCATGGAAAGTCTGCGACGGTCGGGAATCCAGAACCTCGCAAAAACCTTTTCCCGGCTGGGCTGGATTGGTTTTTGGGTACAGATCGTGGTGGGGTCGATTCCCTTACTCTTGATGGCCTATGCTTTCATCTTCACGCGTTCCCCTTCCGGTCCGCGTGCCGGGCTAGCTCTCGTTGAATACTTGACGTTAGCCAGTTTGGTGATCCTGATTTTTACCATCGTCTGGTTTCACCGGCATACCCGCCTGGCTAAAAAGATTGCGGACCCGCAAACGTGTCCACCGGTATCCTCGGTCATTCGATCGGTCTGGACTGGATTGATGGCCAGTAGTATTGGCCTGCTGTTTTCCATGATCGTGATGATGATCGAGACCGGGCACATGCTGTTTTATTTTCTGGCGGCGCCTCAAGGGGGCGTTCCCGTGATCCAGACGACCGGCGCCGGCCCGGTGAGCTGGGTGTCCGCCGTCGACATGATGAGTTTGACGGCCTTAAGCCTCTCCGTTTTTACCGAGTTGGTCGTGTTGATTCTGAGTCTCTGGCTCCTTTTCCGCACGATGCAAGTTTCTGCGGAGTTTCCTCCATCCCCCGCGCAATAACGAGAAGAGAAGATGGAAGATGGTGAATGCGCGCTTTTTGGGGATGCTGATCCTTTGGGCGGCGCCCGTTTTGGTGCTGGCCATTGAAGTGGACAAGTCGGCTCTTGAGGGCGCGACTTGGCGTTTGGCGAGTGTCGCTCATGCTGATGGTCAGCTTCACGCCGTCCCGAACGGCGTTGAAGCCACCGCAAGCTTTGCCAATGGCTCGGTGAGCGGCAACGGCGGTTGCAATCGTTACACCGCCAGTTACACCGTGGATGCCGGCAAGCTGACCATCGGTTTGGCGGCGAGCACGATGATGGCGTGCCCCGAACCCCAGACGGCCGTCGAACAGGCGTTTATGGCGGCACTGGCGACGACGATGGCTTATAAAATCGAGGACGATCAACTCAACTTGCTGGATGCCAAGGGACAGAAGATCGCGACTTTCAAGGCGTGGCAACCGATGGCGTTGCAGGGCGTCACCTGGCGAGCGACCGTTTACAACAACGGCCGCGACGCCGCCGTCTCGTTGATCGACGGCAGTGAGATCACGGCGACATTTGGTAGCGACGGCGTACTGAGCGGGTCGGCCGGCTGCAATCATTATCGGACCGCCTATGTTGCCGAGGGATCGTCCATCACCATCCAGGCGCCGGCGGCGACGCGCAGGGCTTGTTCCAGCCCTGAGGGAGTGATGCGACAGGAAAGCGAATACCTCAAGGCGCTAACGACAGCGGCTACTTACGCGATCCAGGGCCGGCAACTGGAGTTGCGTACCGCCGGGGACGCGCTAGTCGCTTTGTTTCAGGCCAGCGGTGGCTGAACGCTCGGTACTCTCCAGTAAACCCATCAAAAAGATGTCATTCAAGCATCAAAGAGGAACCAGGGTGTGAGGGCAAGGTTTATCAAGCTGTTGAAAATCGGGGCGTTGCTGTTTACCGCCAGCGTGGTGACATTGCTGGCCGTGCGCGCCTTCGACTCGCAGCGCGGCACGCCACTGGCGCTTTGGCACACCTATGCGCCTCACGAACTGACGGCTCAAGAGCTGGCTACGGCCAATTGGGACGACTATCTGGCCGCGGAGCGCAAGGTCTTCGAGAGTGTGCGCGTCAATGTCACTCAAAAATTGGATCCAGAAGACCAAGTCCCCGCCAATCGCTACTTCGAGGGCAGCCCGATATATCCAGGGCACTTTGCCACCGACTGGAACCGTTCCTATATTCTGGAGCCGAAAGGAACACCCGTCGGCGCCGTGGTGTTCCTGCATGGACTGACCGATTCGCCCTACAGCCTGCGTCACGTCGCCCGGCTCTATCAGTCCCACGGTTTTGTTTCCGTCGCCATTCGGCTGCCGGGCCATGGCACCGTGCCAGCCGGCCTGACCAATGTGGTTTGGGAGGACTGGGTCGCCGCGACGCATCTGGCCGTGCGGGAAGCACGGCGGCGGATCGGCCCAACATTGCCCTTGCATATCATCGGATTCTCCAACGGCGGTGCGTTGGCGATGAAATACGCGCTGGATGCGCTCGGCGATCCGAAACTGATCCGTCCGAATCGGATCGTGCTGATTTCGCCGATGATCGGGATCACGGAGATGGCCCGGTTCGCTGGAGTATTCGGTTGGCCGGCGATCTTTCCGCCCTTTGCGAAGGCCGCGTGGCTCAGCGTGGTGCCGGAATTCAATCCCTTCAAGTACAACTCGTTCCCGATCAATGGCGCCCGGCAATCGTCGTTGCTGACGCGCGCCCTGCAACCCCGGATTGCCCAGTATGCGAGTGAAGGAAAACTCGCCGAGCTGCCCCCCATTCTCACCTTTCAGTCGGTGGTGGATTTTACCGTCAGCACCCGTGCGATTATTACCGCCTTGTATCAACAGCTTCCCGATAACGGCAGCGAACTGGTCCTGTTCGATATAAACCGGAGCGCCAAATTCGGCCCGCTCATGCGTGCCAGCGCCAACACCATGTTGAATCGCATCCTACCGGATCCTCCTCGATCGTTCAGGACCACAGTTATCACCAACATCAGTCCCAATAGTAGCGAGGTCATGGAGCGGGTTACGGAGGCCGGAGCGACCACGGAGCAAACCCGCGAATTGGGATTGTCCTATCCGCTAGGCGTGTTCTCACTCTCACATGTCGCGGTGCCGTTTCCCATGAGCGATTCTCTGTACGGCATACAGCCTGATCCCCTTGAGGAGTACGGCGTCAGCCTGGGCGCGGTGGCCCCGCGAGGAGAGCGCGGTACGTTGATCGTCAGTCTGGATTCGCTGATTCGCATGTCATCCAACCCATTCTTCCCTTATATGTTAGAACGAATCGAGCAAGGCATTACCGGCGGCCACCCCGTGAGTGCATCGGAAAACACCGCGAATTCCACCCGCCCCAGTGAAAACGCGTTTCGGGACCAAACGCCGACGAGCTCCGCGAAATGATCCCCGAGGCCCGCATAAACTCAAGCACCTCTATCATCAACTCAGCGCGGGTAAAGCAGTCATCATGGCTGACTGTCAACCGCCGCCGCTTTGCTCCGGCGCAAGCGTCGCCACAATCCTCCGGCACTGAAGCACTGCCAGCCCCAACCCAGCCATCGGAGCAAGGCAAATGCCAGCCATAGCGCCCAG
>WBZT01003237.1_pt1 | contig 10780 bp, 3 predicted proteins | sample 5204241 | NCBI WGS metagenome assembly WBZT01 (sample SAMN12344358, study PRJNA552823) | activated sludge metagenome | biome: Activated sludge suspended growth; feature: Nitrification reactor; material: Wastewater; isolation source: activated sludge from nitrification reactor of wastewater treatment...
TCATCATGCTGAATTATGTAATACTTTAGTTTTTGGAGTCTTCGTGATTCAACTTCGTTAGGCGTATGTGGATCCCTACAGCTACACGCAATGTGCACTAAAAGCTTTGCTATAATGCTATCGTCCCAATGTTTGTAGATATAATTTGCCCAGTCTAGTATTTTTTCATCATCTACGTTTATTGTTTTGCCATATCGCATTAATAATGCTAAATCGAGCGCATTGTCGCAGAAATAATCACGAAATTGGAAATATTGTGCCGCTATTTCATTGGTATAAATAAATATATCTCCACCTGATGCTATAGGAGACATGAATTCTCTTAAGATCAGCCATTTTTGGTCATTGGAGACAAGTGGATGATTCATTATTTGCTCTATATTGGCTGATATATGCCTGCTATATTCATGCGATTGTATTAATTGGTTTATAATCAATAAATCTGTTGTCGCACTTAAAACGTCGCGATATTTTACAACACCTGATTCAATAAAGTTATATAATAACCCCATTTCATTGCTTTGCTTTAAATATTGCACTACATTCTCAGCAGAAAAATTTTTCCCAGCTATATGCTTTATTGTAAAGTATTTATTTAGCCATTCCTTTATTTTACTGGTTTCGCCTCTATCGTTAGTCGCAGAATCTTCATGAACGTTTTTCCACAGTTTAAACCATAATACGTATTCACTTAAGTTAGGTGCAAATTCGCCTCTATCTGCGAGGTCTATGTAATATTGTGCTTTTATATGCTGGGCCAAGAATGCATCATCTTTTTTTATGATATTGTGAATAATGTATGTTTTAACATCGTCATCAATTTTCATCGCTTCTACTAAAAATTTGCGCATAGTAGTTGAAAGGGACTGCCACCAAGCTTTATGCCTTTCAAGCATAATATTATTAATAGCTCTGATCCTTTCTGGTGGCTGCATTACATTATTACTGAACAAATCTGGTATGTAATGGAAAAAGTTTTGTATAGCATCGTTGTATACATATTCTTTATTTGCCAGACGAGACTGAAAATCGCCCCAATAATTTATCAGGTCAATCAGGGCAGCAGGTCCTAGCTCATTTTTAATAAGCATAAGATCCGAAAAAATAGAAACAGCATTTGGATCAAATATATGCTCTAGCTCTGTATTTATATTATCGTTCATATATAATTTATAATCTTATCTAATATGCGAATAAAACGTTACCAATATCTTCCATAATAAGCAATAATTTATTTACTGCGGGCACGACATGTATGAAGTTTGATTAATATTACAATGATATTTAGCAACAAAGGAAGCTAGAAAGCAGTTTAACGAATAATTAACCTTTATGGGGTATAGTTGTATCATAAGTCTATAACAATATAGAGGGAAGTATGTCTAAAAGTGATAGAGATAATATGAATGCTGAACTAGAGCAGATGGACAATAGGCAACGAAGAGATGCTATTAGTAAAAAGTTTCAAGACCTTAAGTTTGAAGCTATTCCAGAGGAAAGCAGATATTTTAAAGATTGGGTTGATTCCAGTCGAATCCAGAAATATATAGACAGATATAGTGATGCAGACATTAGGCTCAAGGCTGACCCATTAGCTGAAATAAAGTCTCAATGTGAAGCATTGGATCAAGATAATGAAGTCTTAGCTGACGCTATAAAAGCTCTTAATCAATATCCGTATACGCTCCAAGATAAGTATAAAGACTGCAAGATTAAACTTGTTACTTTGGAATCTGGCAAAAGCGATATTGAAATTATTAACAATGATGGTAAAAAGCTAGATGTACCGCAAGATGATAAAAATGCAATTATAAACGATCAAAAGACTCAATTAGATATAATAACAAAAGAACTGAGTAATTATAAAGGTGATAGCTTAAGTAATGCTAAACATAATGCAGAAAATGCAATTAACGGTTATAAAGATGCACTAGATGGAAATGGGACTACCTTAGATCAAATTAGGACACAAGAAAAAATATTTTCCGAGCGATGCAATGAAATAAAACAACTAAGTGAAAACTATGTTATTGGTAATGATGCTATATTAAATATTAATCCCAAAGAGAAAAACTGGGATGCAAAACTATTTGCTCATACAGAGAAAGATTACAATGCTACTAATACTCTTATTTTAAAAGAAGCTAAACAAGCTATTAAGAATATGGACAACATGAAAGCGATATTAGAAGACAAAAAACAGATGGCAACTCATGAAGAAGCGTTCAAAAAGCAACAAAAAACCGTTTATAAAGCTGGAAAAGCAAACTACAATGAATATAAAAAGAATTATGACGAACTATGTAAATTATATATAAGCGACCCAAACCCACAAAACTATGGCCCAATTGATAGCAAGCTAAAGAATTTGATAAATTTTAAAGAGCGGGATTATCAACAAAAGCCAACACTGAAGAAGGCACAAGAATTAGATGCTTTATATAAAAGTGGCGAGGCATTGCTAGAAAAGTCCGAAGAAGTCCAGAAGCAATATAATGAAAAGAATAATCGAACCAATCAGTCTGAATTGAGTAAAGCTTTACGCTTAATAATCACGCAAGAAAGAAGGTATGATATTGATTTAAAGCTCAAGAAACAAGGTATAGATACAGGAAGGTTGAGTGATAAGGAGAGGGCAAAAACCATAAGCAATATGGATAAAATGTATGCAGAATTCGACCGTATACCAGAGCCTAGTACGGTTTTTAAAGATTTTACAATAACAGTCGTAGATTCATACATTGAAGGTAATAAAAAAGCAGAAAAAGAATTTAAATCCGCTCCTTTAAAGGTAATGTCTGAACTAAATAACACAATGCAAACAGTTTTCAAAGACGAGGTCTTTGATGAAAAATTCACAGCATTAAAACAGTTTCCAGAGGCGCTTGCAACAAAATGTAAAGATTGTCAAATACAAATTGTAACGAAAGAAGATGGAAAAACCGATATAAAAGTTGTTAGCGAAGTAGGTGAAGAAAAAAGAGAGATTGAACTAACCCCCGAAGAAATGGACCTTTTGAAAAAGGATCAAGCCACTAAGGTGCTTGCATTAAGCGAGCATGCAGAAAAAATGCCAGAAGCTAAGACAAAATGTCGTGATATGCGTAGCGCATTAGAGAGCTATCAAAGCGCTATAAATGGCAATGGCACCACTTTGGATCAGATTGAAGTTGCAAACAACACTCTCAAAGAAAATGTTAAGCGTATAAATACTGAGGGCAATAAATACCAAATAGGAGATAATCAGAGTGAGGCTATGGGGTTTGGACTGAGGTGGGATCGCGGCGGAATCGCGAAGCTTGAGGCTTACAAAGATGTAAATACTACGCAATCAGGAGCTTTAGCTATAGTCACCAAAGTACTAATTCCAAAAACAGAAGAATTTGCAAAGAACTTAGAAGATCAAGCGTCTATGCAACGATATGAAAAAGCTTTTACAAAGCAACAAAACAAGATTCGCGAAGCTAATAAACAAAAATACGAAGAATATAAGCAAATTTACGATAACTTAGAAAGAGATTTTTTAGCTAGTAATCAAGATACCAATGCGAAATTAGATTCTAAATTAACAAAGCTTATAAAGTTTAAGGAAGATGAATACAGCAAGGCAAAGAAAGAAAAAACTGCAATGGAATTGCACGAATTATATAATAAAGCAGACAAGCTAATCGAAAAAAATAAACAACTCGGACTTGAAAAAACACGGGCATCTGAAGAATTAGTCAACCTTGTTTCCGGTAAAAAAGAGCTTATAGAGAAAGATATTGATGGCTTCAATGCAGGGAAGACTAAAGCTAAGCGTATGGGCGTATTCAAGCCTAATAGTCGTATGGATGTTTCTGAAACTAAAAATCAGGGCACTGCTAATGCATCGCCCAAGATTGATGGCAAAAACTTTCAACTACAGAAAATTAACAATTATTTGGGCGAGATAAAAAACTGGGGTAGTATAAATTTTGATGGCAAATATACTGAAATTCCGCAATTTGTCACGCGTTATAAAGAAGTAAAAACTATGCTTGCAAACAATAAGAAAGAAAATACGCTTGATAAAGATACTAAAAAAGCATGCAAAAAATACACAAAGAAAAGCGAAAAAATTATACAAACAGCGCAAAATAAGCAAAAAAATGGAGCTAATAGGGCACTGCTTGCCGAACTTAATAAGCAGAGCGTTGTAAGTATTGATACAGTAGAAAAATCCTCCCCGAAAGCAACCAAATGGGAAAATCGGGAACAATCGCAAGCAAGCAAGAAAGGTGATTTCCTTACCCGTAAGGTGCAAGCAGAAGAGGTTGTAGCAAAAGAAGGCCGCACAAGTAGGCGCTCTAGCACTGTAGAACCAAAAGCAAGAAAACATGCTCAATCTGAAGCTGGAGCAAAAACGCGAGCCACTTCTATTGATGGCAATGGGAAAGGGGCGCGTACCGAGCCGAACCTTCCTAGACAAAGATTGTATACTCCGCCTACTGATGCTCCCCCTATGCCTCCTAAGGAAAAGGAGGTAACAAAACACGATACTGCGCGAAGGGTGGCTCCAAAGCCATTACCAAAAACACCTAAACCACAGGAGGATAAGATGAAAATAGAGACACCGCAGCAATTAGAAACGGCGTATAGACTGAATATAATGCAAGATGAAGCCGTGTATACAAAAGCAGGCGGCGCTATAAAGTTAAAAGAAGACATTGATATCTATATAAAAATACAGGCAGACTCTATTGGTGGCTCTGAAGGACAGAAAGAGTACATACAGAACTATGGTCCATATAATAATGCTGCCAAAGTTCGAGACTATCTTAAAGGTGAAGGTAATTCTAGCGTAATTACAATCGTAAAAGATGGCAAAGAAGAGAAAGTATATGCTGTTAATTATTTTAATCAACGACTTGATGGGCTTGGCCTTGGTTTGACGACTATAACACCTCCAGATCCATATAAAGATCCTCAAAAACTAAAAGAAGCTATAGATGCTTATGTAGCAATGGAGGCCAGCATGAATGCTCCTCTTGTAGCGGAACATACACGAGATGATATGGTGGAGACTGCAAAAAATATAGGTTTACAAGAAAAGTATGAAGACAGCAAAGAAGTTGCTACTTATTTAGCGGGCGAAGGCAAAGATAGCATAATAAACATTGATGGCAAAGAAGTACTCGCATCTGAGTATTTGAAGCAGAGACTAGAAGAAGCGAAGCTTGGCACTGCGCTCAAAGAACCAATTGTAGAGCCAGAGCAAGTGGAAGAGGTAGGGCAAGAGGTAGAGCCAGGGCCAGAGCAAGCGCAAGAGGTAGAGCCAGAGCCAGAGCAAGCGCAAGAGGTAGAGCCAGAGCAAGTGCAAGAGGTAGAGGTAGAGCCAGAGGTAGTGCAAGAGGGAGTAGAGAGGCAAGAGCAGCGACCAGCACCTGGAGTGCAGCCGGTACAAGGGTCTATAGAAAAATGGAATCCACACGCTGTAACAATGTATGAAAAAAGCAATAAGGACTGGAAAAAATACATGAGGGATGATGTTGAAAAGTATTTCGAATTGCGCCAAAAACATGCTGAACTTGTAGCTCGAGGTGATAGTGAAGACTTGCAGGAAGTAGAACGTCAGCTTAAAATGCTAGACAATAATATAAAATATTTTGCCAAGCTTGACCCAAAAACGGAAGCAGGCGAACATGCTAAAAATCTATTCTTAACACTTAGCACAGACCGGAATATGGAAACTCCAATCAGGTATAACGATAATATTTCCGCAAATGCAGTAATCGAGCTTAACAAAATCAGCAATAAAGCTCCAGAAAATATGACGAGTAACGATATTGCAATAGAATATCTTGATACAATAAAAAAAGCTGATGAATTAGCAAGAAATCCTAGGAAAAATAATGACGACGTTGCAAAGCTTAAGCACTATGTAGATAGATTGAAGACCTTTGACAAATATGCTGAAGGACTAAAAACAGGCGATGACGAAGACAAGCAAAGAGCAGCGCAAATTACTGATAGGATGAAGAAGTTCGTGGATTACAAAGATGCTGACACGCTCGTAAAAGCAAGCACAAAAGCTGGGTTGGATAATGACCTTAAGACAGACATAGCTAGCAGCCTCGTTGTACGCCGTATGGAGCGAAAAGCTTATGATGCTGGGCAAACTATAATGAATACGCCTAAGACTGTGCATGATTCATTTAATCGATTCACCTATGCAAGTGATGCAAAAGCATTTGTTGAGAAGGAAGTGAAGGAAGATAGGCCTACCCTTGTTACATCACAGACAATCCATTTCTTGCATGGTGAAGGGTTAAAAAAGCAGATAGAATTTTATACTGAAATTGAAAATGGCAGTCGTACAGCTACAGTTGCTGAACGAGAAATCTCTCAGGACGAGGCTAGATATATACGTACAACTTTACAAGCCAAAGAAGCTCTAGACAAGGATATGAGCGCAATCAAAGACTGGAAGGGGGAGGCAAAGGGCTTAGGGAAGTCTGAATTCGCACAGAGCGTAAGCGCACTTGCTCAGGGGGTAAAAGATTCTCCGGTAGGCCAAGCAGCGCAATGGGTAGGTGACAAAATTAGCCGCAAAAAACCAGAAGCTCCAGAAATTGAGACGGAGGAGCCACAGCCTAGAGCAAGTACTGTTAATCCAGACGGCAATAGGATGGACAATGATAATGACCCCGATACATTGGCTGAGCCTGTGGAATTGCACCTTCCTGATCCAAACGAAACAGACGAGGAATTTCTTGAAAAAATGCAAGCTAAGATTAATCCTGATGGAATAGCGAAAGTTCATAATGAGACAATAGAGATTGACCTAGGCGACGAAGACGCGATGATGGATGAGCCGAAGAATGCGCCTAAGCCCCGTGAGGAGCGAAAGGATGCGCCTAAGGTTGCACAGGGGCAAAATGCCCCAGCCGCACAGGAGAAATCTGGCCCTGCTCGGTATGTTGAAACATATGTTAAAGTTAGTGGCCTATATAAAGCAGCCTTAGCGGAAGAAAAAGAGTTAGCATCAGCTCAAGCTGGAGTCTATAAGCAGCTTCTTGGACAAATTGAAAAAAAAGAAAATGCAGAGACTGCTAGGTATGCTGCAGCTGTCTCAAAGGCAAAAGAAGACCACAAAACGGACAAGAAGTCTGCACGTAGAGCTCTACAAGCGTTAGAAACAGAGCATGATGATAACAAAAAAGTGCTAAAAGCAGAGCGAAATATGGTAGAAACAGCGGCTGAACGAAATTTGTTACTTGAAAGGCAGGCTGTAGAGGCTCGAAGGAAGATGTATGAAGTTGAGCTAAAAAAAATGCGCAAAACAATGGATAAGATTGAGCAGCGCACAGAACAAGGTAAAAGAGCCGCACAAGCTGGTAAAAGCGACAGGATTACCAGAGCATATACCGAGCTTGGCGAGGAAGTGTTCAGACAAGGCGTTGACTTAAAGGCAATGAAAAAAGAAGAAAAAGAGCTAAAAAAAGCAATAGCTGAAGTGGACCATGAATCGAGGAAAAATGCAGTACGCGCAGTTACTACTGAGACACTTAGGGAAAAAGCTGAATCCAATTTCTCCTACCTAGGCTTTACAAGGAAGAATGCGATGGGCTCAGTTGGGAGATGGGCAATCAGATCATACATGGACACTGGCGGTAATAATAAAGGAAAGCTCATTAATAGCATTGGGTCTGGTTTACCTTATATACAACTTGCCCCACAGGCTATTGCCACGCTAGCATATCATGTATGCAATTTTGGTTTTACCGCTCTTGAAATGACGACTTCGCTCATAGGCAGAGCAACTCAGGCGTTTGGCGATGTTAGTATGTCTGCTTATCACAAGCTTAATACTATGTTAAAAGAAGAGCGGAAAGGCTATGAAACAAAATTCACTAATGCACAAGGTTTTGACAAAGTTAAATATGCGCTTGCGATAGCAGGGTGCAAATTTGGTACTTTTGCCACAACTCCATTAGCTGCTTTTGGTATAGGGCTTAAAGTGTCCGGACAGCTCCTGGAAGATGCTGGGCGAACTATGAAAAATCTTGGAATGGTCATACCGTCAGCATTCCTTGTGCTCACCAATCCACTGAAGGTGGATTTATGGAAGAATTTCGGGGAAAGAATAGGTCATGCTGCTTTGGGTTTAACCCTGACTGCAACCAATATGTTCAGAAAATTCGGTACTGGCATTCGTGATATGGCAAGTTCAATTGATATAGGACCATTGCGTGGTGCTTTACAGTACATTGGAGCTGGTCTGCAGAGTGTATCGTCCTTGGCATCTTCTATCCCAGTAATGGCAGCTGGGTTATTTAAAGATGGTACAAAAGGACTTGCTGACGCAGCAGGCCGAACCATACTAGGTGCAATTAATAATATGCGCCCTAGTAATGTACTTGATACAAGTAAGGCAGAAATGTCTGGATATCAAGGATTTAATAAAGATCTCAACAATAAACATACAAAAGTTGATGATGATTATACTAAATCCCTCATGAGTAGTGAAAAAAGGCAGACAGAAGCCGAGAAGAGGCATTGGAATAAACCCGAGGAAACGAAGCAAACGAATACAAGACCAGTAACTACAGAAATACCAAAACAGCAACAGGAAGCAGAGCGGGTTGGGGAGGCGCAACCAGTGCGAAGAGCTTCACAGCCAGTACAGGAAAATGGACCGCAACCTGTACCAGCAGGAAATAGAGCCCATGCACCGCAAGGACGAGAGGCGGCGCCCCCTGAAGTAAGGGCAGATAATGCGCAAGCAGAAGCTCCTGCACAGCCTGGGCCACAAAGAAGAGCGACAGTACCTGAAGTAGCGCTAGGTAGGGAGACTCAAGCAGTAATTCATAACCTGCATGATACAAAAACAAAAGACGATCCTAACGCTAGAAGACGCTCTGTAGAAGTCCCAAAGAAGGACGATGAGCTCCTGCACTAAACTGTAGAAGTCAAGATTTAATCTGACCGTCAGATTAAATGTCAATTAATACACCTGATACTTTAAATGTAACTGATATGCATGGTTTTCTATAATTATAATACCACGAACTCAGTGCCAATATCATTTATGTTTATATATGAACATTATTAGAACAAGTTTTACGTGTGTTTTTATTTCCATTAATGCGCGAACTGTGTTACAGTTGTGTTGTAGATTTCTATGGAAGTAAGGTAACAGAATATAGGTAAATACTATTTTTAGTTATAATTAGCAAAAAAATTGCGCTCTTCAGGTATTGCGAACAAAATTTTGCATATAATCTAGAATTTAATGATAAATTTTCTGGGAAAGATTTGAAAAATAAAGATGAAGGTAGTAGTTATGATAACGAACACTAGTTTGAATGCCAAAATTGAATGGCAATTGTTTGAGGAAGATCAACAAGCCGAAGAACTTTACAACTCAGATTGCGAAAATCTAATTGAATTCTCCTCACCAATAATTTACTTATATGTCAATGACTGGTCGGTATAATTAACATTTTTAAGTTACAATCTGTCATCCAATTTTTTTCTGTGACAAAATTGCTTCAAAGAAAGTATGAAATTTTTCTCTGCGCTAGTGTAAATCTATAGATTATGATCTAGGCTGCTTGCTTGTAAAAAGATTTTTTCAGGAAACAGCCTCAAATCTATTTTTTTTATAGCGCCATACTTTTTACATTCAAGTACTTCTATAGCTTTTTTCAAAGCCTTGCCTGGGTCGTATTCTGGAAGCAATATAAGCACATTAGTTGAAGTATATATATTCCACCTTCGTCCGCTGATCAAGGCTGCTGAACGTATTTTGATGTGCTCTGATGCGCTAACGAACGATGGATATATATTTCTCAACTCAATGTTAGCGTGCTCACCAAAAATGGCTATATACCTGTTAGAAAGCTTGCGTTCTTTTTCTTCATATATAATCTTGCCAAGCTCGTTGATAAGGAAAAAGCGCTTATCGTGCACCCATACTGCAAATGGCTCTTCCTCTTTTATCCTTACAACAATTTTATTAGGCCAGATTCTTTGTACTTCTGCTAGCTTTATCCTGTTGTCCTGCATAATGTTAAACTTAATCTTATCTAGATTTATTGTTAATAAATTCTCGTTTAAATGCAATCCGGATATGGCTAGTATGTCTTGCTCAGATAAATTTTTATTTCCATTAACCTCAATAATGCTTAGTTTTTGATAAAAAGAATAATCATTAAATACTTGCGATAACTCAAGTTGAATATAGTTATTTATTATTATCAATTTTTCTAACCAAAAAAATAAAAATAAGCAGCAAGTTATTATAGGCACAACTTTAATAAAAAAACTGCGCGATAATTTATTGTTTTTCTTCCAATGATATAATTTATGCATAATTTACTAAAAGGGCAAAGCTTTGAATATATTTTCTTTGCTTGTAGCAGTTTTCCTGTCTGCAATAAACTCAATCACTACCCTTGTCAATATAACAGAGGTAAACATAGAGCATAGTATGCCTATACTTAATGCAATCGCAAAACCTTTTACTGGACCAGTTGCAAAGCAATATAAAAGAGCTGCAGCTATAATTGTGGTAACATTAGAATCAATGATAGTAAGCAGTGCGGCTTTATAGCCAAGCGATATTGCAGTTTTGAATTTTCGTCCTGCGCGAAGCTCCTCTTTTATGCGCTCGAATATCAATACATTAGCATCAACAGACATGCCCATAGTAAGTATCAACCCAGCTATACTAGGCAGCGTTAACGTCGCATTAAATAGCATCATAACAGTCAGAATCATAAATATATTGATGATCATGCATATAGCAGCAATA
>WBZT01003238.1_pt1 | contig 10775 bp, 8 predicted proteins | sample 5204241 | NCBI WGS metagenome assembly WBZT01 (sample SAMN12344358, study PRJNA552823) | activated sludge metagenome | biome: Activated sludge suspended growth; feature: Nitrification reactor; material: Wastewater; isolation source: activated sludge from nitrification reactor of wastewater treatment...
CTTCAAGCCATCGGCGGCTTTGCGCAGCGCGTCGAGGCGATGGGCTACGACGGCCTGTTCGTGCCCGATGCCGTGCACGACGGCTTGCTGATGGCCCTGCAGGCGCTGGCGCACACCCGGCGCATCAAGGTCGGCATCTCGGTGCTGGTGGCGCCGCCGCGCAGCCCGATGAACGTGGCGCTGGCCGCCTGGGACCTGCAGAAGTTCTCGGGCGGGCGCTTCGAACTCGGCCTGGGCACGCAGATCCGGCAGAACGTCGAGGGCCGCTACAGCGCGCGCTGGCTGCCGCCGGCGGCCGCCATGCGCGAGTACGTGGGTGCGCTGCGCGCCATCTTCCGCAGCTTTCGCAGCGGCGCGCGGCTCGAGTACGTCGGCGAGCACTATCGCTTCACGCGGCTGCAGCCCTTCTTCAACCCGGGGCCGATCGACGCGCCCGATGTGCCGATCATGCTCGGCGCGGTGGGACCGAAGATGCTTGCGCTCGCCGGCGAGGTGGCCGACGGCCTGCATGCCCATCCGACCAACACGTCGGGCCGTTACCTGCGCGAAGTCGTCCTGCCGCGGCTCGGTGCCGGCGCTGCTAGGCGCGACGCATCTGTGCCGGCGCCGCTGGTCTGCGCCTGCACGCTCGTGGCCACCGGCCCCGACGCCGCCACCGTGGCGCGCGAGCGCGAACGCCTGGCCGGCATGCTGGGCTTCCTCTTTTCCACGCCCGCCTACTGGCCGAGCCTGCAGATGTTCGGCGGGCCCGCCCTGGGCGAACAGCTGCTGCAGCTGACGCGGCAAGGCCAGTGGCAGCAGATGCGCAACCTGCTCACCGACCCCGTGCTCGACGAGTTCCTGGTCTGCGCCACCTACGACGAACTGCCCGACGCCCTGGCGAGCCGCTACGCCGGTCTGGCCGGACGCATCACGCTGACGGCGCCCGAACACAGCGCCGACGACGCCGCCCACGCGCGGGCAATCCACGCCATCCGGCGCCGCGTCGCGGCCGCGGCACAGGGCGGCGCGCACGCGCCGTCTGCAGCAAGCGGCTCGGCGTGTGCGTCACGATGAACACCGCGGCCCGTCGCCCTGCCCGCCAGGCGCGACGCCCAGGCACGACGCTCACGCGGTCGCCGGGGTGAACCAGACCGTCACGGTCAGGCCGCAGCGCCGCCCGGGGTCGGAATACTCCAGCTGCACCCCAGCGCCCAGGCGCTGCGCGAGCGAGCGCACGATGGCCAGCCCGAGGCCCGATCCGGGCGCGTCGCTGCCGGGCACGCGGTAGAAGGGCTCGAAGACGCGCTCGTGCTCTGCGGGTGCGATGCCGGGGCCGGTGTCGCGCACGCGCAGTCCGCAGCGGCCCGGCTCGATCGCCACCGACAGGTCGACCCGCCCTCCCTCGGGCGTGTAGCGGATCGCGTTGTCGACCAGGTTGCGGGTCAGCGTGAAGAGCTGATCGCTCGATGCGTCGACCTCGGCGTCACGCTCACCCTCGACCCCGATGTCGATGCGCCGGACTTCGGCCAGGGGGATCAACTCCTCCAGCACGCGGCGAAACGCGGCCTGAATGGAGGTCGACGACGAACCGCCGGCGGGCATCGGCGGCGGCCCTTGCGCCTGTGCGCGCGCCAGCGCGAGCAACTGTTCGATCAGACTTCGGCTGCGCTCTATCCCCTGGTACAGGACATTCACGCGTTCGCGCGCGTCGTCGGACAGTTCGGACTCGGCCAGCCGCTCGGCCTGCAGCAGCAGCGCGGTGAGCGGCGAACGCAACTCGTGCGCAGCATCGGCGACGAAGCGGCGTTGCCCCGCAATGGCCTCGCCGACGCGCACCAGCAGACGGTTGATCGCACGCACGAAGGGCTGCACCTCGGCAGGCACATCGACCTCGGCGATGGCGCGCAGATCGCTCTCGCTGCGTCCGTCCACCTCCTCGGCCAGACGCGTGATGGGCCGGAAGATCTGCCGCACCAGGCGCGAGAGCACCAGCAGCAGCACCGGCACCAGCAGCACGAAGGGCAGGACCGTGCGCATGGCGCCATAGCGCGCCAGCTCACGGCGCAGGCGCGAGTCCTGGGCGACCGCGAACCGCTCGCCTGCTGCGGTGGTGCGCACCAGCACCCGGAACTCCTCACCGTGCAACTTCAACGTGCGCAGGCCGTCGGGCAGCGTCGACGCAAGCGGCAGGCGGCTCGGCGGCAGGGCGGGCCCCGCATCCGGCAAAGGGCCCCCCAGTTGCTGGACGATGACGCGGCTGTCGTCCTCCTCGCCTTGCACGTGAATGTCCAGCGGCCCGGCCGGTGCACGTGCGCGCTGCGCTTCGACCAATTGCGCGACGCGGCGCAGCACGTCGTCCTGCAGCTCGCGCGCCTCGTCGTAGGCGGCAAGAAAGGCCAGCGCGCCGGCGCCCAGCGCCATGACGGCGACGGCCAGCGCCACGACCGTCGACAGACGTCGCTGGACCGAGCCCGCTACGCGCCCTTGGCGACCATCCATCCGACCCCCCGGACGTTGCGGATGACGTCGGCACCCAGTTTGCGCCGCAGGGCGTGGATCAGGTACTCCACCGCGTTGCTCTCCACTTCTTCGCCCCAGCCGTAGATGCGGTCTTCGAGGTCGCTGCGCGAGAGGATGATGCCGGGTCGCACCAGCAGCGCCTGCAGCAGCGCAAATTCGCGCTGCGTCAGCCGTACCGGCGCGCCCGCGCTCACGCAGGCTTCGTGCGTCGCCGGGTCGAGCGAGACCCTGCCGTTGCCCAGCAAGGCACCTGCCTGCCCGCCCTTGCGGCGCAACACGGCGCGCGTGCGCGCCAGAAGCTCGCGCGTGTGAAACGGCTTGAGCACGTAGTCATCGGCGCCGCCGTCCAGTCCGCGCAGCCGGTGCTCGAGGTCGTCACGCGCGGTGATGACGATCAGGGGCACGGGGTTGCTGCGAGCGCGGATGCCGGCCAGCACCTCCATGCCGTCCGTGCCGGGCAGGCCCAGGTCGAGCAGCACCAGGTCGTAGTGCTGATCGGTGGCGGCGCCCAGCGCCACCCGGCCGTCGCGCACCCAGTCCACGGCGTACGCGGCATCCTCGAGCGCGTCGAGCACCGCGGCGCCGATCATCGGGTCGTCTTCGACGAGGAGCACGCGCACGTCAGGGCTCCCGTGCCTGCGCTGGCGGCGGCGCGAGCGCTCTGCGGTGGCGGTGCAGCAGATCGAACAGCACCGGCATGACGAGCAGCACCAGCGGCAACTGCACCGCCAGACCGGCGATGATGGCCACGGCCAGCGGCTGCTGCATCTGCGCTCCGGTGCCCACGGCAAAGGCCAGCGGCAGCAGGGTGAGGATGGCGGCGATGGTGGTCATCGCGATCGGGCGCATGCGATTCACGCCGGCCTCGATCAGCGCGGTGCGCCAGTCGGTGCCGGCGGCCAGCTCCTGCTGTTCGGAGAAGTAGAAGATCGCCACCTCGGTGACGATGCCGATGATCATCGTCATGCCCATCATGGCCGTGATGTTGAGCTCGATGCCGGTGAGCCACAGACCGACGAAGACCGCCGTCACCGCCAGCAGCGACGTCGCCAGGATCGCCAGCGCGAGGCGAAAGCTCTCGTACAGGAACAGCAGCAGGAAGTACACCAGCGCAGCCGCTGCAGCAAAGACGGCAACCAGCCCGCGGAAGGCGATCTGCTGCTGCCGGTAGACGCCGCCGAGCTCGTAATAGACGCCCGGCGGCAGCACGCCGGGCGCATCCAGCGCCGCCTTCACGTCGGCGATGGTCGAACCCAGATCGCGCCCTTCGATGCGGCCGGTGACGGCCAGCATCTGGCGCAGGTTTTCGCGGTTGATCTCGGGCTCGCCGGTCACGGTCTCGAAACTGGCCACACGGCGCAGCGCAAAGCTGTGCCCGTCCGGTGCGCGGATGCGCAGCGCGCCCAGTTCATCGGCGGTGGCGCGCGTGGCCTGCGGCACCCATACGCGCACCCCGATCACCTTGACCGCGCTGGCCACCTGCGTCGCGACGTTGCCCGAGAGATAGTCGTTCACCGTCTTGGTGACGGCATCCGGATCGACGCCTTCGAGCGCGGCGCGCACGCGGTCGACATGAATCTGCAGCGCATCGCCCGCCGGGTTGATGCCGTCCTTCACGTCCACCACGCCGCTGACCCGGCCCACCCGTTCGGCCACCTGGCGCCCGAGCGCGGGCAGCGCGGTCGGGTCGCTGGCGTAGAGCTTGACTTCGATCGGCTGCGGCACCGAGGTGAGGTCGCCGATCAGGTCCTCCATGAGCTGCGCCATCTCGATCTTCAGCCCCGGCACCGAACTCTCCACCCGGGCGCGGAGGTCGGCCATGATTTCGTCCACCGGCCGGCGCGGGCCCGATTTCAGCGTGACGAAGAAGTCGCCCTGGTTGGCCTCGGTCAGACCGCCGCCCATCTGCGTGCCGGTGCGCCGCGAGTAGGCGGCCACGTCGGGCGTGGCGCGGACGAGCTCTTCCACCTGGCGCAGCAGGCGGTCGGTTTCGGTCAGGGAAGTCCCCGGCGCGCTGTGGTAGTCGAGCACGAAACCGCCCTCGTCCATCGCCGGCATGAAACCCGAGCCGACGCCGCGAAACGCCACCGCCCCGAGCAGGATCAGCAGCAGCGCGCACGCCGGCGCGATCCACGCGTGGTCGAGCAGGCGGCCGAGCAAGGCGCGGTAGCGCGCGTGCACCCAGTCCTGCAACCGACCGCCTTCCTTCTGTCCGGCGTCGCGGTGATCGAGGAACTTGCCGGCGAGGATGGGCACGGCCAGCCAGCTGACGACGAAGGACACCGCCAGCGCCGACGCCATCGTGATCGACAGCGCCTTGAAGAAGGCGCCCGTGACGCCGGTGAGGAAGGCCAGCGGCACGAAGATGATGATGGTCGAGGCGCTGGAGCCGACGAGTGGCCGGAAGAACTCGCGCGCCGCACCCATCACCCGCGCCTGCGGCGTGCCGCCCGCGCCGCGCAACCGGCGCACGATGTGCTCGACCATCACCACCGCATCGTCGACGATCAGGCCCACGGCGGCGGCCATGCCGCCCAGCGTCATGATGTTGAAGCTCATGCCCAGCACCTGCAGCAGCACCACCGTGGAGGCGAGCACCGCGGGCACGACGAGGATGGCGATCAGCATGATCTTGACGTTGCGCAGGAACACCAGCAGCACCAGCGCCGCCAGGCCGACGCCGACCAGGATGGCGTCGCGCACGCTGGCGGCCGCTTCCGTGACCAGCGCGCTCTGGTCGTACCAGTTGGCGACGTTCACCCCCGCGGGCAGCTGCGCGGCGTAGCCGGCCAGCCGCGCCTTCACGTCGCTGGCGATCTGCACGCTGTTGCCGCCGGGCTGCTGGTAGATGTCGAGCAGCACCGCGTCGTGGCCATCGGCGCTGACGCGCACCCACCGTGGCTCGGTGGCGGTCTCGACGCTTCCCACGTCCTCCAGCCGCACCACGCCGCCCGGGCTGCTGGCCAGCACGGTCTGGCGCATCTGATCCAGCGTTGCCAGCCGCGTGTCCGACACCACCAGGTAGAGCTTGTAGCGGTCTTCCAGCCGCCCCACGGCCCGCAGCACGTTCTCGGCCGCCAAGGCCTTGGCGACATCGTCCAGCGTGAGGCCGAAGGCGTGCAGCCGGTCCGGATCGACGCTGACGCGCAATTCCTCCACCGCGCCCCCCTTGACCTGCACGCGCGCCACACCGCCGACGCTGGACAGCAGCGGGCGCAACTGGTACTCGGCCACGTCGCGCAACTGCGTGGGCGTCAACGTGGCCGAGGTCAGGCTGTAGGCGATGATGGGCAGCTTGGTCGGGTCCATGCGCCGCACGTCGGCGCGCGTGCCGGGGGGCAGCTGCGGCAGGATCTGCGCGATCGCCGCATTGATCTGCAGCGCCGCGTTCGTCATGTCGGTGCCCCAGCCGAAGTCGAGCGACACGTCGGCCGCGCCGCGACTGGTGGTCGAGCGCACGTTCTCGACGCCGGGCACGCTGCGCACCGCCTCCTCCACTGCACGCGTGACCTGCATCTCCATCTGCCGCGCCGGCTGGTCACCGGCTTCGAGCGACACGACGACGCGCGGAAACGCCACCTGCGGAAACAGCGACACCGGCAGCTGCAGCGCGGCGAACACGCCGCCCAGCGCCAGCATGACAAACAGGAACAGGATCGAGCGCCGGTGGTCCTGCGCCCACTGGCTGAAGTTCATTGCGCGTTCTCCCGCACCCGCATGCCGTCGTGCAGCGCGTAGTTGCCCAGCACCACCACGGGCTGCGCGGCATCGAGCGCGCTGCTCTCCACCGCCACCACGAGGCCGGCCTGCAGCACCTGGCGCACGGCGACGCGGCGCGCCTTGCCGTCGGCCACCTGATAGAGATACGCGCCGCCGGCGTCGCCGAGCACGGCGTCGCGCGGCACCACCCAGGCGTTGAGCTTGCCCAGTTCGATGGCGGCGCGCACATGCATGCCGGGAATCAGGAAGCCGGCGCCGGCGGTGCGTGGCACGTCCACCACCACGCTCACCAGCCGGCTCTTGGGGTCGACGATGTCCTGCACCATGGCCACCGTGCCGCGGGCGCTCTGTTGCGAGCCCTGCAGCGTGGCGATCGTCACCGCCATGCCCACGCGCACCAGCGCACGCTCGTCGGGCTCAATCCCCAGCAGCACGCGCAGCGCTTCGGCGCGGCCCAGCTGCAGGATCTGCGCACCCGGCTGCACGCGGTCGCCCTGGGCCACGGCGATGGCCGTGATCACGCCGTCGAACGGCGCGCGCACCGTCGCCTGGGCGGCCTCCCCGCCGAGCTTGCGCTGCGCGGCGAGCGTCGCTTCGGCATCGCGCAAGGCGCGGCGCGCGGCGTCCACCTGCGCCGCGGTGGCCAGCTGCAGCGCGTACAGCTCCTCGTTGCGCCGGAGCTCGGCGCGCGCGAAATCGACGGCGCTGCCCGCTTGCGCGTAGGCGAGTTGCGCGGCCGGATCGGCACCGAGCACCACCAGCGGCGCGCCGCGCCTGACGGGCTGCCCCAGCGTGACCAGCAGCTTCGCCACCTGCCCCGCGGTGGGGAAATTCACGCCCTCCACGGTGCCGGTGGCCACCTCGCCCAGCGCGTCGAGGCGGCGCGGCAGCTCCTGACGGTGCAGCGGCTCGGTCCTGACGAGCGCGCTCACCTGCGGCACGCCCGCACCGGCCACCTGGCCACGAACGGGTGCGACGAGAGCGAGCCCGCCGGCCGCGACCAGGGCACATGCCGTTGCGGCCGCACACAGCGCGTGCGTCTTGCTCCGAATCATTGGACGGCCCCTCCGGTCGTTGTCGTTGTGTGCGCCAGCGCGCCGCCGATCAAGGTCTGCAGGGCCACGCGCTGCAGCAAGACGGCCTGCTCGAGGTTTGTCCTCTCGATCTGCTTGGCCAGCACCGAGCCCTGCAAGCCGGCGTAGGCCAGGGCGTCGATCTGGCGCATGCGAAATGCCTGCTGCCACTGCGCGGCGGCGCGCGTGAGCGAGGCCAGGCCCTGCTCGGCTTCCTGCAACTGGCGCAGGTTGATGCGCTGCTCGGCGAGCAGCCGGTACACGTCGCCGTGCGCTGCGTTCAGGCGCCCCTGGTACTCCGCATGCAGCTTGTCGCGCGTGGCCTCTTCGATGGCGACGTTGCCGCGGTTGCCGTTGAAGATCGGCAGGCTGAGCGAGACTCCGAAGCCGCTGGTGTCGACGTGGCTGGTGTCGCGCGCGCGCGTGAAGCCGACGGTGAAGGTCGGAAACTGGCCCAGGATGGCCGCGCGCAGGCGCCCGTCCTCGGCCTCGTAGCCGTGGCGCAGCGCAATCAGGTCGGGCCGCCGCTCGGGCAGCTGCGGCAAAGCGGCAAGCACGGCGGCCTCGTCGAGCGCGGGCAGGGCCACGCCGTCGGCCAGCGGCAGCTGCACCTGCGGCGCGAGCCCCAGCAGCGCGTTCAGATCGTGCCGATCGGCGTTGAGCTGCCGCTCCAGGTCATGGATCTGGCGCTGCGCGTCCTGCAGCGCGGCGAGCTGGGGCGCGACGGCGTCGAGCGTGAGCAGGCCTCGGTCGAGCGCGGCTTGCGTGCGCTCGTAGCGCTCGGCGGACAAGTCGCGGCTGTCCTGCAGCACCCGCATCAGACGGCGGCTCTGCACCTGTCTGACGAACAACGAGCGAGCCCGGGCCACGACCAGCCATTCCTGCCACAGCAGGTTGAGGTCGGTCTTGCGCGCATCCGCCGCCGCGGCCCTGGCGTCCAACGGGTGGCGCAGCAGCGCGTTCAGGTCGAACCCCAGATTGAGGTTGAAGGCACTGCTCGCGCCCGGCCCGCCGTTGCTTGGAAAGTCGCGCGTGAGCGACAGCGTGGGATCGGGCAGCAGCCCGGCCGCAAACGCCTGCGCGTGGGCGATACGGACGTCTGCGCGTGCCAGCTTCAGCTCGGAATTGTTGAGCACGGCCAGGATGGCCACGTCGTCCATGTCGAGACGGCCGCCGCGGGCGAACTCGTGCGCCGCCAGTTCCGGCAGCGGCAGCCGGTCGCGATCGACGCTGAGGTCGGCGACGCCGCGTGCGAGGTTCTCGCCTGCGGGCAGCGGCTTGGCCTGGTAGCCGGCGCAGCCGCACAGGGTCACGGCCAGGAGCAGGGCGACCGGGTTCTTCCTCGAATATCCAAGTGTCAACGCCACACCCTCCACGATTCAAGGGCCGGCAGGTCCACGCAACTGCCGATGCCTGCGCCAGCGCGCGAGCCGCCACGCGCCGACGCCCAGCACCAGCACGATCGCCAGTTCCCAGAGCTCGTCGGCGTCCACGGCCTGCAGGACATGCGCGAACGCATGCCCGGTACCGTAGCCCAGGCCGGCGACGAGTGGCGCCCAGATTGCGGCGCCCAGCAAGTTGAGCACGAAGAAGCGCTGCCACGCGACGCGGCTCATGCCGATGGCGATCGGCCCGGCCATGCGCAGGCCATAGAGGAAGCGGATGGCGAGGATGAGAGGGGCGTGCCAGCGCACGAGCAGCGCATCCACGCGCGCCGCGGCGCGAGCAAGGCGTGCAAAGCGCGTCAGCAGCAGCGCGCCCCAGCGCTGGCCGATCCAGTAGTACATCTGGTCGCCGGCGAAGCTCGCCAGCGTGGCCACGGCGATCACCGCCGACAGCGAGAGGTGTCCGCGCGCCGCCGCCGCGCCGGCCAGCAGCAACACCGATTCGCCCTCCAGGAAGGTGCCGACGGCCACGGCCCACAGGCCCCAGTCGTGCACCAGCGTGGCAACGTCCATTCCTGCACCTCGCATCCGCTCGCGCCGGCGGCGCACGGTCACCGACGCACGGCGGTGGCGGCGTCGTCGTCGCGCAGATACTGCTCGACGCCGACCAGGGCCACGATGACGCACAGGAAAATCGCGCTCGTGCGCATCGCTCCCATGCCCAGGCCGCCCTGCGCGGGGGCCTGCGTCAGCAGGTCGCCCATGGCGGCGCCGAAGGGGCGCGTCAGGATGTAGGCGATCCAGAACGTGAAGACCGCGTTGCCGCCCAGCCTCCATGCCGCGTAGGTGACGGCGATCAAGGCGCCGAAGGCCAGCGCCCCGCGTGCAAAGCCCAGCCGCAGCGCCTCGGTCGCCAGATCGCCTGCGGCGGTGCCCAGGGCGAATGTGCACAGGATGGCAGCCCAGTAGAAGAGCTCGCGCCGGCGCGTGACGATGTCGTGGATCGACAGCGTCCGCTCCACCCGGTGCCAGACATGGAAGATGCCGGCCAGCAGCAACGCGAAGATCGGCGTGCTGACGTACAGGCTCAAGCCCAGCCCGTCGGTGAACCAGTCCGTGATCTGAGTGCCGACGATGCTGACCAGCACCACGCTCGACCAGTAGATCCACGGCGTGTAGCGCGGCGTCTGCAGCTGCCGGGCCAGCGCCAGCAGCAGCAGCGTGAACATCAGGCCGCGCGTGGCGGCCTGCCCCCACCCGGCACCGAAGGCGAGGTAATCGGCAGCGGTTTCCCCCACCGTGGTGCACATGATCTTGATGATCCAGAACGCGAGGGTGGCCTGAGGCACCCTGACCCAACCATCGGCGGCGGCTTGTGCCCGCCCGGCTCTGACGGAAAAAGCATGCACGTGCATCTCCATGAAGGAACCGCTCCCGGCCCATGCCCTGCAGGCAACGAGCGCGCGGCGTGGACGGTCTCAGTCGGCCTTGTCTTCTTGCGACGACAGGACGGTGCCGCTGTCGGCATCGACCTTGACATCGAACACCTGGGTTGCGCCGACCACCTCCACCTCGTAGTGCGAACCCTGCTTCGAGTGCTCGAACTCGGCCTTCGAGGCCTTGCCGCCGGCATGCTGTTCGGCGGCCGCGATGGCCTGGGTGAGGCTGATCTTGGCCTGCGCGGCGGCCAGCGCGTCGTTGCGCGCCACGCTCGAGGCGGCCAGTGCGACGGCACCGGTGGTGGCCAGCGCAACGGTCACGACGGAAAGCTTGCTGTAGCGATGCATGATGGGGCTCCGGTGAAACGCGGTCATTCGCGTGCCCTGGAGCCTGCGTGTGCAGACTTAGCTCTCCCTGAGCAATTCCCCGGCCGGGCGGTGGCCCGCCCACGCCCGTAGCGGACCAAGCAAAGCGGCACCGCCCGTGCGATCGTCCCGCCGTCCTGTCATCCGGCTCCCGTGCGCGCGCGTTCACTGCGGGGTCGTGGCCGCAAGCGGCGCAGGCGCGCCTGCGGCCCGACAGCCGAAGACCGCGACGCAACGGGCAAGGCGCGAAATCCAACAACGACAGGCTGCCGCAGCCGGGCCAGGTGTCC
>WBZT01003240.1_pt1 | contig 10773 bp, 8 predicted proteins | sample 5204241 | NCBI WGS metagenome assembly WBZT01 (sample SAMN12344358, study PRJNA552823) | activated sludge metagenome | biome: Activated sludge suspended growth; feature: Nitrification reactor; material: Wastewater; isolation source: activated sludge from nitrification reactor of wastewater treatment...
CCGCTACAAGCTGTCGATGGCGCAGGCCAACGGAATCTCTTCGATCGGCTGGATGCGTCGGCGCGGTGACACCATCAGTGGCCTCACGAGCGGTTTCGAGTGTGTCAAGCCCACAAAGGAGAGACTCAAGGTCGCAGGCAAAGGAAGCCACACTCATTTCGTCGACATGCAGGTGCGAACGCGTGAAGCTGCGCGAAAGTTCGCCAAGCGCCATTGCGGACTCGAATGCGGGATACCGGAATGGCCGTGGAAGACGATGGACCAGTGGAGGGCTGACTATGCGAAGTTCTGTGAGTGAACCCGAAAGCGGGACACTGCTCGGGCCTTGGCGGCAGGCGGCGGTCGCTGGGATTGCGATCCTTGCACTCACGTCCCTACCGACACCTGCGGTTGCCCGTCCCGACTTCGCTAGCGACTCCGTGGGCAGCCTGAGTCTGGGCATGAGCGCCCAGCGCGCAGAGAGTCTCGGATGGATCGAGCGCGGACCTTCCCCGTGCAATTCCGGCTGGCAATCCCGGCGCAACGGGATCTTCGTCGGAGTCTGGAACGACAAGGTCATGATGATCTCCACCAAGAGCCCCCGCTTCCGGACACGTGCCGGCATTCGGCCGGGCGACTCTGTCAAGCGGCTCAAGGCCACCTATTCGATCCAGCGGACAGGCACCGACCTGTACACGGGCAACCCGGTCTTCAGGGCGCAAGGAACAAGGCTGCACTTCTTCGTAGGCAAGGGGAAGGTCGTGTTGATCGAACTGGCGAACGGATTCCGCCCCAACGGAACCGAGTTCGAGTGCTAGTAGGCATAGGAAGGCGGACCTCCCGTGTCCACCGCGAGTTGTCGGCCCCTCGAGGAACCCACGAGGTGGGGTATAGGCTCGAACCATGATCAACGGGGGATCACTACGACGTGTGCTGTGGCGACTGATGCCGGACGTTCAGGCCCAAGAGGTGACGAGATGCGACGTGCACTGATTCCCATCCTCACCCTCGCTCTGGCAGGCGTGGTCGCTCCGGCGTCGGCCGCCACCAGCAGTCGCGTTGACTACTGGCTCGATCGCGATCCGGGGCCCTGGACTGGCGGCATGGTCGTTGTTCGGAGGAGCGGCAAGTACTGGGCATATGCGAAGTTCTTCGAAGGACGAGTCTGCCTATCCGGAGGCAAGACAGGTTCCAGTGTGCGGATGAAGGGCACCTTCGAGCAATACGAGAAGGAGTCGGTGCGGGTCAAGTGGCGCCTGCGCGATGGCATGCCACGCGTGAGGTACACCGTGGGAACCACAGGTGAGTGGAGAAAGGTCAGCAGAAGCGCCTTTGTCAATGGCACTACCACAGGTGACCGCCTGCTCGACGTGTCCAGGGTCAACACTCCCTCACGGTGGCGAAGTGCGTGCGCCTGGGCGTCTTCCTGAGAGCACACCGAAGCCACAACAGCGCGGGTGTACGGGCTGACTGCCGCGGACATCGCGGCGGTGGTGCGGAGGACAGGGAGCTGTCTACGCCCGCCGCCACTTGGACCAGTTGCCGGCTCCGTCGCGGACACGGACCCAGTAGTTCTTTGCCTTCGCCTGCGGGACCTGAACCCGCACGCGCTTCTTGTACTTCGTGGACGCAACGACTTTGCGCCTGCTCTGAGACAGTTGCAGTTCGCGAACTCCGCTTCGGTTGTCTCGCGCCTTGATACGAATGAGCAATCGGGTCTTTGCCGCCGCGAGCGTCGCCGCGGACGAAGTAGTTGGGCTCACCTCCGCTGACTCGATGACTGGTGCCTCGGTATCCAGAATCACGTCATCGCTGTACGTCTGTCCGGCGTCCAGACCTGGCGCGAGGAGACGCACATAGACAACCTTGGTGAACTTCCCCTCAACTGAATCGTCGAGCATCCAGTCGATAGTCGCCGAGGGAGCGAAAGTGGACGCCGAGCGGAAGCCGCCGTCGTTGGAGATGAGGATCGCTTGTGTACAGGGCGGGTAGTCGAGGTCAAGGCGCACACGCTTCGTGTTGGTGAAGGGCGCCCCTTCGTTGATCGACACCCCCGTTTGAGCACTTGGCGTGCATGGAACCTCGGGGGCTGGCTGGACGGTGAACACGACATCGGCGCTTGCCCCGGAGAAGGCGTGCTGAACCTCCGCCGCAGAGGCACGAGCGGTGCACGATCCAGGCGCCGAGAAGGTGAGCAATCCCGAAGCCGCATCGATCCGACAACCGGTCGAGCCGACGTCCACTATCGAGTAGGACACGACCCCACCTCCTTGAGGCACTCGCACCGCAGGATCTGGCTGGAGTCGACCATCTGTGACCAGGGCGGACGTCTGCCGAGGAGCCCAGGTGACCGTCTGGGACGCCAATGTGGCGGTACCTAGGAGCGGCGTCTCCACCACACCGGCCTGCGTCGCCAGAGCTAACTCCGCTTGCTTGGAACCCTCAACCGATGGGTCGAATGCCACCTGGACAGTGCAGCGAGAGTCCATGCTCATCGCTGATTCGAGGGGACAATCGTGGGAGAGGATCTTGAAGTCGTCGGCGTCCGAGCCCGTGATGTACGGGGCGTCCGCACCCAACGTCAGAGGGAGCAGACCACCGGCGACGAACTCGTAGGCCTTGGTCGCCGTCTGACCTGCAATCGTCGTTGCGGTGAACCCGGTCGCCGGCGGATCGAACGCACCACCCGCCGAAGGCACGTACACATCTACCACGTTCGAGCCCGCTGAGCGGCTGCTCACTAAGGCTGTCTCGCCGTCGGTCTCAACGTCGAAACCGTAGTTGTATCCGGTGTAACTGGGGGTGGACTTGATGTACGCCCTTTGCAGCCAATCCGAACCAGCCCTGAGGAACAGATAGCCGGCTCCTGCACCCTCTGCGGCGTTGTCGGACGGGGGGTTCACACCAGCGCCAGATCCGTCTTCATTGATTGCGCCGACAACTAGCTCTGCGCCCCTGATGGCAACCGTGAATCCGAAGTTGTCATTCACCTCGTTGTTCAGTCCTTGGACTCGTGCTTCCTGTGTCCACTGCCCGTCGGTGAGCCCGAAGACGTATGCGGCACCCTCGCCGGGACCGAACTCGTCGGACTCCCCTCCTTCATTCATGGAGCCCACGGCCAGCAGTCCTGCGTCCAGCGACACCGACCAGCCGAACATCGCGCTCCAGTCGGGCTGAGCGGCCTTAAACCAGTGTTTATGAGACCAGGCTCCGAGGTTCTTCTCAAACAGATAGACAGCGCCGGAACTGGGCGCGTTACCCGCGGGAAGCGGATCCACACCGACGCCACCACTTCCCTCTTCGGGATCCCCGACCACGACAATGTCACCGAGCACATCGACGGAAGTTCCGAAGCTGTGGCTCTGGCCAACTTCCCCGGATAGCGCCTTGACCATGGACCAGCTCGATCCCACCCGCTCGAACAGAAACGCGACGTTATTGCGGGGCATGCCCACCACTGCAACATCGCCGTCCACTGCTACCGAAGTCGGCGACTGCGTCCCCGCCCCAGGTACGGTGAGGTCAGCCTGCAGAGCCCACGACCCGCCCGAGCGCTCGTATACACGTGCCGCTTGACCGCCACCCATGTACCAGTAGGAGGCCACGAGAGTGTCGCCGGATAGGGCCACGTCGTAGCCGAATTGCACACCACCTTGCGCTGGCGGGAGGCCCTCGAGGAAGGCCGTTCTGACCCAGTTGCCGTCAACATCCCTGTCGAATATGTAGACACCGCCATCCGCTGCCGCCGAACTACTCCCGACCGCGAGAGTGTCGCCTGACAACGAGATCGCTTGACCAAACAGCGAACCACCCGCCGGGGACGTTCCCACCAGTTGCGCCGACTTCTCAATGACCCCAGGCACTGGCAGCGGTTGCGGACCGATTGCGGTGGCAGGCGACTGGGTGACTGCAAGCAGTATGCCTAGACAAACCGAAAGCCGTGCCAGGAGTCTGGTCCTTGAACGAACCGTCATCAGGGTGCTCCTCCCGCCGTCACGGAGCCACCCCGATTCTAGACCCTCCTCGTTGGCGGTTTCCCTCTTCGCCAATCATCCGTTCCACGAAACGGTGCATGAGCGGGTGCGCACCGTGCCGTTCGCAGACCTGGAGGCCATGCGCGATGCCTGGCAACTAGACATCGACGCCGTCGGCGGGTTCCTCACTGATCTGCTGGACAAGGATGACCCGCGGCTGGAGCGACTGAGGCTCCTGGCGTGATGATGCAGCGACTCAGCCGACCGTGAACACCTTGCTCGTCCTCGACCACGCCGCGGATCCACCGGGGTTGTTCGCCTGGACGCGGAACCTCCAGGCACCCTTCTTCAACCCCTTGATACGCATCTTCGCCTTCGTGGTCCACGCCGGCTTGAGCGTGATCCACTTGCCCTTGTTCCGCTGGGCGGAGACCCGATACCGCACGGCATCGGAGGTGGGACCCCAGACCAGGGTCCGCTTGCGGCCCTCCACCCACACCACGGGCTTCTTGACCCGGCCCGGCTTGGCGAACGGAATACCCGACCGGCGGGCCGGAGACCATGGGCTGGTCACGGTGTAGCCGTCCATCATCGCGCCACCGACCCGCGACGGACCGACCACGTTCGACCATGTACCGATCTGGTACACCCGGGCACGGAACTCGAACTGATCGCCGGGGAGGCCGGAGTAGCTGGAGTTGCGAAGGAGACGCACCGGTTGCCCTGCCACCCCCATTGCCGTCTGCCACTGACCGCCGACCTTACGGAACTCGACCTCGTAGTTCATGCCCAGACTCAGCCCCTCGGGATCGTCTACCGTCACCGTGAAACCCGCAGTGTCAGCGGTCACTCTCGGTGACGCCAGAGCAGGCAGGGATGTCAGATCCGGCAAGTCGTTGGGCGCCTGGATGACCACCTCCTGAGGAGCGTTCACCCGCACGGTGGCGCCACTGGACATGAGCAGCCCGCCGCCGTACCAGCCGCGCTTGAAGGTCCCCGCCTGCGAGCCCTGCATGAAGAAGAGGACCTTGTAGTCACCGGTCGGCAAACCCACTGTCGTCGTGAGGTCTCCGGAGTACCAACGCTCGGGCGGGGTCTGCGTCGAGTAGACCGTGGGGCCCCCCATCCCCGCGAAACCATCGACGCGGATCGAGCCGCCCTTCTCCAGGCGTAGGGGCACCTCCAGGGTCTGGCCCCCAGAGACCGTCACCGGACCAGGCAGAGCGTCGAGGTATCCGTGAGCTCCGGCGCGCAGCCTGTAGCTATCGTTCGCGAGCCCCGAGATCGTCGCGACCCCCGCGCTATCGGTGTAGTAGGGCCCGCGCCACACTCCGTCCGACTCGGGCGCGAAGCCGTACATTCCGGTCAAGGGTGTGCCGTCCATGGCGGTGATTCGCAGAACGATCGTGTTCGTGTCCGCCGCGTGCGCCGGAAGCGCCGACGCGCCGAGCACCGCCACCAGAACCGCCGTCAATATCCACTTGATCCGCACGTGGCCTACCTCCCCCATCGACGTCTGCCTAAGGGTAGACCCGGAGAGCACCAGGATTCCCGCCGCCCTCGACAGGGTGCAGGCAACCGCCCGGCCTCGCTAGCCTCGGACCCAGGACTGGAGGCACGCATGGGACAGATTCTTTCAGCGGGTGCTGCGACGTGTGTCCTGCTGATGGCAGTCGCAGGGCCGGTGCAGGCGGATCCCCGGATCACGGTCACTGTCGCGAAGGGTGCCTCGTCCAATCCCCTGCAGCATCGGTACAACCTGCATCTGCCGGCGCTCAACGGCGCGAAACCCAAGGCCAGGCGCACATTCAGCAAGATCGTCGGTGGCATCACCAACGAGCAACTGCAGTTCCTCCTGCGCTGGCGTAACCGCGTGTCCCCTACTCCCGAATGCCGGTCGCAGAACTCTGAGTTTCGTGCACGCACGCGCAAGGCCATCGTCGACCGTCGCTACGCCACAGCGGCAGTCATCGCAAGCACTTGGCCGGCGTGCGGGAACGTGGATCAGGTCAACGCGCGCACCCTCAACGTGGACGTCCGCAGTGGCAAGAGCCTGCGCCTGGACACGCTTATCGACCGACCTGCGGCCTATCCAGTGGTGAAGGACTACTTGTGGTTGGGTGCCAGGACGGTGAGCGGTGACGAGTGCGACGCCGAGATGTACCGCCGGTCGAGCCTGTACAACTGGGTCCTCAAGCCGCGCGGCATCCAATTCTGGTTCGACAAATACGAGGTCTCTGCGGGCTACTGCGGCGCGGTGTCTGTCACCGTCCCGTGGCGCGAACTGCCGCTCAAGCCGGCGGGCGAACGTCTCGCCGAACAGGTCCGCTGACCGTTACAGATCCGGTTCCGACGGCAGATCCGCACCCTTCGCCTGCTTCAGCGCCTTGGCCATGGCCGCCTGCCATGCGTCGTAGGCCTGCCCATAGCGCGCGGTGATGCGATCGGACTCGGTCTGGAACTGCTCCCACTGCGCGTCGAAGGCGAAGTAGCATTCGCCGTCGAAGCATTCGGCATCCTCGAGCGCGGCCACCGCGGAGTTGATGGCGTCCGCGCCGTCGCCGATCACGGTGACGATGCGCTGGTGCACACCTCGCATCTCGGTGGGAGGCTTGAGCGCAGCCATCCGGTTGGAGATCTCGCGGCGGTCGGTCGCGGCCTGCGTGAAGTAGTCGATGATCTCGTACATGTAGAGCTCGTTGTTGCGCATGTACTCGACGTAGGCGCCGGTGTCGTTGCGCAGCGCGGTGTACTGATCGATCAGCGACTCCATGTTCACGTGGTAGCCGCGCACATCCTGGCGCTCGGACTTCGCCTCGGCTTTGGCCTTCTTGACCTGCTTGCGGTAGCGCTCCATCGCCTTGTCGACGCGCCGCGTGAGGTCGTCCAGAGTCCGCACCGCGTCCTCACCCTCCGTAGTCGCCGACTCGTTCGGGCCGCCGTAGGTGGTGAGGGTGTCGAGGCTGCTGACGAGGGTCTCGCGGTTGTCGGTCCACACCTCGGTGTTGGTCTCCTCGTAGGCCTGCAAGGCGGCGAGTGCGGCGAAGGCGTCCCGCAAGGTGGCGAGCCGGTCCGCGCCAGAGGCGCCCGGGTCCGCATCGAGGGTGGCGTCGATCGTCGTGAGTTCCGTCTGCGCAGAACCGGCGACCTCCTGCACCATCTCTGTGGATTGGGCCGCCGACATGTCGTCCAGGGACGCGATCAGCACCGGACTTGAGGCGTTGTACTGGTCTTTCGCCGCGCTGTTCTGGGTCAAACCCCACCACGCGGCGCCGGCGAGGATGAGCCCCAGGGCCGCGACTCCGCCGATGATCAGGACCTTTCGCGACTTCTTCGCGGGGGTCGGCTCGGGCTCGAGCACCTCGGTCTCGTCGGGCACTTCCTCGACGACTTCGACGACTTCGACCTTGTGTCCGCACTCGGGGCAGGACTTGTCGCTTGCGTGGATCGGCTGGTGGCACTCGCTGCAGACTGCCGTGGTGTCGTCCTCCATCTCGGACCTCCCGTGTGGACGCTCTTTCAGGGTAGGTCGTGTGGGCGGTTGAAGGCGGGGCTGAGGCGTTGCACCTGGGCCACCAACATCCCGCAGCCCACCGATGTTGGTGACTCAGCGACAACTCAGTTGACCGTGGCTCACCAAGATGGAGGTGCCGATCGATTCTGGTGATTCTCGGGCGACAACCATGATCAACTCCGGCGTCCTGTGACCCCATCGGGCGTACTCTGGAAGTGAACCCGCATACCCGCTGGGGGGTGGTTGTCATGCGAGAGTTCATTGCTTCTGGCGCGACCATCGGCGTGATCGCCGGCCTATTCCTCGCCTCACCCGCCAACGCAGACGCCGTCGATATCGAAACCGCCGCTGCAGTGCGCATCGACGGCGTGAGCGCGCCCTCCTATCTCGGCAGTGTGATGGCGGCAGCTGGGGACTTCGACGGGGACGGATACGACGACGTGATCCTCGGGACGCACAATGTGCCACCGGGCCTCGGCACCGTCCACGTCATCTTCGGCGGTCCGAACCTGCGCTCAGGCGTCCTGGGCTCAGGACGCACGATCCACATCGCCGGCACTGGTGACCAGTTCGGCGTTTCGGTGGCCGGTGTGGGCGACGTCAACAAGGACGGGCTCGACGACGTCCTGATCGGAGCCGACGGTGACAGTTCCAATGGGCCCTTCTGCGGCAGCGCCTACCTCGTGTTCGGCGACCGGACTCCCACCGACATCGACATGGCGCAGCCTCCGACTGGGTGGCTCAAGTTCACCGGGGTGGCCGGCGACAGCGCAGGCTTCCCGGTCGACGGGCTCGGGGACGTGAATCACGACGGCTATCCGGACATGGTGATCGGGGCGGGCGGCGGAGCAGGAGCCCGCGGTATCGCGTACGTGGTGTTCGGCGGGAACTCGCTGACGGATTTGAGTCTGGGCACCATGTCCGCATCACAGGGGGCGCTGCTCACCGGGGAAGACCCGATGGACTTCGCCGGCAACGACGCGACCGGCCTCGGCGACGTGAACGGCGACGGTATCCCCGACCTCGGCGTGGGCGCGAGCAACGCCGAACCGAACGGCACACAGAGTGGCAGCGCCTATGTGGTGTACGGGACCTCGGGCCTGGGTTCGATGAGTCTCGGCTCGTTGTCAGCGACGCAGGGATTCCGGATCGACGGTCCCGACCGCTCGATGACAGGTATGTCACTAGCCCGCCTGGGCGACATGAACGACGACGGAATCGGCGATTTTGCGGTGGGTTCGCCGGGGTACGGGGCGTCGGAGGACTTCGCGACGATCATCTTCGGTCGCGCGACGTCGGGCAATGTCGATCTGTCGGACCTCGGGGATCGCGGCCTCATATTCAGCGGTAATGACACCACCTATGGGGTGGGACGCGCTCTGGCAGGGGTCGCGGACATCGACGCCGACGGACACCCCGACGCGCTGATCGGGGCCTCCGACATCTCCGCCACACAGGACATGGCTGCGCTCGTGCGCGGCGGACCGTCGCTGCACGGCGGGTCCCTGACATCGTGGGCCGACGCCTACGTGAGCCCCACCGCCCTGGGATTGGGCCAGGCCGTGGCGGGACTCGGTGACGTCAACGGGGACGGGGGCGTGGACATGGCGATCGCCGCCCCGTACGCGCTCTCCGACGTCGGCAGTGTCTTCATCGTCTACGGCAAGGTCCCAGCGAAACCACCGGTCGAACCGACGCCGCCGGTGACCCCGCAACCTGCGGCCAGTCTGGTCGTGAAGGCCCGTCCCGCGGCGAAGAAGATCCCGCGCACGGGGCGCGTGGTGCTGGTCAGCAAGGTGACCGTCGGGTCAGGGCAAAAGGCGAAGATCACGGTGAAGGCGCCGAAGCGGGTCAAGGTCGTCAAGACCGCCACGAAGGTGACAGTGCGGACCAAGCATGCAGCGAAGGGCAAGGTGCGCGTGCGGATCGTGGCCACCGGCACCGGCGTGACCCCGACGGCGTGGACGCGGACGTGGAAGGTGAAGTAGGCGTTGACCGCTTTCGGCCGTTGGGTGAGCTCCCGCCGGCTCCACCTTTCGGCCGTCAGGCGAAGTCCTCCGGCAGGATCGTCGGCTTGGTCTCTCCGTAGAGCCACTGCTGGAAGTAGTCGTCCAGCAGTGCCTTCTTCGCACCCTTGAATCCACTGGCCTTCTTGGCCTCGCGGATGAACTGCTCGGTGCTGATGTTGCCGTACCGGTAGTCGTCCATGAGGTCGTTGGCGAAGGCGAAGAACGTCGCGTCGCCCAGGATCTCGCGGTAGCCCTCCAGCGTCATGGCACCGCGCTGGTAGGTCGGGAAGAAGGCGAAGAGATTCGCCGGGTCGCCGTCGAGGACAGCCGGGGCGATGGTCCAGTCGTTATCCGGATCCGCATAGGCGTTGTCGAAGATGACCGCCGGGTCATCCCCGCCCTGGGTCTGGAAACTCCAATACCAGGTGCTCCAGTTGGCCCAACCCTCGTTGAACCAGATGTCGGCCCAGGTTTCCAGCGTCACCGCGTTGCCGAACCACTGGTGGGCGATCTCGTGCAACTGGGTGCCGAGGTTGATCGTCGGATCGCCGTTGGTGAACCCGCCCGAGTAGTGGGGCTTGCCCTGCACCTCGAGCGCGTAGCCGACACCCGCCGCACGATCGGCGACGGCGCCGGAGGAGTCGAACGGGTACGGACCGAACAGCCCGCTCAGGTAGTTGAGCTGGCCGGGGGCCTGGTTCAGGGCGGCCTGGATCGCCGCGGCCTGATCGGCGGTGGCGGTGCTGTCGACCGCGTTGTAGACCGGCAGGGTCCGCCCCGTGGACGTCTCGGTCATGCTGTCGACGGTGTAGGTGAAGTCACCCACCGTCGCGGTCGTCAGGTAGGTGGCGGTCGGGTCGTCCTCGCGCCAGCGCCAGGTCACCGTGCCGTCGGAATGCGTGATGTTCCCGATGTTCTCGCCCACCCCGAGTGCGGTCTTGCCCTGCGGCACCCGGATGTGGGTGACGAAGGTGGCCTTGTCGTTCGGGTAGTTGTTCCCCGGGAACCAGCTCTGCGCCCCGATCGGTTCGTTCACCACGAAGGCGCCGTCACAGGTCTGCGGGGTGGCCAGGGGGTAGCAGGCCCGGATCCAGCCTTCGATCGACTCATCGGCATCCGTGATGGCTTTGGGGGTCCCCGAGTACCGGACGACGACGGTGAAGTCACGACCCTTCTTGGGTCGGGTCGACGGGTGGGGGTCGACCACGAGCTTCATCGGCTGGGTCACGGCTGGGTTGGAGCTCAGTTGCGGAGTGGCGTCGACCTGCGCGAACTGCGCGGTGCGGCCGTCCACCGT
>WBZT01003242.1_pt1 | contig 10773 bp, 17 predicted proteins | sample 5204241 | NCBI WGS metagenome assembly WBZT01 (sample SAMN12344358, study PRJNA552823) | activated sludge metagenome | biome: Activated sludge suspended growth; feature: Nitrification reactor; material: Wastewater; isolation source: activated sludge from nitrification reactor of wastewater...
CATCATCATTTATTTTTTCGTTTAAAATAATAGTTGGGTTATGATTTATTTTTATATCATAAACAGCATCATCAATAATCATTTTCTGTGTTTTTAAAATAATTTCAAGGTCATATAAAGCATCGAAAATATTTTCCCAAACGGGTTTTTCTTCAGTTCCATAATTTTCATAAACTATACCATCAAATCCAATAAAATGCCTTGGTAAAAAGTTCTTCTCATCAATAATATATCTTCTTTCAGGTATATCTGGCTCAACAATGGCTTTAAATCTAAATAAGTCTTTCATATATTTATTTTTTGTAAAATTAATTTTTTTATTTTAAAACAAGAATTTCTGCAAATTTCCCGTACTGGTTATAACAACGTGTATAAAACATAGCCAATTAAGGTTCGTGGTTTATATCAAGTGTCGTGCGTGGCTACGTTTCATACACGCAGCCGTTATGTGTAAGTTTTTAATTTATTATATATTACACCTAATATTGATATTGAAATCAGTGTGATTATATAACCTATAATATTTTTATCCATCATAAAGTTCAATGCTACCAAACACCCAATAAATGTCAATATCAATATTAGATAAGGTAAAAACCTACACATAACAAAGTATAAACGTAATGTTTTCAGTGTTTCAATTAATCTTTTTATCATATTTTCAAGTTTTGTATTTCAATTTTAAGTTCAGTTAAACACTACGTTTATACTCAACCGTTATGTACAAGTGCTACATTGGTGCTTCTAATTTAGTTCAGTGAAGAAAACAAAAAGAATTTCTCCAACGCACAAATATACAAAATTTATTTTAATAATTCAAGATTTTTACTTGGTATTGTATCAATTCCTTGTATGTAATAATGACCTTTATAAGCTGATGTTGAATCAATATATAGTTCCATATCTAAACCACTTGTATCTATTTTGATAATTGAATATTCTTCATTACCCTTCCATCTTTTAAGTTCAGTAGCAAGTAATTTTAATGATTTACCATCATCAGCAACATATATTCTTGGTGGATATTTATGTCTTAAATCTTCTGATTTTGGTTTTAATCCATACTTTAAAATACTTTCAATATTTTTAGTTGGTGTTGTATGGTATAATAATTTTGGTATTTCAATTTTCGCATCATCAACATATTTCTGTGTTATAGTAAAACTTCTATCTCTTCCACGTTCAATATACCAATTATTTTTATCAAGTATTTCTTTTAAATCATCAATATTGTTTTCATCAACAAGAACCAAATCAATGCTATGTAAAAATCTACCCATCGGTCTATCTACATATTTAATAAATGGTAATGTTTTAAGTAATTCAAACATTTCAAAATTATTGGTAGATTTTACTTGATGATTTTCATTCAAATATTCTCGTATGGTGGTTGCTATAAACCTCTTCAAATCTTTCATTGTTTTATTTTATATATAAATATTTGAATTTAAATTTTCCACTCTAAAATTATTTGTGTTCCTACTTCTAAACAAATTTTGTCTTAACTTCACCGCACCTGTACATAACAAGGTGTATATGTAATGGTGGGTTCATCGTAATTTCAACATTTGTGCTTTCTACATAGTTTTGTGGTTAATCAAAGATTTCCGCTATTTATCCACCACTACATATACATCCAACCGTTATGTACAAGTGCTACATTGGTGCTTCTAATTGAGTTCAGTGAAGAAAACAAAAAGAATTTTCCCAACACACTTTAGTTACCATTTTTGATAATATTCATCACATCATTATAATTCATATCTGGTTCAATATACCAATATTTGTCAGCATCTCTAAATACATCTTCACCATCAAAACCATCCCCTAAAATAAAATTTGAACTTCTAAAAACAATTAAATCTTGTTGCAAATTTTCACTATGATGCCATGCAATATCATTTATTTCTTCCATTGAATTATTAAATGTTTCTTCATCACGAAATCCATAACCAGATAATCCCCATTCTGGTTCACTATTCCACATACCATTAGTAATATCTTTTTTCGGTGGATATGGAATATATTTACCATCGGAAATTCTTTCATTGTAGTCATCCATCGCCTCTTTTTCAGTATCAAACCACGCTTGCATGTGCCCACTGAAATTTCTCCTCACATCAGCACCTGCATCATTTGTCCACCTCAAAAAATATGAATATGGTTTATTCACATTCTCATTTAAAAACTCTCTTATTGTGGTTTTAATAAATTGTTTCAAATCTTTCATCTTTTCTTCTATATATAAATATTCAGAATTAAAATTTCCACCCAAAAAATTCTTTTTGTTTTTGTTCGTGGTTCTAATCAAGTTTCATCTTAACTTCACCGCACCTGTACATAACAAGGTGTATATGTAATGGTGGGTTCATCGTAATTTCAACATTTGTGCTTTCTACATAGTTTTGTGGTTAATCAAAGATTTCCGCTATTTATCCACCACTACATATACACCCAACCGTTATATGTAATATTTGCCTACCTTCCAATAAAATGAAACTCTCGCTCTTTGTCCAACATCATCAACTAAGGCACTTCTTAACCCTGTTATCGCTATCAATTTTAACCTTTTCTTGCCATTCCATTCTTGTTTAAAGTGTTGCCAATGCAGTGCCTTGAATACGGCAAATACTACATATAACACATACTTTACAAAAGCGGGGTAAGTGCCTTTAATAATCAGTTGTGGTCGTTTTGTTTTTCTCATTTCTAATATATTTTTATCTGTTAAATACCGCCTTCGTAAAGTATCGGAACGTTATAAGCAATAAAAATTACTTGCGTTCTCTGTTTAAGAAAACACTTTCATCTATTATTTGTGAACATTCTTCTGAACGCACGTCTATACTTTTACTCCAATCAAATCTTATACCCACATTAAGTCTTGCGCCCAATCTATGAACAATACATAGTGCATTCCATTCTTCTTGTGTAAGATTTTCATTAAATAAATCAACGAGTTTACCTGTTGTGCCAATTATTTCTTCTTCCATATCCGTAATTTTTACAGCTTATAACAGCACCTAACAAAAATGGCTGCTACAAGCATTTGTTTTTAATTCAGAAGTTCTCAAAGCAGCCACTTCTGTTAGCTGCAAACCGTTAGGCGTAATTTTTTTGCCCAGCGCAAATACTCTTTATTTAGGTTCATACTATCAAACATACTTTTGAACATTGTACATAGTTCGTAATGTTCATCGCCTTCGAGTTGCTTCATCTTTGCAAATAATGCCTCTTTCTCACCCATTCCATATTTTTCTATAAGCAGTCCTAAAACTCTTCGGCTGACAAAATCGGGATTATATTTTCCCACCCACAGCAAAAAACTACGCCTAACATCGTTTTTGTGCAAGTGGGGGTTATCTGCTATATTCATCATTTGTATTTCAATTAAACATTAGTGGTGGGTTGGAACTTTCGTGCCTTGATGCCCCACCTGCACAAAGCCGCAAAACGTTAGCGGTCATGGCTACTTTCCATTTCCAACCGACATTTTTCAAAAAATATTTTCATCTCATTACTTAAACTACTCAGAGTTTTTGGTTTTGGACATTGCCCCATTTTTGGCTTAAAACCGCTTCCATTTTTTTCTATTTCATAACCCAATCCGCACCTTTCTTTAGATAATGTTCTTCCAGCGGGACTTCCAATAGGGCAAGTCCAAACACTATGCTCAAAAGCCAAACACCCGTTACAAGTATTTACAGTTCCTTTTTTCATTTCTCTTAAATTAACCGCACCGAACCGCTAACAAGGCATTTACGCTACCGTTCATTCAAAATTAGACAAACTTACCCATAGGTAAATCATCGTCTTTTTTCTCCTGTTTGCATTGGGAACCGTACTTTCCCAAAACGAATCGACTCAGTATATTTTTGCTTGCGTTTAAATCCGCATTGTCAGCGTGACCACACTTCTGACAACAAAAATATTCCTGACTCTGCCTATTCATCCTATCGACATGGCTACAGTTGGAACAGGTTATACTGGTGTTATACGGACTCACAGTACGAAAACTAACACGGTTAATTTGGCACTGCTGTTCAAGTCTCGTTAACCAATATCTCCAATTCCAGATACCGATAGAGCGTCTGATATTTTTCGCCAACAGACGTTTGGCTTTACTATTTTTCCCAAGATTTTTCAATTGTTCCACAACAATTAAATCTGGATTTTCTGTATTTATAACTTGTTTTGTAATTTCATCAATACGTTGTCTTAATGCTCGTCTTGCTATTTTTTGACCATTACTACCATGCTTACAACGTTTCACTCTTTCTACACATTCTTTAATATCTTTTCCATACTGATTTCCTGTGGAACATGAAGCCAATGCATTTATGCCTGAGTCAATACCAATATGTGTATTGATTTCTTTTTTCTTTCCTGTCTCCACTTCAAAACAAAACTGAACATAATTTTTGGTGATGATATATGCGTTAAGACGTTTACCGAGTGTATTCCATTTGAGATATTGTTTATGGAAATTAATTGGTAAATCCAATATCATTTTGTTACCGACACTGGCAATATGCAACCATGCATCGTATTCTTTTGCAGTATCACCAATATGCAAATCAACAATAGTACAGGAAACATTCATTCGTTCTCCTTTGTGTACAGGAATTCCTTTCTTGCCTTTCTTTTTTGCTTTAACTGATAAAATCATGTCGATGGCTTCACGAGCAGCAACTTTACGCAAACGAGCCGATAACCACGTTTGCGTAAGCGGTATGTCAACGATGTCTTTAAGAAGGTCTGTTTTACCTGGTAATTTTTCTAACTTCCAGAAATGTTCAATAAAAATATTCACCACCTTACCGTATTCGGAAAGGATAATTCCCAACTGCTGTTTTTTGTGGGCAGTCGAGAATTTAAGTGAACATTTTGCGGAGCGAATGATTTTCATTTAGTAATCACTTGTTTTTGAACGGTCATCAATAGCTTCTTTTACTAATTTATTATCTTGATATTCCAATTTAATAACATTACTGCTTTTTAAATGCAACGTTTTAGCCATAATGCTTGCGTCTTCAAATAACCAATATGCACTTAATTCTCCGTAACCAGAACTTAATGCAAACTCTTCATCATCATCACCTTCTTTATAAGGATATTTAAATTCTGAATATTTGTCACCAATAGAATACTTTTTTTGAAGGTCTTCAAATAAATCATTAAAATCAGATTTAATATTTCGATTATCCGTAGGATAATATAATGATGCGGAGGAAAATTTATTGTTAATTAATTTAATTAATAATAAATCTGATTTTTTATTTCCGAAACGAACATCCGATGATGATAGTGTAGTAATATTACCATCTATTTCTGATGTTAAGGTTATTCCTTTAGATTTTAATTTTTCTACTATAACTGATTTTGGTGAGCCAAAAGGAATGCCCCAAAAAGAATTTAAATTTTTATTATTACTTGAAGAAATTACCGAAGAAAATGGGATTGAAACTTCACCAACAACAGTAGATTTGACATTTCCATCTGTTGAAATGACTCCTTCCAAATGTAAAGTATCTATACTGGAATTTGAAGAAACTATAATGGTCTTATTTTGTTTGCCAAGTTTACCAGTAGAATTATAATGAATTTTTACACATCCTGTATCATTAGGAGAAATCGAATTAGTTGTATATTCCGTGCGAACACCTATGCAACTTGTTTCAGATACCCCTAAGCATTCTGCTGAATTTACAACAAGTGCTGATGTACCTGCGTTGTAGAATTTATATTCTACTGTTAATGAGTCTCCTTGCTTCATTACTCCAAAATGATAATTATTACTTGATAATATCATTTTTTGAGAATAAGAATTAATTGTTGTTAACAACAATAATAACAAGAAAATCAACTTACAATTTTTCATGTGATTTTGTTTTTGAGCTTAACTTATTAGTGATTTATGTATGTTTTTACCATTTAAACGTAATAATCATAAAAATGTTACACCTTATCCTGCTCCGCCTTTTTTTCTTTCCTGCGTTTGGCAGACCTCTTACCATAGAGTTTGCCTGAAAAACTTGCCATCAACATCATTAAATCATTCACCAACTCTTCTTCCTGGCTCACATCCGCATTTTCCACTCGTTCGATAATCACATCATATGAGTTAAAGAACTTTTCAATCAGGTTGAACTGAAATCTTGTGAGTCTGTCCTTATGTTCAATTACAACTTTACTTATTTTTCTTTCAATCACCAAATCCATCAGTTTTACAAATCCATGTCTGGTATCCGATAATCCTGAGCCGACATCCTTAATTATATGCTCGACCTTGTATTTTTTCTTTGCACAGTGTTCACTCAACCTGTTACTTTGACGGTCCAAATCACCTTTTGCTTTCTGTTCGTGCGATGACACTCTGGAATACGTGGCGATAAATCGTTCTGTCTTTTTCTTATCTTCCACATATACCTGCATGTATCTGTCAATATCATCCTGGCTGTACCTGCGATGACCGCCATGAGTTTTAATGGATTTGAGTATTCCTTCATCATCCCATCTGCGTAATGTTTTTGTGGAAACAGAGAGTAAGTTCGCTGCTTCCTTTATAGAAATCAGTTTCACTTATTATCTTCTTCTTTTACAATTTTATTGAGGTGGTCTACCATCGTATCCTTCGAGGCATCCAACAGTTTTTGGAATTCGGCTACGGAAATCTTCTCATCCAACTCGAAGGTATGGGGATAAATATCTCCGTTATCGAGTTCAAATTCAGTTTTCGTTACCCGAACTACCTTAAATTTCTTATCTTTGAGTTCGTTCATGACGGTTTTGAGTTTCTTTTTCTTTCCCATAAATATGTAGTAATTTTTAAAAACCACCCAAATGTATCAAATATTTTCTAATATTGTACAAGATTGTCTAATTAATTATGAACAGTTACCAACCCTAAAATTCTTTTTGTTTTTTCTTTCGTGTTTCAAATTAAGTTTAGTGGTTAATAAGTCGGCACGAGAGCATAACAAGGTGTATAAGAAAGTTTGCTACAAAGTTTAGTGTTAATTTGAAAGTTCATCTAAGCAAACCTTCTCATACACCCAACCGTTAGCGGCAACCCTATCGAGCCACCACATCAACAATATCAATTGACTGGATAGAACCCATTTTTTTGACCTTTGGATTGGCAACTAATGAACCATAAGCAATTGACTTTAAATCATCAGTTTTGGTTTTCAATTCTTCCAATGGATAGTCGGTTGTAATATCGCATTCGCCACCACCATTACCGCCTTTTATACTTCCATCACGGTTTACTTTTATCGTGCTGAAATTGAATTTCAGAGTGTATTCCATTTTACTTTGATTTGTGAAGAATGGCAGCCGCTAACAAGGTATTAGCTATATGGCGGCTGACGTGCTTCGGTTAAACATTTTTAGTTAATTCAAGTGTAGTTCTTTGTGTCGGCTGTGGTACTGTAAACCCGCCACATCGCTAATACCCGAACCGTTATCGGTAATTTGCCCCATAAATTATTCCAAAGATAAACGCACTTTCAACCATTTCGTATGTGTATCTATCTAATGTATATGGTGCAGTATCGTCCAATATCACATTTTGAAGTTTATCTTTTATAACCTCCATCGAAGGCAAACTACCGATAACATACGGTATATTCAATACCTTACATATCTCTTCTATTTTAGTTTCATCAATTTTATTATCCATAATTCTTTTATTAAAGTTTGTTTTTTTAATCGGCACTAAATATACCGTCAACCGTTATGCTCCATGCCTTAGTTCAGTGTTTCAATTTGAGCTTTGCGATGAAAAACAAAAAGTATTTTCCCTATGCAATAATATTTGTATAATAATTTAATAATTCATTATATGTTTTTGGAAACATATCTTTGAAGTTTTCAACTCTATTGGTAATATTAGTCCATTTATTTATATCACCATACAAGTATTTAATTATTTCTTCATCATTTTTATTTTGTAAATCAAAAACACTTCTATTAAAATTATCAAACACCCAAGGGTCTATTATGTATCTATTATTCATTACAGCAAAATGATGTCCTTCATCACTATCTTCATCATTTTCTTCTACAAAATATTTAGCATCTGGATTTTGACTTGTTCTAAATCCATATATTTTTATTTTATCACCTTCTAACATTTTCACTGCTGATGCAACGTAAGTACAAATAAATGAAGAAGGTTTTATTACCTTTTCTAATATTTCAATTAGTTTTGGATTATCATAAATATTAGCATTTAAAATTGGTTCAGCATTATAAAAAATAACTTCTTCTTTATTCATAATCTTGCTGAAAACAGGATATTCAATTTCTTTAATGATCGACCTTTCAATAGTCAAATTTGGTTTTTTGTGTACTTGATGCATTGGTGGTAAATCTTTCAACTCATCTATTGTAAGTGATTTTGAAGTCTTAATTCTTTTTATATAAACGCCACGTTTCAATTTTGTTTCCAAATCATTCCAGTTAATACCCTTCTCAAGCATCATTTTATTTTGCATTTCATTACTATTAAGACCTTGGAGCTGCTTGTGCGAAAACAAACTTTGCGCTAACATTGAAATACTGTTTTTTGTAGCATCATTTTCACGCCATAATAATTGAACACAAGCATCATGTAATGTTGGTGTTTGATAAATTCTACAATCAAATACAGCCGCTTTATCGTGTGTAGGCAAAAGCTCCTTTCTTTTCTCGTTGAAGAAGTTCACGCACTTTGCAGTAAGTTTTGAAAGTATCTTTTGTTTTTTACCATCATTGTAAATCGCACTTTTTCTATCGCCAGAATAAAGCACCAAAGTAATTTCATCGCTTTGTGTATAACCCACAACCGCATTTGTTTCTTTAACCAAAAACTTTGTTGTTTCAGTCATCAATTTAGTTAGCCTCTTGTCAAAAGGTCTGTCTAATCCTTTTGTCCAGTTGTGAAAATTGTTACCATCTAATCTGATAATAACAGGTAGTGTTGGTATCATAACAAAAAACTATATTCCAATTTGACATTAGACAGTGATACTGTGTTGTTTTTTTTATTTTATACCAACCGGTTTTGACATAAGGTTTCTTAATTCCCTTAAAAAAATCTAAAAGAGTTTTATACCCAAGTTTGGTATATTTTTCTTCTGGCTCAAAATCCATGTCTTCAACAAATTTCTTTTCAAATGTAAATAACCATATAATTCTTTCACCAGTTACTTCAATAGTTGCATCATTGTTAAATTTTATAATTACATTTTTCAAGGCAAAATCATACATATATGTTGATGGTTCTTTCTCGTGAAATTCTAAAATAGATTTTCCGTAGTTTATTCTTGCGTAATTTGATTTTAATTCTCGTTCCATTTTTATATTTATATTTATTTTTAATTGACTTCTTCACAAAACGGCGAAGTGTTATAAGCAATAAAAATATTCATCTTTAACAATAAGATTATATCCAACAATTGTATGTAGTTTTTAGTCTATCAATTTAAGCAAAATATCATTAACAAAATAAGACATATCTTCTTCTGATATTTTTTCTATTGTATCCTCTATAGAATGGCATAATTTCCAGGTGGAAGGATATTTTCTGTTATTATAATCTCTAATATCTTCTTCTGTAAAACACCCAATACAAATACTGTCAAGTCCAAAATGTCTTAAGGAATAGCAATCATTAAAAGGGGTTTCTACTTCAATTATGTTTTGAACCTTTTTTTCTAAATAAGAAATGCAAATTGAAGGTTCCTTATATTGTTTAATTGCTGTAGAAGCATCCATCCAAATGTTTTTGCCCCTTCCTGTCAATTCTAAATTAATTGCAAATTCAACATTATCAAAGGGGTGTTGTTTTGATTTATGCATTTTTCCTATCCTTCCTGCGCCAGAATGTATACTTGCCGGTTCCTCTCCGTCTGTAAAGCAAATTATAACATTTTTATTAATTTCTTTCGTTTTTAATATGGAACAGAGTTCAATTAAATTACAAACACTTGCGGAATTATCTTGACAATTTTGACTGTTCGGGTTTGCAATATCGTGATGAGCAATAAACAATATGGTTTCTTTTGTATTTACATCCGAAGAATAAAATTTAACATATATATTTACATATTTTTCATTAGGATATTCTTTAAATATTGGAAATATATCAATTTCATATTTTATATTTAATTCTTTTATTTGCTCAATTATGTATTCCACTCTAGGCGTTATAGGGTTTTCGGATCTATCAAAAGAAGAACGAGAGTAGATTTTGGAAAATTCAGTCAAATACTGATATGATGTTTTTCTATCCACAGAAAATAGTTTAATATTTAACTATTTTAAGATTAAGATTATATTTTTTTGCTAGTTCAATCATATGTTTTGTTCCTTTTGATTTCCCATCCCAAAAAACAATACAGGAGTCTGAATATTTTGCCATTTCTTCATTTCTAATATAGCCAGCCTTCTTTCCAAATTTTTCCCAATCAGCAGGAAACTCAATTATTTTAATATTATTTTTTATTAATAAATCCTGTAACCCTTTGCGCTTTTCGGCATATTCAGGGAAATCGAAAAAATGTACCGGGAAATACCTGAGTCCATTTCGACTGTACACGAATAAAAAAACAATGCCGTATCAAGTCTTCACTTGATACGGCATTCATGCTACTGCTTCCTTATTTCAGATCAGCGTTTTACGTTGAATGCGCTCAATCCCGCGTAGATACTGTTCGTATCCAGTTCCTCTTCGATCCTCAGCAGCTGATTGTATTTTGCAATACGATCCGTTCTGCTTGCGCTTCC
>WBZT01002812.1_pt2 | contig 10771 bp, 12 predicted proteins | sample 5204241 | NCBI WGS metagenome assembly WBZT01 (sample SAMN12344358, study PRJNA552823) | activated sludge metagenome | biome: Activated sludge suspended growth; feature: Nitrification reactor; material: Wastewater; isolation source: activated sludge from nitrification reactor of wastewater...
CTCTGCGGAAATTTCGTTACCGGGTAACGAATCCTCTGCGGAAATTTCGTTACCGGGTAACGAATCCTCTGCGGAAATTTCGTTACCGGGTAACGAATCCTCTGCGGAAATTTCGTTACCGGGTAACGAATCCTCTGCGGAAATTTCGTTACCGGGTAACACCCCCAGCTGCCGTGCGGAACTGGCTATGATTGGTCACCGCTGGCGGCGGGAAGGCGCGACTTTGGAGGCGGTCGCCGCACGATTCAATCAGGCGGGATGGACGCCGGACGCCGTTCCGAAACGAGCGGGCACCGCACCGCGCTCCGACGCTCCCAGCCGGTGGACCGGCAAGGCTACGAGCCAACTATTAACCCGAGATTACCGGGATCGCGATTAACTCTTGGCGCTCAGAAATCGTGCCGCACCGCACGAAATTCAAGATTATGTGATAAAGTATGATTTATGAACACCATCGAACGCCTGACCATCACCCTGACCGCCGAAATCGCCGAGGCGGTGCGCACCGCCGTCGCGGCGGGCGAGTACGCGTCCAGTAGCGAGGTGATCCGCGAGGCTCTGCGCGACTGGCGGCACAAGCGGGCACTCCAGCAGCACGAGCTGGCGGAGCTGCGGGCGCAAATCCAGCGGGGGATCGACGATCTCGATGCCGGCCGGGTCCGGGATTTCGATCCCGAGCGAATCATTCAGACAGGACGCCAGCGATCGATACTCCCCGCCGCCTCCGCCTCACCGAGCAGGCTGAAGAAGACCTGATCGAGATTTGGACGTTCGTGGCCGAACAGCGGGGTACCGCCGCCGCTTCGGCATTCGTGCGCAAAATCCAATCCCGCTTTAAACCGTTGCTGGTTCACCCGGAGCTGGGACCACGCCGGGACGACCTCGCGCCCAACTTGCGGGTCCATTTCCACCAAAAGTACGCTCTCTACTACCGCTACACGGATAGCGAGGTCGTCATCGTGCGGGTGCTGCACGGTTCTCGCGACGCGCGGGCGTTGTTAGGAGAAGGGGATACCTCACCCTAATCGGGCGCGGCGTTCCGCAGCCGGGTTTCCGGTTCCGACGGGGCGGGCAACAGACCGAATAGCGCCCGGTCATCGGCGCGGGTCAGCGCCTTGTCCATCCACTCGCGCAAGCGCTCTTTTGGCCATTCGCCGTGCTCGACTTTGGCGAGGATGACCGCGCCGACCAGAATCTTGCGGCGGGTATCATCAGAGCGCTGGCGCTTCTTTTCCGCCGCCCGTTCGCGGGCGAGCTGCTGCTGCTTGAGGGCTTTCGCCTGCTTCAAACGTCTTTCCAGATCGGCGATCCGATCATCGATACCTGGCATTCGTTTACCTCCTCCAAGCTGATGGCCGGCATTCTAGCGCAATGTCTGTAGTCCGGCTCGACCGGCCACCGATCGGAGAACGAGCGATCCCGACTCATGGAACCGGTTCATGGTCCCAGACCATGGACTTGGATACTGAACTAGACGCACAATCCCCAAGCGGGCAGCCGATGGCGACCGGAACGGGGACGGACCAACGAGCTAGCTTCCAACAACGAGGTAGACTACAATCGGCGGGTGAATCCCGAAGGGCGCACTTATGCAAACCTCGCCCGCTCTGCGGTCTCAATTTGCGTGCGCGGGGGCTTCGCCCCTCGACCCAGTATCAAAGGTCACCATGGCGACTTATCACCTTTCGGTCAAAACGATCAGCCGGTCCCAAGGGCGGAGCGCCACTGCGGCGGCGGCCTACCGCACCGGCGCGCGGATCACCGACGCGCGCACCGGGCTGATTCACGACTACCGGCGCCGCCGAGGCGTCGAAGCCAGTCTACTGATTCTCCCCGACGATGCCCCCGATTGGGCGGGTGACCGAGCACGACTCTGGAATGCCGCCGAGTTAGCGGAAACCCGCAAGAACTCGACGGTGGCCCGCGAGTTCGAGATCGCCCTACCCGCCGAACTGGACCCCGAACAGCGGCAACGGCTGGCGGCGGACTTCGCCCGCGAGCTGATTCTCCGGCATGGCTGCGCCGCCGATGTGGCGATCCACCAACCGGGGCGAGAGGGCGATCAGCGCAACCACCACGCCCATATTCTGCTGACCACCCGACGACTGACGGCAGCGGGATTTGGCGCGAAAACCCGCGAACTGGACGACCTGAAGACCGGCGAAATCGGACGCTGGCGGGAACGGTTCGCCGAGGTGCAGAACGAACGGCTACGCGAGGCCGGGAGCGAGTCCCGGATCGATCACCGCCGCCTGGAGGCCCAAGAAGGCAGCGAGCGGGAGGCCACGATCCATCTGGGGCCGACCGCGACCGCGCTGGAGCGTCGAGGGGTTCCGACCCGGCTGGGCGAGAGCAATCGGGCGGTGCAGGCGGGCAACGTCGAGCGGCAGCGGGATGCGGAGGCGCCGCCAGAGACCGAACAGCGGGAAACCGAACCAGTGCGGCAGGCGGAGCCGCCGCCAGCCGTCGAGGCGGAGGCGCGAGCCCCGGCCGAGCGGGTCACGATCCAGTCCTTGCGCGCTAAAACCGCCCGGTTGTATCCGACCGAAGTGTTTCCCCTGCCGTTGGAAGCGGGGCTGGCCGATCCACCGTTATCCAGTCAGTCACCTCAGCCGGAGGAGTTCGCCGAAGCAGAACGGCGGCGGCGGGCGGACGCGGCGGCGCTAGCCCAGCGCCAGCGGGATGCCGAGCGGCAGGCGCTTTTGAGCATGGATCTTCCGGCCCTGGAACGCGAGCGGTTGGAGTGGATCGGTCATCGGGCGTGGTTGGCACGGCACGAGCTGCCGCCCGCAACGTGGTTGGCCGACAAATGGGGCGAGCTGGCACGCGCGAAGCGGGTGGCGACGGCGGCACGACAAGCGTTTGACGAGTTGGAGACGGCTTATGCCGATTGGCGGAACGCTCATCGATTGGCGCTCCTGCTTTCCGCTTACCTTCCCGGTAGCCAACGCCGGGCAGCGTCCGCTTGGGAGCAGCGGCTCACCGAGGCCCGAGCGGCGCTGGACCACGCCCGGAACGCTCTCGCGGTGGCTCAGCAGGGGTTTGACGAACGGTTGCCGGCCGCCGAGCGCGAAGCGCGGCAGATGGCCGATGAGCAGCGGCAGCAGATGGCCGCGTTGCAACGGCGGATCGAGGACCGGGGCGACCTGATCCAAAGGGCCAAGGTCGCGCAGGAGGCCGAGCGAGAACGCCGCGAGGCGGAGGCCCGTGCCCAGGCGGAGGTCGAACGCCCACCGCCCCCACCGGTCACGATCCAGTCTCTGAGAGCCGAAACGGCGCGGTTAGCCAAGGGGGAAGTGTTTCCGGCCCCTCTTAACGAGGTGGGCGCCGAATCCGCGCCGTCCGGTCCACCACTCCAGCCGGAGCCGCCCCGATCACCGGAAACGCCGCGATACGTTCCCGTACCCCGACCGAAGCCGAAGTATCCCGCGCCAGGAGGATAAGCGCAGAGAAGGTGACCGTAAGGATTCGTGCGAAGAAGGGGGTGTAGGGCAACGGTAACGATTCGAGTAATACCCTTACACACTTATTTATATAATTGAAAATAAAACATTTTTATAAATGTGCCGACAGCACAGTTTGAGGATTAGAGGATCTGCTCTGTCGTTCTCACAATCTAGAAATGAATTTCATAGTGGCGATAGATATTTACAATCGGCCAGATAGCCGATTGTAAATATCTATCGCCACTATGTCAAGTTTTTTCTGATCTCTTGCTAAACTCCATACGATAGTATGTACGCCACACATACAAACTACATTTGGTGACCGCAGATATGAACAGACAAGAAGCCGCACTAAATATTTACAACATGCGCCAATACAAAAAAGAAGTCACGGCTTCCAAAAAAACAGCTATTAGTGCACTCGTAAAAGCTGGCATCCTCACAAAAAGAGGAAAGGTTACCAAGCCTTATAAAGATCTATTTGAATCTTCCGTAAGATAAGAAACGCAAGGCGTTCTTTGTTGTATAGCCACCGCTCCTGGATTGTTTTTGGATTCCATGCTTGTACTCAGCAGGTCGCAGAGAGGCTCATATCCCCCGTAAGTGATTTCCAACCAAGCAAGAACTGTTATGATTGGCTTGGCCATGGAATGTACTTTTGGGAAAACAGTATCCATAGAGCAGAGCATTTTGCTAAAGATAGGAACATAAAAAACCCAAAAGTAGTTGGAGCTGCTGTCCATCTTGGTCACTGTCTCGATCTTACAGATAGTGGGTCACTGTCTTATCTATCTGCTGCTTACACTACACTTAAAAAGACACTGGAAGTTGCAGGACAACCACTACCAAAAAACAAATCTACAAAAATCCTACTATCTGGAGCAGATGATTTGCTGCTTAGAGATTTGGATTGCGCTGTAATCAACTTCCTCCATTCTCAGCGTGAGGAAAAAGGACTGAAACCTTACGATTCTGTGCGCGGTGTGTTTTGGGAAGGAGAGGAATTATATCCCGGAGCAGGATTTAAGGAGATGAATCATGTACAGATTTGCATACGCAACCCAAACTGCATAAAAGGCTATTTTTGGCCCCGAAAGAAAGATCACCAGTATCACCTTGTTTAGTGTACGGCAGCAGTCCCGCTAACCTGATCCCCAACCATCTTCTCACCGCCAGCATCTTCTAGGACTTCGCCAGCAATTTCCGGCGTATTTATCTTGAGTCGCCAGCATCCCATCACGGGGTTTAGGGAGCAATGGAACGCAAAACACGGGTAAGCATCCCTGACGGCGTTGACGGAGTGGGCCCCGTTTGGGGGTAGAACGAGCAGTGACACTGGTGGCGAATTCATTTTCGCTGCTGGTGACCGGCGTATTGACGGCGGCGGTGTAGCAGTCCAGGGTATCCGTGAAAGCCATACCGCCCGCGCGTGACCGATCCGGAGGTTTCCCATGTCGCTCCAGCCCCGCACGGCTTTTCAGATTCCGGAAGAAACGCAACGGGTCGCCCGCGCGGCCTTCCCCCAGAGCACCTTATGCCTACGGATTGCCGATGCGCTGGGTCCAGTTTACGGGGACGAGCAGTTTGCGGATCTCTTTCCCCGGCGCGGGCAACCGGCCGAGGCCCCTGGACGGTTAGCCTGGGTCACGGTCCTCCAATTTGTTGAGAACCTGTCGGATCGGGCGGCGGCCGATGCGGTACGAGGACGACTGGATTGGAAGTATTTGCTCGGACTCGAACTCACCGACCCGGGCTTCGATCATACGGTATTAAGCGAGTTTCGGTCACGCTTGGTCGCCGGTCAGGCCGAGCAACAACTCCTGGATCGGCTTCTGGAACCACTGCAAGAGCAAGGTCTGTTCCAAGCCGGCGGTCGCCAGCGAACCGATTCGACGCATATCCTCGCGGCCGTGCGTGATCTCAACCGGCTGGAGCGGGTGGGTGAAACGCTGCGAGCCACCTTGAACAGCGTGGCGGTGGTCGCGCCGGACTGGTTACAGACGCTCGCGCCACCGGTATGGTACGAGCGCTACGGTCGCCGGATCGAGAACTACCACTTGCCGAAAAGCGACGCCGCGCGCCAAGCCTTGGCGGCCACGATCGGGGCCGATGGGCAATTCCTGTTGAAGGCTGTGGATGCCACCACCGAGCACGATTGGCTCGGGAAGGTGCCTGCGGTACAGACCCTGCGTCGGGTCTGGGCGGAGCAATATATCGAAGTCGAGGGCGCGCTGGTCTGGCGCCCAGTCAAAGAGATGCTCGCACCCGCCGAACTGCTCGCCTCACCTTACGACCCGGACGCGCGCTATAGCACCAAGCGCAGCGTGGAATGGGTCGGCTACAAAGTCCACTTCACCGAGACCTGCGACCCGGCCACGCCGCACCTGATCGTGAACGTCGAGACGACGCCGGCGACGACCCCCGATGACCATATGGTCGCGGTCGTTCATGCCTCGCTCGCCGCGCGCCACCGCCTCCCCGCCGAGCACCTCGTCGACAAGGGCTATACCGCGGCGCAGGTGCTGCTGGATGGCCAGCGGGACTATCACGTGGCCATCGTCGGTCCCGTGGCCGATGATCCCAGTTGGCAGGCCCGGGCCGGGGAAGGCTTTGCCAAAGCGGATTTTCAGGTCGACTGGGATCGCCAGGTGGTCACCTGCCCAGCGGGCCACCAAAGCAGCTCATGGTTGCCGAAAACCACGGTTCCCGGGGTCGTGGTGGAGGCCCGTTTCTCGGCTAAAGATTGCACGCCGTGTCCGCATCGTGCTCGATGTACCCGATCCAAAAAGGAACCGCGCATCATCGGCTTACAAGCCCGCGATCAGCATGAAGCCCTACAGACCACGCGTGAGGTTCAAACCACCGAGGCCTTCCGCCGGCAGTATGCGGCCCGTGCCGGGGTTGAAAGTACCCACGAGCAAGCCATTCGGCGCTGTGGCCTGCGCCAGTGTCGCTACATCGGACTGGCTAAAACCCACCTGCAACACATCGTCACTGCCGTCGCGATCGACCTGATCCGAGTCGGTGAGTGGTTGGCGGGAACACCCATAGCCCCGACCCGTTGTTCGCGGTTTGCTGCCCTTCAAGGAGCAGTGTGAACGACCCAGGAGAATTCGCCACCAGTGTCAGCAGTTGTGTCACCCGCCGCCATTTTAGATAAGTCGCTATTTTAATTGGGTATCTGAAAACATATGTTTGGCGACAGGGGTAGCCGTCAGGTATTTGTGCGGTTTGAAACCCTGAAAAATCTATGCGAAAAACCCGCCAAATCGGTGGTCCGAAGCTAAACCGCCTTGACATGTGCCGACCACGGGCAAACAGTGGCGGAAACCGCAACCGACCGCCGCCAAACAGCGCCCAATCATGCCGCCCCTGACCCTGAATCAAGCTGCCCGCGAGGCGGAAAGATCGAAAGCAACCCTCCTTGAGGCCATACGAAGCGGGCGGTTGTCCGCGCCAAAAGATGAGTTGGGGCGTTACCAGATAGACCCCGCCGAGCTTTTCAGGGTTTATCCGCCGACCGGGCAGCGACCGGACGCGGAAACCGCAACCGACCCCCTGCAACCGACCACGGAAACCGCCCTTTTTCGGCAAAAGGTGGAGCTTTTGGAGCGGATCATTCGGGGGATCGAGAACGAGCGCAACGACCTACGCCGCCGCCTTGATGCGGAAAGTGAAGCAAGGGAAAACGCCGCCGCCGAAATCCGCCGTTTGACCCTGATGCTTACTCATCAGCCAAAGCCAGAACTGGAAGCGCAGCCAGTTCCAACAGCCAACCAGAACGGCCGTCCCGCGACTGTTTGTCCATGGTTATGGGTTGCGCTGGCCACTGTCATCATTGGAGCCGTTTTTGCTCTATGGCCGGCCTATGGCGGCCTCTTGCCCTGATACTTAGAGCGGCAAAAACCAATGAACGATCCTGCTGGATTATTTGGCCGTGGTTTGTTGACTAACCAGTTGCGCCATTCCCTCTCGATAGCATAGACATCCAGACCGGGTGCGACCTTCTTGGCTTGCTCATAGGCCGAAGTAGGAAGCTGCAATGCGCCGGAATTATCCACTGCCTTGAGTTGCTCAACGGCTTGTGGCTTTAGGGTTTTTTCATCGGCCAGCCGCCCCGCTGTTTTCGTCAGCGTGAAGCGCACCCGATCCACGGCGCGGCTTTCCTTGAAGATATCCATGACAACTGAGAAACCCGCAGCACTTGGGTTGTCGTTGATTTGCTTTATGGCAGGTTCAAGGATGAATCTCTTAATATCAACCCACCGATTTAATTTACCTTCCGGTACTTTCAACCATTTCCGAAGCTGGCTTAATTCCACATCTAAAACAGGCGTTTGCCTATTTGCCACGGATTCAAGCAGCATATAAAGGGTAACGGCGTATTTGCCAGATAACCCGATCATGAAATGAATCCGCAGCCGCGAAAAATAGCAGGGTTTTCGAATTACTTCGCTTAAAAGGGCGGGAATCTCGAATTGAAGATAACCAGTTGCCCGCGCTTCCTTACTAATTCGAGCGTTCAGTAGATTAGAAATGCCGTCAACTTCGCCTGCTTTAATCCTTGATCCGTCAGCGCCCTCTGCCCATTCGATGATTGTACGCGAGAGCCGCCGCGCACTTTCCCATATCCAGCTTGGTGAAGTATCGCCGCCAAGTTCCTTAAATATGCCGTTGATTTTGGAAATCTTTATTTCATGAATTCTTGTCGTTAGCAAATCATCCCAGACGGCAGCGACCAGAAAAGCCCATAATTTTCTATCGCGTTCGGTGTAAGGCCCTTCGACCTTCGTGATGATCACATCGTTAGGCAAAGGCACAGTGGCGACCTCATCGCCGGACGGTTGCCACGGATCGCCGGAGGCGTGGACTTCCAGAGGCAACGTGGCTTGCTTAAGAGCTGTTTTTGCTGTCTTTGGCATGGCTTAGCTCCTTTCAATCTGTGATTAGTAAAGTTTTTTTGCTTCACCTTTGCTGTTGAATTTCTCACCTTTAAAAGTGATTAGTAAAGTTTTTTTGCTTCACCTTTGCTGTTGAATTTCTCACCTTTGCTGTTGAATTTCTCACCTTTGCTGTTGAATTTCTCACCTTTCGAGGCGGCGCATAAAGTGATCGCGCGCGGAACACAAGAACACATTGAACACTTAAAACACAGGCCAAGCCTGTGGATAACTCGAAAATTCGACCGGAAGCGGAGGAAAAACGAGTTCGCTTCGCTCACCTGATTTTTGATTGGGAGGGGTACAGTAGCCCCCTCCCAAACCCTCCCTTGGAGGCACGGAGACGGCGGGGACTCCGAGAACGGATGGTGGCAACCCCATGGAAAATTCAAAAGACGGCTTCCAGGAGGGGGGCGCGACCCGAGCGGTGGCCTTCGGATCGGGTCGTGGAGGCTCCTGAGAGGTCCGAGAAGCAACGCTAGCGATGTTCGACTACCCTAGCCCTTCCCCAAGCCTTTCCACGTCCCAGAGGGCCCTTGCATGGCGACTCGTACCTTCAAAATCCCGAACGGTGCCGAATTGACCCTGTCGTCGGATGAACTGGAACCCAGTGACTTGGCACTAGCCCAGGTGCTGTTGGAACTCGCGGTGGAGCAGGGCCGTGTCGAGGTGACCGTGAGCGAGGAGGAATTGGCCCGGCGCTTGGCCGCGAAGGGCTACAATCCCCATACCGGCCGGCCCTTGCACTAGATACCGGTCGAGAGCGGTCTTTCCCCTCCCGCGCCAATGCCCCTAGAACCGCCTCAGCGGCCTTTTGGGGTGCCGGAGGAGGTCTGGCCTTCCCCCCTCTAGCCCCAACCCCAAGAAAATCGCCGTAGCGGCCTTTTTAGCGCCTTAGCGCCTTAGTGCCTGCAAGAGGGTCGACCAACCCCTTCCTCTTCCTCGCACCCACCCCCACGCGGTGGCGCCGCGACACGGACGGATCATCGCCGGCTTGACGCGGGATATCGTACCTTGTAAGGTGCAAAGTACCTTACAAGGTACGGAGCCATGCGCGAGCAAAAACGGGTGCCGGTCGCCTTTTACCGAACCGAAGCGGGCGTCGAACCGGTGCGAGAGTGGTTGAAAAGCCTGAGCCCGGAGGACCGCAAGATCGTCGGCGACGACCTGCAAACGCTGGAATTCGGGTGGCCCAAGGGGATGCCGCTTTGCCGCTCCCTGTCCTCCCACAAGGGGTTATGGGAGCTCCGCAGCGACCTGCCGGGCGGGCGCACCGCGCGGGTTTTTTTCTGCTTCGCCGAGGGGTTTCTGGTGCCGTTGCACGGCTTTATCAAGAAAACCCAGAAAACCCCGGATCGAGAGTTGCGCCTCGCGCTCCAACGCATGAAAGGGGATTAACCGTGATCGACTCCCGACACATCGGTTCCACCCTGGAAGATTTTCTCCGGGAGGAAAACCGCCTCGAAGAAGCGCGGGCCATCGCCATCAAGCGCGTGTTGGCGTGGCAGATCGAACAAGCCATGCAAGCCCAGCAGCTCACCAAAACCGAAATGGCGCGGCGGATGCACACCAGCCGCAGCCAACTGGATCGCCTGCTCGATCCGAACAACGACAAAGTGTTGTTGCAGACGGTGCAGCGCGCCGCCGCCGCCATCGGCAAGCAACTGAACGTCGAACTCATCGACGGACCGGGCTAGCGACTACGTGCGCGCCGAGGGACGACCATGAGCCACGCCACGACCGCCCAAGAGCTGTTCGAGGACCTGCAAGCCTTGCCGGCGACCGAGCGCGGGAAGTTTTTTCTGCTGCTCGAAAGCCGGGTCTTCCAGGAGGAGGACTTCACCTACGAGGATGTATTCGGCCATTTGGCCGGGGAGACCTTCACGGTGGCGGAAGCGGCGGAGTATCTGGACATGTCGGTACCCAACTTCCGGCGCTACGTGCGGCGCGGCCAAATCACCCCGGCGCAGACGGTCGGGCGCAACCAGTTGTTCGGAACCCGCGATTTAAGGGCGCTCAAGCATGCCTTAAACGCCCGGCGCGCGCCTTGACCCCAGGCGAACCCCGACCCTCGATTCGACTGGAGGGGGTCGAACGCCGAGCGCGGACAGCGAAGCCCGGTAGTGAGGTCTAGTTGGTCGCATCGCCCTTTTCGGCCAAGAGCGCGTCACCGGCCTGTTTCCAGGCCGCCCAACGCTGGGGGTCCTCGGTCTTAGCGGCGGCCAAAAGCAAGCCGAGCAATTCGCCCCGGCTACGGGACTCCAAGCCCGCCAGATCGAACAACACCCCCTGTTGGATCAAGCGATGGGCGCGGGCCTTGCGCTCTTCCTTGACAGACCGGCGCTTGCTGGATTGGATCAACTTGGCCGCCGCCAAGCGCGCTTG
>WBZT01003243.1_pt1 | contig 10771 bp, 8 predicted proteins | sample 5204241 | NCBI WGS metagenome assembly WBZT01 (sample SAMN12344358, study PRJNA552823) | activated sludge metagenome | biome: Activated sludge suspended growth; feature: Nitrification reactor; material: Wastewater; isolation source: activated sludge from nitrification reactor of wastewater treatment...
CATGCCCCACAGCCCTGCACTCACTGCGCCAGATGCAATCCTCCGAGCACAACGGGCGAATTGACTGGCCTGAGCTCCCGCGGGAGATCACCATCCACGGCGGCCGCCATGCTCACCGCCTACCCGATCGAGTGGGGACTCGTCCTCCTTCCCGCACTCGCCGCCGCGTGGTTCGCCGCGCAGCCGCGACGGCGCGACGCGCTCGTGCGCTCGCTCGTGGTCCTCGCGTTCGTCGCGCACGCCTCCCGTTACTGGGCGTACACGGTCGACGACTCGTTCATCACGTTCCGCTTCGCGCGCTCGTGGCTCGCGGGACTCGGCCCGGTGTACCAGACCGGGCCGCGCGTCGAGGGCATCACGAGCTTCGGCTGGATGGCGCTGCTCACGCTCGCGGGCCGCATGGGCGCCGACCTCGTCGTCGCATCGAAGGTGCTCGGCCTCGCGGCCGCCGCCTCGGCGCTCGTCGCCGTGCACGCGATGGTGCGCCGCTGCGGCGCGGGCGACCGTGTCGCGTTCGCGACGATGGCCGTGCTCGCGCTCGATCCGCTCTATGCGTCGTGGTCCGTCGCCGGCATGGACACGCCTCTCTTCGCGGCAATGCTCGCGTGGGCGACGTGGTCGCGGCTCGCGAATCACCGCGTCGCCGGCCTGCCCCTGAGCGCGATCCTGTTCGGGCTCGGCGTGTGGACACGGCCCGAGGGCTTCCTCTTCGGCACGATCGCGTGGCTCACGCTCGCGGCCTCGCGAAAGGAAGGCGCCCTGCGCGACGCGCTGCGCTGGGCGCTCGTGGCGACCGCGTGCGCGCTGCCGTTCTGGCTCTGGCGCTGGAGCTACTACGGCTCGTTCTTCCCCAACACTTACTACGCGAAGATGCCCGAGCTCGCGGTGCGGCTCGCCGCCGGCCTCGCCACGCTGCGCGACTTCGTGCTCGAGAGCGGTCCGTGGAAGTGGCTGCCGCCCGTCGCCTCGCTCGCGCGCCTGCGCGTGAGCGGCGCGCCCGAGCGGCTGCTGTGGCTGCTCGTCGGCGCCTTCCTCGCCTACGTCGCGTGGGGCGGTGGCGACGTGCTGCACCTGCGCTTCTTCGCGCACGTGCTCCCGCTCGTGGCGGTGCTCTGGGGCGCCGGCGTCGCGACCGTGGTCGCGCGCCGACCCGCCGCCGTGCCCGAGCCGGCCGAAAGCACGCGCCGAGGCCGCGCGGCGAAGCCCGCGCCGTCGCCGCGCCCGCGTTCGGTCGGCGCCGCCGTCGCCGCCGCGCTCGTGCTCGTCGCGGCGCTGGGCGGGCTCGCGGCGCTGCGCTTCGCGCGCACGCAGAGCAGCCGTGCGCAGTTCGGCGCGGGCTACGTCGTCAACAACGCGCGCAACCTCACCGAGGTGAACCGGCCGCTCGGCGAATGGCTGCAGGCGAACGCGCCCGCCGGCAGCACGCTCGCGACCTGGGACATCGGCATCGTGGGCTGGACGTCGGGCCTGCCGATCCTCGACCTGTACGGACTCACGGACGGCGTCATCGCGCACCAGATCCACTCGCGTGCACCCGTGCAGCAGCGGATCGACTACGTGCTCGCCGCGCGTCCGGAGCTGATCGCGACCTACGCGCGGCCCGAGGGCCCGGTGTGGAGCTGGCTCGCGCCGGCCGAGGACTCGCTGCTCGCCGCGTACCGCTACCACTCGCTCTGGCGGGCGCCGTCGAGCGGCTATGGACTCGTGCTGCTCGCGCGCAACGACGTCGAGCTGCCGCGGCTCGCGGCCGCGGCGCCGGATCCGGCGGCGCCGCCGCGCTGACGCGGGCAGCCGCGGGGCCGCGACGCGCGCGGCTCCCGCGCCGCCGCCGCGTCAGAGCTCGCGCGCATTGAACGTGTCGCCGTCGCGCAGCGAGCCGCTCTCGAAGCCGCGCTTGAACCAGCGCACGCGCTGCTCCGACGTGCCGTGCGTGAACGCGTCGGGCACGACGTAGCCGCGGGACTGCATCTGCAGCCGGTCGTCGCCGATCGCGTTCGCCGCTCGCAGCGCCTCGTCGATGTCACCCTCCTCGAGCACGTTGCGCAGGCGTTGCGCGTGGTGCGCCCACACGCCCGCGAGAAAGTCGGCCTGCAGCTCGAGCCGCACCGAGAGCTGGTTGTACTCCGCCTCGCTCACGCGGCCGCGCATCGCGTGCACGCGCTCCGAGATGCCGAGCTGGTTCTGCACGTGGTGCCCGACCTCGTGCGCGATCACGTACGCCTGCGCGAAGTCGCCGGGCGCACCGAAGCGGCGCTGGAGCTCCTCGTAGAAGCCGAGGTCGAGGTACACCTTCTCGTCGCCCGGGCAGTAGAACGGCCCCACGGCGGCGCTGGAGAGACCGCACGCCGACTCGACGCGATCCGTGAACAGCACCAGCGTCGGCTCGTGATACTCGCGGCCCATCGCGCGGAACTGCTCGTGCCACACGTCCTCGGTCTCGGCGAGCACGACCGAGACGAACGACTTCATCTCGTCCTCGGCCGCGCTCGATCGTTCGCCCGTTCCCGGCGTCACCGGCGCGCTCGCGGCCGGACCGCCCTCGGTGCTGCTCGAGAGCTGGCTCAGCAGCAGCCGCGGATCGATCCCGAACACCATGCCGACGAGCAGCACGATCAGCAGCCCGCCCCCTCCGATCACCGCGTGGCCGGGGCGCAGTCCCCGGCGGTCCTCGACGTTCGAGCTCTCGCGTTCTCCCTGCCAGCGCATCACGTGCCTCCGAGGTGGTGGTCCCGGCGGAGGGGGGCCGCCGGGCGCGCATGATGCGCGAACGAGCCGCGTCCGTCGACGGGGCCTGCGCCGCCGCGAATCGTGGCCCGTTTCCTCCCACCTGTGGTATTTCCTCACGCCCGGTACGCGAGCCGCCGATGACGGCCAGCGTGGCCCCGCTCGCACCGCGCGCCCGCAACGAGCGAGCGCACGGGCGATTGAACGCGCGAGGCTTCGCCCGTCGGCGCGCGTCGCCGCCGGTCCGCGGATTGCAGTCCGCTGTCGTGTCCGGTCTCTCGATCGCCCCGAAGTCCCCGAGGATCCCATGCACGCACGGCGCCGCCGGCGCACACCATTTCCCGTCCTCGTCGCGGCGCTGATCGCCGCGCTGATCGGCGCCCCGCCGCGCGCGCGCGCCGAGGGCGCCGCCGGCGACACGCTCGCCGCGGTCGCCCCCGCGCGCGTACTCACGCTGCGCCGCGTCGAGTTCTCCGGCCTCGGGAAGACCTCGCCCGCGATCGCGCACCGCGCCGCGGACCTGCCGGTGCCCGCGCCCGCTTCGCCCGAAGCGATCGCCGCCGCGGCCGAACGCCTGCGCGCGAGCGGACTCTTCCGCTCGGTCGAAGCGCACACGCGCGCCGGAGACGTGCCGGGCGACGTCGTGCTCGTCTTCGCCGTGCGCGAGAACGGTCCGCACCTGCGCACGGGTCTCGGCTACGAGGACGACGCGAGCTGGTACCTGATCCCGCTGCAGCTCGACGCCGGCAACTTCACGGGCCGCGGCGACCGGCTCACGCTGGGCGCGCGCTTCGGCTACCGCGTCGCGGGCCTCGACCTCGCGCTGCGCCATCCCGCGGCGCACGCGGGGGGCACGTGGTGGCAGCTGCGCGCGAGCGGCGAGGGCGTCGACCGCGTGTATTTCTGGGACAGCACCGAGACGCGGCACCACCTGAGCCGCGGCCAGCTCGAACTGCGCGCCGGCCGCCGGGTGTCCCGCTCGTTCGCGCTCGAAGGCTGGCTCGCCTCGCGCACCACGAACGTCGACTCGAACGCGAGCGTGTACACCGACCGCGCCTCGCTCGGCCGCCATCGCGGCGACGACCTGCCGTTCGCCACGCTGCCGCCGGCGATCCAGCGCGACGTGCGCAGCACCCACCAGGGCCGGCTCGGCCTCGCGCTGACGCTCGACCGCCGCACCGGCAGCGGACTCGAGACGCACGGTGCGTGGGCGCGGCTCGGCGCGGAAGGCGTCACCTCGAACGAAGCGCGGTACGGCGCGTGGCAGGCCGACGCGCGCGCCTTCGCGCCGATCGCGCCCGGCGTGCAGATCGCGGCGCGCGTGCGCGGAGCGTCCGTCTCGTCCGGAGCGCCGTTCTGGGACCGCCTGTACTCCGGTGGCGTCACCACCGTGCGCGGCTTTCCGAGCGAGGCCCTCTCGCCGCCGCAGGGCGACCTCGACCTCGTCACCGCATCGCTGGAGCTGCGCCACGCGTGGATCGGCGAGCCGGCGAACCCGCGGCTCACCGCGATCGCGTTCGTCGACGCCGGCCACGGCTGGAGCTGGGGCACGCCGCGACTCGCCGATTTCGCGAGCGGCGCCGGCATCGGCTTCCGACTGCGGCTGCCGTGGATCGGTCCGGTCGGACTCGACGCCGCGCGCCCGCTCTCGCGCTCGCCGGTCCACGAGGGCTTCCACCTCAACGCCAGCCTCGGCTGGACCTTCTGATCGTGACGCCGCGCCAGGGACCCGGCCCGCTCCGACGCAAGCGCCGCTCGGCGCGCATGCTCGCGTTCGTGCTGCTGCTCGCGCTCGCACCCGGTGCGGCACGCGCGGGCAGCGGCACGGTGCGCATCACGGCGCTCGAGCCGGTGCGCACCGACAGCACGCTCGCGTGCGTCGTCGTGACGAGCGGACTGCCCGACGGACCGATGCGCGAGACGCTCGCGAGCGGACTGCCCTCTTCGCTCACGCTCTCGCTCGTGCTGCTCGACGAGCGCGGACACGAGCGCGGCGGCGCCACCGCCGAGGTGCGCATCGAGCCCGACCCGTGGGAGCGCACGTTCCTCGTGCGCTCGCCCGCGGGCGGCGCGCGCTTCGCGAGCCTCGATGCGCTCGCCGAATCGCTGCGCCGCCTCGGACCGTTCGCGGTCGCGCCGCGCGAGCGCGTGCCGGCGCGCGCGCCCATGCGCGTGCACGTGCGGCTCGCGGTGCACGCGCTCGCGCCCGCGGAAGCCGACCGCGCGCGCGCCGTGTTCGTCGGCGACGTGGGCGGCAACGGTGCCGAACGCCGCGAGGTCTCCGCGGGCCTCGGACCGCTGCTGCGCTTCTTCCTCGGCCGCACGCCCGCGTCGGACTGGAACGCCGGCGCGACGTCCGCGGCCTTCACGCTCGCGACACTCGAGCACCGGCCCTGAGGCACGCATGCGACGACTGCGTCTGCAGCTGATCGGGATCCTCGCTCTGGCGGTGCTGCTGCCGCTGCTGCCCGCGGCGTTCGCCGCGCGCGAGCTCTTCCGCCGCAGCCTCGATCCGCTGCTCGCGAGCGGGCTCGCCGAGAGCGCCGGCGCCGGGCTCGCGATGACGCGCGAAGTGCTCGACGCTCGCAAGGCACGCTGGCTCGACGCGCTGCGAGCGGGCGCGTCCGCCGAGACGCTCGCGGCGGCGCCCGCGGACGCGGTGCCTCCCGCCGGCGACGGCGCGCCGCTCGGAGCGCTGCGACTGCTCGCGGGACCCGAGGCCCGCGCGAGCGACACGCCGGCGATGCTCGTCGCGTGCGTGCGTGGCGAGGGCGGCGCGCCCGTGTGGATCGCGGAGCGGCTGCCCGACTCGCTCGCCGCGCGCGGCGGCGCTCGAGCGCACGTCGCGGCTGCTCGGCAGCCTGCAGCGCGAGCGCGCGTCGCTGCAGCGCGGGCTCGAAGCGACGTTCCTCGTCGTCGACGGAGCGATCGTGCTCGCGGTGCTCGCGCTCGGGCTCTGGCTCACGTCGCGGCTCACGCGTCCGCTCGCCGACCTCGCGCGCGGCATCGACCGCGTGGCCGGCGGCGACCTCGCGGCGCGCGTGCCCGAGCGCGGCAGCGCCGAGGTCGCGGAGCTCACGCGCCGGTTCAATGCCATGACCGCGACCCTGCAGCACCAGCACGCCGAACTCGCGCGGCTGGAGCGCGTCGCGGCGTGGCGGCAGACCGCGCGCTTCCTCGCGCACGAGATCAAGAACCCGCTGACGCCGATCCAGCTCGCGGCCGAGCAGATGCGCGATGCATACACGGGCGACGATCCGAAGTACCGCCGGCTCGTCGAGGAGAGCGCCGCGATCGTCGAGGAGGAGGTGCTGGCCATGCGCAACCTCGTCGCCGAGTTCTCGCAGTTCGCGCGCCTGCCCGAGGTGCGCCCCGCACGCGCCGACGCCGCCGAGCTCGCGCAGGAGCTGGCCGGGCTCTACGGCGAGGCGCTCGCGATCTCGCTCGAGCCCGCCGGCGGTGTCGCGCTCTGGTGCGATCGCGACGCGATCAAGCGCGTGCTCGTGAACCTCGTCGACAACGCGCTCGCGGCGCAGGCGTCCGCGAACGTCGCGGCGCCCGTCTCGCTCGCGATCACGGCGGCGCGCGGCGGCGGCGCGCGGCTCGTCGTGCGCGACCGCGGCCCGGGCGTGCCCGACGAGCGCAAGCGGCGCGTGTTCGAACCCGACTACACGACGAAGCGCGACGGCATGGGCCTCGGCCTGGCCATCGTGGAGCAGCTGGTGATCGATCACGGCGGCGGCATCGAGGTGACCGACGCCGCAGGCGGCGGCGCGGCGTTCACGGTGACGCTGCCCGGCGAACCGCGCGGGAAAGGACCGGACGCATGAGCCAGCGCGTGCTGGTGGTGGACGACGAGAAGAACATCCGGCGCATGCTCGGCATCGTGCTGGAGAGCGCGGGCTACCTCGTGCGCGAGGCGCCCAGCGGCGAAGACGCGCTGACGATGCTGGCCGACGTGCCGGTCGAGCTCGTGCTGCTCGACGTCGGGCTGCCCGGCATGAACGGCCTCGAAGCGCTGCGGCAGGTGCGCGCGCTCGCGCCCGGCACCGCGGTCGTGATGATCTCGGGCCACGCGACCGTCGGCACGGCGGTCGAGGCGACGCGACTCGGCGCGTTCGACTTCCTCGAGAAGCCGCTCGCGAAGGAGCGCGTGCTGCTCGCGGTGCGCAACGCGCTCGCGCTCGCGCGGCTCGGCGAACAGGCGAGCCGCCAGCAGGCGATCCTCCAGCAGCACCACCGCATCGTCGGCGACAGCGCGCCGGTGCGCGCGCTGCTCGCGCAGGTCGCGAAGGTGGCGCCGACCGGCGCGACGGTGCTCATCACCGGCGAGAGCGGCAGCGGCAAGGAGCTCGTCGCGCGCGCCGTGCACGACGGCAGCCCGCGTGCGGGCCGGCCGTTCGTGAAGGTGAACTGCGCCGCGATCCCCGAAGAGCTGATCGAGACCGAGCTCTTCGGCTGCGTGAAGGGTGCGTACACCGGCGCCGACCGCAGCCGCGACGGCAAGTTCCAGCAGGCCGACACCGGCACGCTGTTCCTCGACGAGATCGGCGACATGAGCCTGCGCGTGCAGGCGAAGGTGCTGCGCGCGCTGCAGGAGGGCGAAATCGAGCGCGTCGGCGACTCGAAGTCGACGCGCGTCGATGTACGCATCCTCGCGGCGACGAACAAGCCGCTGCCCGCCGAGGTTGCCGCCGGCCGCTTCCGCGAGGACCTCTTCTTCCGCCTGAGCGTGATCCCGCTCGAGGTGCCGCCGCTGCGCGAGCGCGCGGGCGACGTGCCCGCGCTCGCCGAGCACTTCCTGGCGCTGTGGTGTGCCGACAACGAGCTGCCGCTGCGCCGGCTCACGCCCGAGGCGACGGCCGAGCTGAGCGCGATGCGCTGGCGCGGCAACGTGCGCGAGTTGCGCAACGTGATCGAGCGCCTCGCCATCCTCACCGAGGGCCCGGTCATCGACGCGGCCGCGGTGCGCACGCTCGCGTCGATCTCGGCGCTCGGCCGCGCGGAGCCGCCGCGCGAGACGGTCGCCGACGCGCCGCGTTCCGGCGCGTTCGCGACGCTCGACGAAGTGCGCGCCGCCGGCGGGCTCGTCGCCGCGCGGCGCGAGTTCGAGAAGCGGTTGATCACGCTCGGGCTCGACGCCACCGGCGGCAACGTCTCGCAGACCGCGCAACTGCTGATGATCGAGCGCAGCAACCTGCACAAGAAGATGCAGTCCCTCGGGCTCGAAGCCCGGCCACCACGCCCGGGTTCGGCCCCGGCGAACGAGGAGGACGCATGAACCCGATCCGCACCATGGCCGCACTGGCCGCCGTCTCCACCCTGCTCGCCCTCACGGCGGCGCCCGCATCGGCGGGCGAGTCGCACACGTGGGGTCAGGCGCGCGGCTTCTCCGTCGGCCTCGTCGCGCTCGTGGACGGCATGTCCATCGGCGACGGCACCGATCCGAACTCGCCGCACATCGACGCGATGGGCGGCGGGCTGGCGCTCGCGGGCGCCTACACGTTCACGCCGCACTTCCACCTCGGCCTCACGCTGGGCTCGGCCCAGCACGCGACGAACCTCGCCGACCTCGACGTGTTGCACGGCATCGGCGTGTTCGAGGCGCAGTACCGCTTCGCGCCCGAGCGCCAGGTGGTGCCGTACCTCGCCGCCACGATCGGCGGCGCGAGCGTGCGCGCCGACCACGCCGCCGACCACATCGAGGTCTCGGCGGGCGCCGTCGGCCTCGGTGCCGGCCTGCGCGTCGGGCTCTCGACGCACGTCACGATGGACCTCTCGGGACGGCTCGAGGCGATCAACTGGAACGATGCGACGTGGTCGCACGACCTGCCCGACGGCAGCACCGTCTCGTACCACGGAGCGATCGAGGAGTCCGGCGGCGCGAGCCGGCTGCAGCTCGGGTTCTTCTGGGACTTCTGATCCGCGCCGTTCCGTCCGCGTCGCACGAAGGCCCGGGGCGTCTGCCCCGGGCCTTCGTCGTGCCGAGCGAGGCCGCTCACTCGGGGCACGTCATGTCTTCCTGGTGCTCGTCCCAGCAGGCGCGCTGGCCACCGTTGTAGTCGGGCACCATCAGGCTGCCGGTGCCGGTCGATTCGTTCCACGTGATGTCGGCGTCGGTCGCCGCGGACTGGTCGTGGAAGGTCACGGAGACGAGGTCGCCGTTCACTTCGTACGCGAGCCGGTCGCCGAGGTCGGCGGACACCGCGTCGACGTTGCGGAAGACGAGCGTGCGCTGGCGCTCCGACGTGTTCGACCAGTCGATGCGCGCCACCGGCACCGCCGCGCCGTTGCGGCGGTCGTTGAACTGCCACCAGCCGCGGTCGTTCTGCAGGCGCGTCTCGCCCGTGAACCACAGGAAGTCGTTCATCGGCGGGTTCGCCTGCGGGTCGGTCACCTGCATGCGCCACGTCACGAGGTCACCGTCGATGCGCGCGCGCAGGTGCAGCGTGACGTCGTGTCCCTTGTCGTTGAACGCGAACGTCCACGTGAACCAACCGTCGTCGCCGAGCACCGGGTGCTGCGCGAGGGCGGCCTGCAGCGCCGTCACCGGGGCCGAGAACAGGTCGGCGACCGAGAGGTTGATGTAGACGACGCGCACGACGGCGTTGATCCAGTGGCTCTTCGCGAGCGTCGAATCCGCACCGCCGGGGTGGGCGGCGTAGGCGGCGGCACCGCCGGTGCGATCGAAGAAGCCGAAGTCGAACTTCATGCTCGTCGCGGGCGGAACGGTGGGCGCTTCGCTGCGCGAACGCGCGGGGGCGGTGGGCTCCTTGCCGCAGCCGGTGAGCGCGGCCACGAGCAGCGCGAGCAGTGCGATCGAGGCGAGACGGGTCTTCATGGGTTCCTCCTTCGGCGTGAGGGCTGCGCTTCGGTCGGGTCGTCGGTCCGCCGGCGTTCGCCACCGGCGCCTTCGCGCATCACGTTTCTGCAGCCGCTGTGCCACCGGCGCGCGCGCGCGACGCCGCTGCGGCCCAACGCATTCGGGGCCCGACGCGCGTTTCGCAACGGCCGTGGAGGCGTGGCGCTTCCTCCCACCTGTGGTTCGCCGCGTGGAGGATCGAACACGGCACGCGCCCCTCGAGAGCGCCCGGGCATGGGTTAGCATGCGGCCGACATGCGATCCTCCGTGCTCCGCACCACGCTGCACTCCGTCGGCTTCCTCGCCGCGTATCTCGCGAGCAGCTGGCTGCTCGCCGGGCACGTGCCGTTCTCCCACGCTCAGCTCTGGCTGCCGACGGGCGTCGCGGTCTCGGGCCTGTGGCTGCTCGGGCCGCGTTACTGGCCGGTCGTGCTGGTCGGGACCGTGCTGCACCGCGTGACGCAGCACTACTCGTGGCACGCGATGATCCCGGGCGCGATCGGCAACCCGCTCGAAGCGCTCACCGCCGTCGCCATGCTGAGCCGGCTCGGGTTCCGGAACGACTTCCGACGGCTGCGCGACGTGCTCGCGCTGGTCGCGGTCGCGCTGGTCGCCCCGGTCGTGAGCACGGTCGTGGGGAGCACGGCGTGGATCACGCACCCGGACCGGCCCGGCTACCTCGTCGGCATGTGGGGATGGTGGCGCATGAACGCGCTCGGCATCCTCGTCGTGTTCCCGCCCGTGGTCGCGTGGGCGGCGATGCCGCCGCGCCGCGTGCGCCCCGCGGTCGTGGCCGAGGGAGCAGCGATCCTGCTCGCCGTGCTCGCTCTGAGCGCCCTGCTGCTGCGCATCGACACGCGCGCCGACCAGTCCGGCATGGTGCTCTCCTACCTTGCGCTGCCGGTGGCGATCTACGGCGGCGTGCGCTTCGGCGTGCGCGGGGCGGCGACCGCCGCCGCGAGCGTCGCCTTGCTGCTCGCGGTCGCGACGGCGAACGGCATCGGGCCGTTCTTCGTGCACGCGGCGCCTCCCGGCACTTCGCCGGTGCGCGAGCTCGCGCTGCAGGCCGTGATCGGACTGGTGATGGTGGCGCCGGTGCTGTTCGCCGCCGTGCTGTGCGAGCGCGAGGACGCGCTGCGCGGCGTGGCCACCGAGCGCGAGGCGCGCGAGGAGCTGCTCGCGTCG